>Ga0315282_10004524_pt1 | contig 24185 bp, 22 predicted proteins | sample YL17G07_20_MG_FD_203693 | JGI IMG/M metagenome (GOLD analysis project Ga0315282, IMG submission 203693) | Sediment microbial communities from Yellowstone Lake, YNP, Wyoming, USA - YL17G07_20 | ecosystem: Environmental > Aquatic > Freshwater > Lake > Sediment | place: USA: Wyoming | collected... | reverse complement strand
TACCGATTTTAGGATTAGTAATCCTCTTTGTCCTCGTCGTCGTAATCCTCCTCCTCCTCCTCGAACTCGTCTTCTTCTAAATCCTCCTCCTCCTCTTCCTCTTCCTCTTCCTCTTTCTCTTTCTCTTTTTTCTTCTGTTTTATTCTTAAATTAATTTTTTCTAAACTATCGTCTCCAAGGTCATCGATCACCTCATTAAAAAACATGGCCAGGGAGATGATATACTCCTCGGGCAAGTCCCGGAACCATTCGATGACCTTCTCTGCCACTTCCATCTTCTCGCTCGTGGAGCAGCTCTCTATCAGATCGATCGCCTTACGGTAATGTTTGTTGAACGCCCGAATCATAGAATCATCCTCGCCTCCTGTATAAGTTAGTCTCTCACTTCCAATTATACCTTAATCCTTCGCCGTCCTGAACAATAAAAAATTTTGAGTAGCTGAAAGTGGTGAGTCGGGTGGAGAAGCTTTCACTGAAACCGGGTGATTTTGACTCCGATGAAGCCCGTTTTGGAGAGATAATCTTTTAGCAAAACCTCCTTCACCATCCCGCCCTTCCGTTTTGTACCACTGGCATGGATGAGATAGACTTCTCTCGATCCTGGATGATCCGGTCTTTTTTCAACTTTCATAAATCCCATGTGTCCGATGATCTCTCCGATTTTCCTCTTTTGAGGTTTTACTGCAAAAAAAATGATATCGCCGCTTCTTAAGTTCCTTAATCCCTTCATGAGAGCATCGGGGGAAAGAACCTCCACGGAATCCCTTCCCCTCGAACCTTCTATTCTTGTAACCTTCCCAATCTCAGAGGTCACCTCCTTCCCCCACTTTCCACTCTCAATCATGTCTTCACCATATTCAAAACGGTTATCGTAATTGATGACTTGACCATCCTTGAGAAGACCTTTCGAATGGAATCTCTTCTCCAGGGCCACTTGAACGGCCTCCTCCGGAGTCCGGCTCAACGCCAACTCCACCACCCTGAAAGTTAAATACATGCAATCCACCCTCTCATCTGCTACGATGGTCGCTTTTGAGACGTACTCTCCTAACGGGTCTCTATCGTAAGGGACGCCTATGAATTTCTCCGCCCAGAAGACAATCCTTTCACCAATGGCCTTACCCGTCAGGGAGGTTTGAAATTTTTGAATCTCTTCTTCGGTCAGTGCAAAACAAGGCCGGAGGAATAGAAAGAATATCAGAAGGACGAGGAAAGTTTTTAGTAACTTCTGAATAATGTGATCGTTCATAGAAGTTCTGGCAAGATACAGATGGAATTTTTATATTCGATTTAATAGGTTGTGTCAAATATTCTGTTTAAGATTTCCGAAAAAGTCCAGAAATCTCTGACTACACGCCTGCCTGCCCCGTACCATGTTAGGTTCAGGGCCTACCGGAAGGGATTGTGGAACGATTACGCCGATTAGAAGGACCGAATATCACAATGACTGGTTTTTGTTGGGGCTTTAAGCTTTGAGCTTGGATGATGCTGTCTCCCCAGCACCTGACCTTCTTATCTCCCCATCTTCTTTATGGGGTCCGGATAACTTCACTGTTTTAGAATTTGGGTAAGTTCTTCAAGGAAGCCCGATTGCCCCTTGATGATCTTCTCCCTCGCCCCGGAAAGGCGATAACAATTGTACTACTGTTTAGACCTAATTCGTTGAGAAGTCAACGGGTTAATTTCTTTGCTTTTGTCGACAAGAAGGTTTTCATAAAAGTCATCGACAAAGAGAGGCCTTATGAAGCCTCGGAGCGGATCTACCCGGTCATGCGCAAGGAAAAAACTGGGGCAGGACAAGTGAAGTTAAAGCTTCTTGGTGTGCCTGTTGTTTCGGGCCTTCCCGTTCTTTTTCTGAGCCACGGCAACGGGTATGACTTCATCTTTCGAAAGAGGAATGAGTAGGGTCGTCTCTTTTGAGAGCGGGCTCGTCTTGCTCAGATGGTTGATTTCAAGCAGTGGTTCAAGATCGACCCGGTATAATTTGGCAATCCTTGGCAGGGTCTCCCCTTTCTTGACGAGATGGGTCTTGAATTGAAACTTCTCGAGAGGCTGCATGGCTTCGAAGTTTTCCAGGAAAAGGTCTCTTTTCCCGAAGGGGATTTTGATCTCGTACTCGGTTTCATTCGGAGGGGTCACTCCCCTCCGAAGCTCAGGATTGAGATCCTTAATCTCTTCAAGCGAGGTTTCGCAGGCTTTGGCGATGTGGGAGAGATCCGTCAACTCGGGGACTTTCACCTTTTCATACCGAAGAGGTTCCTGGTATTCGACGTCAATGAATCCGTATTTTTCCGGGTCCTTGGCAACGAGCGTCGCTGCAATCATCAGCGGAACATAATCCTTGGTCTCCCGTTTGAGATACCGATAATTCGTCAGCTTCCAGAAATCCTCGGTCTTGTAGCGTTTGATCGCGTTGATGATCTTATATTCTCCTGCATTGTAACCCGCTGCCGCAAGATACCAGCATGCGAACATCTCATACAGGTCTTTTAAGTATTTGGCCGCGGCGATGGTCGACTTTTCAGGATCCCTCCGTTCATCGACCCACCAATTCGACCGTAAACCATATCTTTTGCCCGTCAGGTAGATGAACTGCCACAGGCCAACTGCCTTGGCCCTGGAATAAGCATTGGGATCGAATCCGCTCTCGATGAGCGATAAGTAGACCAGATCCTCAGGGAGGCCATGTTCCTTCAAAACGCTTTTCATAAAGTGGATGTACTTCTCTGACCGCGCGAGCCAGATAACAAATTTGTGTCGAATGGTGGTCTGAAAAAATTGGATGAACTGTTCTACCCTGCTATTCATAACGATGGGGATATCGAAGCTTGGTTCTTTCCGCCCGTCTCGGAGAATCATTTCCATGTTGAAATCGTCACCCGCCGCATCACCGACAGGAAGCCCTGCGGATACAGCAGGGGCCTCCTTCTGTTCTTCATTTGCTAAATTCAGCTGAAGATTGTTTTCGGCAGCAGCGTTGGATAGATAGGTTAGGGGGAGAAAAAAGATGATGCCTGTGACTAAAATCTTCCAGGAAATCTTCCAGATCAAAAGAACCCTCCTTCTTTACTTTCTCCTGACTCTGAGAGCGTGAATCGTAAAGTGTACGCGTCTAAACCAGCATTGGGCATAAAGTTAAGTGTATCCTAAAATGCATTTTTTGTGCCACGAGGGCTTCTCATAACTTATCAAGCTTAAAGACTTTTTTTTCTGAATGATTTGATTTGATCAGAAAAAAATGACCGAAATTGGCAACCTGCGACAATTTGTACTATCTTTTAGACCGAATTCACAAAGAAGTCAACAATAAAAATTGCCAACAGCCTTTCGCGGGGTCAGAGACCTCGGAATGATGGAAGACGACACCTATTTGTCCCCCCTGAAAAAGACAGTATCGCTTGAGGAGACCGTTACCGGCGGTGTTGGTTTGGTATTGACGTGGAGACGAAAAATATCGGGCCGAGCGTAATGACCGGCGACGTCGAAGTCATATTTGCCTCCGGGGATCTGGTTCAAATCCAACTCCGCAGTCAGAATGCATGGCCCGTCAAAATTTGGTCCTGCCAAGATCTGGCCAAGTGGGCCAATGATACAACTGCCGCCGCGCATCAGGACAGTGCCCGGATCGTCACCCTGGATCGCGGTATAATCTTCCGGGCAATCTGCCCGGGTAAGGTACTGGCAGCAGCTCAGGACAAAACAGCGTCCCTCCAGGGCAATGTGGCGCATCGACGGCAGCCAGGTGTCTCGATGGTCGGCCGTAGGGGCACAGTAGAGCTGGACCCCCTGAGCGTACATGTGCATTCGAAGCATGGGCATGTAGTTCTCCCAACAGATGACAGCACCGATCTTACCGAGGGGTGTATCGAATACAGGCATTGTTGAGCCATCCCCAAACCCCCAGACCAGCCGCTCCATTGCAGTGGGCATGAGCTTTCGATGTTTGCCCATCAACCTTCCGTCCGGGGAAAAGAAAAGAACCGTGCAATAGAGTGTGCCGCCGTCACGCTCGATCACTCCGATCACCAGAAAAATGCCGGCCTCCTGCGCAGCCTTCCCCAGGGCATCGCAACCCGGGCCGGGCACATCCACTGCGCTTTCATAATAACGCCTGAAATCGTCCCGCCCTTTCGCCGTGCGGAGGCCAACCCGCGCCCCAAAATCTAATCCTGTAGGATAGGCCGACACAAATGCTTCGGGCATGACAACCAGCTGCGCTCCTTGCCGACCGGCCTCAATGACACGGGAATGAACTTTTTCAATGGTCGCTTCCTGGTCAAAAACAATCGGACTATCCTGGACGACTGCTGCACGAACGACGTTCATTTTGAGCTCCTCCTGAATCCTCGTCATATTTTGCCTTTGCTGAGAAATATAGCCGGCAGGCTCGAAGCTCGTCAAGCTCCTTGACGGCTCGGCTGTTTGGCTACGGGTTTAGAAATTGATTTTTCTTAGGATGATTTTAATTGGTGCAGAGATATCCGTAAGCGCACCTGCCACAATGATTCTTCGGGTCGTTCGTCGGGACGAAGGCCTGGTCCGGATTCACGATCTCTCTCAGCAAACTGAAGATCACTTCAGTCAGATGTCCAAAATTCTCCCTGAATTCGGTCTCATTCTTAAAAAGTGGAACTTCGATGTCAGAGTCAATTCTTGCCCTTCCAAGAAGTAAAAACATGCAATCGATCTTCTCCGGCTTTTCTCCCGTTAAGGTAGAATAAGTGAGGAGATAGAACGGAAGCTGAAGGCTGCCTATTGCTTTGCACCAGGAATCCCTGTTTTTTAGGTCCAATTTATTATAGTTGATCGTCAGGTAATTCTTATTGGCAGAAGTCTTATAATCGATAATGACCGTCCTGTCGTCCCTCTTCTCGACCCGGTCGAGCCGTGCTCTGAATGTGAAAGAATCCTTCTTCACATGAATCTCTCGCTCAAGGTCCAGGATTTTCGTTTGAAACTCCTTGATCTTCACCACCTGGTAATTCTTTATGAAATCCTCTAAATGTCTCCTGACCTGTGTCCTAAGCAGATAGATCTCACCCGTAGGGTCTTTACCGTATTGCTCTTCAAAATGTTTATGAAAAATTTTTCCGAACTCCTTCAAATTCATCTCCTTTTCGGTAAGGACTGACCCGATTCTTCCCTTAAAGTATTCGGAAAGGACCAGGTGAACGAACGATCCGATCTCCTCTTTTTCAAATTCTTCTGAGACCACCTCTCTTTCCCTGAGCCCGAGAACATATTCGAAATAGAACTGGAGAGGGCAATAGAGATAGGTATTCAGGGAAGTGGCACTGAAAGGATATTCCTTTAAAAACTTTATCATCTCCAGAGACTTATCGATGGGACGCGGATTCTTCTCCCTCAGGTTGACGGCGTACTGGATGGTGTCAACATACCGCCTGTCATCCCTCTTCCCGTCTCTCTTCTGCCTCTCCCAGAGGAGCTTTTCGACGAACCTGCTCTTCTCCTTTTCGTCATTTTCAACGTAAAAGAGGTGCGCTTCCTTCGCTCCCCCGATCAACGTATTAAAGCAATAAGATATGATCTCTTCCCGATCGAGGTAGGTGGGGAGTCCCAGCATCTGCCTCGCCTTAAAGGGCAAAAAGGAATCCTCTCTCGTCGTATCAGGGAGGATGCCCTCGTTTGCGTCGAGAAAGAGGACGTTCTCGAATTTTAGATTCCTCGTTTCCAGGAATCCAAGGACCTGCACCCCTCTCAAAGGTGTCCCCGCGAAAGGAGTGTAGGAGGTCATGATGTATTTCTTAAAAAGGGTGAAATAGCTTCCGGCACCCTGAAACTGGACCTCATTCATCAGGGACTTCGAAAGGATATCGAGCTGGGTGACGAAGGACTCTGAGTAAGGATAGAAAAAGGGATGGAGACGGGCCGTGCTGTTTTGATAGATGTATTCGACCACCTCTTTCAGTTTCCTTGCAAAGTCCCCCACGTCCTTAAAGGAGAGCATCTTTCGGATGGTATGGGTATGGATTGCCTCAAGGTGCTCTCTCATCATCTTCAGTGTGACTCCCGGCTCGACTCTGATTACCTTTTCTTTAATGGAATTGACAATGGCCTCGTCATTCTCCAACTCGGAGAGGGATAGAAATTTCTTGGTTCGCTTCTCCGTGAGCGTATTCTCGATGGCATGGAAAAGAATTCGGGTGATGTCTGCCCTTCCCTGAAAATAGATGTTTTTTGTATAAGGGTGGAGAACGAACTGCAGGTAGTAGGGAACATAAAGGCGATCCCCATTCATCATCGTCACTGCTTCCATGAGGTTATTGAAAAAACCGAAGAGAGGAGTTCTCTGGAGAGGGTATCCAAGGGAGATGTTATAGTTGCCCGGATCGAGGAGGCTCAGGGTCTGGTGGAAAAGGGGAAGCAAGGTCTCCGGGGAGGGAAGGACGATGACGGTGTTTTCGTCAATCCTTTCCTTCCCATCTATCTTCGTCTTCAAGAGCGTGCTCACTCCGAGGACCTGGCCGTGGGAATCCGGACTCTTATAGCAATGGATTTCAGGCTCGCTTGCGCTCAATTTTCGTATAGCGGTTATTCCCAGGTCAGAAAGCTTCCTTTTCATTCCCTCTCCCTCTTGAAAAATGAAAAGGGCGTTTCCCTTTTCCAGAAGGGATCTAAAAATGTTTTTCTCCGACTCCGTGAGGGCAAAAAAGCCCGCGAGGATCACCTTTTTAAAACGATCCAGATTTAACCGGTCGATATTCTCTGAAACAACCCGGTACCTCGAGGACCTGGTAGAAAAATGTCCTTCCTCTACCCTCTTGTAAAAGGCTTCGTAGAAATGCGAGAGGGATTGGAGCCTTTTTGTCGTCGGTTCTGGTATGTTCCCGCCGGCAATGCTATCAATCTCTTTTACTTTTTCGGGGGGGACCCCTTCGATATGAAGTTCTTCAAGGTCGTTGTATAGCTTCATCCCGACAGGGAAGAACGTGTCGGGAGCGAGAAAACTCTTCCGTCCCAGGTTCCCGGGGGAGGCGGCATGGATGGCGTAAAGGATCGAGATCGCATCGATGGCTTCGAGCCTTCTTCCGCCAAGCCCCAGGGATTCGGCATGGACGTGCTCGATAAATTCATCCATGGAAAGGATGAGAGGCGGTATGAAACTCGACTTCTCCTTATGCGCAAGGACCTTTCTGAGAAAGTGCGAGGGCCTTTTGCCGGGAAAGATGGCGAGATTCGGAGAATAGTCCTTTTCAACCCCGACTAACTGCTCGGCTACCTTTTCAACCAGATTCTCTGATGAAGAGATGAACAGGACGTTCATTTGACTCACCACGAGCACAAAAAAAGTTCTAAAAGGTAGTTGGGTATGCTGGACAACCTTTACAGCGGAACCATCACTCCTCTTGGTAAAGCTTTCTTCACCCTCCGAAGCTCCCATCTGCCAAAGAACCTGCCCGCCTTCCAATGTAACTCTGCTCCAGCGGGCGGGTTCGGCGAACAGGTCAGCGTAGGAGGGTTATCTCTTTCAGGTCCACGTAAGCAATCACACCTTCGATATTCTTACCGGGATAGATCTCTTTTAAGATCCGGATATAATTTTTGAGCTGAGAAATATGTTCCTTCTCAGCTTCTTTGTCAATCCCCGTTTTATAATCAATCACGGACACACGATCTTCCGCGAAGATCACCCTGTCCATCCTGAAGAGATTTCCCCGCGAGTCTGAAAAATCCTGCTCTCTTTTGATGACCGTACCCGGCATGGCTTGAAAATAGGGTCTTGCTTCTTCGCAGTTCAAGAACTCGAGAAGATGCTTTCCCATCGCTTCCACGGAATAGTCGCTCCGCAATTCGTCATTCACCCGCTCGATGATCTGGTCGAGATCCAGCTGAACGTTCTCGTCCAAGGTGTCAATGAAAGAGAGGACCCTGTGAATGAACTCTCCTCTTCGCCGTTCCTCCAGGTTGAACTGCTCAACGGGTGAAAAGGGGAATTTAATCGGGTCAGGATGATGGTAGAGCTTTAATTCCTCCCGTGGTCGGGTCTTTTCGACTTGCTCGGGTTCGGTGGAACAGAGACGGGGTCCGCTCCTCGACCCAATCCGGGAATCCACGGCCTGGAGAAGATCAATGGGAAACTGATTTCTTTTGCCCTGGACTCCAACGATGTAAAGTTCGGTCTCGGCTCGCGTAAAACCCACATAAAGGGTATTGAGCTTGTTCACCAAGTCCTTTAACCTTTCCTCTTCGTATTTTTCTTGCAGAAAGTGACTCGCTTTCATGATCTGCTGGTTGATCTTGAGCAAATTGACTCCATCCGCCTCCTCATCAAGAATATATTTGAAGCCCCGCGTCGTTTCCTCATAAAGCAAAAGAATGACGACCGGGAATCCCAATCCCTTTGCCTTGTGGATGGTCATTACTTTCACGGCAGGGACCCCTGCAGGAACATCAATGGTCCAATCCGACTCCCCTGCCTCTTCGTCCGTGGCACATTTGAGGAAATCGCCGGGATTGTTTCTACCTTCTCCCTCAAAATTTTTTATCACCTCCAGGATCTTGATCAGGGTCGCCTCCTCTTCCCCGAAGCGGTCGAACATGCTGTAAGTGCGGTAAATCTTATTCACCAGATCATACAAGGGCAGATAGCCTGTTGACTTAAAGAGATCCTCAAAATAAATCTCCCAGAGCTCGGGAAATTCCTCCTGGAAGGCTTTATAGAGCGGGGTCTTCTTTCGGTTCCTGAAGAAAAACTGATGTAATTCTCTCAATGCGACCTCTCCATTCCCCTTTAAAGCCTTTCTGAAAATGTCTCCCAGAACAAAACCTGCGAAGGAAAGGTCATCGGGCGGAGAATCGAGGAAGGTGATCAGGGCGACGATTTCAGCGGTCAGTTTTCTTGTCCTGATGTCAAGGCTGCTGTAGGAGATGAAGGGAACTCCAACCTCGTTCAGCCATGCGGTGATATTGACCACGTCTTCATTCCGGTAAGCCAGGACGGCGATATCCGAGTAGGAATATCCTCTTCGGAATAAATCCTTTATGAAATCCTGGATCTTCTCTTTTTCTGCGGGTTCCTCATCCTTTTTCTCGATTCGAATGACTTCCACATATCCTGAACCTTCGTGACTCCCCTTCACCCTCTGTTCATAATCAATGAGCCCGCTCCGGATGGCAGGTTCCCGGTATTTGTCATGATTGGCGATTGTTTTTTTGAAGAAGGTCTTGCTGAAATCGACAATTCCCTCGAGGCTGCGATAATTGGTCTCCAGCTCTTTGACGCGATGGAGGGCAGAAGAAAAGGGATTTTTTGACTCAAGTCTCTTCATGATCCCGTAATCTGCATGTCTGAACCCATAGATCGCCTGCTTGGTGTCACCCACGGCAAAGAGACTTCCTCCCTGGGAAAGGGAGTTCTCGATCAGGGGAAAAAGATTGGCCCACTGCATGGGAGAGGTGTCCTGGAATTCATCGATCAGGTAGTGGTAAATCGTCTCCCCTATCCTGAAGTAGACATCCGGTACGATTTCATGATCGAGATAGTCAGAAAGGTTTTTGTTGATATCCTGAATAAAGATCTTTCCTTCCTTTTTCTTCACCTCCTCGAGGACATGTTCGAAGGCTTCATAAGTCCTGAGGTAGGGAGTGTAATAAGTCCTTGCATGGAGTTCTACATATTTCTTTATTTGATCGCCCAGGAGGTCCCACCCTTCGGATATTTTCTCATACCAGGACTCTGCTTCTTTCTTGGGCTTGATGACAGGGGGGTTTGAAAGGCCTTTGTCAACGAGATCAGGAAACTTATTGTTTCTCACGATCTCCAAAACTTTGTAAAACGAGCTTCCCTTGCTTTTTGCGAGTCCCGATTTTTCGATTAAACGATTTAAGCTCTCCACTCCATCCCGGATTTCTTTCTTGACGGACTCCATCCGCTTTTCCGTATCGATGACCTTTGCTTCTTTGACCATACTGGAGACCCTGTTGTGGAGTTCCACGATTTCCTCAAGAAAATCTTTCGAGGGATCCCAGGGATAGGCAGACTCCCCTCCCCTGTTCTCCAGGATGATCCCCAGGAGTTTTTCGAGGAATTCGGCTTCCGGACTCTTTTCCTTGACGCCTCGAAGAAATCGATTGAAGGCATAGGCCATGATGTTTTCCGGGACCATGACGATGTCGAAGTCAGGGCTGTAACCGAGGTCTACGGCTGAGGCCTTGTAAATGGAGGTCATGAAACTGTCAATGGTCTTCACCTGGAACTCGGTGTAGTTTTTTAGAATCTCATCGATCTTAGCCCCGGCCTTTTCTGCCAGGTGCTCCTCTCTCAGCGAGACCATTTGAGAGAGCTCTTTGATCTTTTCGGGGTCCTTGAAATAAAGGTCCTTGAGCCACGAGAGGATCCGCTCTTTCATCTCTTTTGCAGCATTGTTCGAAAACGTAATGGCGAGAATATTTCTTAAGTGGTTCTGGGGAATTTTATCCGACAGGAGAAACTGGACGAATCTTTCCGTGAGGGAGTAGGTTTTTCCGGAACCCGCGGAAGCCTTCAAGATTGTAAAATGTGGAAATTGGATGGATGAATCTTTTTCCAGAACTGTGTCGGCCATGGCTTTAACTTTCTTGACCCATTCGGCGGCGCAACCTCGGCCTGAGCCTTTCGACAGGCTCAAGGCCTGAGTTCAATCGAAGGGCTCGGGTCGAAGGCAAGCTCCGCCTTTTAAGGCGAGGAAAAGAGTGGCGCTCAGGGTCAACCCCTGCCTGCCGGCAGGCAGGCTGAGCAAGTCCAGGTCTTCAACCGGAGGGTCGAAGGGTTGATTTCCCAGGGCGGCAGCCCACCCCTGAATTCTGTCAATTTCCGAAACCCTATTGATGCCTCATTCTACCCTTTGTAGGAAACTGAATCAACGTTTTATGAACTGTTCTCGCACCCCCCATTTTTTTCTTTGCCTGTGACCGGGGGAGGTCCCCTCCGAAGCTTTATAAGGCCCACGTTGAAGTCAAACAGCGTTGAAACCCCGTAAAACCTTGGTCCCGTTGTTCCTGTGCTCGGGGCTCTTTTTTCAGTCATCGAATCCTGTATCTTTCCGAAGGTACGTGGTTGCGCCTGGTGACCTGGATGGGCTTCAGCGATTTCTGGTTTTGAGATACCTCATCTTGGTCTGATTGAATATGGAGTATATACGGCAGGAAGACTAAAGAAAGTGGTTGTTTCAAGTGCTAATATTCACTAATTCACCACATACATAACATATTGATATTTATATATTTTTATTCAGGAAAAGAGGCGCTGAAAAAAAATTCTTGACAAACTTTTTATTTCTGCTATAATTGCGTTAACGTTAAACCAGATGGCCCTATATATCTTTCAAACCCCACCCCAAACCCCACCCACCCAAGATAGGATATATAGGGCCTTTTTATCTGGGATGGCCCTTTGTCACACTGCTTTGGGAATAAAAAAGTCGTGGGATTTTTTGATCTTCTTACCAAGAAATGTTGATCCTGTCAATCAAATAAATTGAGATTCTGAAAAATCCCGAAATCTCTGATTGCGTACTTTTGCCTGCCACTGCCTATGGCACGCAGGTTGCGCAATCAACAGAATGAAGGGCATCCATCCCATTCAGGCAAAATATTTTGATAGGACTCTTGATTTATTATGAACAAATGTGACAGATTTTCAGGGATAACGCTTTCTTAGAAAGGAGACACCCTGATGAGTGAACACTTTTATCCCCTTGACGGTCGGAAACATTACAAAGACCTGGAGGAGGCCCAGAAGGGCATGTTCCAGGCATTCAGAAACTTTAACAATGAGATCTTTGAAAAGGAGAGCGCCCTTTCCAGGAAAGTGAAGGAGCTTGTAGCGATTGGCGTAGCCCACACGACTCAGTGCCCCTATTGCATCGAAGGTCATGTCAGGGCTGCTAAAAAAGCAGGAGCGACCGATCAAGAGATTGCAGAGGCTATTTTTGTGGCTGCTGCTTTGAGGGCAGGCGGCGCTTTTGCTCACTCGACCATTTCCATGGCCGTCCTCAAGGAAATGGAAAAGTCAGAAAAACCGAAATGACGGTACGCAGACGGATCCCTTCAGAAGACGTTTCTTACTCCCAGAGACGAATTCCTTTCATCATACCTGAATGAGGTCCCCGTCCTTTAATAGTCTTGCATGAGGAATCTTGAGCCTTTTGATCTCCGATTTAATCAGGTCAGAATATTGGGGCTTGGGATGGGTGATATAAATCCTTTCGGGCAGTTTCATCATCTTGGAGAGCTCTTCTTTCAGCAGACGTGCGGTGAGATGGCCCGTCCGGATCGCAATCTCCTCCATCCGGTTTGGAAAAGAGGTTTCAATAATCAGACAGTGAATCTCTTTTTCTCCTATTTTTTCCCATGTCCTATTAGAGGGTCCTGTATCCCCTGTATAAAAGAATCGTCTCCCTTTTCTGTCCTCTACCAGAAACCCCGTTGCGGGAATCGAATGATTGACCGGATAGGGAGTGATCGTATAACCATCGACCTTTATCGAGTGACCGGGCCTTAACTCGATCAGGTTTAGGATGGCCGCATGTGTATTTGGAATGGCCGTGAAATCAGGCCAGATCGAGCCATCCAAAAGGCTCTTTCTGATCGTCTTGATCACCGGAGGGATGCTCACGACATTGACCCTGTGCCTCCTCTTCCTAAAGATGAGATTGTCTGCAAGAAATGGAATCCCCAGGATATGATCGAGATGGGAATGGGTAATGAAGATATATTCTATTTTCCATTGGGCTTTCATACCAAGAACATTGGTCAGGCTTCCCGTATCAAACAAGATTTTACTGTTCAATAAGAAGCTCGGAGGACGGTGCCCGGGAAATTCCGCTCCGGAACAGCCAAGAACTTTGATCTTCATCTCTCGTCCTTTTCCTTTACGGTTAGAAAGGTTTTTCGCCAAGGGATACGGAGTTCATGCCCAGCGGCTTTAAGTTTCACTCCGTAAAATACACCAATCAAACACCGGCGTCAAATGATCTTTTGCGGGCGTGCTCATTTCACGGGGTTCAAACAGACATGACCGGGAGAGATTCGCCCGCCTGTTTTTTCCCGTTGCCTTTTTGGCAGCTTTCTGAGAGAATGGGGTAAAATATTCGCCAGAAGGAAGAACGACGATGAATAGAGGAGATAAATTCGATATCCTATTGAAGAAAATACGCGGAAACGAGGGAAATATCATTCCTGTGCTCCGAACGGTTCCGCTATTTGAAGGATTAGCCTTCAGAGATCTCAAAAAAATAGAATTGATCGCTCACGAAAGGACATTCATGCCCGACGAAGTGGTCTTTCACGAAAGGCAACCCGGTACCGGGATGTACTTCATCAAGAAAGGACTGATTGAACTGACCAAAACGGTCAACGAGGAAAGGGTGAAAATAGCAGAATTAGGGGAGGGGGAATTTTTCGGAGAAATGTCCTTGATCGAGAACTATCCGCGCTCTGCCCAGGCGACAGCAGTGGTGAGGACAGAGGTCCTTGGAATATTTAGACCCGACTTGTTTGATTTGATAGACCGGAATCCCAGACTCGGTTCCAAAATTCTTCTCAAACTTTCAGAAAGGCTTGCGAACAGGCTTAGGAAAACCACAGAAATGAAATTGAAAGAAACAGAATAGGATGGAAACAAGCGAATTCCAAAAGCTCTGGAAAACTTTCGAAATCATTGCCATCGGTTTTGTTTTGTTCGGGATTTTACTGGTTTTGTATCTGGTCAGAGGATTGCTCGCGCCATTTATTATCGCATTCGTCATCACATTCTTTCTGAGTCCGGTGGTCGATTATATGGACGGAGAGGGAATAAACCGCACCTTTGGGGTCATTCTCCTGATCCTTATGACCTTTATCATCCTGCTCATATTATGGAAACTGACCTGGCCCACCATGCAGACAGAGATAGGCAATTTCCAGAAGAATGCCCCTCACTACGCAGGGAAGATTCAGGACGGCCTGAACCAGGGCATCAAATTGTTAGAAAAGAAAACGGGCTTCCTTCCTGAGGGTGTCCTGCAGAGCGCGGTGCAAAAAAGAATAGACGGTCTCACCTCCGGGATGGGAGACATAAGCTTCCTAATGAAAACTGTGGGGCAATTTGTGGTCACTTTGATTTTAATCCCGGTGATTGTTTTTTTCTTTTTAAAAGATGGCAGAAGAATAAAGAAGGTGCTCATCACTTATGTGCCCAACAAATATTTTGAAACGTTCCTAACCCTATTCCATGAAATCGGCCGGCAGATCAGCGGGTATATCCGGGGACAGTTTACGGACGCGTTCCTCGTAGGTGTACTGGCAATCATCGGTCTTTACTCGTTCGGCATAAAATATGCGATATTGATAGGAGCGCTTGCCGGTATTGCCAATATCGTCCCCTATATCGGTCCTTTGCTGGGTCTTACGTTTGGCGGGTTGCTCGTGCTCATAGACACCGGCTCCACCGTTGACGCCGTTAAAGTAGTCGGCGTGCTTGCATTCGTAAAGGCAATGGATGACCTCGCAATCTCTCCCCTGATTGTAAGTAGAAGTGTCCATATTCACCCTCTCATGGTAATCATTTTGATATCATTGGGGGGAGCGGTACATGGCGTTTGGGGAATGCTTCTCGCTGTCCCCCTCTATTGCTCGATGAGGGTATCCTTTCGAATACTGTATAAAGGATTTGTTGAATACGGCAACTGGTGAGGCGAGTTCTACTCGGACCCCAATCATCGGCCTGCTTCGCCATCCTGCCTATCCGGACTTGCCTGACGATTCTTCAGAACACATCATCGATGATCTCTTTGGAAAAAACGCACCCTCATCCGGAAAAACACAACCACGCTTTCAAGCTCATTAACAGAGTTTTCCACAAGTCAACCTTTCGACTCCCCGGCCTGTCCCTCGACTTCACTCGGGATGGTGAGCCCTTCGGCAGACTCAGGGCCATGAGTTGTATCGAATGGCTTGCCGAACCAAAGGTCTGGGCTTGCTCAGGGTTGACCCTGAACGGCGCCTCTTTCCCCCCGCCTTAAAAGGTGGGGCCTTTGGCGCAGCCGAATGGGTGAAAGACAATATGTACCAAAAATTTTTTCAATTCGGCAAAATGTCACATCCGACTGGTTCCTGCGAATTTGAATGCCCTGTACATAATTTAAATTTCGCATTAGCGTCACGCAGTTATGTATGTCCGTATTTAATCCTCTTATGGGCATACTTATTGCTTCGCAAAACAAGAGGAAAATCCCTGATTCGTGGAGGTCTGATGTCATCCATGAGAACCGATTCAGTTTTGACGAGTGATGAGGCAATCCAATATTTGAGAATTTCGAAACCCACCTTCTTGAAATATATCCGTCTCGGAAGGATAAAGGCCATCAAGGCAGGAAAAGGCTGGAGAGTGCTCCACTCGGAATTATACCGATTTCTCAGGGACGGTCCATCCAACGGGGTTCCTATCAATGCCGACTTAAACGAAGACGAGAATACGATTGAAGTCAACCCTTCGACTCCCCGGTCTGTCCCTCGATTTCGCTCAGGATGGTGAGCCTGTCGAACCAAAGCCCGAGGTATGCTCAGGGTTGATACTGAGCGGCGCTCTAAACCCCGATTTAAAAATCGGGGTTTAGCTTCGACCCGAGCCCTTCGATTGAACTCAGGGCCTTGAGCCTGTCGAAAGGCTCAGGCCGAGGGTGCGCCATCGAACGTATCAAGCAAAGAAAAGGGAGCCACGGGGATGAAAGTAACCGAAGACGAAACTAAATCCCGCTCTGGGATTGTCCCTTTTGAAAGGAGAAAATATCCCAGGTTTAATGTGGATTTGCCGATTCAGTATAGAATCGATGTATCGACCAACCGCAATGGTCGGGCAATGAATCTTAGCGAAGGAGGGATGTTGATCCATTCACTTCATCAGATGGAGATCGGCCAGTGTTTAAGGTCAAAACTTGTCTTCATTTTTGGTTCTGAAATCGATACGGTTGAAACGGAGGCCGAGGTGGTCTGGAGGGACATCTATTTCAATAGAGCATGGGGAGATCATCGGTGTGGGGTGAGATTTCTCGGTATTTCTGCGAGGGACCAGAATAGACTGAAAGACTTTTTGATAAGCCTCTCCTAATAATCGCCTCTTGAGGCCTGCTTTTATTTCCCCTTATTTTGCTCCAACAAAAGCTTCTGATGAGTAAACCATTTTCCCCCCTCTCAACGGACTGCAGCCGTTCAATCCTCAAAGCAGTCACCCTTTCGCTTCTCCATTTCATTTGACACAAAAGGCAATTTTCTTTATATTGGTACTTGTGCCGGAGTGGTGAAACTGGTAGACGCACGGGACTCAAAATCCCGCGGGGCTTCCACCCCGTGTCGGTTCGATTCCGACCTCCGGCACCATGTATATTCAAGGGGTTAGCAAGACTGAAGCTAATCCCTTTTTTATTCAATTTCATGGTGACTGTGCCCAAACTGTGCCCGTAAAAGTTAAAATTTTTTTGCCTACTCATTCTGTGCCTGTTTTAAGGGAATAACTTCCCCGCGCTTCTCTTGTCCTTGAACATCCTGCTCTTCGTGATAAGCCTGCTTCTTCCGGGCTGCCTCCTTGAGGTCCCGATCACTGACAATGTTATACCGGTCAAACACGCTTCTTGTCTTATGACCTGAAATCGACATGGCAACCCGTTCCGAAACTCCAGACCTTACCATATCTCTGATAGCCGTTCTCCTGAAGTCATGAAAGATCTTGGTAGAGATCTTTACCATTTCCTCATTGCCTTTTTTGTCTTTGATCACGACCGGTTTTCCCTGATCATCTTTTAGGACTTCATACAATCCAGCCTTGATACAGGCTGTGTCCCATGCTCCGCGAAAGTCTCTGATAGGAACACCATTCCGATGGAAGACGTAAGGGCAACCCAAATTCCTGTTCCTTTGGAGAACCTTCATTTCTTCCATCAGTTCCTCATTCAGGTAAAGGGTCCGGCCTTCCTCGTTCTTGGTCTCTCCAGGGTCAAGACAGACCGTCCCTTGCTTCAGATCCACCTTATCCCAAGTCAACCCCAAGATCTCATTTTTTCGCCATCCACTGTGAAAAGCAAAGGTGACAATGGGTTTGATCTCCGTGGGTAAAGCATCCTTTAGCGAAACGTATTCATGATACTCAAAGAACCCCTTTCTGACATTCGATTCTCTGAGCATCGGGATGAAGGGGATCATTGCCACTTTTGGAGGCGTGCATTTCACCGCAAGACGGAACATTCTTTTGAGTGCTGCCAGTTCCCGGTTGATCGAGGCATTTGAAAGCCCCTCGTTCATCCTCTTGTCGATGTAGGCTTTAATCTTGTCCGTGCTAACATCCACTGCCTTCATTCCATCGAAAAAAGTCTTGAGGTGTTTAACGCACCGCTCCGCCTTCTGGATCGTATCTTTTCCGTTGATCCGGTAGTCCGTCAAGTAGTCCTCTGCCAGCTCGTTGAAGGTTATCTTCTCGAAGTGGATACCTGGAAGCTTCCCTTCGATGATCTCCCCTTCTCTCTTTTTCAGGAGATCACGAGCATCGGTTATCTTGGTGCTTTCCGATGACTCACGGTAAGGCTTCCCATGGCGATAGTATTTGATCCACCAGATATCCCCCTCAACGATCTCTCCTGTTTTCCTGTCCTTCCATTTTCTTTTGAAAATGTACCCCATTCAAATCACCTCCTTTCCATTGATGAGTTTTGGATTGAATCGGATTCACCTCCTTTCATGAGTTGTCTTTTGAACCTTGTTATCAAAGTAATCTTTCTAAGAAATCCTTTATGGTGATAATTCGACCCATTTCTTCATGAGGATAGACATCTTCTGGTTGATTTTCTGTTTTTTCAAAGACTAAAAGGGCGGGGACTTCCCTTGCGAAAAAGGAAGCACTTCGCCTTCTGGAACCAAAAATTTGACGGACTTTGAATTTTTTAAAAACGGAGGGAATCATAGCTTGTGAATAAACATCCCAAAGGTTCTCCTTTGAAAACTTTTTTGTGTCTACAATATCGAATATGACTTTTTTCTCCTTTTTTAGTTTTCTCAATATCTCAAGAACCTCCGAAAAGCCTCGATTGGCAGGAACAGACAATATATTTCGTGTGGAGTCGAAATAAAGTTTGAGATGCATATTTACCACTACCTCCTCTCCCTCCCCATTAAATTAACCTATCCTCGATTCTTTGTCAAGAAAAATTTTTACCCTTATTTGGACATTTGCCTTCAAAAAAATTATCGCCTAAGCTACTTCAAATCTTTCTTAGCAATCCTCCAGATCGTTTTCGGATTGACCCGAAATGCTTTGCCGTTTCCTTGACGATGGCGAAATCATTCATAATTTAGCTTCCCTTGTTTCCTGAACTCCACGCTTCCAAAATGTTTAAAAAAGATGTATACTTACAGCCAGTATTTCATGATAGTTATAAATTATGAAACCACTGCTTAAAGGATATTTAAAAAAATTAGTTTCCGATTTGCACTCAGCAATTTTAGGTACAATTATTGCCAGTTTGATCTTGGGTCTCGGTGGTATTTGGGTCTTCTCAAAAACTCTATGGATCCAATTAAAAGCTATAATGCTACTATCAACACCATTATGGGCAACAGCAAGTCTCTTGGTTCTTCTCGCGTTGGTATATATTTATTTGAGAAAAAAGACATCGATTCCATTATCAACCCTTGACCCGGAATGGCGCGAGGAATTTCATGTTTTTTGGGATAAAAATAACAAAATGAGATGCCTCAATTGCGGCAAACCTCTCAAATATTCAAGTTCCGATTCTGACCCCTCTATCTTCTATTGTTCCGATCCCAGGTGTAATTCAAAACACATTCTTAAAGACAGACAAGGAAGGAAGATGACTGAGCAGGAGGCTATTAACCAGATGCCGACAACCTCAGGGCACCCTCAGAACGTAAGGAAGAAATTGCCTGTGTCTGAAATCACAATCGGGACCTACAAGGAGCCTTCGCTTGCCATTGATATCCTTGCGGAGGTGATCCTTGAGGAAAAATCAAAGCCTGACATTGAGGTGTTTTTGAAAAGGATCGTGCTGAGAGAACCTTATTGCCCGAATTGTTTGCGCACACTTGATACCACGCACGCAAGCTGGATGGCTGATGGGGTCCAAACAGGTTACAAGTGCAGCAAGTGCAATAATGAGCGAGAGGGCACAGTGTTGGATTTATACAAAGACGTTCACGGTGAAGTCCGTCGTAACTTTGAGACGTACTGGCAAACCTACACTGAGGCAATCCACCGCTTGACAGGAGGGAAGCCAGGGGAATTTAGAGTGGACTGAGTCGGCAAACGTCGTCTAACAATAGGTCAGAAGCAAAAGGAATTTTTGAAATGCTTCACTTCCTTTGGCCTTGAACGTTATGCTCAACTTCAATTCATAATCTTCAGTCCTTAGATATGGTTTCGAGCAACGACCTGTAGATGAAGTCCTCAAAAAAGAAAATCAATATTCAGTTGTCAAAGAGCGAACTCAGAGCCGTTTAACAAGGGTTCAGCCATTTCCTGAAGGGTTTTCTTAGGAGGGGAGGCTATCTAACCCCTCACTTAAGATTTTCTCTCGTCCTATGGTCGAAAAACCTAACTCAAGTTTCAGTTTTTGAGAAAATTTATGGGGTCTTCGGCCCCCGATTCCCTTGCGTCCTGGATTCCTCCCATATCGGTAGGGAAACAAGGAGCATCCCGTTTCTTCACAGGTCTTCATTTCTTTTTTAGATCCTGCACATTCGAGACAGAATTTCTTAATCGCTTTGATCGGAGTCAATCGGCTTTCCATTGTCTGAGATCTCTTCCTTACTTTCAGTTAACCTGGCCTCCTTACACCAGGGGCATTCGCAAATCCAGGGATTGCCTCTTTCCTCATCCATATCCCTTCGACAAATGATAGACCCTAAAGGCACTGTTTCTTATTTCTCCTTATCACTGCTATGGAGATTCAGACACCCAGGATTATTTTCCTCAGTTCTGCCTCTTTCTTTTTGAAATCGGCCTCGCTTCCTCTGAATTTCCCACGGACTTTGTCCTGAGATAGCTTTACGAGGGCGCGCTTGGCTTCCATAACGCTCATTGGGGATTGGGTTCGATTAGGTGAGGTTGATCTCCGCTTAAAGAAAGTGTCGAATATTCCAATCACTCTCTGAGAATCAAGCCTCTCGAATCCATCCTTTAACCAGGCGTAAATTGGGAGTCCTGAATATTCATGGATCTCCTGAGCAAATTTTTGAAAATCAGGAGTTTGTAAAACCTTCTCCCAATTGGGATATGCCTTCCCAAGGGCCTCGTAAAACTTCTCTCTTTTTAATTCCTCTGAAATTATTTGCTTTGAAGTTTGAATGGCCTTTTCTGTCATGGCAGCCATCCCCTCATAAATGTCTGGATAATCGTTTTGAAGGGTTTTGATCGAATCTTCCTTGTTCATCTCTTTTTCCTCCTTTCAAGTCCACGCCCCTGGTGGAAGGGCTTTTGAAGAGATGCTCCTTCTCGCAGGAGGCGAGGGATAAACAAGACTGGTTTCATAGGCACTCACCACATACCGCAGCGCATTGATCGCATAGAATTGGCCCTCAACACCCTCTCTCAGATCTTCCTCTTTGATCATCTTGAGCTGCTCCCGGATGATCGTGTCTGTTGGAAGATGGAGAGCTTCGTCTTTGATCCAGGATCGAACCACATAAACCCCGTGTGGGAAAGACTGGTAAAAAGGAGCGGAGGCCAATTTCACATCCTGGAGTTTTCTGCTCATGTAGTGCTGATTAAAATCCAAGAGGTAGTTTTGAAACTTAAAAGATAGATCACTGAAAATCTCGAAGGCGTTAAATTGCCCCAGGTCATCGAAGAGGTTTTGAAACAGCACGTTCAAAATATGTTCCTTCCCCTCTTTGAGAAGGCGGAGGGGATATCTTCCATTCGGGAGGCTTTTTGAGAGCTGCCCCACAAGGCAATAGAATCCAGGGCTGATGGCCGTCGGCCAGGCAAGGCCGCAGCGTACCCCCCGGAAATGTTCTCTTATGGTCTTCCCATCCTCCTGGGTCATCTCGATCCAAAAACCGTCTTGGGTCTTTTCTTTCGGTATGGCTTGCTCCATCGATCTCTCTCCTTTACAGCAATTCAGCGAAAAGCAGATTGGGACAATTCTGACGGGCCATGCATTCATAGTTGAAAGCATGACGGAAGTGATCCGGTGTCGATCCCAGTTTCACGTAGATATACCGCTTCGATCCGGTTTCCTCGTCCTCCTCCAATTTCTTGGCCACATTGTGAAGGTGATTGGCGAATTCTTTGACGATCTCGCATTCACGAGGAAGGATGATTTGACCGGCCATGATCTCGTTATGCGAAGCATCGAGGCTTTCCGTTCTGTTGCAGACCACCGTCAGGTCCCCCTCATTCCACTTGTAAAAGCCTTTCTGGAACTCTCGATAGAAATTCAAGAAGACCTTGCTCTTATGCCTTTCTGCAAAGGCCCTCGCATTCCTCGTTTCAGGAAGGGCATCCACGACACACCGGAGGATGTTGAAGTTCTTCATCAGTCGATCCAATTCTTCCCAGTCTTTGTAAACGCCCAGGTGAATGATCTTTCCGGCCTTCTGAAGATGCTTTTTCCCGATTACAACATGGAGATCCTTGCCCTGGTCAACACCCATAAAACATGGCCCGGGATCCTGGCTGACAATTCCATCTGATCCACAAAGCGAGAGGACCTCCTGGACGCTCAGACGGTTTTCAGCTTCGACCCAGGGAATTCCAATCTTGAGGTTCCAGAACTCTCGCATATTGGTCGTTGTCCGATAGAGATGGAGAATCTCCGCAGGCTCAACGAATTGAGAAAAAAGCTGACTGTAATGATACCCTCGTTTATCTGTGATGGAGGGTTTCTTTGCCACCCATTCTCCCATTGCGGGATGAAGCTCTGACTTACATTTGGAACAGGCCCGGATCACCCTTCCATCGATTTCCAGGAGGCAATCGGGGAAGGTCTCCTCAAGACAGGTGTATTCCCCGCATTTCTCACACTTCAGGAGCCAGTAGCGCTGATCCGTCTGCTGGAAGGCAGCATCGATACCGAAGTCTGGAAGTGTCGGGTTTGAGAGCTTCAGAACCTCCTTGTATTCGCTATGGCTCATCCGCTCCATAGCCAAGTCTACAGCGGTCTGAGGGGCCTCGTCCAGTTCGTCAAAAATGATGAAATCTGCCGGAACACTTTTAAGGGCCGATCTGCTCTTCATCCCCCTGAGATAAAGAAAGCAGTTCCAGATCCGCTTGATATTGGCCGCATCGGTCTCCTTGATCCAGGCCCCGATGATATCTGGATTGTCCTGGATGAGAGGATCGATCCGGCCTTTGCTGAAATCCGTCACATCCGATCTGCTCGGGAAAAGATATAAGATTCCCCGATACCCTTTGTATCTTGCGGTGTAGATCACCCTGAGCATCGCACGGGAGGTGCAGCCCATTTGAGCACTCTTCATCTCTATCTGAAAAGGATGATCATCCCGATAGGGTTCTCTCAAATATTCGTGGCGATAAAAGGTGAAAGGCTTCCCATCGAGGATGGGAGATGTCTTCTCTACCCATTCATGGAAAGGGAGGACTTCATCCTTGCTTTCTCCGAACTGCTCGTCAATGGACCGTAGCAAATCTTCGTAAAGAGCAGTCTTTCTTAATTCTATCTCTTCCTCTCTTCTCAACCTCTTTTACCTCAATTCAACGGATTGGCGTAGCATTTTACCTTCTTTCAGTTTCCGAATGATCTTCTCTCTGACATCCGGCGCTACCTCTCTTATCGCCTCCAGGATTTCTCGTTGGAACTCATGGACGCTCTGAACGTTATAAAGGGTTTCAAAAATCTCCAACTGAAGGGCCAACTGCCCCCGGATCTCTGTCATGGCCTTCAGAGCCAATTCTCTCGGATCTTTGAACTTATACTCTTTGACGAACTCCTCCTTGTCACCCACCCGAACCTTTTTGGTGGAGACCTGGGATTCCAAAATCTGAAGGGCTGCTTCATCTCCCCGATTCCACCTCATGAGTAGATCCAAAAGCTCATTGGCATACTCGTTGATCTTCTGGAGTTGGGTGATGGTGTCCAGGTGCTTTCCTACAACCTTGTGGGCACTCTCCAGAGCGATATTCTTGACCACCGCAACACTCAGTTTCTTTTTGGCTTTCCAGATAGCCACTTCAGAAACCCTGAAGTATTCGGCAGCCTGTTTCGGAGTTTTCCCACTTCGGAAAAGGTGATCCAGCTTCACCAGATCTATTTTGGGTTTGGGCATTTTCAGTTAATCCTTTGGTTAAAAATGGTTAATCCTATTAACCTCATGGGGAAACCTGTTTTGCAGACGTATGCACCCCATTAAGGAAACTCCTGGCATCATCGAGGCAACCAAGCTCATGAGCCAACCCTAAAAATTCATTGTCGTAATAAGCATTACGACCCTTTTCCAGTTCAACTTTGAGAGCCTCATATCTTTTGAGTTGCCTTTCTGTTGCACTGACCTGCGTCAGCTTCCCATTGATAGCCTTGAGCTGATCATTGAGACCGCTTTCAAGGAAAGGGAACTCCTCCAGATATTCCCGGAGTTCACCTCTCCTCTTCCTCACTTTTGCAAGCTCGGCTTTCGAGATCTTACCCAAATAGAATAGTGCTAACAGACGAGGAAGCTGGGCTTCGAGATCGGCGAGTTCCTTCTTAGACTGCTCATGTTCAGCCAAAATCTGGCGAAGTGCATCATTAACCCTGGAAATTTCTTCCCTGAGATCGGACTTCATTTTTTCTAAATCGATTGTGTTCATGGTTCGTTTTCCTCCTTTTCAAACGTAGGTCGTTTTATTCTTTTCGATGTAAGCATTGAGGTCATTGATATCGACAAAGATCCTCTTCCCATCCCTCACGATAGGGAGTTTTCCAGCCCAAACAAGTTCTCGGATACTCCAAAGGGTCCTTCCAAGGTAATGGGCTGCTTCGGGAAGGGAATAAAGGCGTTTTGGCAAGGGATTATATATCCCCTGCGCCTTTTTAACCTTTTGATTTTTAAAACAATCTTTCTCACCTGTGCCTATACTGTGCCCAAGGCCAGTGCCTCCTTTTTGAACCTTGCCGTTCTCCTCCATGCTTCATCCCTTATCATGAAGCACCCCCAACCTGACCCCCGTCTACCCACCACCCACCCCCATGACTCGTCTTCCC
>Ga0315282_10004523_pt1 | contig 24191 bp, 18 predicted proteins | sample YL17G07_20_MG_FD_203693 | JGI IMG/M metagenome (GOLD analysis project Ga0315282, IMG submission 203693) | Sediment microbial communities from Yellowstone Lake, YNP, Wyoming, USA - YL17G07_20 | ecosystem: Environmental > Aquatic > Freshwater > Lake > Sediment | place: USA: Wyoming | collected... | reverse complement strand
TGATTATTTCCGAGCCTTCCAATCCCTGGATGGCCGGCCTAGCCACCCTGTTTACCGACGATTTCTTCACGCTGGCCAAAAACAGGCTCAACGAAGACGGTATGTTCGTTCAATGGTTTCATTCTTACCAGCTTGACTGGCCGACCTTTGCCCTTGTAGGCAGGACCTTCGCACAGGTCTTTCCGAACGGCATTATGGTGCTGCTCTCCACTTCCGGCATCGGTCACGATTACCTGTTTGTCGGCTTTAACGGCAAAGGCAGGCTGGTTCTGGAAAACGCCCTGCATAAACTGCCGAATATCAAACGCTCAAAAAACATAACTCTCGCCGACCCGAAACTGCTTTATAAGCTAATTGTCTCCGAGGACTTGCCGAGGCTTTTTGGTCCGGGGCCTTCCAATACCGACAGCCGGCCTCGACTCGAGTTCGCCGCACCGAAGCTTATGTATCATCGCGACCCTGTTATACTTAAGAATGTCATACTTAAAAAGTATATCAGTCCCCAGACCAGAAATATTGTCGCACATATTATACCGGACATCGATGCACAGATTGATTTTGCGGCTTATGCCCTTTCTGTTTATTCGCCGTTTCCCAATATGGTCGATACGGCAAAGGCCACGCCTGCACAAAAAGAGCGGTACTTCAGGCTTATGGAGAATTATTATACAGATAATCAGATAGAAGACCGCTCTATTTTCAAAAACGACGAGTTTAAAAAAAGATGTATTTCAGCCCAAATAAATGCTATTCGGACCAATATCGACAGGCTGCCCGACAAACCGGCGTCTTACTCTTATCTGGCACTTCTATATTACGAGGATGGTATGCCGGACGAAGCGATTGTCAATTTAACCAAATCACTGCAGCTAAAGCCGGACGATGCTCAAAATCGTTACAATCTGGGACTGGCGCTGGAAACGAAGGGTAAGGTCGATGAAGCGGTCAATCAGTATAATCAATCGCTGCATCTTAACCCGAATGACACCAGGTCCCGCTATAACCTGGGCAATATATTTCAGACACAAGGCAAACATGATAAAGCGATAAACCAGTATCGTCAGGTGCTTCAAATCACCCCTGATGACGAGAAGGCGCACAACAATCTCGCTCTTGCGCTGTACTCACAGGGTAAAATCGATGAGGCCGCCTACCACTACCGCCGGGCACTCCAAATCAAACCCGACTTTTTCGAGGCAAATTACAACCTTGGCTCCATACTTTCATCGCAGGGCAAAACCGAAGAGGCAGTCAATTGCCTTCGTGAGGCGCTGCGTATCAACCCCAGCGATGCTGAAGTGCATAATAATCTGGCCGCCGTTCTGCTGGAGCAGGGCAGGTTGAATGAGGCGGTCGACCACTTCAGGCAGGCCTTGCGGATTAAGCCCGATTACGTAGAGCCGATGAACAGCCTGGCGGAGATACTGGCAGCAAATCGGGACCCAAATGTGCGAGATGCAAACCAGGCAATCGCTTTTGCCGAACGGGCAGCCGATTTAACGAAATATAAGGATGCAGCTACCCTCGAAACGCTTGCAAAGGCTTATGCAGCTGGCAGGCAGTTCGACAAGGCTGTCTCAATCGCAGAAACAGCCTTGAATTTGGCTTCCACCGCCCAAAATAATGAGCAGACCGGCCGTATCCGCAGCCAACTGGAGTTTTACAAACAGTCAAAGCATTAACGCAAATCTGCACCCCGCGAAAAATTGCCCGGGACAGGATTTGAACCTGCACAAGATTGCTCTTACCAGCCCCTCAAGCTGGCGCGTCTGCCAATTCCGCCACCCGGGCGGCAACGGATATTGTATTCAAAAACCGGCCGGCAGCAAGAACTTTCCGCCTCGAAACGCTTTTTCACCGGCAGCGGCACAGCAGTTCGTTATCAAACTGCAAATGCGGAATGTGCGTTTTTAAATCCTCGATAAATCGCAGACCGTCCTTCCAGTATCCCGCCGTAGGCTTCAGACCGGCACAGAACCCGATGAAATACCGGTTCATACCGTCAATCATAAGCTCCCTGATATACTTGCAGACCATCGACGCCAGCGACACGGGCAGAAACCTGTCATCGGCGCCGACCACAAAATGCAAACGCATCTTTCTGCCGCCCTCCTGCAATTGATAGCTGCTGTGACAGTCTGTTTCTTCCAGAATCGCCAAATCGGCTTCCGGGAACATCCTCTGAAGAGTCGACCGATAGCGCGAGCGCCCCCCCTGCCTGTCGACGACAATCTGCAAATCATCATCTCCGAAATTTCTGAAAGCATCGCTTATCAATTTCGAGACAGCGGTGAAAAGCACACTGGCCTTATTGTTTACATCCCTCACCATCTTATTGTAATAGGCCACATCCATACAGCAGCTTCTAATCTCCAGCAGTTTGACATCCTTTGCGGCCAAATCGTTTTTCAAAGCGTTCGATGCGATTGCGATGTCTGCCTGGTCGGCTGCGATACGATATTTGTCCGGCTCTTTGTGCCAGGGGTAAGTTTCCAGACGTTCAAGACAATCGGGGCAAAGTATCGCCAGAAGCTCGGCCAGCGTGGCCGGCTTTTCGCCCAAATATTCCAGGAAAGACAATACTGTCCGCTGCAAATGCTTTATGCCTTCTTTTCTGTGATATGCCTTTTTGCTGTCGGCGACAAGGAGCCTGCCCGCAAGATGTGACCGCCTGCCGGCGATGCTTTTTCTTAAAGCCTGCCACAGGTCGGCCTTGAGAAGATTCTGCGGAAGTGAAAAAGCGGTCGATGATACGACCAGCGGCCCAAGAATCGGGCCGAAACCGGCTTCATCTATCCCTGCCAATACCGCCATCCCTGCACTCCTTTTGCGCTACTCCGCTGCTCCCTGTTCTCTGTAACGTTCCGCCAAAATTTTAATCGGATGTATAGCCGTTTTGCCGCTTATGTGCTCAATCTGCATCCCGCAGGCCGCGCATTCGGTCAACACCTTTTTTACCGGCGACTTCTGCAATGCTTCTCTCAAACTCTTCGATATGGCATCCGACAATTCGTAATTTTTCTTCTGCATCCCGAACGTTCCCGCCAGTCCGCAGCAGCCGGCCTGAAGCTCGGTAACGTTGATTTCGCAAAGCCCTTTCAGCAATTTCACGCTCGCACTGCCGCCGCCAAGGGCCAATAAATGGCACGGCAGATGATAAACAAACTCATCGGGCGGGTGATTCGCAACTGGCTTTAACCTGCCCGCCTTGAACAAATCCAGCAGATAGCTCATCAGCTCATAAGTATTTTCCGAAACAAGTTTGGCGTCCTCGCCGCCGACAAAAAGTCTAAGCTCCTGCCTCAGGCAAAGCGCAGCGCTCGGCTCAGAACAAATTATCTTATAACCATCATGCACCGCTTTGGCAAGATGCTTTACGCTGTAAGACAGGTCTCGCCGGGCCTGTTTCACATCGCCGTACACTATCGCCGGCAGCGGCGCAGGCCTCTGGTCGGGCAAAATCACCTCGATATTATTATGCCGCAGCACATCAATCACCGCAAAACCCAGCTCGTGGTCGTTATAGTTGGCGTATGTATCGACAAAATATGCAACTTTGTCTATCGGCTTTTCAATTTTCGGATAGGCGTCGAGGTATTCCCGCCCTGTTTTGATGAAAGGCCAGCGTTCGAAACCCGGCATAGCCCTGCGTCTGTCAAGACCAGCGGCCTTTTCGATAAGCCACTTCAGCGCCGGCATCTTTATCACAAAATTGGAAATCGGCGCAAATAAGCCGCCCAGCATACTCAAATAACGATTGCGGCTCAACACCATCTCCGCACGTCTCAGCCCCATTCGCCGGGTGTATTCCGCCCTGGCCGTTGCCATCAGCTTCGAGACGTCCACACCTGACGGGCATTGCGGCGAGCAGGCCTTGCAGTTGATGCACAAATCGAGAAATTTCCTGAACTCCGCCGATTCGAAATCTCCCTCATCAAGCTGCCCGCTCGCCCAGAACTGCAGTATATTGGCCTTTGCCCGTGAGCTGCCTAATTCTTCGCCTAGCGCACGAAACACCGGGCAAAGCCGCAAATCCGTCTCCCTGCTCAGGCACACGCCGCACCCGCTGCACTGCTCAAGCTCGAGTTCAAGCTCATCTTTTTCAAAAAGCAAATCCGATTTGACCCTTTCCGGCAGCAGATTATGCTCAACCCGAAGGTTCTTTGTCATAATATCAGGGTCGGCGTTGATAATCTTGCCAGGATTCATCAGACCTTTCGGGTCGAATATACCCTTGATTTTGCAAAGCAGGTCGTAGACCTCGTCCCCGTATTGCCGCCTTATAAAAGCTGCCCGCAGCAGGCCGTCCGCATGTTCGCCGCTGATTGAGCCGCCCAGCGACCAGGCAAGCTCGAAGGTCTCGTTCGCTATCGCCCACATCTTGGTTATATCCGCAGGGTCTCTCAAATCGAGATTGGGGCGAATGTGAAGCTCGCCGTCCCCTGCGTGGCCGTAACAGGAGAACGAAACGTTATACTTTTTCTTTATCTTTTCCAGGCCTGCGACATACTCCGCCAGCTTCGTATTGTCGACGGAAATGTCCTCTATGAATTCCACGGGGTGTTTTTTGCTTTTTACCCTGTAAAGCAGCGGCACAGCGTCCCTGCGCGACTTCCATACCCGCTTTTGCTGCCTCGGCTCGAAGAAAACGCTTCGCCCGCTCGCCAGTGTCCCCACCACTGAGTCGGTCTTGTCTATCTTTTCCTGCACCTGCTCCTGGTTGCTGCCTGTATGCTCAATCAAAAGCACTACCTCGGCGCCGGTCGGCAGAATGTCCCTGTACTCCGGCAGTGATTCTATCGCCAGTTTTATCACGTTCTTGTCCATCACATCGCAGGTCACTACGCCGCTGTCAACGATAATCGGCACGGCCCTGGCCATTTTGCCGAGCGAATCGAACTCAAGCTGCAGCAATGCCTTCACCGGCGGCAGCGGGACGGTTTTAAGAGTGATTTTCGTAAAAACTGCCAGCGTCCCCTCCGAGCCGGCCATCAGCTTCGCCAAATCTATTTTCCCGTTATGACAAACCCGTGCGATATTATACCCGCACCGGTTGCGCTTGGTTCTGGGTAATGCTGCTGCTATAACGGCCTCTTTGCCGGAAAGCAGCGACAGGCACTGTTTCGCAATTGCAGCGGCCTTTTCATCTTTTGTCCCTGCAGGGTCCGAATCGTTTTTGAATTCGACTACACCGCCGTCCGCCAAGACCGCCTCGATACTTTCCACATAATCGGCGATGTAGCCGTACTGAAGTGAATGTGCGCCGGTGGAATTATTTGCAACGATGCCGCCTATTGTCGCCCTGTTGCTGCTGGACGGGTCCGGCCCGATTTTCCTGTTATAGCCAGCAAGGCAATTATTCAAATCATCCAGCACCACCCCCGGCTCGCATATAACAGTGTCCCCATCATCGCTTACGCCGATAATCCTGTTCATATAGCGGGACATATCGAACATTATCCCGCCGACCAGCGACTCTCCTGCCAGCCCGCTTCCCGCCCCTCGCGCAGCCACCGGCACATTATTTGCGGCTGCGTATTTTACGGCGGCAACAACATCAGCGATGTCCCTCGGCGCAACCACGCACAGCGGGATTATCTGGTATATGCTCGAATCTCTGCTGAAAGCCGCCCTGTGCAGAATATCGGCGAAAACGTTCCCTTTGACAATTCCGGCCAAATCAGCGGCGATTTTGCGGGGGCTTGTATCGTTCACCTGCTTCATTCCTCGAAATCTTTAGGCAGGAACTGGGTCCCCGCCGCAGTCCCGCTCATCCGCAGCACCGCAAGGTCGTCTTCGCTGACCCGCCCGTTGATGAACTGCTGAACCGTCGGATGTGGATGATTGCGAATATAATCGGCGTCACCGTCCGCAATAATCTTGCCGTCATACAGCATAACGATGCGGTCCGCTATCTTATATGCGCTTTTCATATCGTGAGTGACAACGATGCTCGTTATGCCCAGCCCCTTTTGCAGCTTCAGGATAAGCTCGTTGATAATGTCGGCCCTGATGGGGTCAAGCCCCGTCGTCGGCTCATCGTAGAGAATCACCTCCGGATTCATCGCAATGGCCCTTGCCAGCGCAACCCTTTTACGCTGTCCCCCGGAAAGACTGCCCGGATAATGGTTCTGAAAACCGTCCATACCTACCATCGCAAGCTTGGTCTTTACAATATTATCAGCACCGCTTCGGTCCGTTATCCTGTAATGCTGCCTTATCGGAAACAGGATATTTTCAGCGACACTGAGGCTGTCGAACAACGCCCCGCCCTGAAAAAGAAAACCGTAATTCGTGCGTACCCTGCTCAGCTCATTTTCAGGCAGATTGTCAATCCGCTGATTGTTGAAATACACCTCGCCGGACGTCGGCCTGAGCAAAACGACAAGATGCTTTATCAGAACGGTCTTCCCGCACCCGCTCGGCCCGATTACCACCGTCGTCTTGCCTCGCTCTATATTCAGCGAGATATTGTCCAGAATGACATTGTCATCGAATTTCCTGGTAATGTTTTTAAGGACAAATATATCGCCGGAACTTTCGCCTTGTGTTTTATTGTCCTGCAAATCGTTTTTCACTTGCTGCTCTCTCTTCTATACGCTATCCGCTATCCGCTAAATTATACAAGACTCTTTATCGGCCAGAACGTGTTGTAGATTCCCTTTGCTATCACCGCAATTATGAAATCCAGCGCCAGTATGCAGATAAAGCTGCTGACAAACGCCTCTGTGCACGCCCGTCCCACGCCTTCCGCTCCCTGCCTGCACGTAAATCCCTTGTAGCAGCTAATGGCCGCTATCGCCGCTCCGAAGAAAAATCCCTTTATAACACCGATGGAGACATCCCACAGCTCCACGCCGGCCGCACTGAAACTCCAGTACGCCCTGGCGTTTATGCCGAGATGAATAACGCTGACAAAATACCCTCCCACAATGCCCATCAGGTCCGCATAGATAATCAGGGCCGGCGTCAGCAGCAGGCACGCCAGCACCCGCGGCGCAACCAAATACCGCAGCGGGTCGACTCCCATACTCCTGACCGCGTCGATTTGCTCGGTAACTTTCATCGTGCCCAGTTCAGCGGTTAGCGCACCGCCTATTCGCCCTGCCAGCATAACCGCCGCCAGAACAGGCCCAAGCTCCGAAACGACCGATATGTTAATCAGAACGCCCAAATGCTCCTCCAGCCCCATTCCCGCAAGCTGGTCGTATGCCTGAATCGCCAGCGTCATTCCCACGAACGCCCCGGTTATCATTATCACCGATACGCTGCGAACGCCTATAATAAGCATCTGCGCCCAGATAAGCGGATACGTCCTTTTTCTCGTAAAGCTCCATATCGCCCCCTGTATCGACTGCAAGGCGAACCTCGCAAATCGCCCCATATCGCTGGCCACTTTTACTACATCGGCTCCGACTATCTCTATCATTTACCTTGCTTCCAAAAAACACCGGACTTTAAAACAAAACTCGAACCTGCCTTCGACAAAAAACAATACTAAATGCTCGATGGCCGATAGTCAACAGATAGTTCGTTCTCCCCTGCCAATCTGTAAAAATCAGACCGGCAAAGATACCGCCAAGCCTCGACCAAATGCCCCTGATACCGTCGAGCGGCCCCTCAACAACCCGAAATACAACAACTACTCGCTGACCTTGTAAACCGAGTCTCCCTTTCTCGCCCTGTCGGTAATCTTCACGCCCACAGAGTCGCCCGCATTGGCCTCCTGAACGTTCACATTGTTAATCTGCATCGACTCTACGACCGACTCCAGGTCGGTGGTATGGCCCTTAACGTGGATTTTGTCCCCCACTTTCAGCGGCGCCGTCAGCTCGATAGCCGCCACTACTGGCCGGGCAAAAAATGCCGATACCGTTCCTATCTTTTGCTCTTCCATTTGCTCACTCCTTTACTTTTAATTGACCCGTTTCCGCTATTCTAACCACCCCGCCGCCAATTGCAAGCCTACAAAATTTTCATCATGCACCACAAACGTTTAGCGGTTATTGCGGGGGTTACAGAGCCGCAGGACGTAAGTCCGCGGTCAATACTCGCTGTTGTCATTCTCGCGAAGGGCCTGCCCTGAGCGAAGCCTGCCCTGAGCGCAGTCGAACGGGCGGGAATCAATTTACAATATGCACACTTCGATACTTGTCCTAAGTCTAATCGAAGGATACACACCATGTTTCCCACCTGCTCTCACAAGAATTTTCCAGGGTTATGAAGTTCATTCTAAGAATTTTGTCATCACATAAAGCGGGGAGTTTTCGAACTCTTTATTTTTCTTTAGTGTCTCCACCATATTCTTAATCACTTGTCTTGCTAAAGGTATTGAACTTACTGCTACTGCCCAAGGTGGTAGCCCAGTGAATGCCGAGACTACAATTGGGATTATATCAAACGCAAGGTCTGTTTCCTTTGAAGTTAATTTGTTCTTTTGTTTCTTAATATTCTCGTTCAACTCAACTATTTCATCTGATATTTTTTCAGATATGTCTTTGATGTTTTTACCAAAGTTTTGTCCTTCTTGTTCAAAGTTCCGTGAGTGCTTCAAATAATTATCAAGATAGTTATTGAACACCTGTAATTTATCAGAATTATCCTCACGGAATTTGGTAATCCAGTCAGCCGTACAACCAGTCAAAGTTGGTAGATTTAGATTACACATTATCTCAGACGAAGCAATGTATCTTGCATCGTTTGCTGGAAATATATTGGTATCAAAATAGTGGCTTGACAAACTCATTCCTTCTGCAAACAACTCTTGCTCCACTTGTTCACTTGGAAGGTTGGGAACATAAATTACATTTCCGTTTTGTAACCATTCTCGTCCGGGACCAATAAACCAATTAAAATAATCCTTTATTGTGTCACGGTGTGGTGCTACTTGAGAGTGGAATAGTGGCTTACCTTTGATTAACTTGTCTTTGTATTTGTGCCAATATGATGGTTCTCTAAATTCATTTCCAAAGTAGTCGATTGGCACAATATCCATTACCCAGCCAACAGGCGGTCTTTCAGTTCTGTGCCTAACAATAATGTAGTCATAGGCCAATGATAGTTTTCTAATCTTGTCGTCAAGTTCAGAGACACTGTCAACACTAATAAGGATTTTACTTCCTTCAAGATTTGCTGCAACACCCGCTAACAGACCTCCTCTTGCGCGGTAGAAAAAATCCGATACGGCAAAAAGGTAATTCTCCCCTTTCTTATCAAGCCAATAAAAGAATTCGTCGTAAATGTCTTTCTTGAGTTCTTTGAATATTTGGTTGCCTTGGTTCATATTGTTGCCGCCAATTGGAAAAACAAAAGACAGTAGTCACTTTTCATCATTCCAAAATTCCTCTTTTTTCTTGTTTTACAATTCTACCCAAACCAAATCCTTTTTCAACCCCAAATTCCCCCGCACCTTTTTATCTTTTTACCTTACTTCGACATTCAAAATTCGATATTCATTATTCGATATTTATCCGCCGTAGGTGGATTTATCCGCCGCAGTTTACCCGCCACTCCGTCTGGCGGGTTTACCCGCCTGTGGCGGGGCGGATTTATGTGCCGCAGGCATCATTCAATTCCCCTGCACCAAGTCACGAGTCACGAGACCCGAGTCACGAGCCACGGGCCCCGAGCCACGAGCGACAAGCCTCTATCCGCCACCCGCCCACTTGCTGCGGCGTAGCCGAAGTTTACTCGCCGTAGGCGAGCCGGGCCTGTCCGCCGTAGCTCAAAGAGCGAAGGCGGATCCGTTGCACGCACACCGACACCCGCATTTTCACCCTGAAAACGCATACCACTAAGTGGTATGATTTGCCATAAGTCCTTATTTTACGTTGTTGCTTGTCTATCTGTTGTTTGCTCTCTGTGCTGCGCAATACGCCCCCGCACAACGCACTACGAATCAGTCATAACTAATTGATAATAAATCACTTACGCAACTCCCTTTTTGAAAAAATCTAAGAATTTTCACTTTTTCTATCCGCTATCCGCTACCCTCTATCCGCTATAAAAACGCGCGCAAATTTCGCAAAAACCATACTTTTTTTCGCAAAATTGCATACATTTTTCGCAAAATTTCGAAATTTTTCGCATTTTTTCTCACTTTTTCACACTTTTTTCCGCCCCTACAATCGTTAAATCTTGCCCATTTTACCAAAAACCCACCTGTTTTCCGCCCTCCGGCGTAACGGTTTTTTTGCTCATTTTATGACCTTTTCCACAATTTATGCACCTCAACACCCTTTCATAACTACTTTAACAGCAGGATATTACATCAATTACCCTCCTGCTACACCCCTTAATTTCACATTTCGGATAAATTTCTCTTGTCCGACTTGGCTTTTTTGCATATACTTATAGCAGACTGACTGGTCAGTCATTTTACATTCTGCTGAGATTACTGCTGAGGGTATTATTTATAACATCTTATTATAAAAGAAGTTAAGGAATACCAAAATGACTGTTACAGAGAAAAAAACCGATTTAGTCAAGCGTCGCACCGAGCAGATTTTAGCCTCTGCAAAGCGGATTTTTGCTCAGGATGGCTTCCGCCGCACTCAGCTCGACCACATCGCCGCCGACCTAAATGTCGGCAAGGGAACACTTTACAGATATTTCAAGGACAAGAAATCCCTCTTTTTGGCCGTCTTTAATCAGGGTACTGAACGTCTGCTTCGGGCTATGGCTGTGAATGTTGAGCCGATTACCGACCCAAAGAAAAAAATCGCCGCCGCCGTCAAAACTTATTTCGAATTTTTCGACAGCGACCGTGAGCTTATCGAAATTATGATGCAGGTCCGCAGCGAATTTAAGGACGATTATCGGCAGGTCTTCATAGCCGTTTACAGCGACTACATCGTAAAAATCCAGGAAACCATCAGGGCCGGCATTAAAACCGGCGTTTTCCGAAATCTTGATGTGGAAAAGACTGCCGAAGCGTTTAGCGCTATGCTGCACGGCGTTTTGCAGGATTTTTACGTCAGGGAATTCGGCCCTGACGGCGGTATTACAAAGAAAGAATTGTTGACGGACAAGATTGATGCAGTAACATCTTTATTAATGGAGGGGCTATTGGAGAGGGGTAATAAATGAACAATCTATATTGGCAGCGGACTATCTGTATTTTCTTCGCATTTGCAATAATTTTACAGCTTGCCGGCTGCACCAGCCGTGAAGAATTTTACGAACAGGTAACTTTGTCCCGCGATTCTGCATACCAGCAGTGGAAAAATCGCAAACAAAGAGAAGAGCAGTCGCAAACGGTTATCAGCGGACAACTTAGTATGAAAGACTGCATTAAATTGACTTTGCTGAACAACAAGAGGCTGCAAAGCATTGTCCAGGAAAAAGAAGTGGCCCGCGGAGAAGAGTTAAAATCATACTCGGCGATTTTGCCGTCGGTTGGGCTTTCCGGAAATTATACCCGGCAGGACAAAGTTACGGCGTTTGGCCCTATTACAGTGGGGGATTTGGATAATTATACGGCGGGTCTGGCGGTTACACAGCCGATTTTTGACGGCGGGGCGATGCCAGCGAAGGTAAATGCGGGCAAATTATTTTATTTGCTCGCCGACCAGACTGTGCGAGGAGCGGTTCAGGACGTGGTCTATACGGCGGAGCGGTCTTACTACGATGTGCTGCTCAATCAGCATTTGTTCGAAATAAGCGATGATGCGGTCCGGTCATCGCAGGTGCATTTGAACGATGTTACGCAAAAGCGAAATGTGGGCGTGGCATCGGATTTTGATGTCTTGCGGGCGGAAGTGGAGCTGTCGAATTTCAAGGCGGATTGGATAAAAACCAAGAATGCTATTGAGGTTGCAAAGGCAGACCTTATCAAGGTTATGGGTGTTTCGCAGGACAGCAAATTTACCCTTTCAGACAAGCTGGTTTATGAAACTTTTGAGATAGCAATGGAGCAGGCGGTCGAGGCCGCATACCATAACCGGCCTGATTTGTTCGGCCGGCAGATAGATATAAAGCTGCAGAAGGAGCTTCTTGATATTGCCAGGAGCCGATATTGGCCGAGTATCAATGCTTTTTACGACTATTCATTGGCTAATCCTGACCCGCATAACCCTACAAATATTGTATGGGGTTCGGCCTGGCAGACGGGGGTTGCAGCGACGCTGCCTCTGTTTGATGGTTTTGCTCGCGAGGGGGACATAATTTCGCAAAAGGCAAGGTTCAAACGGTCGCAAATCGATTTGGTTGACGCCGAAGAGACCGTGCTGCTCGAACTTACCAAGGCGATATTCAGCATTAAAGATGCTGCGGAGTTTGTCGAATCGCAGAGGATGAATCTCGAAAGGGCGGAAAAAGGGCTGAAACTCGCCGAAGTAGGCTACAGGGAGGGGACAAATACGCAGGTCGAGGTGATGGATGCACAATCTGCGCTGACAAAGGCAAGGGCGCTTTATTATCAGGCCATTTATTCACATATAATTGCCAAGCTGTATTTGCAGAAGTCGATGGGGACGATAACCACGTTTGACACCGATTACTCGCAGAATAAAAGCAAAGATATGGAGTCAGGCAAATGAAGATAGACAAAAAAGCTTTACGTTGGATAATTGTGCTGGGTGCAGCGGTTGTTTTATTTTTCGGACTGAAGTATCTGCGTTATGTTCTTTCGTATGAATCCACGGACGATGCGTTTATCGCAGGACATATTATTTCGGTAAGCTCAAGGGTGGACGGCCACGTGACGAAGGTTCATATCAACGACAACCAATGGGTCAACGGCGGCGATTTGCTTGTTGAGCTTGACCCGCGGGATTTTCAGGCCCGACTGGACATGGAACTTGCAGCGGTGGCGGCGGCTGAAGCGGCGGTGGAAGAAAGCCGGGCGCAGATTAACGTTGCTGCGGCAGATGCAAACCGGGTCCAAAAGGATGTAGAACGTTACCGGTCGTTAATTTCGAGCGGCGGAATCACGCAGCAGCAACTGGACCGTACTGTTGCGGAGTCGCAGGCGGCATCGGCGAGGCTCGAAGCCACCCACAGGCAGGTGGCGGTTGCCAACGCCCGCCTGTCAGAGGCACGGGCGACGGCAGAGCAGGGCAAACTGAATCTTTCGTATACGAAGATATATGCGCCGCAGTCAGGCCGGGTGGTGAATAAATCTGTCGAGGAGGGCGAATATATCAAGGTTGGTCAGGCGCTAATGGCGATAGTTCCGCAGGATGTGTGGGTTATTGCTAATTTTAAAGAGACGCAGCTCAAATATATGCAGCCGGGCCAGGAAGTTAAAATCAAGATTGATGCGTACCCACAAAAGATTTTCAAGGGACACGTGGACAGTATTCAGGCCGGCACTGGTGCGGCGTTCAGCCTGCTGCCGCCGGAGAATGCTACGGGTAACTATGTTAAGGTTGTGCAGCGGGTGCCGGTCAAGATTGTTTTCGACAGCGACCCCAATGAAACAAAAATGCTGTCGCCGGGTATGTCTGTTCGGCCTGAGGTAAAGATTAAATGAGCGACGATGTGAACAAACCGGCATTGACGGAGGAGTGGCTGCCGGCACATCCCTGGCTGGTGACAATAGCGGTAACGCTGGCAACCTTTATGGAGGTGCTCGATACCAGCATCGCCAACGTCTCGCTGCCGCACATAGCCAGCAATCTTTCTGCAACGTTGGATGAAGGCACCTGGGTTCTTACTTCGTATCTTGTGTCCAATGCGATTATGCTGCCGCTGAGCGGATGGTTTGCCTCCTTTATCGGCCGCAAGCGTTTTTATATGACCTGCGTGGTCATATTTACCGCCAGTTCCTGTATGTGCGGTCTGGCTCCCAACATACAGATGCTGATATTTTGGCGGATTTTGCAGGGGGCGGGCGGCGGAGCCTTGCAGCCGCTCGAACAGTCCATTCTGGTAAGCACCTTTCCGCAGCACAAGCGGGGGATGGCGATGGCGGTGTACGGGATGGTCGTGGTGGTGGCACCGATAATCGGGCCGATGCTCGGCGGGTGGATTACGGACAATTATAGCTGGCGGTGGATTTTCTATATAAATATCCCCGTGGGAATAGCATCGTTATGTCTTACAACGCTGCTTGTTCACGACCCGCCGTATCTGGTACGCCGCAAACCCGGCGAGAAATTAAATATTGATTACATCGGATTAGGTTTGCTGGCGGTCGGACTCGGCGCTTTGCAGATAGTGCTGGATAAAGGTCAAAGAGACGACTGGTTCGAATCAAATTTTATAGTAATGATGTCCGTTATCAGCGTGATATGCCTTATAGCGGTTGTTTTCTGGGAGCTGAGGCAAAAATATCCGGTCGTCGACCTGAAACTGCTCAAAGACCGTAACCTCTCGGTATCTGTGTTTTTGATATATATACTGGGGTTCGTGCTTTACGGCAGCACGGTGCTGCTGCCGATTTTTCTGCAGACTTTGATGGGCTATGACGCCCTGACCAGCGGTATGGTGCTTTCGCCGGGAGGCCTTGTAACGTTGATGACAATGCCGCTGATAGGATTTTTGCTGGCAAGGGGGGTTCAGCCGCGACAACTGATAATTTTCGGTCTGGCTGTCGGAGCGTTCGGACTTTTCAATATGGCAAACTTCAACGTCAATGTGAGTTTTTGGCAGGCGGCGAAAACCAGGATAATTTTGTCGGCAGCGCTGGGTTTTTTGTTCGTGCCGATTAACACCGCCGCTTATGCTTTTATCGAGAGAACCAGGACCGATTACGCCTCCGGCCTGATTAATCTTGCCCGTAACCTCGGCGGCAGTTTCGGCATCTCATTTGTAACCACAATGCTTGCCCGGCGGTCGCAATTTCACCAGAACATCCTGATAAGCCATGTTACCGAGACCAATCCGAATTATCAGCGTTTATTAGACGGGGCAACGGCAATGTTTTCGCAGCATAGTGCAAATATAGGCGAGGCGACTCTCAGGGCCAAGGCGCTGATTTATAATCTGGTTAAACAGCAGGCTGCGATGCTGGCTTTTATCGATAATTTCTGGATTCTGGGCGTGATGTTTGCAGCCTTGATTCCGCTGGTGTTTATTATGAAGAAGATTGTGCCGCACGGAGCGGCTGTGCCGGCGGTTTGAAAAGGCTGCATAACGATGGAGATGAATACGAAAGCTATGTTTCATAAGCCGAATCTTGAGATACTTGCCGATGCGGAAAGTCTTGCGGAGCGGGCATTTGAAATTTTTGTCGCATCAGTTGAAAAAGCAATTGCCGACAAGGGAATTTTTTATATTGCGGTATCAGGGGGACATACGCCAAAACGCTTTTTTGAGCTGCTCGGCGAGAGACCGCAATCACAAAACCTGCCGTGGAGCCGGATACACTTGTTTTGGGTCGATGAGCGATATGTGCCGGCCAATTCTCCCGAAAGCAATTACAGGCTGGCCGCAGATACCTTTCTTCATAAAGTTGCCATCCCGCAGAAGAATATTCACCGGATAAATACCGGGAGAAGCGATTTGCAGCAGGCGGCTCGCTATTATGAGCAGACTATTCGGAAGGCTTTTGCCCTGAAGAAAAATGATGTTCCGAAATTTGACCTTATTATGCTTGGCCTGGGGACTGATGGGCATATAGCTTCGCTTTTTCCCGATAGTCCCGCACTTTTCGACGAGGAAAATCTGGCGGCTGTTGTTTCTGCTCCCGATGGCAAGCATACCAGAATCACCCTGACAAAGCGTGTTTTGCTTGCCACATCATATTTACTGGTATTGGTCTCAGGCGAAGAAAAGGCCGGTATCCTTAAGGATGTTTTGACCAGTAGGCCGGACCCTGTGCGCTATCCTGCTCACATTCTTTGGCCTGTTCTCGACAAGATTAGCTGGCTGGTCGACCGGAACGCCGCAAAACTTCTGTAACAGAAACACAAGATTATGGGGGGATGATTAGTTTTGTTCCGGGTGCGAGTTTATTTGGCTCTTTTATAAGTAGGCGATTGACTTCGAGAATCTTGCCCAATTTGTCTGCGGAGCCGTAGTATTTTCTGGATATGCTGTAAAGGGTCTCGCCTGATTGCACGATATGGATTTTTTGTTTCTCGCCGGCTGCGGTTGCGGAATCGACCAGCGGCGTTTTGGCAGCCAGGGTTGTCAGCCCCGGACCTTTCGGAGAATCAATTTCGCCGGCAGCGGATTTTTCCTGCGAGATTTGATTGTCCTGCCCAAGCATTCTTGATTTTATGCTTAGACACTGGAGGGTGGAAAGCCAGACCGCTGCTGCAATTACCAGCGCCATACCCAAAAACACCCCTGTTTTAAAGTCTTTCCGCATTTTCTGACGTATCGGCAATTTACAAATAGTTATTCGACTTACAAATCTATTTGTTGCTTTCCTTTTTAGGGTTCATTCCAATCAGCAATATAGGTGAGGCTATTGCAATAGAGGAATATGTACCAACGATGATGCCAAAACACATTGCAAAGTTGAACCCTCGCAGGCTTATACTCTGGCCCCCGTATATATACATTATAAACACAACCAGGAACGTTGTAAACGACGTCAGGATGGTTCTGGAAAGAGTTTGATTGATGCTGTTGTTAATTAGCTGCGGGGTCAGGCCTGCTTTGGAGCGGTTTTCCCTGATACGGTCGAAAACAACGATGGTATCGTTGACCGAGTAGCCGACCAGCGTCAGGAAAGCGGCTATCATTGTCAGGTCTAATTTAAAGTCGCCGATAAGCATCGCTTTGCCGATACTTGTTCCGGCAATATAGGTGCATACGGTAACTACGCCGAGCGTGATACATACATCGTGTATAAGCGCCACGATGGCGCCGATGCCGTAGCGCACGTTTCCGAATCGGACCCACAGGTAAACTATCATCGCAAAAAATGACAGGATAATGGCAATCAATGCCCGTGTTTTCGCCTCGCCTCCTACCGATGGGTCTATCTGTGTTACTCGCGGCAGAGAAGTTTCCATCGAAGTGGCGGCCAGAACCTTTGTCTTTTCGTTGTTGACAAATTGTCCCCATTCCTCTTCACTGAACTCGCGGAAGCCGGCCTCAGGGTCAACGCTGATGTAAACGAACGACTTTACAGGCTGATTCGGTTCAATCGCATTCAGGTCTGCTCCGAGGATTTTGTAGGAATACCAGTTGAGATTTCTCATATCAGCTTTGAATTTTAAGTCCTTGAGTCTTTGGTCGATTTCATCGGCTGTTGCCGGTCTTTCAAGCTCACAGGTGATTTTTACGCCGCCGAGGAAGTCAGCCATCTCAGGATAAGAATCCACGAGCTTCTCATTTATTTTTTCTGCGGAGACAATTTTCGGCTGAAGGTTCTGCTGGATTGCCAGCTCATTTGCAAAGGCCTTCATTACGGCATTGTTGACGATTTCATCGGTTTCGGGCGCCGAAACGTTAGCGTCTGCAAAAGTTGTTGTCAGCACATCCTTAACCAGCGATTTATTCAACTGACTTGTTGTTACATCGAATAGATTAGGATTATTTGCCTGTTGTTTTATGAGCGGGTCTCTTAATTTGCCTTTGATTGCCGAGGTTATGCTCTCGACTGTCTGTCGGCTGTTCGGCGAAAAGCTTATAGCGGCTTTTGTTTTGTTTGTTTCGGAGGTGGTAATTTCGTATTCTTTGCCGGTGTTTCCGACAGCATAAACATTCGCCGCTGCCAGCCCGGCATTGTCTCTATCGGCCCCGACCTTCTGAATCCTTTTTTCCACATCCTGCCTGGTCAGGTTGTTTTTCAGGTTAATTTGGATACTTGTTCCGCCGGTAAATTCGATGTCGTATTTATTGTTTTTTATATCGTTTCTTGTAAAGAAGACAGTAAGACCTCCTATAATACATAAACCCGAAAGCGTAATGAGCTTAGGGCGAAGTCCCATCCAGTCAATGTTTGCGCTGCGTATGATGTGAAGCATCGATAAGTGGGTTTTTAGAACTCGTTCTTTCAGCAGCCAGTCAAAAATTGTTCTTGTTACAAATAACGAGGTGAACAAACTTACGGAAAGACCAATCATAAGCACGATGGCAAAGCCTTTTATCTCTTCCGAGGCGACCCAGTAAAGAATGGCGGCGGTGATAATCGTAGTGAGATTGGAGTCAAAAATAACGCTGAACGCCCGGTGATAGCCGTTTTTAATGGCGATTGAAAGCGAACAGCCTCGCTGCTGCTCCTCACGAATCCTCTCATAGATAAGCACGTTGGCATCGACGCTCATACCGATAGTCAGGACAAGACCTGCGATGCCTGCCAGCGTAAAGGTCGCTCGCAGCAGCGCCATTATAGCCAGCAGGAACAGCACGTTCAGGCACAGGGCGAAATCTGCAATTCCACCTGCGATGAAATAGTAAACGGCCATAAAAGCAATAACCGCCGCAAGACCGATTATCCCTGCTTTTATTCCCTTGTCGCGGTTGTCGGCGCCTATGGATGGGCCGATTGTTTTTACGGATATGGGCTGCTCTATCAGTCTGGCGGGCAGCGAGCCGGCGTTTAATTTATCAACCATATCGACAACTTCGATTTGTGTGAATTTGCCGGTTATTATGCCGGAGGTTGATATTCTCGCCTGAATGGTCGGTGCGGATAGTGCCATTCCGTCCAGCAGGATACAGAGCGGTCTTTCAAGGTTTTTGCCGGTAACGTTGGAGAACAATCTGCCGCCTCTTTCGTCAAGTTCGAAGCCTATGGCTCTGCGGCCTTCTCTGTCGGTTTGCGGCTGGGCTTTCACTAAGCTCCAGTCCTTGCCCGAACCTGAATGGACTATGGTTTCATTCGGTTTATTGCTCGCCAGCACATAATATTTATTGCCAAAAGGTGCAATGACCGCATCTTTTCTCTTCCATTCATCCGTCTTTTCTATTTCGCACCATACGTATTTATTATCCGATGCGTATTTGGGGCCTTTGTTTTTAAGCGTTTCGACATAAATATTTATCTGCTCACGGTCGAGGTCGGGATGCCCGTATGTCGGCAATATCCTGAACTCCAGTATGCCGGCGCCCTTGAGCATTCGTTGCAGGTCTTTCGGGTCGTCAAGTCTGCCCTGATAAGGCTGATATTTGTCGAACGCAACGATAGTCTTTTCGATTTTTTCCGCCCGGTCGGTGAATTCGGCTTTTATTTTTTCGACGGACTCTCTTCTTTGAGCCGATTTGGTAGATGCCGCCAGCACGGAATTAATCTGCTCTATAGTCAGATTCAGTTTATCGAGAGACCTTTTAGCTGTTTCGTATTGGTCATTTTTTCCTGTTTCCGGCTTGGTCAGCTCATCGGTCGCCCTGGCCCATTCAGCGTAGGTTTTCATATAATCAGTAATCAGGCTAAGATTACTGTCAGAGCCGAGGGTCTTTTTTATCGCCTCTTTCAGTTGCTGCTGGTCAAGGTTGAGCCATTTAGGCGCATTTGATTTTATCTGGTCGAGGTTAAGCTTTGCTGCTGAAATCTTGTCCTCTTTTGTTTTAAATTCTGCTGTCAGGGTGTCCCTTTTTTCCTGCGAGGCTTTGCGCTGGTCGTAAGCTTGTGCAAGGTCGTTGAGAAGCTGCAATTTCTCCGTGCTGCCGCGGGTGAACTTTTCGAAATCTTTGGTCCTTTCGTCAGGCTGTTTATGCAGGGAGCGCATAATTATTGCTGTGTTTATATTTTCTGCCAGCAGGTTGTTGAGGGCGGTTTCATAATCCTGCCGCATCTGGCGGGCCTCGGCGCTTGCAAGCGGCATTTGTATCTCGAAGCGGGTGCTGCCCTGAGGCCTCCATACGAGGTTTTGGATGTTGGCAGGGTCTATTCGCCTTCGCAGAACGGTTATCATTCGTGAGGACAGCTCCGTCTTTTCGTCTTCTTTAAGTCCTTTGGTGTCAATCTCATAGACAAGGCTTGTTCCGCCGGCCAAATCGATGCCGGGCTTAAGTGTTTTTGTCGGCGGGTATAGCATCAAGACCGCCAAAACGACTAAAACAACGATTAAAGTGATTTTCCAGTTCAAATTTTTGCCCATAATTGTTTCCTGTAAGAATTAAAGTTGTTTATGTAAAATCCTGGGTTTTAGCTCTTTTTCTCTTTTGTGAGGTTCTTTCCAATCGCTGAAGGAACGATTTTAATTTTGGTATTGTTTGACTCATCGACCTTGAGAGTGATTTCATCGTCCTTGATATCCACGACGGTGCCGATAACTCCGCCTATCGTCTGCACCTTGTCATTTTTTTGAAGCGACTGCACCATTTGCTTGTGCTGCTGCTTTTGTTTCTGCGGGCCTCTGAAAAGCATCAGATACATCAATACCATCATAAGGCCAATGGTAAGCCAAAATGAGGTTATCGGAGTTTTTTGTTGTGAAGTTACATGTCTGGCCGCATTCGGCTCAGACGGCACAAGGGCTGTTGAGGTTTGTTCGGGGCTGACCGGCTTGGATACAATGGCTGAAGGCGGCGGCGCATTAGGTGAGGCTTGTGCCAAAATCCATAAATTATTGTTCATTTTTTGTTCCTTTCCTTTTTCGCAAAAGGTTACTACGAAACACAATTCAACGCTGTTTTCTTTAAAAACCTTGTAATTATAACGCAATCTGCGGCAAATTACAGAGAATTTCAAAAAAACGTGAAAAAATGAGGCCAGCCGCCGCTATGCCGAATTTTGCCAGCTTTTGGTAATTTAGGTAAAATTTAACGATTGTAAGGGCGGGAAAAAGTGCAAAAATTTGCGAAAAAATGCAACATTTGCTCGCTATCTATGGGCTGTTTTGTGTGATTTGAGCCAAAAAAACAGGCATTTTAAGCATATCTGGAAGCCCTGCTGTTTCTTCAGAATACCCCTGCCAAATGCCTCCCGCATTTGGCAGGAATCTACCAATCTCCGCTGCTCAAAGCGGCTTGAATTTGCCCGTCATTCTTTGCCGGCAAATCGCCGCAAAAGTTGCTTGTTCAGAAACATTATCCTTAAGCTTTTTCAGTACCTGTGCAGCTTCCCTCGCAGCCGCCGCCACAGCTTCCTTCGCAACCGTCGCCGCAGATTCTTACGCATTGCCCTCCGCAAGTCTCCCTGCAGCTTCCAGTGCAGTCGTCCACACAGACTCCCGTGCAGCTCATACAGTTCCCGCCGCAGCCCTCGCTGCAGTTCTCAGAACAGGCGTCACCGCAGCCAAGACTGCAAAAAGAAATGCAGCCATCCATACAATCCGCTATACAGCTCGTAAAGCAATGATTATCGCAAGCAGGTGGATAACAACATGCCCTGGCTTCCTTCTGCTGTGATATTCCCGGCAGACCCAGGCCCAGAAACGCCATCGCTGCGCCGGCAGCTATCGAACCAGCCTTTTTCACCGCATCCCTACGAGACAATACCCTGCTGACCGCATCGGCCAATTCTTTTGAAACATCTTTCTCGTTCGACATTTTGCCTTTCCTTTCTAAAAAATGAGTCTTGAATCGAATATTTGTTCATTTACACAAAAACATTTCTTGCTCCGCGTTTTTTTCAAAGAATTCCTGCCAAATGCCTCCCGCATTCGGCAGGAATCTATCAATCTCCGCTGCTCAAAACGGCCTGAATTTGCCTGCCCTTCTCTGCCGGCAAATCATTGCAAAAGTTGCCTGTTCAGGAACAGTATTCTTAAGCGCTTTCAGTACCTGAGCAGGTTCCCTCGCAGTTATCCGCACAGCTTGCCGTGCAGCCGGTACAAGTACCTTCGCAGTTGTCTGCACAGGTCGCAGTGCAGCCGTTACAGGTACCCGTGCAGTCATCGGCACAGGTTGCCGTGCAGCCGTTACAAGTACCCTCGCAGTTATCTGCGCAAGCCGCCCTGCAGCTTCCTTTGCACGAACCTGTGCAGTCAGACTGACAGGCACCAGTACACTGGTCGAAACAACTGCCATTGCAATCCCATGCGCAATACCATGAACAGCTGCCATAACATCCGGAGCTACATCCACCAAAGCAGCCGAAGCGCCCGCAACACGCCATTGCTTCTTTCTGCTGCGAAACGCCCGGCAAATTCAAACCTAAGAACGCCAGTGCAGTTCCGGCAGCTATCGAACCGGCCTTCTTCACCGCATCCCTACGAGACAATACCTTGCTGACCGCATCCGTCAGTTCTTTTGATACATCTTTTTCGTTTGACATTTTTAAGCTCCTTTCTGGAAAATGTGTTTCAGATTAAATATTTACTTACACAAAAACATTTTTTGCCTTGCTGTTTTTTCAGAAAATCCAGGCTGGATGCTTCTTGCATCCAGCCTCAATCAGTTCCATATGCCTTTTTGACGGGATTTATTCCTTGAAATTATGGTTCAGAAAAACTTCTGTACCTTATATGCTCATCCACGCATTGTCATAACCGTCAGGTCTTAGCCCATTTCACCGCCAAGACAGTTTCCATAACAGCCCGTATTACAGCCTCCCGTGCACCCGCCGATGCAATCGAACTGGCACCAGCTATCGCAACCGTTATCGCAGCCGCCTTCGCAGGTTCCGACACAGGTACCCGAACAACTCTCATCGCAGCAATCTACGCAATCTCCATAACAAGAAAAGGTGCAAAGTTGGCCGCAACATCCGGTACAGTTACCACAAGCCTGTGCTTCTTTTTGTCGCGACACACCCGGCAGACCCAGACCCAGAAACGCCAGCGCTGCTCCTGCCGCTATCGACCCGGCCTTCTTCACCGCATCCCTGCGTGATAAAACCTTATTGACCGCATCGGTCAGCTCTTTCGATACATCTTTCTCGTTTGACATTTTGCACTTCCTTTCTGAAAAATTGGTTAATAAGTTTTAAACAACATGCTCGAACAGCATTTTCCTGCGCAGAAATTTGCTCTCTATTATGTAAGTGCCTCAAAACCACAAAATTGAAGAAAACCTCCCCCAACTTTTTTCGCACCCCCTCCATAACATAAGCAGACACAACAACTTATAAATTTATTTTATTTTTTTTCTGCGAGCATCGAGAATCCGGCATCGAGTATCAAAAACCGCCCCTCCACCGCAGGCCGACTTGTCTGCCTATTCGTCTGGCGGATTTATCCGCCTCAGGCGGATTAATCTCCCCGTAGTTCCTGTTTTAAAAGACCCCTGCCAAATACCTCCCGCATCCGGCAGGGGTCTACCAACTATCTGCTGCTCAAGGTCAACTGAATTTGTTAGCCTTCGTCTGCCGGCAAATAACTGCAAAAGTTGCCGGTTCAGAACCAATATTCTTAAGCTTTTGCAGTTCCTGAGCAGGTGCCCTGGCAATCATCCATACAGGTTGCCGTACAGCCGGTACAGGTGCTCTGGCAATCATCCTTACATTCTGCCTTACAGCCGCCGGTACAGGTTCCGGTGCAACCCTGACAACCAATACCACAACCGTCGCTGCAAATGTCAGAGCAACTCCACATACAACTAGTACAAACATCCGTACAAGAATCCCCGCAGCCATCCCAACAGCTGCCATAGCAACTGAACTCGCAACCACCGGAACAACTATTTAAACATGTAGTGTCACAAGTACCTAAACATCCACCATCACAAGTATTTACACATCCATTGTCACAAATACCGACGCAAGTTCCGTGACAGCATGCTTTAGCCTCTCTCTGTTGCGAGACGCCCGGCAGGTTCAAACCCAGAAACGCCAGCGCCGCTCCCGCTGCTATCGACCCTGCTTTTTTCACCGCATCCCTACGAGACAATACCTTGCTGACCGCATCGGCCAGTTCTTTTGATACATCTTTCTCGTTTGACATCTTTGTTCTCCTTTTACTTTTTGACCTTTCTTACTTGTTTCACACAACACACTTTCACTGAACTCGAACAGTTTTTCCTGCGCAGAAATCTGTCCTCTATTATGTAAGTGCCTTAAAACCGCAAAATTGAAGAAAACCACCCCCATTTTTTTTGCACCCTTTTCGTAAGATAAGCTGATACAACTACATACCTGCCGTCATTTTTTCCTACGAGAGCCGAGCCTTGTCTGCCACAGGCAGAATTGAGTATCTGGTATCGAGAATTATTCAATCATTTCCGGTGATACCCCTTCAAAAAAATCCCCCGAATCGCAAAAATCTTTACTCCTTTTCTCACATCGAGTTACGAGAATCGGGAATCGAGAATCAAGGACCTTTTTCAATCCAAACACGCATCCCCGCCCAATTATAGGGAGCGGCTGTGTTGGATTTTAGGAATTTTTTATAGATATTTTTGGAGTCCATAAAGTTTTATTCCTAATCATTGTATTCAAAATAATCAAAAGTTTTCGCATACAAGCA
>Ga0315282_10004522_pt1 | contig 24194 bp, 21 predicted proteins | sample YL17G07_20_MG_FD_203693 | JGI IMG/M metagenome (GOLD analysis project Ga0315282, IMG submission 203693) | Sediment microbial communities from Yellowstone Lake, YNP, Wyoming, USA - YL17G07_20 | ecosystem: Environmental > Aquatic > Freshwater > Lake > Sediment | place: USA: Wyoming | collected... | reverse complement strand
GCACATCGATTGTCCGGGGCATGCGGATTATATCAAGAATATGATTACGGGAGCCGCGCAGATGGACGGGACGATTTTGGTAGTTTCGGCGGCGGATGGGCCGATGCCTCAGACGCGGGAGCATGTGTTGTTGGCGAAGCAGGTGCGGGTGCCGTATATTGTGGTATTTTTGAACAAGGTGGATATGGTGGAGGACCCGGAGTTATTGGATTTGGTGGAGTTGGAGGTCAGGGAGTTACTGTCGGGGTACGATTTTCCTGGGGAGAGTACGCCGGTAATCCGGGGCAGTGCGCTCAAGGCGTTGGAGTGTGGGTGTGGGAAGCCGGATTGTCCGTGGTGCAGTGGGATCTGGAAGTTGATGGATGCGGTGGACACGTTTATCCCGGAGCCGGTTCGGGAGGTAGACAAGCCGTTTTTGTTGCCGGTGGAGGATGTGTTTAGCATTTCGGGGCGAGGGACGGTGGTGACGGGTCGAGTGGAGCGAGGGGTGATCAAGGTGGGAGAAGAGGTGGAGGTGGTAGGGATACGGCCGACGATGAAGACGGTGTGTACGGGGGTGGAGATGTTTCGTAAGACGTTGGATCAGGGTCAGGCAGGGGATAACATTGGGGTGTTGCTTCGAGGGACGAAGCGTGAGGAGGTGGAGCGAGGTCAGGTGGTGGCCAAGCCTGGGTCGATTACGCCGCATCGGAAGTTTAAGGCGGAGGCGTATATTTTGACGAAGGAGGAGGGGGGTCGGCATACGCCGTTTTTTAATGGATATCGGCCTCAGTTTTATTTTCGGACGACGGATGTGACGGGGGTGGCGGCATTGCCGGAGGGGGTGGAGATGGTGATGCCCGGGGACAATGTTTCGTTGACGGTGGAGTTGATTACGCCGATTGCGATGGAGAAGGAGTTGCGGTTTGCGATTCGGGAGGGGGGTCGTACCGTGGGGGCAGGCGTCATCAGTGACGTCCTCGAATAAAGGAGAGCGGGACCCCTCCTGTTTAGGAGTATTCGATGAGGAATATTTTAACTTTATCCTGTACAGAGTGTAAGCGGAGGAATTACTCTACGACTAAAAATAAACGTACTACTCCGGATAAGCTGGAGTTCAAGAAATATTGCCGGTTCTGTCGTAAACATACCGTCCATAAAGAGACGAAGTAACTGTAGAAAGTGGGAGGCGGAAAAGTAAAGGACGTTCTGATCCAAAATCCACATTCTACGATCCATTCACCAGATACAGGCCAGTAGCTCTAACGGATAGAGCACCGGACTCCAAATCCGGGTGATGGGGGTTCAAATCCCTCCTGGCCTGCCATATTTTTGTCCCTGCCTGGGGGGGAGCGGGCCTAGCTGCTGCGGGCATTGAAAAGGGGTGGGGCGATGGAGTTTTCAATCAAAGAGAAATTTGAGGCAGCCAAACAATTTTTGAGAGAGGTTAAAACCGAGCTTAAAAAAGTTACCTGGCCTTCAAGAAAGGACACCCTTTCTGGCACCCTCGTCGTTTTGGTGGCTGTTTTTATCATCGCCATCTTTTTAGGGATTGTGGATTCCGGACTGTCAGGTCTCGTCAAGCAATTATTGAAGAGGGCAGCGAGTTAAAGGGGGGGCGGAATGGATTTCCTCCTCCCTGAAACGGTAAACATTATGGCGCAACAGTGGTATGTGGTCCACACCTATTCGGGTTTTGAAAACAGGGCCAAACAGAATTTAGAAGAACGGATTAAGAACCTCGGCAAGGGAGAATTTTTCTCCCACATTTTAGTCCCCACGGAGACCGTAGTGGAGTTGGTCAAGGGAAAGAGAAAGACCTCCCAGAGAAAGATCTTCCCCGGCTATATATTGGTGAAGATGGAGTTGAACGAGGAGACCTGGCATATCGTCAAGGACACGCCGAAGATCACAGGTTTTGCCGGTGATGGTACAAAACCTGTTCCCATCTCAGAAGGAGAGGTGGAAGAGATTCTGTCTCAAATGAAAGAAGGCGTTTCCAAGGCAAAACCTAAGATTTCTTTGGGGGTGGGAGACAGCGTTCGAGTCATCGACGGTCCCTTCGTCAACTTTATCGGGACCATTGAAGAGGTCAAACCAGAAAAAAGGAAATTGAAGGTTTTAGTCTCTATTTTTGGAAGAGCGACTCCAGTAGAACTGGATTTTATCCAGGTAGAAAAGAATTGATGACCCCCATTTGAGGAGTGGACCATGGCGAAAAAAGTGGCGGCAATGGTAAAGCTTCAGATTCAAGCTGGTCAGGCCAATCCTTCCCCTCCGGTCGGGCCAGCCCTGGGACAGCACGGGGTCAACATCATGGAGTTTTGCAAAGCCTTTAACGCTCGGACCCAGGGGCAGGAGGGAATGATCATCCCGGTCGTCATTACGATCTATTCGGACCGATCCTTCAACTTTGTGACCAAAACCCCGCCCGCATCGATCCTGTTGAAGAAGGCGGCGAAAATTGTGAAAGGTTCCGGGGAACCCAATCGTAATAAAGTGGGTAAGGTCACCAAAGATCAGGTCCGGGAGATCGCACAGATTAAGTTCAAAGACCTCAACGCCGTCGACATGGAGGGTGCTGTCCGGACGGTCGAGGGGACAGCGCGGAGCATGGGTCTGGAGATTGTATAAGAGAAGATTATGGCAACGAGAGGAAAAAAATACTTAGAGGCAAGAGGGAAGGTTGATCGAAACAAACGGTATGAACTGGAGGAGGGCGTGAAGCTCCTCCTGGAGACGGCCTACGCCAAATTCGACGAAGGGGTGGACCTGGCTATTCGTCTTGGGGTGGATCCCAAAAAAGCAGACCAGATGGTTCGTGGAACCGCCGTCCTTCCTCATGGGACGGGCAAAAAGGTCCGGGTATTGGTTTTTGCAAAAGGTCAGAAAGAGAAAGAGGCGCTCGACGCGGGCGCCGATTTGGTGGGAGGAGAAGACCTCATTGAGAAAGTTTCAAAAGGGTGGCTGGAGTTTGACAAAGCGATTGCCACACCGGACATGATGGGCTTGGTCAGCAAATTGGGCAAGATATTAGGTCCTCGTGGATTGATGCCTAATCCCAAAGTAGGAACTGTCACCTTCGATCTGGAAAGGGCCGTCAGAGAGATCAAGGCGGGCAAAGTGGAGTTTAAAGTTGAAAAGGCCGGGGTCGTTCATGTCCCTGTTGGAAAGGTGTCTTTTGGATTTGATCGATTGTTAGAAAATGCCAAGACCCTCCTCGAAGTGATCCTCCGGGCAAAGCCGCCCACCAGCAAGGGGATCTATTTGCGGAGCATTGCCTTATCCACCACCATGGGGCCTGGAATTAAGATCGATCCACTTGATGTGCGAAGTGTTTTGAAGTCCTGAGAGAGGCGAAGGACTTCGTCGGAGGAGGTAAAGGTCGTTGAACCGAAAAGAAAAGGCACAGGTCATCTCAGATCTTGGTGAAAGGGTGAAGGGGTTTCAGGCGGTCGTCCTGACCAATTACCGAGGTCTCAATGTAGGCCAGTTGAATCATCTGAGACAAAGATTGAGAGAGGAGAAAATCTCCTATCACGTGGTCAAAAATACTTTGATGAAACTGGCTTCCAAAGGGACGGATTTGGAGAAATTGGATAACTACTTTGAAGGACCCACGGCCATAGCTATCTCTTACGGGGATCCGGTTCTTCTGGTAAAGATTTTGTCCGAATTCATCAAAGCCCAGCCCTCCCTCGAAATTAAAGTCGGTCTTATTCAGGGAAAGGTGGCGTCTCCTGAAGAGGTGAAGGCTCTGGCGACGATGCCCCCCCGCGAGGTGCTTTTTGGCCAGATACTCGGGGGGATCCAGGGGACGGCCAGTCAGCTCGGGGCGGTCCTCTATAAGGCAATCCAGCAGGTGCTCGGAATCATTCAGGCCCGTGTCGATCAGTTAGCTGAATCGGAAAGTGGAAAGCAGAATGGTGAAAGTGGAAAGTAATTCGCTGATTTTGATGACCGCTTTCGACCTTCCACATTCTACCATCTAATTTTGAGATAGGAGGATCTTTCAAATGTCAGATATCCAAAAAATGGCCGAAGAGATCAGTGGTTTAACTTTGTTGGAAGCGCGTGACTTGGTGAAGGCCCTGGAGGAGAAATTGGGAATCAAGGCCGCCGCGCCGATGGCGATGGCAGCGATGCCGATGGCCGGGGCTTCAGCGGGAGCAGAAGCTGCCACCGCCGAGGAGAAGACAGAATTTGATGTTGTCCTCACGGGTTTTGGCGATAAGAAGATCCAAGTGATTAAGGTGGTCAGGGAGCTGACCGGATTGGGTTTGAAGGAGGCCAAGGATCTTGTCGAAGGTGTCCCCAAGCCGGTTAAGGAAGGGGTCTCGAAGGAAGAAGCCGCGACGATGAAGAAAAAGCTTGAAGACGCCGGGGGGACGGTCGAAGTCAAGTAGAGAGGCATCCGAAGTAGTCAGGCGCTTGGAAGCTAAATTGTTTCCAAATGGGCCACAGCAAGTTTCTCGTGTTAAGCGAAGCACCGGATACCAAGCCCTGTACCCAATAGGATGCAGGGCAGGCACTAGCCTTTGTCCCGCAGGGCGGGACTTCGCGCAGGCAGGCCAAATTAGAAATAGGCTCCAATGAGCAAAATTGGAATTCCAAGCGAGATCGCTTCGGTCATTGGGGTTTGAAACTTGGAATTTATTAAGTCCCGCCTTGGCGGGATTGGAATGTGTGATCCCAAACCCTGTTTGGCTCCCCGGTGAAGCCGGGGGCAAGGAATATCGTGGTCTCTTCCCGGTAAGGACAATGCGAATGTTAGGTGGCAGTCCGGAAAGGGAAGGGATTTTCTATTTAAGGGAGAGGAGCGATTATGGCCAGCGTTGTCCCGGTCTATCGAAGGTATCGAAAGAACTTTTCAAAAATTAAGGAAGTGTTAGAGATCTCCAATCTGATCGAAGTTCAGAAAAGATCCTACGAGCAGTTTCTGCAGGCCAATGTGGATCCGGACAGGCGAGAACCCATTGGACTTCAGGCGGTTTTTAGAACCGTCTTTCCGATCAAAGATTTTTACGAAACCGCTTCTCTTGAATTCGTCAACTATCGTCTCACCGAGCCGAAATATGATGTGGAAGAATGCTTGCTCAGAGGGATGACCTATGCGGCACCCGTTAAGGTGACGGTTCGTTTAGTGGTCTGGGATGTGAATGAAGAGACCAAGGCTAAGAGCATCAAAGCCGTAAAAGAACAAGAAGTCTATTTTGGTGAAATCCCCCTCATGACCGAGAACGGAACGTTTATTGTGAACGGGACCGAACGGGTGATTGTCAGCCAACTTCATCGCTCCCCCGGCGTCTTTTTTGATCAGGATCAAATCAAACCCCATAGCGGCGGGAAGGTCTTCTACTTCGGACGCATCATTCCCTACCGAGGGTCTTGGATTGACTTCGAGTTTGATCAGAAAGATCTTCTCCATGTTCGGATCGACCGACGTCGAAAGATTCCTGTCACCGTCCTCCTTCGGGCTCTCAAATACACCGGGCAAGAGCTGTTGGACTATTTCTATCGTAAAGAAACGGTTCTCATCCGGAGAGGGAAGTTCCAAAAAGAGATTTCGAAAGATGTGCTGGTGGGACAAAAGGCGACCTCGGACATCTTAGACCCTGAAAGCCACAAGATTATCCTCAAAAAACATCGCCGCATTACAGAAGATGCTTTCAAGAAATTGGAATTGGCCAAGATCAATACCATTTCAGTGGAGGTCGAAGACCTGATTGGTCGATATCTGGCGAAGGATGTGGTGGACCCTGAAACAGGAGAAGTTGTTGCCGAGTGTAATGACCAGGTGACGGAAAAGCTTCTCAACGAGATGAAAGAGCGAAAGACCGAATCTTTCGAGATCCTGTTCATCGATAACATTAATGTCAGCTCTTCGTTGCGGGATACGCTGGTGGTGGATAAGATCGGGTTGACCCGAGAGGAAAGGGAGAAATTACCCACTCTCGAGCCCGGCAAATCCCTTCGTGAGAAGGAGTCCGAAAGGGCCCTCATTGATATCTACAAGAGACTTCGTCCTGGTGATCCTCCCACCATTGAGACAGCCATTGGCCTCTTCTTCAATCTTTTCTTTAACGCCGAACGCTACGACCTCTCCAAAGTGGGAAGGATGAAATTGAACCATAAACTCGGTCTAAAGGGAGACCCTCCTAAAGTATTGGTTTTCACCGAGAGATGGAAGAAAGAGGCATTAGCGGCTGGAGCAGCCTATGCGGGGGGGAGAGAGCTGGTCGATCGAATCTCGGAGGGATGGCTTGATTTTGACGAAGCGATTGCCACTCCGGAGATGGCCGAGGAGATTCAACGGGTCGCCAAGATCCTTCACCCCATCGGACTCATGCCTTCGCTGAAGGAAGGAACCATCACGGACGATGTCCAAGGAAGAATTCGAAAGATTTTGGAGGATGAGAAGACCACCCTGAGAAGGAGAGACATTCTCGAGGTCGTCAAATACTTGATCAAACTCAAGGATGGTCAGGGTGCAGTCGACGATATCGACCACCTGGGAAACCGGCGAGTGAGGACCGTTGGAGAGCTCTTAGAAAACCAATATCACATCGGGCTGGTGAGGATTGAAAGGGCGATCAAAGAGCGAATGAGCCTTCAAGATATCGAGACGCTGATGCCCCATGATCTCATCAACTCAAAACCCCTGTCGGCGGTGATCAAAGAGTTTTTCGGCTCGAGTCAGCTTTCCCAATTTATGGATCAGACAAATCCTCTTTCAGAGATCACCCACAAGCGTCGCCTCTCTGCCTTGGGCCCTGGAGGGCTTACCCGGGAGAGGGCAGGATTCGAGGTCAGGGACGTCCATCCCACCCACTATGGCCGAATCTGTCCCATCGAGACCCCAGAGGGTCCGAACATCGGTCTGATCACTTCTCTCAGCACCTTTGCTCGGGTCAATGACTATGGGTTTATTGAAACCCCTTATCGGGAAGTGATCAACGGAAAGGTCACGAACAATATCCGATATCTTTTTGCTCTGGATGAGGAGGAAGAAATCGAAGGACAGAAGCCCGCCATCGCTCAAGCCAATGCTTCTTTGGATAGAGAAGGGAGATTTATCGCCCCGCTCATTTCGGCCCGAAGAGGGGGCGAATTTATGATGGTGAAACCCGAGGAAATTCGGTACATGGATGTTTCTCCAAAACAGTTGGTGAGTGTGGCCACCTCCCTCGTTCCCTTTTTGGAGAACGATGATGCAAACCGGGCCCTCATGGGATCGAATATGCAGCGCCAGGCCGTTCCCCTTCTCAAGGCGGATGCTCCGCTGATCGGGACGGGAATGGAAGCGATTGTGGCGAGGGACTCCGGGGTGACAGTGGTGGCCAAAAGGAACGGCGTGGTGGAAGATGTGGACGCTTCCCGAATCGTCATCCGTGCCGATGAGGACGGTCAGAAAGAGGACGATCCTGGAGTCGACATTTATACTTTAATCAAATACAAGCGGTCCAACCAGAATACCTGTATTAATCAGAGGCCGATCGTCCATATTGGGGAGCGGGTCAAAAAGGGTGAGGTGATTGCCGATGGGCCTGCGACCCATATGGGAGAGCTGGCATTGGGAAAGAATGTCCTGGTCGGGTTCATGCCCTGGGGAGGATATAACTTTGAGGACTCCATCCTCATCAGCGAAAAGCTATTGAAAGAAGATACCTATACCTCGATCCATATCGAAGAATTGGAGTGTGTGGCTCGGGACACGAAACTGGGAAAAGAGGAGATTACCTGTGATATCCCTAATGCCGGGGAAGAAGCCTTGAAGGACCTGGACGAGAGCGGAATCATCCGGGTCGGAGCCGAAGTGAACCCCGGTGACATCCTGGTTGGAAAAGTGACACCGAAGGGGGAGACCCAGCTCTCTCCGGAAGAGAAACTCCTTCGAGCCATCTTTGGTGAAAAGGCGGGAGATGTTCGAGATACCTCATTGAGGGTCCCTCACGGGATCGAAGGAATTGTCATCGATGCAAAAGTTTTTTCCCGTAAAGGCCAGGAGAGGGATGAGAGGACAAAGGCCATTGAGGACCAAGAGAAGGCGAGGTTGCTGAAAAATCAAGCGGACGAGATCCGGATCATCCAGATCAGTGCGCGGAGGAAGATCGGAAAATATCTGATCGGGAAACGAGCCGTTCATAAAATTGCGGATGAGAAGAAAAATCGCGTCTATTTGGAGGGCAAAGAGCGAATCAAGGAAGAGCATCTCTTTGCCATTCCCTTCGACCGACTCAAGGAGATTGATGTGATCGAGGGGAAGAGAGTTCTTCCTGACGTTCACCGTTTTCTTGATCACGCAGAACTCCAGGTCAATGTGGTCAAAGGAGTTTTCGGAGATAAAGTGGCTAAGCTGAAGAGAGGAGACGAACTGGCTCCGGGCGTCATCAAGACCGTCAAAGTCCACATCGCCATGAAACGGAAACTTTCTGTTGGAGATAAGATGTCCGGACGTCACGGGAACAAAGGGATCATCTCCAGAATTCTCCCTGAAGAGGACATGCCGTACTTAGAGGATGGGACGCCGGTCGAAATCGTCCTCAATCCATTAGGAGTCCCATCACGAATGAATGTGGGCCAGATCCTTGAGACCCACCTGGGATGGGCGGCCAAGGGACTGGGATGGAAGATTGAGGAGTTTTTACAGAAACATTTCAACCCCCAATTGCTTCGAAGAAAGATTAAAGAAATCTATTCCTCAAAAGAGGTGAATGAATACCTGGAACAAGCGACCGACGAAGAGATTATCGAGTTGGCTCGCAAGCTGGGCGAGGGGATTTTCGTCTCGGTTCCTGTGTTCGATGGAGCTTCGGAAGAAGAGATTAAAGACCTTTTGAAGAAAGCCGGGCTTCCGACCTCTGGGCAAACGATCCTTTATGACGGGAGGACTGGGGAGCCTTTCCACCAGAAGGTGACCGTGGGCTATATGTACCTCCTCAAATTGCACCACCTGGTAGACGACAAGATTCATGCCCGGTCCATCGGTCCTTATTCTTTGGTGACCCAACAACCCTTGGGTGGAAAAGCTCAATTCGGAGGGCAACGGTTAGGGGAGATGGAGGTGTGGGCCTTGGAGGCCTACGGAGCAGCCCACTCCCTACAGGAATTCCTGACCGTCAAATCGGACGATGTCGCGGGAAGAACTCGAGTCTATGAGGCGATCGTCAAAGGAGAACATACGCTGGAGCCTGGATTGCCGGAATCGTTTAACGTTCTGGTCAAAGAGTTACAGAGCCTTTGTTTAGATACCGAATTGGTTGAAGAAAAAAGGGAAGAGATCTAACGGAACCATGAACGATAAACGATGGACCATGAACTGTGAAGCGTAATCTATTTATCGTTGATGGTTTATCGCCCATCGTTTGAAGAAGGAGGAAGACCTTGGAAGATTATCTATCATTTTTTGAGAAGGGGAAAAGTCCGATCAGTTATAATGCTATCCGGATCTCGATCGCCTCTCCGGAAAAAATCGAATCCTGGTCGCATGGAGAGGTCAAAAAGCCGGAGACCATTAACTATCGGACCTTCAAACCGGAAAAAGACGGCCTCTTCTGTGCCAAGATCTTTGGCCCCACCAAAGACTACGAATGCAATTGCGGTAAATACAAACGGATGAAGCACCGGGGCATTGTCTGCGAGAAGTGCGGGGTGGAAGTCATCCAATCCAAGGTGCGCAGGGAGAGGATGGGACATATCCGATTGGCCACCCCGGTCGCTCATATCTGGTTCCTCAAAAGCATCCCCAGTAAAATTGGAATCCTTTCGGATATGACGCTGAGAGAATTAGAACGGATTCTTTACTTTGAAGCCTACCTTGTCCTGGATGGGAAGAAGACGCCTCTAAAGAAGGGAGAGATTCTTTCTGAAGATCGATATCGGGAAGGGAGGGAGAAATACGGGGATGATTTTGCGGCGTCCCAAGGAGCGGATGCAATTCGTGAGCTGTTAAGAAACACGAACGTGAAAGAACTCTCGCAGAAGCTCCGGACCGAAATGAAGGAGACGGCCTCGGAGGCCAAAAAAAAGAGGCTGGCCAAACGATTAAAAATTATTGAGTCTTTCTTGGAATCAGGGAACAAACCGGAGTGGATGATTTTGGAGGTGATTCCCGTCATCCCGCCCGACCTTCGCCCTCTTGTCCCCTTGGATGGAGGCCGGTTTGCCACCTCTGATCTGAATGACCTTTACCGGAGAGTGATCAATCGAAACAACCGCCTCAAGCGGCTTCTCGAATTGAACGCCCCAGAGATTATCATCCGTAACGAGAAGCGGATGCTTCAGGAAGCCGTGGATGCCCTGTTCGATAATGGAAAGAGAGGAAGGACGATCTTAGGGGCGAACAAGAAACCTCTTAAATCGCTGAGCGATATGCTCAGGGGGAAGCAGGGCCGTTTCCGGCAGAATCTCTTGGGGAAACGGGTGGACTATTCCGGCCGCTCCGTGATCGTTGTGGGTCCCGAGCTGAAACTGCATCAGTGCGGCCTTCCCAAGAAGATGGCACTCGAACTGTTCAAACCATTCATCTACCACCGTTTGGAAGAGAAAGGTTTGGTAACCACAATCAAGAGCGCCAAGAAGATGCTGGAGAAAGAGAGACCCGAGGTCTGGGACGTCCTGGATGAAGTGATCCGCGAACATCCGGTGATGCTCAACCGGGCTCCGACCCTTCACCGCTTGGGCATTCAGGCATTTGAGCCCGTGTTGATCGAGGGCAAAGCCATCCAGCTTCACCCGTTGGTCTGCGCTGCCTTTAACGCAGATTTTGACGGGGACCAGATGGCTGTCCATGTTCCCCTCTCCGTGGAGGCCCAATCGGAGGCGAGGATTCTGATGATGTCCACTAATAACATCCTCTCCCCGGCGAATGGGAAACCCATCATCATCCCCACCCAGGACATTGTTCTTGGAATTTATTACATGACCAGGGAGCGCCCCTATGTCAAAGGGGAAGGAAAAGTGTTCTCCAATCCGGAAGAGGTCCGAATCGCTTACGATGCGAATGAAGTCGACCTCCATGCCCGGATGAAAGTCCGATTGGATGGGGAGCTCGTCGAGACTACCGTAGGCCGAATCCTCCTCAAAGAGATTCTCCCTGAGGAGATCCCGTTTCGATTGATCAACAAGGTGATGAAAAAGAGCGAGCTTGCCAATCTCATCGACTATTGCTACCGGTATGGGGGAGATAAGAAAACTGTCCTTCTCTCCGATCGGTTGAAGGGTCTGGGTTATTATTACGCGACCTTGGCCGGAATTTCCATCTCCCTTGATGACATGTTGATTCCTTCCAACAAGGAAAAACTCCTTCGAGAAGCCCAGCAGGAGATCGAGAGGGTTCAAGAACAATATACGGAGGGATTGATTACAGATGGAGAGCGATACAATAAAGTCATCGACATCTGGGCTCAGGTCACTGAAAACATTGCGGGGGTGATGTTGAAGGAACTGGGGAGCGAAGAGGTGGTGGCCCCTTCCGGAGAGAAACAAATTACAGAGAGTTTAAACCCGATTTACATCATGGCCGACTCCGGAGCTCGAGGCAGCGCCCAACAGGTGCGACAATTAGCCGGGATGCGGGGTTTGATGGCCAAACCTTCCGGAGAGATCATCGAAACGCCCATCACCGCCAACTTTCGGGAAGGGCTGACGGTTCTGCAATACTTCATCTCTACCCATGGCGCCCGAAAGGGGCTGGCCGATACCGCTTTGAAGACAGCCAATGCGGGATATCTCACCCGGCGATTAGTAGATGTCGCTCAGGACGTCGTGATCAGGGAGAATGACTGCGGCACCCTGGATGGGATCGAAGTGGAATCGCTCGTCGAGGGAGGGGAGATCATCGAATCGATGAGAGAAAGAATTCTGGGCCGCGTGGCCCTGGAAGAAATCCGAGATCCTTTTTCCAATGAGGTGGTCGCCAAAGGGAATGAAGAAATCGACGAGACCCTGGCCGATCGCATCGAGGATATTGGAATCGATAAGGTCAAGATTCGATCGGTCCTTACCTGCAAATCGAAACAAGGTGTGTGTGCCCTCTGTTACGGAAGGGATTTGGCCCGAGGGAGACTGGTCGGTGTGGGGGAGGCGATCGGCATCATCGCTGCCCAATCTATTGGTGAACCAGGGACCCAGTTGACGATGAGGACATTCCACATCGGTGGGACCGCGAGCCGGCGAGCGGAGCAGACCACGTTAGAATGCCGGATTGATGGGAGGGTGAAATTTATCAATCTCAAGAGCGTTAAAAACCGAGAAGGGAACTTGATCGTCATGAACCGCAACGGAGAGATTGCCATCTTAGATGAAAATGGAAGAGAACGAAGACGGTATTCCGTGATTTATGGAGCTAAACTGAGGGTCAAGGATGGGCAAAAGGTAAAAGAAGGAGAGATCCTGGCAGAGTGGGATCCTTATTCCATTCCTGTTTTGACGGAGGTGTCAGGGAGGGTTAAGTTTGGGGACATCATCGAAGGGGCGACCATGCAGGAGCAAGTGGATGAGTTTACCGGCCTTTCGAGAAAAGTGATCACCGAATCGAAAGACGGGGAGCTTCGGCCAAGGATCTCCATGAAGGATGAGAAAGGCAGGACGATGAATCTTCCTGGGTCTGCTTCCCAGGCTCGGTATCTCCTTCCGGTCGGCGCGAACATTTTTATCTCCGAAGGAGATATGGTGGAGGCCGGGGATGTCATCGTGAAGATCCCGCGAGAGACGACTAAGACAAAGGACATCACAGGGGGTCTTCCTCGAGTGGCTGAACTTTTTGAAGCCAGAAAGCCCAAAGAGTATGCCTTGATCAGCGATATTGACGGGATGGTTGAATTTGGAAAGGACCTCAAAGGGAAGAGGAAGGTGGTCATTCGACCCGATGTGGGCGAGTCCAAAGAATATATGATTCCCAAGGGAAAACATGTCAGCGTCCATGAAGGCGATTTTGTCAAAGCGGGGGAGGCCCTGATGGACGGTCCCTCCAATCCTCATGATATTTTGAGAGTGTTGGGGGACAAGGCCCTGGCCCGGTATTTAGTCGATGAAATCCAGGAGGTTTATAAACTCCAAGGGGTCAAGATTAACGATAAGCATATAGAGGTCATCGTTCGCCAGATGCTTAAAAGGGTGAAGGTTAGAGAAGTAGGGGATACTCACTTTTTGGTGGACGACCAAGTGGAGAAATTTGTTTTTGAAGAAGAGAATGCCCGAATCATGAAGGAAGGAGGAAAACCCGCCATGGGCGAACCTCTCTTCCTGGGAATCACGAAAGCTTCTCTCATTACGGACAGCTTTATCTCCGCCGCCTCCTTTCAAGAGACCACTAAGGTGCTTACCCAAGCGGCCGTAGCAGGGAAGGTGGATAATTTAAAAGGGTTGAAAGAAAATGTCATCATGGGACGCCTGATTCCCGCGGGAACCGGTCTTTCCAAGTACAGACAATTAGAGCTCTGGGTGGAAGGGTACACAGGAGAAGAGGCTCCCACAGGAGGCGAAGAGGAAACAACCGCAGAGGCATCTGCCTAAGAATAGAAACTGAAGGTTCAAAGATTCAAGGCGTCAAGTGGTTAAGTGAAAATCCTTGAAGAAATATTAAAGGCCCATGCCGTAACAGTACGGAATGGGCCTTTTTTATGTATTTGGCGCCCTTGGGTGTCATTTGACGTTCTTAAGCTCCTTGCCGTTGAACGATTGAACATTGCCCGGGAAACGGAAGTCTGGGTAGAAGCGAACCGCGCCGCTCAGGGTGAACCCTGAGCAAGCCCCGGCTCATAGACGAGGAAGTCGAAGGGTTCGCTTCAACGGCCTAAAATTCTTAATGGTGTAAGAATCACTGATAATGGGGACGCTGGTTCCAAAACAATTTGACAGTTGAGGCAAAATAGTGGGGCATCAGCAATAAGATATTCGAAGAGTGATCGGATATTTCCCGTATTGGCAAGAGAAATCTCAACGTTGTCTCACGTGATAATCCAGAGAGAATTGTGGTTTTTTTCAAATGGTGCTTGTCTTCTTGACAAGCCATCCCCTTTTTTCTATATTGGACTTAATCTGTCACCCTGTGCAAACATGATGATGCAAGATGATTCGACGTCTTAGAACTCAAGCGCACTGGGATCACCTATTATGGTGAATCTAACGCTTCTTTACATCAATTCCGAGCCCGTCATTTCCGCCCCGTATCAAGTACGGGGTAAACTCCGGCGGGAATCCACCCGGAAAGACTGGATTCCGGGTCAAGCCCGGAATGACAAACAAGGGAAAGACAATTCAGAATCATTACACTAGAAAATAATAAATGAGGAGATACAAGATGGAAAAGATCGGAAGGGTTAAAGATTTGAAACGTGGGGAATCTATCAATTTTCATTATAAGGGGAAAGAGGGGATCTTAGTAAAGACCAAGCAAGACAAGCTGGTTGCATACAGTAGGGTTTGCCCTCATGAAGGAGGAACCATTGTATGGGATGCAAATATCAATAAATTATTGTGTGAATGTCATCTTTCTATTTTTAATGTTGATGATGGTGCGGTATATAAATATAGCTCAATTTTTGACAAGATGAACAATTTAACTCCGATCGAACTGAAGGTTGACAACAACCAGGACATTTACGCCGTCTAATAGGTAGTCGATTTCTGTAGGTAGGAGACCAGAGGCAATGGCCAAAAGGTGACAAGGTCCATCCCTTAAAAAGGGGATGGCCCTTTTTTATTTGATGGTTTCTAACTTCTTCTTGGCTATTCCGGCTTGGTCCGAATGGGGATATTTTTCGATCACCCGCTTGAGCAAATTTCTCGCATTCGTCTTATCTCCGAGTTCCAGGAAGGCGAGAGCCTGTTTGAATAGGGCCGCGGGTATTTTATCCCCTTCCGGATATTTGACAATCGCCTTCTCATATTCTAAGATTGCCCTCTCATAATCCTTTTTCAGGAAGTAAGTCTCCCCGACCCAAAACTGGGCATTATCAGAGAGTTCTGTGTTGGGATATTGTTTGAGAAAGGCCTCGAATTTCCTCCGGGCCCCCTCTACGTCTCCCTTGTGGAAGGTCTCGTAAGCATCTCGATAGAGGTCTCCCATCCCCGTGGAAATCCCCTTCAGCTCGGAGAGCACCTCTTTGGTTGAGGCTGGCTTTTCCGATTCCATCGGTTTCGAACCAGGCCCAGGTGTCTTTGGCTCGGGTGCTTTGAGGCGATCCTCTAATTCTTTGATTTTTTCCTCCTGAGTTTTTCTCCTTTCTTCCAAGGCTTTTAATCGACCTTCCATATCGTCCTTGATCCGGTCCATCTCCTTCGAAGGTCGTTTAAACAAATCCTTATATTCCTCGATATCTGTCGAAAGGGATCGCATTTCAGATTGAATATTTTCGAGCCGGAGCGAAAGGTCCGCCTTCAACCTTTGATTTTCTGTTCTCAAATCAGATAAATCGTTCTTGGTCAAATCATTTTCTTTTCGTAGGGTATTGATTTGAGAATAAAGCTTGTCCATCTCTTTATCAAGGTTCTTTACATCCTTGGTGCTCGCACATCCGAGGAGGAACAATCCTATTAGAAAAACAATTCGTGCTTTCATCGCATCACCTTCCCAGGAGTTTTTCGCATGGTCAGGGTCTCCTCGGGGAGCCCTCGGGGCTCCCCGGAGAGTGCTCCGCCTTGCTATTTAGCTGTGACAACGGTATGGGCCCTTCGGTTTCTTGCCCAGGCATCCTCATTATGGCTAGGATCTAACGGCTTTTCCTTTCCATAACTGATCGTAGAAATACGAGCTGGGGAGATGCCTAACGAAACGAGGTAATTCTTCGCGTGGTTGGCCCGCCTTTCGCCGAGGGCGAGGTTGTATTCAACCGTTCCTCTTTCATCGCAATGGCCCTCCACTTGGACCTTGACATTAGGATATTTGTTCAGAAGGGCTGCGTTTTCCTTCAGTAGAGCTGCGTCTCCGGGACGGATGTCATATTTATCAAAATCGAAATGAATATCCTTGAGCAGAGAGCTTTCGAAAACTTCCCCTGCGATGCCGGGGGTCTTCTCTGCGACAAGGCTTTTTTCAAATTGTTCTTTGGCTTTGGTTTCCTTTGCGCGCTCTGCTTCGGCCTTTGCCGCTTCTTTCTGGACGGATGGTTCTTCCTTTACAGCCGTTTTTTTCGGGCAACCTATCATGATGAGTCCAAAACAGAGGATAAAAATGATGATGAGACTTTTTTTAGTCATGGTAACCTCCCTTGGTAAATGATTTGGAAAGAGATATTTCCCCCGTTAAAAATCCCCGTCTTTTATGGTGGGGATCGTATCATAAAGCCTCGATCCCTTACGGAAAGCGTAGGGGTCAAAGCCACGTCCTTCTTAACGGGGTTTACTCAAATCGCCTTGACCAGGCAGGGCTCGATTCACCTCCTTTCGATGGCGTTAAACCTCTCTGATTATGTCCGGTGGCATTCATAATGAAAATCTTTGATGCCCCTGTCCGAGTGGAGCTGAAAGCGATGTAACGACCATCCGGGGACCAGCAGGGGCTTTCGTTATTTCCGGAATTGGGGGTTAAGGCCCGGAGCCCTGATCCATCAACTCCGATCGTAAAAATACCGAAACGACCTCCTGCCCTTGCGCAAAAAGCGATCCGGTCGCCCTTGGGTGACCAGGAAGGATTGGTATTATAGCTTCCCTCAAAAGTCAAACGGCGCACATTGGATCCGTCCCGCGCCATAATATAAATTTGAGGAGAACCGGATCGGTCAGAGACGAAAGCAATCCACTCCCCATCCGGAGACCAGGTAGGCGAGGCCTCATTCCCGTATCCCTTCGTCAGCTTCCTAGGGTTACCCCCGTTCGTATCAATGAGGTAGATGTCCGACTTTCCTCCCATCCCCATCATGAGCACAATCTTTTTCCCATCCGGTGACCAAGAGGGAGAGACGTTCAGCCCAGGGTAACGGGAGAACCTTTGAATATTTTTCCCATCCACATCGACGAGGTAGAGGTCCGGATTTCGTTTGAGGTAGGAGGTAAAAGCGATTCTTTTGCCATCCGGAGCCCAGGCCGGAGAAATGTTGATGGATTGGTTTTGGGTGATCTGTTTGACGTTCGCGCCGTCGAAATCAGCGATGTAAATCTCCTTGCCCGTTCCCTGAAGAACCGTATAAGCGATCTTTGTATTATGAACCCCTTTTTCCCCTGTGATTTGAAGGACCACTTCATCGGCAATTCTGTGGACCGCGTATCGAAGCGTTTGCAAGGGTCCTTCGTATTGTTTCCCGACAATGTGCTTCTGTTCCACCAAATCAAACAGATGAAATGTCAACTTGAAATCGAGACCATTGGATTGCAGCAACGTTTCTCCGGCCAAGAGGATTTCCCCACCCGCAGGGATCCATTCTTGCAGGGAAGACGTGTTCGGGATTCCTTCTTTTTCTCGAAGGGAAAGGGGAAGATGTTGGATATCGATCACCTTGAAGAAACCGGAGAGCGCGAGATCGTTCGCCAGAATCTCATAGACCTTTTCCGAGACGGAAGAGGAGGTCTTGTCTGCGGATTTCCATTTAGCCAAAACGATGGGAATCTGGACAAAGGTCGGAGCATTGATATCGAGGTAGATCCTTGCCTCGGCGGAGGGAGCAACGGTGAAAATTCCAAGGAAGAAAAGTATGAGATATCTTTTCATCTTATTTAATGTTGAATCCGGAGCCGTCGGATTCTTCTGCACCGGTCTATTATTTAAGACAATATTGGTTTCTAAGTCAACCATTTCTTTGCTCTCTCCTTCTCCCTTCTGAGGAATCGAAGGAATTCCACGCCAATCGGAGAAAGCGTTCTGCCATGGTGAGAGACGATATAAATTTGCCGCAAGATGGGATCGATCCCCTCCACATCGATTCGAGAGAGGAAACCCTGTCTGACTTCTTCCTCCGTTGCTCTTCGGGAGATGAAAGCAAGACCTAATCTCGCCTTCACCCCTTCTTTCATGGAAGAAGTACTTCCCATCTCCATGACCACATTAAACTGTTTTAGACTCTTCCCCTTCTTCCTTAACGCCTTTTCCGATGCGATCTGAGTTCCAGAACCCTCCTCCCGGATAATCCAGGGCTCCTTTAAAAGCTCTTCGAGGTTCGCCCTCTTCTTTCGGGTCAGGGGGTGACCCGATGGGGCTACGACGATGATCTCATCCTCTTCATACTTTTCATAATGGAGAGAAGGATGGTTCAGCCTGGCACCAATGATACCAAACTCAACGCCGTCTTGAAGGACGTATTGGACGATTTCCTTTGTATCAGCAATTTTAAGGGAAATGATGAAATGAGGATGTTCTCTCTTAAAATCACCCATGAGCCTAGGAAGAAGATATTCTCCGGGAATGGTGCTTGCCCCCAAAGAAAGGTCTCCTCGGATTCCCTCGGAGAATTCGCTCAAGGCATTTAATAAATCCTTGCGACAAGATAAAATTTTTGAAGCATACTCCAAGAAAACCTTTCCGGCTTTGGTAAGGCGAACCTCCCTGCTCGTCCGGTCAAGGAGGCGGAGGGATAGAGATCGTTCTAAAGAGAGGATATGGCCGCTAACCGTGGGTTGGGTGAGGAATAGGTCGTCAGCCGCCTTGGAGAAGCTTTTCAAACCGGCTATACGACAAAAAGTTTCCAGATGTCGAAAATCAATTTGGGATGGTTTCTTTTCCACTTTGGACAAGATATTAAACCTCTTTCTTTTTAAATGCAAGCAAAAATTAATTTTTTAAAACAGAATTCAATAGTTACAGTCATTTTGGCTAAAGATATAGAATCATCATGGTCTCTTTTTTCAATTTGAATGAAATAAAATTCATAAGAGTTTAAGTAGGTTCCATTGAATAGTTCCAAAAAGCATTATTTTTATGGAAGAACCCCATGAAAAGATTAAAATAAATAGGGCCTGGGAAAAAGATTCCAGACCCCCAAGCCCTATTCTTGAATTCAATGCAGCGAATCTTAGTACATATCACCCATTCCACCCATTCCACCGCCACCCGGAGGCATTGGAGGATAAGGGGCTTTCTTTTCCGGCTTATCGGCCACAATCGCCTGTGTGGTGATCATCAACGATGCGACGGAGGCCGCATTTTGAAGGGCCAGCCTGACCACTTTGGTAGGATCGATGATTCCTGCCTTGATCATATCCGTATACTCATCCTGTGCAGCATCGAATCCGAAAGCTCCCTTCTCATTCTTGACTTTCTCTGTCACTACAGAACCTTCCTGACCCGCATTATTGGCGATCTGACGGATAGGCTCTTCTAGGGCTCTCTTCACGATATCGACCCCGATCTTCTTATCTCCTTCTAATTTCATTTTATCCAGTGCGGAAAGGCAGCGGAGGTAGGCGACACCCCCCCCTGGAACAATTCCTTCCTCGACAGCCGCGCGGGTTGCGTTCAGGGCGTCTTCAACACGGGCCTTCTTCTCCTTCATTTCTGTTTCTGTAGCTGCGCCGACGTTGATGACAGCCACTCCGCCGATGATCTTGGCCAGGCGCTCCTGAAGCTTCTCCCGATCATAATCGGAGGTGGTTTCTTCGATCTGGGCACGGATCTGTTTCACTCTCGCTTCAATGTCGTTTTTATCTCCTGCCCCGTCGACAATGGTCGTGTTGTCTTTGTCGATCGTGATCCGTTTTGCCCTGCCTAAGTCGTTCAATTTGATATTTTCCAGCTTAATGCCCAAGTCCTCAGAAATCACTCTTCCTCCGGTGAGGATGCCGATATCCTCCAGCATCGCCTTCCTGCGATCCCCAAAACCGGGGGCCTTCACAGCACAACACTTGAGGGTTCCTCGGAGTTTATTGACCACCAAAGTAGCCAGGGCTTCCCCTTCTACATCCTCGGAAAGGATTAAGAGGGGTTTTCCCATCTTGGCAATCTGTTCCAGGATCGGGAGCATATCTTTCATGTTGGAGATCTTTTTCTCGTTGAGAAGGATATAGACATCTTCGAGCACCGCTACCATCTTCTCAGGATCGGTGACAAAGTAAGGAGAGAGATATCCCCGGTCGAATTGCATCCCCTCGACCACATCAAGCGTCGTCTCCATTCCCTTCGCTTCCTCTACGGTGATCACACCTTCTTTACCCACTTTGTTCATGGCCTCAGCAATGATGTTTCCGATGGTTTCATCATTATTAGCAGAGATCTTCCCGACTTGAGAAATCTCTTTCTGATCCTTCGTCGGCTTGCTCAGCTTCTTTAACTCTTTTGACACTTCCTCGACAGCCATATCCATCCCCCGTTTCACATCCATGGGGTTGGCACCGGCTGCAACCACCTTCGATCCTTCACGATAAAGCGCCTGGGCCAAGACGGTGGCCGTCGTGGTTCCATCTCCGGCGGTGTCGGAGGTTTTGCTCGCCACCTCCTTAACCATCTGTGCGCCCATGTTCTCAAACTTATCTTCCAATTCGATTTCTTTGGCCACGGTCACACCGTCTTTGGTGACCGTCGGGGCTCCAAAGGATTTTTCCAAAATGACATTCCTTCCCTTTGGACCCAGGGTGACCTTGACCACATCGGCTAAGATATTGACTCCCCGCAAAATTGCATTACGGGCATCCTGATCAAACTTCAGTTCCTTTGCCATTTTGACTTACCTCCATTTCTTTGAAATTTGTTATTTTCCTTCAATCACTCCTAAGATATCTTCTTCTCTCATGATGAGATGCTCTACCCCGTCAATCTTGACCTCTGTGCCGGAATACTTACCGAAGAGAATTTTGTCTCCAACCTTCACGTCGAGAGGGATCAACTTACCTTCTTCTGTAGTCTTTCCCTTTCCAACTGCGATCACTTTTCCCTCCTGCGGCTTTTCTTTTGCGGTATCAGGGATAATGATCCCACCCTTTGTCTTCTCCTCTTCCTCAAGTCGTTTGACAATCACTCTGTCCTGTAATGGCCTGATCTTCATCTTTGGCTTCTCCTTTCTTGGGCAATAGTTTTCGAATCGGTAAAATTGGAAATAAAATTACATTATTAATGAATAGATCGCATCACCTCCTTAAAAAGAAAAACTATTTAAAATTAATTGGTTAGGGGTCTTCTGCAAGTTCGGTTGGTTAACAGGCGAAAAACATCCCTTAAACGCTGCCATTTAGATAATCATTGAAAAGGAGATTGTCAAGGTAAGTGGGTGAAATTTTTTGTGCCCTATTATACTTTCTCCCGGGAATAAAATGACAAGAACTATTGAAAAACTTCGTTTGATTCGACATAATTATGGAACTTTTTGGAGGAGGAGAGATGACAGGAATTCTTAAGGGTTTAATGAAATTGTCTTTTCCGGTCTTTTTTGTTTTTTTTCTTTCCTTTCCGTCCGACGCCGGTATGTTAAAGCGGCCCTTGTCGTTCCAGCACGTCACTCCCAAGGAAGGTCTTTCGAGCGAAATGGTTTGTGCGATTGCTATTCAGGGTGAGGAGGTTTGGTTCGGAACCTATGGCGGAGGAGCCACCCTCTATGATCCCTCCAAAAAGATTTACAGAGCCTATACGACCAAGGGCGAGCCCATGGATAAAGTCGACGACGGGAAAAGCATCAATTGGAAGAACCTCCTTCCCTATAACCATGTATCTGTTATTGTCCCGGATTCGGATCGCATCTGGTTTGGCACCTATTTTTACGGATTCGGAGGGGGTGGAATATCTTATTATCAACCTCGGAGAAACCCTCCATGGAAGCGTATCAATACAAACGACGGCCGTGCCAAGAAGGTCGTATCCATGGCTGTGGATGGAGAGTGGGTGTGGGTGGGGTCTGAAAAGGGCCTTTCCGTATTTGATAAAAAGACAGAGGGGTGGAAGGTCTTTTATTCCGCGCAAAATGGTCTCTCAGGGAATTTCGTCAATTCCATCTTGATTCAATCGGATTCTGTTTGGATAGGGACGAACGGAGGCATCAGCCGCTTTGACAAAGTGAGAAGGACTTGGAAGACCTATTCCCAGAAAGATGGGCTAACCGAGACAGAGATCAAGTCCTTAGTGAGTACGGGACGGAAAATATGGGCAGGGGGGATCGGTGGGACGCTCTTTGAATATGATCCTGTTCCGGACCGTTGGAAGAGGATTGAGCCTACGGATCCATTGAGGAACGGAGGAATTCAGTCCATCACCGTGACGAAAGAAAAAGTCTTCATCTGTAGAGATAATGGGGTAAGTATTTATGACCTTCCGACAGGGCAGTGGGAGTCGCTGACGGTTTCAGATGGGTTGCCGAGCAGTGCCGTTTTTTGTGCGGCCGAGAACAAGAATAGTATTTGGTTCGGGACAGATAAGGGAGCTTCGCGGTTGATATTGGCACCCTAATGTGGAATGCCAAATGTCAAAGTTCAAATGCTAAATTAAGTTCAAAGCCTAAATTTCAAGATTTTGGAATTTGAAATTTGACATTCATTTGGCATTTGCCTGCCTGCGCGAAGCCGCTTCGGCGAAGGCAGGGATTTTGGAATTTGAAATTTAAGAGGAGGAATCATGGACCATTCTCAGAATAGAAAAATAACACGACGACAATTCATCAAGGGAGCTACTGCCACGGCAGCACTCCCTCTTTTGTCGAATAAGCTTCCATTTTACGGATCCCTGGCACATGCCGCTGAAGAGTCTGATCTGGTCATCGCCAAAAATGGAAGCCCTTCACAACTCCTCCAGGCCGCCATGTCCCCCCTGGGAGGGATGGGTCGATTTGCGAAGAAGGGCCAGAGAGTCGTGATCAAAGCGAACGTCGCCTGGGCGAGGACACCTGACCAGGCCTGCACGAATAACCCTGATCTTCTTTCGGCGTTGATCAAGATGTGCTATGACACGGGCGCGAAGCGAGTCGCTGTTTGGGATCATACCTGTGATAATTACCAGTTTTGTTTTTCCAGGTCAGGGTTAAAAGAGACAGCCCAGAAGGCAGGGGCTGACATCTTCTCCGGCCATGGCCGGAACTCCTATAAACAGGTTGAGGTTCAGAAAGGCAAAAAGCTTAAAACCGTTGAAATCCTCAGAGATGTGCTAGAGTCGGATGTCTTTATCAATTTTCCCATTCCCAAACAACACTTTGCTACAGAACTGACCCTTGGAATGAAAAACTTAATTGGGATCACATGGGATATGGAGCAATTGCATAAGATCGGACTCCATCAATGTATCGCTGATGTCAATACGGTTCGAAAACCGGATCTGGTTGTGATGGACGCCATCCGGATTCTCACAACGAATGGTCCGAAGGGGCCTGGAAAGACGGAAGATATCGGAGAAGTGGTTGCTTCCGCAGATATCGTAGCAGTGGATGCTTATGCCGCTGCGTTCTTCAAGCACCCCCAGACCGGAAAACCTTTTAAGCCGGAGGAGATCCAGTTCGTTAAGAATGCTCATGATTTAGGCCTGGGCCAGATCGACCTCTCAAAAGTGCGGGTGAAGAAGGTTAGCGCAACATGATGAGAGTAACCCCCTGTGAAAACAAGTGCCCTGCCGATGGAGAGGCAGCCATCATCGTCTACGCCTCCGGCGCGCAGAAGAAGTTAAAGCCGGAACCTTCCAATAATAATCAAGGATGAAGTAGACGAAATCCAGTCTTCCTGCCATCCAAGAAATAATTGAAATATTTTGCAGTTGTAGTAACTTCTACTCAATTACATAGATACTTTGTGCGGGACTAGTTCGGATGTGAACGAGCTATGCGAGATCCCACTAATTTTAATGATCATTATGGAGCCCAAATATGTCTCTTTGCCCCAGGTGTGGGAAAAAGACGGATATTGAATGTAACGATTGTAAGATAGTTTTAAATGATTACTGCTCGTTATGCGACTACAAAACCTTACGAAGAAAAATTTTTTATGAGGATAGGAACAATATTTGGATTTGTTTTTTGGCTGCACCTTATCATACAGAAGGTCATTCCATTATTGCTCCAATTGATAAGAAAGCTACAAAATACAATATTGGTTCTTGTAAGTTTAACAATAGGAGATTTAAGAAGTTCAAAGGCATGGATAAGGCTTTCTTTGTGATGTCACAATCATTAATGAACTATTATAAAAATAGGAATCCTGAAAAAGGAAAAATCATAAATTTGTTATATGCATTATGTTGTGGTGATGAGGGGCATTTCCATTTTCATATAATTCCACGTTGGTCCAATGATGAAAAAAGGTGGAGAGAATCAAAGAAAATATTCGACAAAGGTTATTTATTGAGTTTTTTAGGTTTTCTTGAATTAGAAGGAGATGAAAAC
>Ga0315282_10004521_pt1 | contig 24197 bp, 20 predicted proteins | sample YL17G07_20_MG_FD_203693 | JGI IMG/M metagenome (GOLD analysis project Ga0315282, IMG submission 203693) | Sediment microbial communities from Yellowstone Lake, YNP, Wyoming, USA - YL17G07_20 | ecosystem: Environmental > Aquatic > Freshwater > Lake > Sediment | place: USA: Wyoming | collected... | reverse complement strand
CAGTGGTGTGTCCCACCCAGCGCAGGGCGAAGCGCCACCAACAACTTCATGCCTCTCTCCTGGCGCGGGCGCCTCGTCAGATGCGGAGGAAGATCGCCCCGAGGACGGGGCTCCCACAGAGGGCGAACGGCAGCGGCGGAGAGCGCGCCGCGCCTGGCCGGGATCGGCGCCTGCGGCGCCGAGAAGGTGGAAACGGCCAAGGCACACAGGCGAGACGCCTGTGCCACTCCGGGTACAGAGGCTGTCACGCTGATTCGGGGGAGGGCACGCCCGGCGCGGGTGTGGCCGTCGTCTGTTTCACCCACACCGCGTTGCTGCAGGCGTGAAGCTTCCACTGCTCGAGCCCGACGCCGTCACACTCGGCGGCGACGCGGACGTACAGGTCGTCCCCCTGGCACTCATACGTGACGGGCTGGCCCGCGTTGATGCGTTTGTGATCGGCGCTGCGCCTGGCGGTGATGAAGGAGACACTGCTTACGTCGAGATCTCGGGGGGTGACGGTGATGGTCCGCTGGTCGGTGCGCAGGTCGAAGTGGGGGTAGGGCCGGTCCTTGGACCACGGTTCGCCGTAGTCCACCCAGTAGGTCCACCAGCGGCCGGAGCGCAACGCGGCGAGGAGGGTGGTTTGCCGGACGGGCGAGGCGGCGGCGGCCGGCCAGGGATGGACGGCGGTGTCTATCTCCAGCTCGATCCAGGTACTGCCGAGGGTCACGAAAGGGAGGCCGAGGGGCGCGTAGTCGTCCTCGGAGTAGGCCGGCAGCAGGATGGTCCTGGCGTCTGGGGTCACGGTGCAGACCCCCTGGCGGAGCAGCACGTCCCAGAGGCACAGGGAGTCTCGCCAGAACTCCCGGCTGGCGGCGGTGCGCACGGAGATGGCGGAGAAGTGGGTTTGCATGGAGCCGGGGAGGGTGATCTGCTGGTGGAAGTCGTGGTAGTCGGCGTCGTAGTACTGCCGGGGATGGGGGAGGAAGGCGACGCCATGCTCGCGCTGGGTGACGATCTCCGCGAGGGAGGCGAAGGGGGGATCGTTCTGGCAGTCGCAGGGGCCGATCTCGTCGGCGACACCGAAGGCGAGGAGGTGGTGATGGTGGGGAGTGACTTCCTCGCTGCGGGCAATCTCGGTGAAGTCGTCACAGACTTCGGCGGTCGGGGAGACGAGGCACGTGCCAGGGCTTCCGCAGCCCGGATGCGTACGGGTGTAATCAATGATATGCTTGTCATTGTGCTCAGTGAAAGCCAGGAACTGGTAGCCGAGGGCGTGATAGGCGTGCGCGAGGGAGAGCGGGGTGCGACAGTGGGCGGGGGACATAGGGCCGTCGTCGTACCAGTGGGCATGGAGCTGACCCTTGAGGTGCAGGGCACCGGTGAGGATCTCGGGGTCATAAGGAGAGACAAGAGCGACCCCGCCCGCGAGTGGGCCGATGCCCTCGGGCGCGGGGCCGGGGCCGGCGGCCCGCTCGCCCTGTATCTGCCGGACGATCTCCGGGAGGGCGGCGGCGAGGATGCGCTCCAGGTAGCGGTTGGCACCGAGGACGTTGGGGTGGCCGGTGGAGGCTTCCAGGCAGACCCCGAGTTCGAGGGGGTGCGCCAGGGGAGAATAGCAGAGGAAACACTGCTTGCGCCGCGCCTCGGCAGCGCTGTCTCGGGGGGGCAGACCCGGGTTGAACAGATACGGCTCGGGGGTGAACATGGCGTGCTCGGCGCCGATGGCCGGGTCAACGAACCAGACGCGCGGCTCGCCAAGGTGCTCGTTGACGGCCTGCACGGCTTCGCTGAGGCGGGCGTTGGCCTGGGCGGCGAAGGTTTCCCAGTTGTCGGCCAGGTGACCCAGGAGGTCGGGGAGCAGGGGCTCTCGGGGGAGGTCGGCGAGGCCGGGAACGTCGCCGTGCAGGTGCCTCAGGTGGTCGAGGAACGGCTCGGCATTGGGGGAGCGGAGCAAGGAGGCGAGGCCGGAGGCGTGGGAGATGGCGGCATAGTATCCCGTCACGATGACGCGCGGCCGGCCGGTGGCGAGCACGAGGTCCTTGAGGAGGTGGAGCATGGCCTGGCCGCAAGCAAGGCCGACCTTCTGCGCGATCTCGGTCCGGCAGTCAGCCAGCGAACTGATAAGGGGGAAGCCCACGTCATTGATGCCGCCGTTGAGCAAGACGACGTCTGGAACCTGGCCTAGCTGTGCATAGGCCTGCCACTGGGCGCAAACGCTCGGGGCGAAGCGGGGCACTTCACCGTGCCAGGCGACGAACTTAGGATCGGCGTCGTCGGGGCACGGGGCGAGCACGGCGCCGGAGTGGGAGCGATCAATGAGGGTGACTGGGGCGCCGAGCTGCTGGCGGAGCCTCTCTCTGAGGTTGACACGGAACTTCTCTGCGTCGGCGAGTCCTTGACCCCAGACGATGGAGTCGCCGATAGTCAGAAGCCTGTAGGACATGAGGGGTCCCCCTGTCGCCGACGCGTGGGTGCCGGGCGTCGGACTTGTTGGTGTAGTATACACCGGTTCTTCGGGGAGGGGGGGAATTCCCTCTGGGAGGAGGGCGGGCGGGGGGCCGGGGGGGAAGCCGCAGATGAACGCGGATGGATACAGATGGGATCTCGTGGGGCGAAGCGCCGAGAGTGGCCACACCGGGAACGGCGCATAGGCGGGAACGGCGTCCGTCTGAGGCGGACGCGCGCAGGAACTGATTCCTCGCATAACTCTGCTTCGTCCGTCAGTTGACGGACTGCGCAGAGTCGCTCGGAATGACAGCATGGCGACCCGGGCCTCGCCTCCCGCCCAGCGCAGGGCGAAGCTCGGGAGGGTGACGGCCACGCCAGAGGTGATTGCGGTGGCCGGGGAAGGCGGGGCGGAAAGAGGTGCGTTGGCGGAGGGCAACGGCCTCGCTCCCCTCCGGGTCGCTCCGCAGGAAGGGGCTACGCCGCGATGCAGGGAGGAGGGGCACGGCCAGCGCAGGCGAGACGCCTGCGCTCCCAGGACCGGCGGGGCAGCGCTCGCGAAGCGGGGTCAGGTTTGTGCCACGTCCTAACCAAGTGGCGGAGATCGCCAACACCCGTTTCAAGGGACGGTCGGGGCTGGTGCTGCTGTGGATAGACGCGGGCAAGGTCAGCGCGGAGGTAAGGTACGAGAACCTCGTGGGCGGAGAGGACCTGTTCCCACACATCTACGGGGCGCTGGAAACCGGGGCGGTCATTGAGGTGACGGAGGTGGATCCGTGGCCCGATGGAGGGTTCGTGCCGCCTGAGGGAGTCGGAGAGTCGGGGCTGAGGGGGGGGCTCTACGTTCGCCCTGCCGCCCCATGAGGCCGGGCGCAGGAGAGAACACGGACACGTCCCACCCGGCGAAGGTCAAGCGCCAAAGACGCGGCTAGGGGAAGGGAGGTCGAACCGCTTGGGGTATCCGGCACGCAGAGGGAATCGGTGCCCCAGGGGGGAACTCCCCGGTTAGTAGGGGGCCGCGCAACGGCCGGAAGCAGAAACACCAACCGCCTACCGCTATCGGTCGGAGGGAACCAGATGCCCCGTCAGCGTAGGACCGTCAAGAGCCCGGAGCCAGCGGGGGGGACTGAGATGGAGTGCTCGTTCTCGGACTGTCGGGACCGCCTGACTCCGGGCAACGCTGCCACCAACTTCCCAAACCCCTCCCTTTCCGTGAGGCGGGCGGTCGAGGGACGTATCGTCGGGCGGGGCTCGACGATACTGGAGGTGGGGAGCGGCAACCTCCGGAATGCGCGGTACATCCGTGCCCGGCTGGACGGAACCCGCTACGACGTCTTCGAACTGGAGGAAGTCCAGGAGCGTTTCAAGGAGCAGTATGAGAGCTTCCGGAATGGCGGCGGTCGAGTCCTGACTGCAGACCTCGGACGACGTCACTACGACTTCGTGATCTGCACCTTCGTCCTCGAGACTGTGTGCCCCGCCGTCAGGCGGGACGAGCTTCTGGCACAGATCCGGAGCCGCCTCCGCCCTGGCGGCGCGCTGATCGCCTCTATCAGGGGGGTACCCGGGGTCCGCGGAGCACGGTACACGAAGTGTCCTGCCGGTGAAGGGTTCGTAACGCCTCTGCGCACCTTCGTGCGCCCCTACTCGATCCGCGAGGCGCGCAGACTCCTCACGGCGGGGGGGTTCGAAGAGGTGAAAGCCCTTCAGAGGTACCGAGTCGAGGCACCCGAGAACATCCACCTGCTAGCGTCGTGAAAGGGAGGCCATGAACCGGGACTGGTTGAAGCAGTTCTATGATCAGTGTGGTCGTGAAGTATCGCTTGCTTACAACGTGCTGAATCAGACGAACAACTGGGGGATAACGCTGGCGAGTGCCGTCATCACGCTGGCACTGGTTGATGCGGTGAGGACCGACCGGAGCTCGCCCACGTTGGTATACCCTACTATCTACCACTGGCTTGCCGTCATCCTTGCATGGACGATCATGGTCCGGTTTTTCGTACGCTCGGCTCTGGCCCTGACAAACATGTATAGGTGGAACGTGCTGATGTCGGCAACGGGAAACCTCCTGTCCCTGCCCGATGGGCATCCCGCGGCCGTAGTGTTGCAGCGGAATCTCGCCCGCAAGATGGCGGCATACCTGTTCCGGTGGCGAAGCCCGGAGGGCGGACTGAAGATCGTCTGGAACAATCTGAAGCTGATGTTTCTGTGGTTTCAGCTCATCCTTCTGGCGCTGATCGTGTGGGGGATCGTTGCCCTGAAGAAGGACGCCCTGTACTGGGTGGGTATCGGTCTCCTCATCGTCCCTACGGTCTTGGAGGTCTACTGGTACGTCACCTATCGTGCCTTCCGGTATGAGCGTGTCCAACTCGAGCCAGAGCCCGAGATGGCCGAGGTGTGGATGACCGAAAGTCATGGCAGAGCTGGGACCGATGTCCCGAGGTGCACGGTCTTTGCGTTCTGCCGGGGCGGCCCCTACCGACACGTCGGGGCCCTGCTAGCAAACCATCATGTGGGGTGGTTGCCCTGGAGTTATGACCGCGCGCATTTGTCACCGGACATTGTTCACGCTCTGGAGTCTGGGGGGACTCTGGGGGGGCACGCCGTAGTCTTCGCGTCGCGCGACAGCGCCACAATGGAGCCGGCCACTCTGCTTCGGCGGGGCAGGATCGACCACTTCTCCTACGTCCGAGGCACGTTGAAGGTCACTGTCGAGCTGCTTGACGCGGTCCAGGGCACTGCGCCGGTGCCGTCTGTCGGCACGCTCTGTTTCATGCTGCCCGAGTAGGGGGCGGAACGTCGATATTGCCCGTACTGGCCGAACGCAGGACGGATGGGGACGGGCCGGCCGACACCGCTGTACTGGCGGCGCTGGGTCCCTGGGGGAACGCAATGGGCCCCGCGGCAGGCAGGGATTGTTGGCAAGCCTGGATGCGCGAGAGCCGCGGCCGAACACCGCCTCCTGGCCAGTCGGCGGTGGTGCCGGGGCTCCTGGCGTTCCCGCTCCAGAGCGTGGTCGCCCCGGGGCGCGTGCCGTTCGTCTGGTCGAACCCCGCGTGACGGCCGACGGGCTGGAACAGCGCGGAGAGCGGCTAGGCGGCGGGCGTTTGGCGCCGCCTACTCTATGAGCGTCATCTGCGCCCGTCTCTCACGCCACGGGGTGGCCGACGCGGGCCAGATGCTATCCAGGTCTTCAGTGAACCGGTAGTAGTGTCGAAGCTGGTCCACTGAGTCAGCATCGCGGGGTTCGTCCACCCTGTGCTCGACCATGGCCGCGTTCTTGGGATCGATCTCCATTCCCACCGAGCACCGGTCCAGTTGCTTGGCAGCAACGAGGGTGGTGCCGGTGCCAGCGAACGGGTCCAACACGAGGTCGCCCGGATTGCTGGACGAGAGGATAATCCGGGTGAGGAGGGCCATGGGCGCCTGTTGCTTGTGAAACCTCTCGCCTGACGGATGCCGCAGTGCCTCGTCACCGGCCAGGTAGCCGGAGGTCAGCTCCCGGATGTCATCCCAGCAGTCGGTGACGTAGATACCATTGTGCCGCGGCTGTCTATACCCCGGGGCCAGCGGCGCATCAATGCGCAGCCGGTGGAAGGTGCCGGCCCTTTCGCCTTTCGTGGCGAAGGCGATGATCTGGTACTGCTTGCCAAACCGACGCGCGCCCGGGACAGCGGAGGTGCGCTTCATCCAGATAATCAGGTTCTGGAAGGTCCAACCGGCGTCTCGGAGAGAGCGGAGGACGGGCTCCGCGTTCTTCTCCCGCTGCATGAAGTAGACGGCCCCGCCGTCCGCGGTCAGCGCGTGCACCCTGTGGCAGATGTCCGTCATCCATCGCCAGTAGTCATCGTCGGCGATCGCGTCGTCGAAGTACCCGTAGTCCTTCCCCTGATTGAACGGGGGGTCGAGAAAGGTGACGTTGACTGGCGCGTTCACGCCGGCGCTTCTGAACGAGGTCCCGTTCAGGAGTTCGGTGCAATCGCCGACCAGTACCTTTGAGAACACCGGCATCAACTCCAGACTGGGGCTGCCGAGAGCATCCCCGCGCTTCGTCTCCCCAGATAATACCACAGTGGCCCGCGCGGCGGTACGATCATCAGCAGGACCTCGCCCGCGACGGTGGGGGCGGCCGGGGAGCAAGTCATGGTAAGCGATTTCTGATTGCTTGGGCCAGCGCCCGGTAGAATGCAGAGCGCGCTTCCTGGACATCCGCCCGTATGGCGGCGAGGGCCGCGGGCCGGAGGGCGCGCCCGGCAACTGCCTGCGCACACCAGTCCACGTCGTCCCAGCCGGAGGCAGGCGCGGCCTTGTCCCACAGATGGCAGAAGGCCTGCGCCAGTGCATCCACGTCAGATGGTGCGGACAGTACCTGCATCGCCTCGACGGACGAGCGCCAGTAGCCCCGGCGGGCCGAGAATCCGAGGTTCATCTTGTTCGGGTTCACGGAGCCGATTGCCGCCACGTCATCAACCACCCACATCTTCGCATGCAAGCTGTCCAGCTCGCGCCACTCGAACTTCCCTATGGCGGAGAGGGCGGGCAGGAATTGGCTCTTGATCCGCGACTTCAGACCCGGCTCGCCGATCGCGCTCAGGCGGCCGGTGAGGAGCCTGATCTCGAGGCCCTCGTTCTGGGAGGCGAGGCGGAGGAGGAGTTCCAGGGTGCCCGGGTCAGTCAGTGTTTCGGCGCAGATCCACAGGCGGGTATGGGCGGCGAGGGTCATTCCATGGAGGTAGTCACGGGCCCGTGCCGTGAACGGGAAGACCGCGAGTTCGGAGTGGTCCCGCGCAGCGAAGGTCCGCGACCCGGTGTAGGCCAGGGGGTAATCAGTGAGGCGATAGCTTTCCACCCCCTCCTGAAGCAGCGCCGCCCGCTCGTCCCCGGCACGAGCGGCCGTGCTGACTCGCTGCCACAGGGAGTCGGGTGACCTGTGACTGAGGAGCCCGGCCAGCTTGCCGTGCCACGCGACGTAATCGTCTGCAAGCGCCGCATGGTCGGAGCGCCAGTGCACCTCCCATTGGGTTTCATCCGTCGCGGCGCGTTCCGCGGCGCGCCCGGAGAACTCGTGTCCACAGTTCGCTGATGTCATGACGGCTGTATTGTCAGCGACGAGGAACTTCGCGTGGAGCGCGTACCACTTGCGCCCTACGGCCTCGCCGGAGCGGACGTCGCTCTGGGAGGTCGTGGTGCGCCTTGGGTCGCCGATCTCGAGATCGGCGTACTCCAGGCGTCCCCTTGACTTAAGTTCCTCGTGGTAGGCCTTGACGCGGTCCACGGCGGCCGAATCCCGCGAGCGCACCATGTCTGACGGCAGTGTCAGGACCGAGACGGTGCACCCGGAGCGGGCCGCGTTGCAGAGAGCGCGAACAATGCCCAGGGAGGTCAGCATGAAGGAGACGAGAACGACCCGGTCTCTGGCGCCGGCGATGCAGTCGGCGAGGTAGGAGTTGCCCTGCTCTAGATGCACCTCGGCCATTGCTTCTCTTTCCCCAGTGTACGGTAGGCACCGTCAGCGACAAGGCGGCCGTGGTGCGCAGCAAGGCCCGGCCACCGCCCGCTATTTCGCTGAGCGGCGGTCGCATCCTCTGAGCGGAGGGGCAGGAGGGGGTATCGTGGTTGGGGAAGCGGGGCCGCAGGAGCGTGGAGGGAGTGCATGGCGCGCGGGCGGGGCCTTTGCCCCGCTCGCCGCGTCCGGTATGGTCTCCGCCCGGGAGAGGCGCGCGAGGGAAAGGGCGATACGCCCGTGACCCGGGCCAGGCGGTGCTACTGGCGAGGCGAGCCGGAGTGGGTGAGGGTGGACGGGGCTTCCTGGTCCGGCCCTAGCCCCTTCCTCCCTGCGAGCGCAGCGGCCTCAGATGGGGAAACCCTCTCGTGAGTGAACGCCCGCTCGATCTGCTCCTGCCACGTCAACACCGCCTCTTCCCATGAGCCTGCTCTGGGGAACCAACCTTCCTGCCGAGACACACCCATGGCACACCTCCCGGCATGGCCGCGGTGGCTGCGATGTGGGGGTCTGCTCTGGACTGGGAGCCAGTACCCTCGCGGCTGGAACGATGCTGCGGTCAGCTCCTCTTGCCGCGCACAGTATAGCACGGTTTCCCGTGCTTGGGCAAAAATGGGGACAGGTACCTAATTGCCGTCTATATAGATAACATGGCTATGATTACAGGGCAATTAGGTACCTGTCCCCATTTTTGCCACCCGGCACTCCGACCGCATCGGCCCGGCACTGGCGACAGAGCCGGAACTGCGGGATAATCCGCTCGCACGCCACGCGGGCGCGACGCAACGCCTCGCAGGTGGGCGATTCGAGATCGCGGAATCGGCCCAGCGGGATGAGGGGCGTGATGTTCTGCACGGTTGCGCCCAGGGCGCGCGCGGTCCGCGCCACCTGCTCGAGATGCCCGGCGTCGTTCACGCCGGGGAGGAGGAGGGTGTTGACCTTCACAGTGATCCCGAGTTCGGTGGCGCGTCGGATGCCTTCGAGTTGATGCGCGAGCAGCGTCTCGGCCGCCTCCCGCCCGACCAGCGTAGTGTCACCCACCTCGGCAAAGGAGTAGATGCGCTCACCGATGGCGGGGGCGACCGCGTTGAGGGTCACCGTCAGCGTCTTCACGCCGAGCGCGTGCAGCTCGCGCGCGTGCGCCGGCAGCAGGAGACCATTGGTGCTGAGGCACAGGATCAGGGAGGGAAACCGAGCGCCGACGAGTCGGAGGGTCTCGAACGTCTCCTCGTTGCACAGCGGCTCGCCCGGTCCCGCGATGCCGGCCACGGTGAGGTTGGCTTCGTGCAGATGCCGGGCGACCTGCTCCACCGCTTCCTCCGGCCGCAGGAGGCGAGCGGCGACGGCCGGCCGGTAGGCGTGGTAGGTAAGGCCGCCGATGCGCCGCTCACAGTAGTTGCACCCCAGATTGCATCGTTCCGCCACCGGGAGGTGGATGCGCCCGTAGCGCCCATGGGCCGCATGCGAGTAGCAGGGATGCCGGGCGAGGAGTCGAGGGAGGTCCGCCGCCCCTTGGCCTTCGCGCGGCTCAGCACGTGGTGTGGGCATCACCAACACTCTCCTGGCACGAGGCAGAGGCCGCCTGGTACATCTCCTCCAGCTCCCGCACTTCCAGCGGCGCGGGCACCACGCGGGTCTCATTGGCGAGAATGCGGTCGGCCAGCTCGCGGAAGGCCCTGGCGGCCGGCGAATCCGGCATCCCCTCGATCACCGTCCGCCCCCGCACCTCGCAGGTCTGGATCTCCTGGCTGCGGGGAATCGAGCCTATCAGTCCGCAGCCGAGCCCCTTCGCAAAGGCGCCCACCACCCGGTCTTCGAAGGCTTCCTCCCCACGGTGATTGCAGATCACACCGGCCAGGCGGGAGAGGCTGTGCGCGGCGAGCCGCGTGATCCCCCGCGCGATGTTGTTCGCCGCATAGAGGCTCATGAACTCGCCCGCGCACACCAGGTAGATCTCCCGCGCGTACCCCTCCCGGATCGGCTGGGCGAAGCCCCCACACACCACATCGCCCAGCACATCGTAGAGCACGATATCGGGCTGGTAGCGCGCAAAGGCGCCCTTGTCTCTCAGGTAGGAGATGGCGGCCAGCACTCCGCGACCGGCGCAGCCGATGCCCGGCTCCGGCCCGCCGGACTCCACGCACCGCACCCCGCGGTAGCCCTCGAAGACGACCTCCTCGAGCGGCACGCTGTCCGCGTCTCGGCCCGCGGCGAGCTGCGCTCGCATGCTGTCCAAGACGGAGGGGATCATACGCCCGCCGGTGAGGTTGCGGGTCGAATCGCGCTTGGGGTCGCATCCGACCTGCATCACCCTATGTCCGCGCTCGGAGAGCGCGGCCGACAGGCTGGAGGCGATGGTGCTCTTGCCGATGCCGCCCTTGCCGTAGACTGCAATCTGTCGCATGTGCTCTACCACTTCGCCTCATAGCGCCGGGTGCGAGACCGCCACCGGTCCTGATGCTCGTTCTGGAGAATCTCCAGGAGGTTGATGAGTCCGTCGTACCCGAAGTAGGGCCGGTCGGTCATCTGGAAGCGGCCGGTCGGCGAGATCACCCGAAAGCAGTAGGGGATGCCCAGCTCCTTGCCAAGGTGCCATTCGATCATGCTGCCAAAGACGCAGTCCGAGCGAGTACGCCGCAGGCCTTGCTTCACTTCGTAGGCATCGGCTCCGATGGCGACCTCCGGGGTAAGGCGCAGCTCCTCGAGTTCCCGCGCCAGCACTCCGCGCGCGGCCTCCGAACAGGATCGCAGGAAGACGCCGGAGGGGACGCCCTCCAGGTCCTCCGTGATGAAGCGGAGGAAGGGGATGCCGACCGTCGCATCGGCCACAACGGCGGCCTCCACGCGGTGGTAGAACTCGATGTTCGGGCCCCGCAGGCGGATCGCCCGGATGACGTTTCGATGCCCCTCCTCGGTGATCCGCTCGGCCACCTGTTCCGCGCCGAACCGCTGCCCCAGGGCGGCCACCCATCGCTTGGTGTTGGTCAGGCCAATGGGCAGCGGCAGCTCGCGGCAGAGGGGCTCTACGCCGAATTGCGCAGCCAGCCGGTCGGAGGTACGGGCGCCGGCGTCGTGGCTGAGCAGCAGGCTGGTCTCCGCCGCGGGAGTCCGCGCGAGGCCCTGCATATCCTGCTTGTGGGTGAGCACGCTCACCACCGTCACGCCCATCTCGCCCAGTACCCATCGCACCCAGGCCAGATCGGCCGGCCAGGCCGGATTGGCGCTGGCGTGAGGGGCGATGAGGGTGACGGAACGGGGCACTTTCGGAGCCGCCTCGTGCGCGGCGAAGTCCAGCAGCTTCTCGAGCGCGATGTCTATGCCCTGGTGCTCGTTTCCGCGGAAGCCCGCGCACTCCATGGGCACGACCGGGACCCCGCACTCGCGCGTCATCACTTCGCATACCGCGGCGATGTTGTCACCGACCACCTCGGGCCCACAGGCGGACATCACGAACAGGTAGGGAGCGCCGTAGGAGCGCGCCTCGCGGATGGTCTCCTTCAGGCGCTCCTCGCCGCCGTAGACGATCTCGGTCTCGCACAGCTTGGACGACACCACCTGCGCTTCGGAGAAGTCGACGCGCTGGCTGCCGAGCGCGTCCCCGATCAGTCCATGACAGCCCTGGGGGGAATGGAGCACGAGGCAGGCGTCGAGCACACCGGCCAGCGTCTTGCCGGCGCCCGCGAACGCGCAGCGCAGATAGGGGTCGAGACAGCCGTGGTCACCGCCCTTCTCGGAGGCGTGTCCCTTGGGGCAGCCGGGTCCGCCGGCCTCGTGTGACATGGCGGCCACCTCAGAACAGATCCCCGTGTACGGCCACCCCGTACATCGCCTGGCGCATCAGTCCGGAGCGCTCCCGGTGCGCGTGGCGCATCGCCGACGCGGCGCGGCGCGCGATGTTCCGCACGCCGGTGAAGCCGAAGTGCGGCTGGCCGATCTCGGTGGCCAGGTTCACCAGCGGCACGCCCGGGAAGCGCTGGGGGGAACCGAAGTACACCCAATCCTGCGCGTCAGCGAGGAAGGCCTCCATCTCGTCCTGCGTCTGCTTGGAGGCCCCGTAGCTGCCCATCTCGAAGGCGCCTTGCGTCAGCAGCACGCGCGGGTTCTGGCCGCTGTCGAGCAGGAACTGAACCGCCTCCTTGCGCTCCCGCAGGGTGTAGGGGTGCATGTTGAAGATGACGGCCTGCATGCCCAGTTCGGCGGCCATCCTCGCCAGCGCGATGGCCCGCATGGGCCCGGTCTCGATCAGCGCCCGTCGCCCTGCCAGCAGCCGCTTCGCCTCCGCCAGGTCGGGGTCAATGCGCTCGGTCTCGCGGGCGATGAACGCTTCCGCCTGGTCCAGGAGACCCAGTGGCTCCGCGATCTTGCGCACCCAGTCGGCCGTGGCCCCGAGGCCATACGGGAGGCCGGACTCGCAGAACGGCACGCCAAAGCGCTCCCGCATGAGCATCCCGATGCGCCGGCCCCAGTCGAAGCACCAAGAGGTGTTGACGGCCGCGCACGGGGCACGCTTCACCTCCGCCAGGGTGCACCCGCCGGCGATCACGCCGTGGAGCTTGGCGCCGAACTGCCCGAGCATGTCCTGCAGCTCCTGGATGTCCTCGCGCACCTCCGTGTACGAAGGGCCCACCCGCGCGCCTACGAGGTTGACGCTGTGTGGGATGGTCTCCGTGGGAGGGTCCATGAGGTCCACGATGACGCGGAACGCGTCCTCGTGGCCGGACCGGAAGTCGCCTCCGAAGCCCTCGGAACGGAGGGTGGCGATCTCGGCCTGCACCTGTCCGCGCAGTTGCGCGGCGATCCCCTCAATGTCGTCACCAGTGATGCCGGGGCAGCAAGTACTCATCACCACAATCAGGTCGGGGTGGTACCTGCGGTCGGCCTCCACGATGGCGCGGGCGAGCTTACCCTCCCCACCAAAGACGACCTGGCTCTCATCCAGGGCCGTACACAGCGTCGGCTCGTAGGGGCGGCCGCGGTACTGGCACCCCGCCACCCGCGTGCCGCGCAGAGACTGGGCACAGCCGCGCGGCCCATGCACGATGGGCACCACGTTGTTGATGCCGCTGATCACGGAGGCCGCGGTCTGGAACTTACAGGGCGGCGCGTGGGAGGCCTGGAGCTTGGACGCCATCTCGCCCGCCTCCACTCGGCGCAGGTACTCCGCCAGTGTGCCGTCGAAGACGATGTAGCTGTTGTCCACGTGGCTCCTTCTCACCAGGCCTGATTCGCCTCGCCCCTCCCGACTCCTCGCCTCCCCTCGCCGCTTTTGAGAGAGTGGCCTGACTTCACGGCCTGTGCTCTGCGGCACGGCCCAGACCCGCATCCGCCAGGCCCTTCCCTGGACGCAGCAGTCATGGGGAGGAGCAGGAGGAGGCATTGTGCTTGGGGAAGCGGGGCCGCGAGAGCGTGGAGGGAGGGCATGTATTTCTGGCAAACAGACGGAACGGTTCCGCCAGGCGGTGGGCGATGGGATGGTACGCATCATGAGTGCAGAGGGACAATACTGATCAACCGGTACGAGATGGACCAAAGGGAGTAGGGGCATCCTGGTGGATTGGGGGCTGGCGGGGACCCGCCCTTCCTACTCTTCCGGCATTAGGCTCACTAGCAATCCGGGCACCTTCCGCTTGTTGACAACGTTGCGGGTGACGCGGCCGTCGCGCGACACCGTTTCCTCCACCTGCTGTACGATGCCGGTTCCCCACGCGCTCCGCTCTGTGATCTGCACGAGGCCCCGCGTGACCACGAAGTTGGCACCGACTCTCTTGACGGAGGGCGCGGACAGACGGAGCGCGCGCCACTCGCGGTCCGTGACCACGCCATACTCCCGTTTCTCCCTTCTGATCTCAAGCCAGCGGCGGACCTCCTCGAGGGTTCGCTTCCGCCCGTAGAGGAACTCGAGGTCAACGACGCTTGCGGGCACGACCTCCAGCCAGACCGGCAACTGGAACGACTTCACCGTCGTCGGCGAGGTGAAGAGGCGCACGTAGCGCAGCGCTTTGTCCGGGGAGTCAATCCTCACGTGGCCGACCAACTCGGCCGGTCCGGTGACGAGCGTCAGCCCGTGCTTGTTCTCAAGATAGAGCTTCTCGAAGGCGGAGATGGGGTCCCCGAGCAGGCCATAGCCGATGCCGAGCCTTTCCCCCGGCAGCAGGAACGGAACGCCGATGAACGGCTCGTGCATGGAGGGGGGTACCGCTACGCCCTTTGACGGGGTCGCGGGAGCGGCGCTTCGTCGGGAGCAGTCACCACCACTAGGCGCCAGCAGCACCGCGACCGCCCCGACCAGAAGAGCCAGGACAACAGCTCTCATCTCTCTGCTCCTTTCCGATTGGCTCCAACGATTCGACGTCCCGTGGCGGAAGAATGTTCCCAAGTCGCACCCCCGGGTCGCCCCCAGGTCGGCGACAACTCGACCGTGATCTGCGTACTACGCAAGGCGCGCCTCCCCTGCTGTCGAAAAGCGACGGCGGCTCGCCCATCCGGTGGTGAGGAGGAGGCGCGTGGTGTTTGGAGGAGGGAGGGAGGAGGGAAGGAGCGGAGACATGGCTGACGGGCAGTCGTTCACCATCGAGGACGCCCTGAATGTGAAGAGGTTCGCCGATCGCGCGCCCATCCGGTTCTCGCGCGACGGGCGGTGGCTGGCCTACTGCCTGGAGAGCTTTCGCGGTGGAGAAGGGAGGGCGATCGAGGTGTGGGTGACGGGGGTGGACAGCGGGGCGGCGCGCCAAGTGCTGCCGGAGACGCGCTCGGCCTGGGGGGTGAGCTGGAGTCCCGCGGACAGCATGCTGGCGTGCTATGCCGATACCGGCGACGGACTGCAGCTATGGGTGTGGAGCGCGGAGTCGGGCGAGCCCCGCCGCGTCTCGCCCGCGATCATCGCCGCCGACTTCCACTTCGAAGTGCCCCAGTGGACGCCTGATGGCGAGGCGGTGATCGTGAAGCTGGCGAATGAGGAACGCCTGGCACGCTACGACCCCTCGGGCCGCGAGATCCGCAAGCCCCGCCCGGCCCGGGCGCCGGACGATCAGGTGACGGTGCGCGGCTGGAGTTCGCGCACACAGGCCGAGGAGACGCACCAGCGTCGGGGCGGGTGGATGAGCGGCACGCTGGTGCGGATGGAGGTGGCGACAGGGGAGATCACCACGCTGGCACAGGAGGCGAACACCTGGGGGTGGGCCGTCTCTCCGGACGGCCGGTGGGTCGCTTTCACGCCGTTCGCGGGGCGGGACGTCGGCCGCATCGGCGGCGGCAACGACCTCTGCCTCGTCCCCGCCACGGGAGGCGAGGTGAGCGTGCTCGCGCGGTACGTCCGAATGAACTACGGCCTCTCTTTCTCCTGGGCGCCGGACGGAGCGGCCCTGGCCTACTGGGATAACGGCGAGGTGTTCGTCACCGACCTCGCGGGGGAGCGGCGCCAGTTGACGAGGTATGGCCCGAAGGATCGGGACGAGTTCTACGAGCAGCCCCTGTGGAGCCCGGAGGGCGCGTATCTGGTGGTGAACCTGTGGGGCACGGTATGGCGTCTGCCGCTGGAGGGCGAGCCCGTCAACCTGCTGCCGGAGCGAGGGGACCTGTTCGTCGGGCGCGAGTTCTCCCCCGGTGGAGGGCCATGCTTCTGGTCAGCGGATGGCCGTTCGGTTCCCGTCTTCTGCGCACACGAGAGCGACGACCAGAGGGGCTTCGCATTGGTAGACCTGAACGGCGGCGGAGTGCGGCGACAGCACATGCGCGCCGGACTGATCGGCGACGTGCAACGGTTTCACGTGGACGTTAGCCCCGGGCGCGGGCTGATCGCCTTTCCCTACGAGAGCTCGTCTCAGCCGCCCGACGTGTGGGTCATGGACGGGGTGATCTCTGAGCCGCGGCGGGTCACTCACATCAACCCGCACCTGGAGGGCCACACCTGGCCCGCGCCGGAGGTGCTGCTATGGCCGGACCGGGAGAGCGGCCCGCACCGGATGGCGTTCTACCCGCCGCCCGCACGCTTCGGCCCGCCGCCCTATCCCACCATCTTCCTGATCTACGAAGGCCAGTCTTCGGCCCACAACATCATCTTCGGCTTCGAGCCGAGTCCGTGCGAGAACATCCACATCTACACCCATCGCGGGTACGCGGTGTGCGGCCCGGACCTCCCGATTGCAGAGGCCAGCCCGGCGCGATCGGTTCGGGAGGGGCTGGCCGAGATCGTGCGGACGGTGGTGGAGGCCGGCCTGGCCGACCCGGAGCGCCTGGGGATCATCGGGCACAGCTATGGCGGCTACACCGTCAACTGCGCGATCACCGGACTGGACTGCTTCGCGGCGGCGGTGAGCGATACCGGCAGCGTGAATCTGACCAGCGAGTACGGGCGGGTGAGTGAGGACGGCACGAGCTTCTGCGGATACTTCGAGGAGGGGCAAGGCCGGACGGGCGCGCCCCCGTGGGCGGCGGTGGAGAAGTACGTCGAAAACAGCCCGCTGTTCCAGCTCGACCGAGTCACGACGCCCGTGCTCATCATCCACGGGGATCGGGACTGGAACCTCCCGCAGGCGTGGGAGCTGTTCTCGGGACTGCGGCGTCTGGGCAAAATCGCGGAACTCGCCATTTACGAAGGGGAGGGCCACTGGCAGGGCACGTGGTCCCGCGCGAACATCGTGGACCGCTGGGGGCGGGTGTTGGCGTGGTTCGATCGGTACCTGAGGCCGACGGGCAAGTGAGAGGAGAGACGATGACACCTGGTCTGGTTATCAAGGAAGGGGAGCGCATTCGACTGCGTCAGTTGCGAGAGGACGACGTCGCGCGGATGGCGGCGGGGAGTTTCGGCGGTGAGGAGGGTGCGAGGCGCTGGTATGCGGACCAGGTGGAGAAGCCCGACGGGCCGCCGGAGGGGATGTCCAAGCAGATCGCGGTGGAGACGAAGGAGGGCGAGTGGATCGGGTTCACCGGGTTTGGCGCGGAGCGCGGGGGCGACGCGGGCGGGTATTTCTCCATCGCGGCGCCCTTCCGAGGGCAGGGGTACGGGACCGATCTGGTGCGCACGGTGCTGCGGGTGATGTTCGAGGACTGCGGTGCGGCGCGGTGCCTGATAGACTACCACGACTGGAACGCGGTGGCGGCGCACGTGTATGCGAAGCTGGGCTTTCGAGAGGAGAGGCGCATTCTCATTCCCGGAGGCAAGCTGAGCGAGGAGGACCACCAGTTCGCACCCGGCCGGCCGGTATACGCGATCGTGGTAGAGCTGACGCGGGAGGAGTTCGAGAAGGGGGCGTAGGGAGCGGAGGCGAGCCGCTTGATCTGCTGGCAAGCGCAAGTTGGAAACTTGCGCCACAGGCCTCGGCACTTCCGTGCCGAGGCAATCAGGAGGGCAGCGTGAGGAGGGCGCGGGTGCCCTGTCCCTCGGCGCTCTCCAGAGACAGATCTCCTCCCTGGGCGCGGGCGAGGCTGCGGGCGATGCGGAGACCGAGGCCGAGGTGGCGGTCGCCTGGGGTGCGGACGGAGTCCACGCGGTAGAACGCATCGAACAGGTAGGGCAGGTGCTCCTGGGAGATGCCGCGGCCGGTGTCGGCGACCGTGAGGGAGGCGGGGTCGCCGGGCGTGACGGTGACGGTGACTTCGGCGCCGGGGCCGGCGTGCGAGAGGGCGTTGTCGAGGAGGTTGTCGAGGATCTCGGCGAGGCGATGGGGGTCGGCCGAGGCGAGGACGGGCTCACCGGAGGCGACCGGGTGGAGGGTCATGCGGGCGGCGACGGCGGCGTCACGGTGGCGGCGGAGGGCGTCGGCGGAGGCGGCGCGCAGATCCACGGGTTGGGGGTGGAGCGGCAACTGCTCGAGGTCGAGGCGGGCGAGCTCGAGGAGATCGTTGATGAGGTGCTCCATGCGCTCGGCGCTCTCGGCGATGGCGCGAACCGCGCGGTCGCTGCGCTCGGGGGTGTCGGCGACGCCGTCGCGGAGGGCTTCGGCCATGGTCTTGAGGGTGGCGATGGGGCTGCGCAGCTCGTGGGCGACGTCGGCGAGGAGATGCTGGCGGCGCTGGCGGTCCTGTTCGAGCTGCCCGATCTGCTCGGCGATGCGTTCGGCCATCTGATTCATGCTGACGGCGACGCGACCGAACTCGTCATCGCCGCGGACGGGGATGCGGTGACCCAGATCGCCCGACCCGAGCGCGGTGGCGCCCTCCGCGAGGGTGGCGAGCGGGCGGGTGAAGCGGCGGCTGAGCCAGCGGCCGGCGATGAGCGCGAGGAGCGTGCCGACGCCGACGTTCATGAAGAGGAAGGGGTTCCACCAGGAGGGGCGGTGGCCTGGGCCGCCGGGCCCGCGGGGCGGGCCGCCGGGGCGGGAGGGCTCGGGGGTGAGGCGCGGGCTGCCGGGCGCGGCGCCCTGGCCCGGGGGTGGAGGCCGATCGAGGCGCTCCGGGGCCCGTGCGGGGCCGAGCAGGTGCATGCGCATCGCCTGGTAGGCGAGGAAGGAGCCGAGACCCCAGCTCAGCACCACCACGAGTATCATGGTGAGGATGAGCCGCTGTCCCACCTTGAGGTCAGGGACGAAACGCATAGCCTACTCCCCGCACGGTGGCGATGGGACACGGGTCCAGGCCGGCCTCGGTGAGCTTCCCGCGCAAGCGATAGACGTGGGAATCCACGAGGCGGAGGTCGCCGGAGAAGTCGTCTTTCCACACCAGGTCGGCGAGCTGCTCGCGGCTGAAGACGACGTCGGGGCGGCGGGCGAGGGTGACGAGGAGATCGAACTCGAGGGCGGAGAGGGGGATCTCCTGCCCGTGGACGAGGGCGCGGCGCTGCTCGACGAGCACCTCGAGCGCGGGGAAGCGAAGCACGGGGGGGCCGGCGCCGGCGCGGCGCAGGAGGGCCTTCACCCGGGCGACCAACTCCATCGCGCCGAAGGGCTTGGTGACGTAGTCGTCGGCCCCGATGTTCAGGGCGCGGACCTTGTCGGCCTCGCCGTCGCGGGCGGAGAGCATGAGCACGGGGGCGGAGGACTGGGTGCGGATAGCGCGACAGAGGTCGAAGCCGTTCATGCCGGGCATCATGATGTCAATGATGACCGCGTCGGGACGCTCGGCGCGGAAGACCTCGAGGGCCTGCGCGCCGTTGGTCACGCGGGTGGCCCGCATCCCCTCGGCCTCGAGGTACCAACTGACGGCCTCGGTGAGCTCGGGGTCATCGTCCACGATGAGGATATGCGATTGCGATGGGGCCTTCATGGGGCACACTCACTGTCCTACACGATACTCCGCCGTGTCGCGGGCGGTCAAGGCGCGGACTCCTGCCGCACGTCACCCACAGCCTACCGGGCGAATGTCGCGGGGCGATGGAGGGGGGCTGCAGTGTTGGTGGAGGTGTGGCGTCTCGGCACAAGCGACGCGGCGGCGGCGCCGGCCCAGGAGCGCACGAAGAATGCACGGGGCCTCCACGGAGCCGCGATATTGGCCGGGTACCGTTGGGTCACGACGCGCCCCGGGGGAGGGCGCCGACCAGAGTAAAGGAGAGGACGAATGAAGAGACGGAAGGTGTTCGTCGCGGTCGTGGTCGCCGGTCTGCTGGCGACGGCGGGCCTGGCCTTCGCGCAGTTCGGCGGCGGGCGGGGTCCGGGAGGACGGGGTGGACCGGGCGGTCCGCGGCCGGAGGGTATGGGGCCCGGGCCGAGAGGTATGGGGCCGGGGGCGGGACCGATGCAGGAGCAGCGTTTGACTCGCATCAAGGACATGCTCCAACTCGACGATGACGCCTGGACGGCACTGGCGCCGCGGTTGGAGAAGGTGATGACCCTCGCGCACGAGGCCGGCGCCGGCGGAGGCAACGCCCTGGGCGGGCCGCGAGGACGTGGGGGCCGGCCGGGTCCTCCGGCCGGGCGCGGTGATGGAGCCGCTCCGCCGCGCGCGGAGGACAAAGGCGCGGCGCCGGCTGATCGGCCGCGGTCGGCCGAGGCCGGCGGTGGGATGAACGTCATGGGCGGGCCGCGCGGACGCGGGGGCCGGCCGGGTCCTCCGGCCGGGCGCGGTGATGGAGCCGCTCCGCCGCGCGCGGAGGGTGAGCGCGGGGCGCCTGCGGATCACCCGCGATCGGCCGTGGCGGAGGCGGAGCAGGACCTGCGGAAGGCGGTGAACGACAGCGCGGGCCCGGAGGAGATCAAGGCGAAGCTGACGGCCTTGCGAACGGCCCGCGCGGAGGCGCAGAAGGAGCTGGCGGCGGCCCGGGCGGCGGTGCGAGAGAAAGTGAACGCCCGCCAGGAGGCACAACTCGTGCTGGTGGGGATTCTGGACTGACGCGGCCGTAACACGGCGGACCGGGGCGGGCACGGGCGGTTGTTGGTCCGTGTCCGTCCCCGCGTTTCGATCAGCTCATCCCCTGGCCCAGGTATCTTGACATCCCCCTGCCCCCGGCGTAATATCAAACATCAGTTTGCTATAGGACGGTAGTCCGGTGGTGGCATGTCTGCTGTTGCCCTGGTTCGTCATTGAGGCTGAGGTGCGGCGGCGGCCGGAGCTGGCCGGGCGGCCGGTAGGGGTGCATGCGCGCGGGCGGCTGGAGGCGCTGTCGCGGGAGGCGGAGGCGGCGGGGCTGCGCGTGGGGCAGGCCGCGGGGCAGGCGGGGGCGATCTGTCCCGACGCGGTGCTGCTGCCCTATGACGCGAATCTCTACGCCGCGCTCCAGGAGCAGGTGCTGGCGCGGTGCGCGGATTACGTCCCGGCGATCGAGCCGGCCTCGCTCACCGATCTGTTTCTGGATCTCTCTCGCACCCCGCTGGCAGTGGAGGTGATGCGGGACACCGCGGCGACGGTGGAGGGACTCGGGTTCACGTGCCGCTGGGGTCTGGGGCCGAACAAGCTGGTGGCGAAGATCGCGGCGCGCGAACGGTCGGGAACGGTCGTGGCGGAGGGCGAGGCGCGCGCGTTTTTGGCGCGGCTTCCCCTGGCGCGACTCTGGCCTCTGGAGGACAAGGTCATCACCCATCTGGAGGACCTGGGGCTGACGATGATCGGACTGTTGCAGCGGGTGCCGGCGGCGATGCTGGCGCGGCACTTCGGGACGCGAGCGAAGCAACTGATAGAACTGGCGCAGGGGACGGATCGGGCGCCGCTGCACGCGAGCTATCCGCCGGCGGCGCTGGAGGCGCGGGCGGTCTTGCCGGAGGCGGAAGATCGCACCGCGGTGGAGGCGGCCTTGCGGGAGCTGGCGGCGCGGGTGGCGGTGGAGTTGGAGGCGCGCCATCAGACCTGTCGGCGGATCGCGCTGAGATTAGAAACCGAGACGCGAACCTTCGCGCGGCAGCGCACACTCTTGCACCCGACGGCGGAGGCGGCGGAGGTGCTGCTCGCGGCAGAGCATCTGCTCGCGACGGCGGAGACGAAGGAGCCGATCACGGCCTTGCGGCTGCGCGCGGAGGAGCTGAGCCGGCGCGCGGAAGTGCAGCTCTCCCTGCTCGAGGACCGGGAGGCGGAGGGGGCGCGCGACGGCCTGGCGGCGGCCGTGGCGCGGATTCGCCGCGAGTTCGGGGAGGGCGGCGCGCGCTGGGCCGGGGAGTGGGAGCGGCCGCGGCGGGAGCGCGTGCTCGCGTGCTGGGAGGCGGGGAGATGAAAGCGACGCGGGTGCAGGTGGAAACGGACGGCCGGGGCCGGCCGGTGCGGCTCCAGCACCGGCGCGGCGCGGTGCAAGTGGTGGGGATCCTGGAGGAATGGGAGGAGGCGGGGTGCTGGTGGCAGGGGGAGGAACCGAGGCGGGTGTACCGCGTCTTGACCGCCGGGGGAATCGTCTACGAGCTGCACCAACAGTCCGGCGCGGGGTGGCAACTCGTACGCGTTCTGGATTAGGAGGTCAGCGTGTTCGTACACCTCCACGTGCATTCTCCCTTTTCCTTTCTCGACGGGGCCAGCCGGATCGAGGAGTTGGTGCAGGCCGCGGTTGAGATGGGGATGCCGGCGCTGGCCCTCACCGATCACAACGGCCTGTCCGGGGCGGTGCGCTTTCACAAGCGGGCGACCGCGGCCGGGCTGAAGCCGATCATCGGGGCGGAGGTGACGCTGGAGGGAGGGCACCACCTGACGCTGCTGGCCCAAGATCCGGAGGGATATGCCAGCCTCTGCCGGCTGCTGACGCAGGCCCATCTTTCTCAGCCGCGCCTGCAGCCCGCGGCTTCGCTGGCGGCCTTGCGGGAACAGCAGGCCGGGCTGCTCGCGCTCTCCGGCTGCCGCCGCGGGGAGGTGCCGTCGCTGCTGCTCGCGCGGCGCTATCGGGAGGCGGAGGCGGCGGCGCGGCGGTACGTGGAGATCTTCGGGGAACGGTTCTTTCTGGAGCTGCAGCAATTACTGCTGCCGGGGGGAGTGCGGCTGGCGGCCGACCTGGCGGAACTGGGGAAGCACCTCGGCGTGGAGGTGGTGGCTACCAACAACGTCCACTATCTCCGGCCCGATGGCTTTCGCCTGCACGATGTGCTGACGTGCGCGCGTACGCTGACGACGCTGGAGGAGGTGCATCCGGAGCGGCCGCTCAACGCGCAGGAGTATCTGCGCTCCCCCGCGGAGACGGAGGCGCAGTTCGCGGAATACCCGGAGGCACTGGCGAGGGCGGAGGCGATTGCGGAGCGGTGCGAACCGGCCTTACAGCCGGGGCGGTATCGCTTTCCCGAATACCCGACCGCGCCGGGCGAGACCGCGGCAGGGACGCTGGCGCGGCTCGCGCTGCGGGGCGCGCGGCAGCGCTACCGGCCGGTCACGGAGGAGGTGGCCGCGCGGCTGCGGCACGAGTTGTCCGTGATCCGCGAGCTGCGGTTCGAGAACTATTTTCTCGCGGTGTGGGATCTGCTGCAGTTCGCCAATCAGAAGGACATTCGCTATGCGGGAAGGGGCTCGGCGGCGGACAGTTTGGTGGCCTATTGTCTGGGCATCACGCGGGTGGACCCGGTGGCGCGGGGTCTGCTGTTCGAGCGGTTCATGAGCCTGGAGCGGGCGGCGCCGCCGGACATTGACGTGGATTTCCAGGCGGAACGGCGGGACGAGGTGACGCAATTCCTGACGGAGCGCTACGGCCAGGAGCACGTGGCGACGGTGGCGACGTACAACACCTTTCAGGCGCGCAGCGCGGTGCGCGATTTGGGCAAGGCCATCGGACTCTCGCCGGAGGACATAGACCGTCTCGCGAAGCGGCTGCCCTACCTTTCGGCCGATGCGATCGAAGGGGCCTTCGCGCGCGTGCCCGAGCTGCGGGACAGCCATCTGGCGACGGAGCGGTACCGGTTGCTGGTGGAGCTGTGCCGGATGGCGGCCGGCTATCCGCGGCACCTGTCCACCCACCTCGGCGGGGTGGTCGTCACCGGCGATCCGATCACCAACATCTCGCCCTTGCAGATGGCGGCGAAGGGCGTGGCGGTGATCCAGTTCGACAAGGACGACGTGGAGGACCTGGGGCTGGTGAAGCTCGACCTGCTCTGCCTGCGGATGCTTTCCGCGGTGGACCAGAGCGTGCGCTCGATTCAGAGCCGCGACCGCCGGTTCGATTACGACACCATTCCTCACGACGACCGGGCGACGTACGATCTCATCGCCTCCACGGAGACGGTGGGGATGTTCCAACTGGAGAGCCCGGCCCAGCGGGCGCTGCACGCGCGCCTGCAGCCCAACCGCTACGAGGATCTGGTCGCGGCGGTGGCGCTGATTCGCCCCGGCCCGGTGCAGGCGAACATGGTGACGCCCTATCTGGAGCGGCGCGCGGGGCGGGAGCCGGTGACCTACCTCCACCCGGCGCTGGAGCGCATCCTCGCGAAGACCTATGGCGTCGTGCTCTTTCAAGAGCAGGTGATCGAGATCGCCACCGCGGTGGCGGGGTTCACGCCCGGCGAGGCGGACACGCTGCGGCGGACGATGACGCATCACCGCTCGTGGGAGGAGATGGAGCGGATCGGTGCGCACTTTCTGGAGAAGGCGGTGGCGCGGGGGGTGACGGAGGAGGTGGCGCGGGAGGTGTTCTCTTACATCCGCGCCTATGCCGGCTACGGATTCTGCGAGGCGCACGCGGCGGCCTTCGCGGACACGGCCTACAAGAGCGCGTACCTGATCGCCCACCACCCGGCGGACTTCTACGCGGCCCTCCTCTCCTCGCAGCCGATGGGCTTCTATCCATCGAACACGTTGGTGTGGGAGGCGAAGCGGCGGGGGATCGCCTTTCTCCCGCCGGACGTGACCCGAAGCGCGGCGCGGTTCATTGTGGAGGAGGGCGCGATTCGTGTGGGGTTGGTGCAGGTCCGCGGGATGGGGGAGGAGTCGCTGCGCG
>Ga0315282_10004519_pt1 | contig 24202 bp, 19 predicted proteins | sample YL17G07_20_MG_FD_203693 | JGI IMG/M metagenome (GOLD analysis project Ga0315282, IMG submission 203693) | Sediment microbial communities from Yellowstone Lake, YNP, Wyoming, USA - YL17G07_20 | ecosystem: Environmental > Aquatic > Freshwater > Lake > Sediment | place: USA: Wyoming | collected... | reverse complement strand
CCCGAGCGCTATGACGAGGTCGAGGCGCTCATCCGGGGCGAGGACAAGCCGACCGTCTCAATCCTCATCACGTCCCTCAAAACGGCTTGGGCGTCATGACTGCCACCAATCATGCGACAAGCCCGAAAGGTCAGGGCGCCGGTTGGCCCGCCGGTAGTGGTTAACACAGGGAAAGTCCAGCGCAATTTAAGGGGGGGACCGGGATTGGGATCCCATCCGGGGTCCGGTATTGGATTGGCAATCCCGTTCCAATGGGTGTATGGCGGTTGGGTGTCCAATACCGTGAGGCCGGTGACGGTCGGGCCACCCGGCAAACCGTAATAGATGGTGTAATCGATGGTGTCGCCCGGCGGGACCACGTCCGGATTGCACTTCTTCATGATATAGACGATATCCACCTCGTCGGCCCTGGTTGCGATGGTCGGTCCCCTGCAACCGCAACTGTCTGATATCCCGCCCACGCCGTTATTGAATCCGGGACCAAGTATGACCGAGGCGCCGTCGGTAGGACATGGGGCAATGTCCGTATAGACATGTATGCTCGGATAGCAATAACAACCGTTCTTGGTGTCGCACGGGTCCGTTGAAAGCGCAATTGAGCCTGCCCATGTCCATACGGGGTAATTGCCTGCCCCAACATTCCACATACCGACATAAGTCAAGGTGTAGATTGCCGACGTTTGGGCCCCGCAGGCGTAATTGAAGAACAGTCCCGTGATATCCCCGGTTGCCCCGCCCGTCGCCGTCCCGTAGTTATAAATCGTAACGCCGCTGATGTTACTGGTCAGGCAGGTAGTGCAAATGGTGTCGTCGCAATCCTCAATCATGAAGCCCGCCGCCGGAGCACGGACCCAATTCGGGAACAATGCTGACGGGATGTTGAAAGTGTCCAGCGTGCCGGGATAGACATCCTGGATGCAGTCCGCATGACCCGGACCACCCAACCCGATTAGCGCAACCAGCCCAAGCACCCCCCCACGGAGGAAATGCGGCAGGCGCGCCGAAGAGGATATCGATGGAACTTTCATTTCATGTTTCAGCAGAATGGCTTTGCCGATCCCGCAAACGCCATATTCCCTTTGTTCCCCCAGCACCCCAACCACGCCCCGGCGATTAGGCCGTTGCCTATTCATGACACCTTCAAGGTAATACAGCATGCTATAAATGCAAGCTATTAAGGTTAAATACCACCTACCAATCCCTTATTGCCCATCCCGCGCAACTCAACCACCGTCCCCTTAAGGTTTCACACCAATGATTTCCGCGTGTCGCCTGGCAGGAAAACCTGCTCTCGCATTGCCCTATAACGAGCCGGCGATATGCCGTATTTATCCTTGAAACTCTTCGAGAAATAGCTCACCTGGGCCAACCCGACCTGATGCGTGACATCTTCGGCGCTCAGGTCAGTGGAAATCAGAAGGAACTTGGCCATCCCCAGCCGGACCGCGTGAAGAAGCGTGCGAAAGCTGTAGCCGAGCACATCGAGCCGGCGCTGGATTTTCCGGACGCTTACCCCGGTCGCCCGGGATACATCCTCAATGCGAAGATTCTTCCTGCAATTCCTGATTACGTAGTCATTTATGCGGTATATCAGAACCTTGTCGCGCGACATTTCCCCCGCCCAATTGAGCCAGTCCCATACCCCCACTGCCGGCTTCTCGAAGACGGGACTCTCCAGCGGCGCGAAAAGCCTCGCTATCGCAAGTATCATTGCCCTGCTGACGGCATTCGCCACTTCATGCCAGCCCGGAAAACGGCACTCCATGGACCTTCGCATGACCCCGAAAAGCAGTCCAAGGTCTCCGTTGTGGCCGTCGCCCCTAATCCGGTCATTGCAGGAAAGGATGGCACGCACTTGCCTGTCCAGGCCCGCCTGTTCCCGCCCTGCCGGAATCCCCATGCCCGCAAGGCCCACATCGTAGGCGATGAAATCCATCCCCATCACGCCGTCCCTGCGCGATCTGATGCAATGCTCATCCCCAGGCAGGGCAATGACAACACTGCCCCTTTCCAGCGGAAACGCCCTTCCACCCCAGTTAAATTCCCCGTGCCCCTGCGTAACGTAGGCAAATTCACAGTAAATATGGGCATGCTGTTCGTTCGACCAATCCTGCGGAGGCACATGCCCCCACCACATCGCCTTGAACAGATAGTCGCCTATCCTTGCATCCAAAGCATCGGGGTTATTCACCACATAGCATTGCCCGGCTTCCGCGTCGACTCCCTTATGTTTGGCCATCGCCATCCGCAGTGTATCAATGCCCGCCCCGAAAACGCAAAATATCCCGCTTTTGATGTAAATCTCCGCGGGGTTGTATCTGCCATAATATCCGGCGATGGAATTCATCAAACCCCTGCTCGGCCCCCTGCGGGCACCGTTCCTTCTCCTGACGCCCGCCTGCGTCCTGGCCGGAATGGGCGCCGCGGCCTGGCGGAGCGGAAGGCTGGACCCGCTTCAGGTTGCGCTGGCCATGGCTGGCGCGGTGCTGGCCCACATCGCGGTCAATTCGCTGAACGAGTTCCACGACTTCAAAAGCGGCCTGGATTCCCGGACGAAGCGGACCCCCTTCAGTGGCGGCTCCGGCACCCTCCAGGAACACCCCGAACTGGCCGGATGGGCGCTGGCGGCCGGGCTGGGGTCGGCCGCGGTCGTGGCCGCCATCGGCCTCTTTTTCGTGCGAGAGCGGGGCCCTCTCCTGCTTCTCCCCGGGCTGGCCGGACTGGCCGTTATCCTCGCCTACACCCCCCTGCTCACAAAGAATCCGCTGGCCTGCCTGCTGGCGCCGGGGCTGGGATTCGGCACATGCATGGTGATGGGTACGGAATATGCCCTGTCGGGCTGCTTCTCCTGGACCGGCTTTTCCGCGTCGCTGGTCCCGTTCTTCCTCGTCAGCGACCTCCTGCTCCTCAACCAGTTCCCCGACGTCAAGGCCGACCGCAAAGCGGGACGAAGCCACCTGCTCATCGTCCATGGAATGAAAGCGGGCGCCGCTGTATACGGCCTGTTCCTTCTGGGCGCCTACCTTTCGATTGCCGCGGGGGTTGCGCTCCGTTTCCTGCCACCACTGGCCCTATTGGGCCTGCTGACCATCCCGTTTTCTGTCGCCGCCGCGCGCGGCGCCTGGAAATACCGCAGTAATATCCGCCGATTGACTCCCTTCATGGGGATGAACGTCCTGATTAACCTGCTTACGCCAGTCTTGCTAGCAGTGGGATTATTCCTGTCGAGGTAAAAAGCTTTCAGCTATCAGCCGTCAGCGTTCAGCCAGAAAAGATTCCGGAAGTGTTCCGGCTGACAGCTGAAAACTGACAGCTGAAAGCTATTCCTCACTCCGGTCCGGTCTTCCACTTCGTCGTAATCTCGTTCGCCCGCTGGTACTCCCGCGCCGAATCTTCCGGGCGCCCCATCCGCTGGTAAAGGATGGCGAGGTTGTGGTGGGCCGAGGTCGAGACCAGGCCCAAAGCGAGGGCCTTCCGGTAGGATTCCACCGCTTTCCGGTCCTGGCCCGCCACCGCCAGGACCTGGGCCAGCCCCTCCCAAATCGCCGGAACCTGCGGCGCCTTCGCCAGCGCCTCCCGTGCCGCCGCCTCCGCCTCCGAATAATTGGCGGCCGAAGTCGCCCGGTCCATCCGTCCAAGTATCTTCTGGAGCTCGTCATATTCGTCGAACGGCACCTGCACGAGCTTGAGCGAGGCGGTCCTTTCCCTGACGCCGCCGGGAACCAGCTCCAATACCTCCATCATTCCGGCCTTCCATAGGAGGCTCATGTTCCCCATCCACCACTTCTCGAACAGCGCCCGCTGGCGCGGGGTTTCCCAGTCGAACAGCCGGTATCCCGCGGTGCGCTGCGCCTCCGCCTCGGCCAGGAAAATGTATTTCGCCCCCAATTGGCGCATCTTCTTGTCCATTTCCGCGGGTGTCTTCGCCTCCCGGCACATGTCAATCAGCGGGGGGAAATCGAACACGGTCGCCGCCACGACCGGTCCGCGGTAGAAATAGCCCCGCGCCTCGCCCAGGAAGAGCACCCTGCTTCCCTTCGGAAGGTCGCGGTTCATCGCCTCGCAAGCCAGGTAGGGAGCGCATGGGTAGGAGGAGCGCTCCCGCAGGTAATAGTCGCGCTGCCGCTCCAGGCCGGCCACCACGCCCAGGAAGGAGACGCTGCCCTGTGCCACCATCACCGTCACATATATGTTCAACAGGGTAAAGGCAAAAACCGCGGCGTAACCCGCCGCCCGGATCCACTTCCGCGGCGCGCAATACCTGTCCACGCCGACCGCGACCAGGACCCCCATGAGGGCCAGGCCCGGCGCGAAGTACCGCACGATGTTTGACACGTTGCACCAGAGCAGGAACCGCCCCAGCAGGATGACGCCCAGCAGCCTCACCGTAACATCGACCTTGCGGAACGCGAACAGGAGCGGAATCATGGCAAGGAAAAGTCCGCCCAGGGAAGAGTTGTTGGAATACCCCGAAATACCGGTCACGTTCCACGGTATGGTGAGGAACTGCGCCAGCGGCCGGAAGACGTATTCACGGAATTCCCCCATCTGATAATCCATGCGGGGCGGCGAAATATGGAATCCCCCGAGAAGATGGAAGGCAAAGGGATAGGCCGGGCTGGCGGTGAACAGCAGGCTTTTCAGGTTCCACGGCGAGACAAAAACGGAAGCGACAACGCCGAACGCGCAGGCGCGCCATATTCCCCGTCCCACGTTGCGCCATCCCCAGCGCGCGGCAATCCGGACTCCCGCCGCCAGGCAGGCGATTTCCCACACGGCGGTGAATGCGCCTCCCCACGACTTCCACCCCATATCCTGGACTTCCTTTATGTTGGCCAGGGTGAACGGGACGAGGAAGGCGACCGTGGCGTAGGCGAGGATGCGGAGCGCCGCGCTCCCGCCGGGGGAAGCCACGCGCAGGAAGATGCCCAGCCCCAGCAGTCCCACCGTCATCCCCAGCGTGTATTTGACCCCCATGCCCAGCCCGCACAGCACCCCACAAAGGAGCAGCCAGTGCGGCTCCCCCCGCAGTCTTGCCACGGAGTCCCGGCGCGCGGTCCACCACATAACGAAGGCCACCACGGCCGCGACCTCGTAGAGGACGAGCCCACCGTCGATTCCGGTCATCCAACCGCTGTTGCCGATGATGGGAGTGGAGAGGCAGATGAGCGCCCCCAGCCAGCCGGAGCCATTGCCCTGCAATGGCGACGCCCTGAACCCGGTCGAAGGGCTAACCGGAGCGCTCGCAACGGGGTCATGGCGGCGGGCCACCCACCACGCCAGCCAGCCGCAGAGCGCCGACGCCGACAGGGTGATGGCGGTATGGGTCAGCCGCGCAATCGTGTCGCTTCCGAGCATCAGGCCGGCCCCGTAGAGCATCTCGAAGGTAAAGGGGAAATTCGAAAAGAAATTGTATTTGAGGAAGAAAACCTTGTGCGCCTTTATCCAGTTGGACGGGTCCGCCACGTGATAGACGAGGGAATCATAGAATTCCTCCGGCGCCAGCGCGACCACGACTACGAACCCCGCGACAAGGAAGGTCAGCGCCTTCGCCGCCAATCCCCACCCGGAGCCGGCTCGCGGGGGGACGAATGACCGGAGCGAGGCGCGGTGCGGCCATAACGCCGCGAATCCGCCCCCCATGAGCGCAACGGGCAGCCACCAATACCAGAGCCCCGCCAGCCCGAATCCCAGGACGGCGACGCCCAGCAGGGCGAAACCGGCGGCCGACGCCAGCAGCGGACGAAGGGCCGGAGACGGATAATCGATGCGCAGGAGCTCCAACGCCCGAAGACCATACCCGACGGCCGCGGAAGCGAACAACCCCGCCGCCACAAGATGCCACAGGTTCCCCGCCATCGCCCCGAACCACCGCGCCGCCCCTATGCCGGGGTACTGGCTGAAATCATAGAGCTGCGGAATGACCCGCGGGTTCACGGCCAGGGTCTTGGCGTGGTAGGCGAAAGCGATGATTGCCCAGGCGCAAATTGCCCCTCCCACCATCCCCCATCCGCCCCGCGGGAAGGGGCCGGACGCGGCAAAGGAAGCCGCCGGGGGATTCTGCGGCGGCATGCTCCCCGACTTCTGGTCCCTCTTCACCTGACCACCTTCTTTTCAACGGCAATGCTGCCGCCCATGAAAGTGACCGTTGACCACCCCTCGTATTCGGTGCGCAAGGCGTCGTCGTCGAAGCTCAGCGGCTGCGCAGGCCCCGGGCCGCCTGACGCCTTCCCTCCCCACCGGACGGCGAAGAGGGCGTTCCGGGGCGTGCGCGCCGTTTCATCCAGGCGGTCCCGCCACAATTCCGCTATCACCCCCATTTGCCGGGCATTGAAAACCAGCATCGGATAACTGTACCGGAATTTCATGCGGGAGGTTTCCGGGTCATTGACGTAAAGATGCGTAACACCGAGCTGGCGGAGGCGTTTCACCGCCTCCCCGGCGTCCCGGGAGGAGTAGATGACCTCCTCGAAAGCCTGGACGTCGTAGGCGCTGTGGCTGAAGAAAGGCCGCGGCCACCAGAGGCCCCGCGTCTCCCCCACCACCATCACGCGCGCCCTGGCCGGCAGGAGCCCCCCGGCGCCCAGCGCCATCCCGGTGTAGTCGTTTATCGTCTTGCGGGCCAGGAACCCCCGGGACCCCTCCCGCCCCGCCAGCATGTCCACGGGGGCGGTGTTCCTCCCCCAGAAAATGGCCAAGTCGGCCACGCCGACGCCGGAAAGGACCACGAGAAGGAGCAGCAACGCGTCCCGCCAGCGCGGCCTCTTGACGGCGATTTCCCAGAGCATCCACACGGCGAGAAGCCACGCCAGGACCCATGTCGCCAGGACGAACCTGTGGGTATGCGTGATGCACACCCAGAGGGCGAGCGACAGCCCCGTCACCGCCCCCAGCGTCCGCACCGCGGCTCCCGCCGGCGGGTGCAGGATGAAAAGCGGGGCCAGCACAACGAGCGCGGGGCCGACGTAATTCTCGCTGGTGTGGCCGTTCACGAGGAGCCACGGAAGTTTCGCCAGCTGCGACGCCTTTTCCACCACGTAACCGGACTGCTGCTCGAGAAACCGTGCATGCCGCGGGGGGTCCCACTGCCGCCCCCCCCGGAAAACCCCCGTCAGGTACGGATAGAACGGGTTCCCCACGACCACCTCGTTCCGGGCGAACCAGGGAACAAGCCAGAGCGACGCGACGAACGAAAACACCGCGAGCTTTTTCCATGAAGGGAGCAGCCCCGGCAGGCCCGGTCGCCGGGAGCCGGAGGGCAATGCGCACAGCAGGGCCAGCCAGGGCGCCCAGAACACGGCGGTGAATTTGACCGAGAACGCCGCCCCGGTGAAAATCGCGGCCACGACCATCCACTTGCCCGCGCCTGCCCCCCGCGTTGATTCCCGGGCGGCGAGGCAGGCCAGGAGAACGAAGAGGCACACCTCGATATCCACCGACGTCTGGGTCCCGTTCAGGAAAAATAGCGGCGCGGTGGCCACCAGCGAGGCCGCGGCCAGGCCGGCGAGCGGACGCCCCTCGCGCGACCCCATCCGCCAGACCGTCCCGCACACCAGCAGGGCCACCCACAGGCGCCAGGCGCGCGGAGCGGGCTCCCCGCCCATGAGCATCTGCCAGCCATAGTGCATGGGCATCCCCTGCGGGAAGGAGGCATGCATCAGGTTGGGCAGGCCGACCACGCGGTGATGCATCGCGAAGAGCGAGGGGCAGGCCAAGTGGTAAACCATGGCGTCGTAGAACCGCTCCGGCGCCATGCTCGACGCGGCCAGCATGAGCAGGGCCAGCGCCGCCTCGGCGGCCAGCAACCACACCAGCAGTTTCGCGGCGAATCCGGGCCGGTCCGTGACCGCCTCCTTTCCCCCCCGGCGGAGCAGGGCAGGCCGCGATGCCACGAGCATGACGGCCCCTCCCGCCGCGGCCGCCCAGGCCAGTACGGGGAACCACAGGCCGGCCAATCCCAATCCAAGCCACAGGAGCATCCCCCAGGCCAGGCCCAGGCCGGCTGAAAGGAGGAACCGGTCCGGGCGGCCGGTGCGTCCCCGCAAACACAGGAAACCCAGGGTGGCCGCCCCCAGCCCCAGCACCGCGGCCGCCCATACCGCCACGATGGCGTGCCCGGCGGCAACCCGCCTTGCCAGCTCCCACAGGTTTGCCCGCGCAAAGCTCTCCGGCGGCAGGATGGGGAGGAACGCGTCGCGCGACCGGGTGAAATCAACGGGATTTGCCTGGAAGAATTTGTGCAGTATGGCAAAGGCCCAGTAGGAAAAGAGGGCCAGCTCTACGGCCCCGGGAAGCTGCACCCGGCGCGCCAACCGCGCGAAAAGACCGCCGCCCGCGTTCTCCAACCGCTATCCCCGGCCAGCCACCGAGAGGCGGTTGCGCAGTTTCCTGCTCACCTTGAAGGACACGCGCCGGCCCGTCGCGAGGCGCAGCGCCCGGCGCGTCCGGAAGTCGCGTCCCCACCTGGCTGGCGACACCTTGCTCCGGAACGTGCCGATGCCGCGCAATTCGACTTTTTCGCCGCGCGCGATGGCGGCCATTATCCTGTCCAGCACAACGCCCACGATTACACGGGCCTCGCCCCGCCGCACGCCCAGCTCCTTTTTGACCATCCCCACGAGGTCGGACCTTGTCAATCCCATGAATCCCCCTTTTCCACGCGCTTGACCATTGCTCCATGCTATAGCATCATAAGTTCCTGTCACAAGGCGATACCCCCCAAATGCCAAACATTCGAATCGGGAGAGTCAAAGTGGGCGATGCCCCCAGGGTCGTCGTAACCCTTACTGCGCCCGACAACCTGGCCCAGGCGGCCCGGGCGCGCGCCAGCGGAGCGGACATACTGGAACTGCGCCTTGATTACATCGCCAACCGGCCGGAAGAAGCCATCGTCGCCGCCGTCAGGAAAATCGCGGGGAAATGCGACCTCCCCCTCATCGCCACCCTGCGCGCGCCCCGCGAGGGAGGCGCCCGCCGTGACGGGGTGCTCGGCGACGACAAGAAAAGGGAAGCGCTTTTCCAGGCGGTCCTGCCCCACGTCGACGCCGTGGATATCGAGCTTTCCAGTCCAATCGCCTCCAACGTGATTTCAGCCGCGCACAAGAAGGACCGCGCCGTCATCGTCTCCTACCATCATTTCAACTCGACCCCCTCGCTCTCGCGCCTGCGGGCGCTCGCCCAGCTCGCCAAGGCCAAGGGGGGCGACATCGTCAAGATAGTGACGACCACGCGGACGCCGGTTGAAATGATAAGGCTCTTCTCGCTCCTGCACGACCGGCCCGCCTGGCCGCTGGCCGCTTTCGCCGTGGGACCGCACGCGCTCCTGTCGCGCCTCGTGGCTTACTTCTTCCAGTCCAGCCTCATCTACGCCGGGCTTCCGGGAAAGGCCTTGCCGGGCCAGCCGTCGATTGACGACCTGCGGACAGCGCTGAAGCACTTCGGTTTGAGCTAACCCCCTCTCTCCCCCCTTGGCGGGGGGAGAGGGTTAGGGTGAGGAGGGCTCCCCTATCTGTTCTTCTTCCTCCGCTTCAGCCAATCCCTTAGTATCTTTGCGTGGTCAAAGGCCAGCGGACGGGGCAGTTTGCCTGCGGGAAACACCACGGCCGCCGCGGCATCATCGCCGCCCTTCGGCTTTCCGCGGGCCCTGGCGGTGTAAACGGCCGAGACTGTGTGGCCGCGCGGGTCGCGCCGGGGGTCGGAATAGATTCCCAGCAACTTGAGTCCGGTCACGCGCAGTCCGGTTTCCTCCCGCGCCTCCCGCGCCGCGGCATGCTCGAGGGTTTCACCCACATCCACGAAGCCGCCCGGGATGGCCCAGCCAAACGGGTAATTCTTCCTGCTGATGAGCACCACACCGCGCTTCCCTCCGGGCATCCGCGCCTCAATTATCGTGTCGGCGCACAGGGAGGGCGTGACCGGCCGGCCGCGCTTCCTCACTCCTTCCCCAAAAGCCCCCGGACCGTCTCCACGAGCTTCGCCCGGTCCACCGTGACCTGGCCGGCCTGCCCGGCCTTGCGGTATTCCTCCCGGTCCTTGATTTCGGCCCGGGCGTCCCGGCCGGCCCGCAGGTCCTTTATCGATATTTTCCCCGCCTTCAGCTCGTCCTCCCCGAGGAGGACGGCCACGGGGATTTCCCGCGCGTTGCCATAGGCCAGCTGGTTCTTCACGCCCGGCTTCGCCCCCTCCGGGGTGAAATAGAGCTCCGCGGCGATGCCGGCCCCGCGCAGTTCCGCGGCGACCCGGAGCAGTTCCGTAACGGGGGTTCCCGTCATGGCCACGACGAGGACCCGGGTGGTGGTCTGGGGAGCCTTGATTTCCCCCATTTTCGTAAGCGCGGCCACGAACCGGTCCAGGCCTATGGAAACCCCCGTGGCAGGTATGCGCGCCTCGCTGAAGCGCCCCGCCAGGCCGTCGTAGCGGCCTCCCCCCGCCACCGAACCGAATTCCGGCGCCCCCGGCAGGACCGCCTCAAAGACCGGCCCGGTGTAATAATCCAGGCCGCGCGCGAGCGCGGGGTCGAACACCGCCTCACGCTCCGTCACGCCCAGGGCCGCCAGCGCCGCATCCAGCTCGACCAACCCCGCCATGGCCGCCTCCGCCTCGGGCGTCTTGGGAAGGAAAGGCCGCACTGCCTCGAGGACTCCCTTGCGCGTATCGCCGCGGAGGCCGATAAAACCGGCGACCTTGCCGATTGTCTCCGCGGAAAGGCCCACGCCCTTGATGGTGTCCCCGGATTCGTCGACCCGTCCGGCGCCCAGCTCCTTTTTCACGTTTTCGAGTCCGATGCGGGCCAGCTTGTCCACCACCCGGAGGATTTTCTTCCGTGTTTCCGCGTCCCCCACCCCGCTTCCCGACAGGAATGCGTCGACCAGCTTTCGGTCGTTGATGCGGATGCGGAACTCGCCTTCCGTGAGGCCCGTCTCCCGCATGACGGAAGCCAGCGCCGCCACCATCTCCGCGTCCACTTCCACCGCGGCGCTGCCCGCCGCGTCGATGTCGCACTGGACGAACTCGCGCCAGCGGCCCGGATCAGGCTTGTCCGCCCGCCATACCGGGCCGATCTGGTAGCGGCGGAAAGGGAGCTTTAAGCCGTCGGGATACTGGGCAAGGAGCCGGGCGAACGGGACAGTGAGGTCGAAGCGCAGGGCGGCATCCTCCCCCTCGGGCGTCCTTATCCTGAAGAGGGTCTTGTTGATTTCCTCCCCCCCGGTGCCGGTGAGGGTGCCCAGCAGTTCAAGCCCGGGCGTATCCACGGGGACGAAACCGAACCGTTCATAGACCCCCCGGATTATCGCGGATACGCGCTCGCGGGCGATGGCCTCCGCGGGCATGACGTCCCGGAACCCCTTGAGGGTGCGCGGCTCCACGCTGTTTTCCGCAGACATCTTTCTCCTCCTTTCTCCCGTTTGCCTGGATAAACCGCGGGCTAAAGCCCGTGGCATAAGGACTACCGAGAATGGGACTTGAACCCATAACCTCCCGGTCCACAGCCGGGCGCTCTATCCAATTGAGCTATCTCGGCCCAAAAAAACTGACCAATAGTGCAGAACGGTTTTATCAGCGTCTACACCGGATAATTGTATCTCATCCATTGATGGAATCGCTTTGGCCTGATGGATTGAGTGGGTATAAACGGGGGGGGTGATAGGGGCCAAGGCGAACCGGTGTTTGGTGAGCCGCCGCACCGGTCCACCGGAAATGGTGGACCGGTGCAAAAAGGCCGCGGATTTAGTCCGCGGCCTTTTTGGCCCCGCAATAAGGGGGGGCGCAGCCCCCCTATTGAGCGATTAGGGAATTACTTTATTGAGAGGATACTCCACGAAACCCTGCGCGCCGGCCTTGCGCAGTTCCGCCACCAGCCGTTTCACTTCGCGCTCCTCTATGACGGTCTCCACGCTCATCCAGGCGGGGTCCGAAAGCGGCGCGACGGTGGGCTTCTTCATGGCGGGGAGAACCCCGACGACCCTTTCCAGGGCCTTTTTCGGGACGTTCATCTTCAGCCCGACCATGGCCTCGGCGCGCAAGGCGCCCTCGAGCATCATCGCCATTTCCTCCACCTTGTCCTTCTTCCACGGGTCCTTCCAGCAGGAATTCCCCGCGACGAGGACCGTCGAGGAGCTCATGATTTCAGCGACAATGCGCAGGTTGTTGGCGGCGAGCGAGGAGCCCGTTTCGGTGGTGTCCACGATGGCGTCCACCAGTTCCGGGACCTTGGCTTCGGTGGCGCCCCAGGAGAACTCCACATCGGCGGAAACCCCGTTTTCCTTCAGGTATTCGCGCGTCAGGTTGACCGCCTCCGTGGCGACGCGCTTTCCCTTAAGGTCCTTGACTGACTTTATGGGGGAATCCTTGGGGACCGCGATGATCCAGCGGACCTTTCCGAGCCCCTGCCGTCCGTAGTCGAGCTTGGCCGCAACGTTCAGCCTTACCCCCGCTTCCACCACCATGTCCTCGCCCGTGATGCCGGCATCGAAGTGCCCGTCCGCCACGTAGCGCGGGATCTCCTGCGCCCGGAACATCCGCGCCGTGATTTCCGGGTCGAGGGAGGAGGGAACATACGAACGGGCTCCGACCGTGAACGGGTATCCCGCCTTCCGGAGGAGCGACAGCGTCATCTCCTTCAGGCTTCCCGCGGGCAGTCCGAGCCTAAGAATCTTGGTGGTATCTTTCTTGTTCATTGTGTTATCCCGTGCCGGATATGATAGCGCGAATGCATCCTCCGCGCAGTCAGCACCAGCCCACTGCATGATAAACTGGCCTCTAAAACATGCACTTCCTATCGCCCTCTCCTCCCCGACAGGGGAGGAGAGGGCCGGGGAGAGGAGGGGTTCCCACGGACAGAAGGCTTTTGCATGCCGTCTCAAAAACCCTCAGGCGAAGGATGACCGACGCAGAGCGGAAGGTCTGGAGCCGTTTACGCCGTAAGGCGGTCAATGGATTCAAATTCCGCCGACAGCATGTGATAGGGCCTTATGTCGTGGATTTCTGCTGCCCCGAACGCATGCTTGTGGTTGAGCTGGACGGCGGACAACACGCGGGGAGCCAGAGCGACAAGATCCGCGACTCAATGCTCGGGAAAATGGGATACCGGGTAATAAGATTCTGGGACAATACGGCGCTAAAAAGCACCAGCCTTGTCATTGAAGAGATATACCGCCAGGCCAAGATTGACGTGAATTCATCGCGCAAGGATGTTGCAACGACCAACCCTCTCCCCGAACCCTCCCCCTTGAAGGGGGAGGGTGATAGAAATATGAACCTTCTGCCGGGAGCCCAGCTGAAGCTGTCCATTGCAGGGACCAACCCCCTCCCCGGACCCTCCCCCTTGAAGGGGGAGGGTGACAGAGTCCATCCCATTCGGGCTTACCTCGACATAGAAACATCGTTCGACGGCTCGATAACCATGGTGGGAATGCTCCGGCCCGACCGCGGACTCTGCCAACTGGTCGGCCGCCAGGTCACCCCGGACGCCATCATGGAATTCCTCGACGGAGTGGACATACTGCACACCTACAACGGCAACGGCTTCGACCTGCGGGTCATAAAGGGGAACCTCGGCCTGGACCTGCGGGCGTCCTTCCGCAGCGAGGACTTAATGCACTCATGCCACCGCATGGGCCTCTACGGCGGGCTGAAGAAGGTGGAAATCAAGCTGTCCATTCCGAGGAAGAGCGCGGGGCTCGATGGCATGGACGCAATGCGGCTTTGGGAAAAGTATGTCGACGTGGACGACACCGAAGCGCTGGACACCCTCCTGCTCTACAACCGGGAGGACGTCGAGAACCTGGTTACCTTGCGCGAGAGGCTCGCCTCCCTGACACCAGGCCGGCTAATCCCAGAATAAGGACGGCGGCCAGCGCCGCCAGCGAGGAAGCCAGCCCAACCTTGGCCTCGGGGGGATCGTAGCGCAACCGCACGCCGTGGCGGCCCGCGGGCAGGCTGACTCCGAGCAGAGTACCCCGCCAGAGCGATAACTTGGCGCCCATCGGCGCGCGGACCAACCGCCAGCCCCGCAAGGCAGTTTCACTTATCACCAGCGTTCCCGGCCGGTCCATCTCGACTGTGACCGCGTGTTCCCCCGGCCATGAGGCTCCCTGTATTTCCCTACCTGCGCTTTTCGGCTCGACCCATGTCTGGCTATGTCCGCCCGGATTCCTGTAAATCCACACATAACCGCGCTTGATGGGCTCCCACCCAGTACCGGGAATCGGCCCGCGGGTTACCAGATAACGCACGCCCAAATCGTTAAGGATTCCCTGGGCCGGTTCCCTCCATGGAGCCTTCGCCATCTTGGCCCGGTCTAATAGTGCGTCCAACGCCTTCGGCCGGAGCGGATTGGAGCCGTCCACATCCAGCATCCCCGCAGCCGCTGGCAGATTGGATCGGAACGAGGCCCGGATGTGACGGGACACACCCTCCAATCCCTCGCCTTCATCCATAAACATCATCTGGTGGCGGGGCGAGATAAACACGCGGAAATATCCCATCTTCGAGGAATCCAGGAAAATTGCCTTTTCGGTCTCACCTGGTTCCAACAACCAGGCCGGCTTTGCCGACGGCTGGAAGGCCGCTCGCACCATCAGCAGCTCCAGGAACAGCAGGACTCCCGAGGCGACGATGGCCCCGGAAGCCCTGATTTCCCGGCGCCGCGCCAGCCAGAACAGGAGCGCCAGGACTACCAGGATGGTCGCCGGATGCAGGACCGAACCGAGGTTGGCCGCCAGGAGGCCGGCCGCGTGCCCCCAGCGCCGGATATACCAGGCGAGCATCAGCCGGGTGACCCCGCCCGCCATCCCAAGGAATACCGCCCCGAGCAGCAGCCAATCCAGGAACCTCCGCCCGTCCTTCCCGGAGATTCGCTTCTCCACTTCACGAGCGCCCAGCGCGGCAAGCCACGCCAGCCCAAAATCGGCGAGTCCCGCCCACATTCCGGCGTGCTGCATATACGAGAACGGCGGCAGGTAGTTCAGGAACTGGCCGACGCCGGGCAGCCATGGCCCCAGCCCCAACAGGATTCCCAGCGCGGCCAGGGCGAGGGGAGCGCCCGTTTCCTTCCAGCGCAGGAACGCGACCGCGGTAGCAGCGAACGCGAGCCCCACCACGCCGATGAAATGGAGGGTAAGCCAGAGGTTTCCCGCCATAAGCAGCGTTACTTCGGACCGGGGCAGGAAGGCCATCGGCGAAAGATAGCCGAGGATTTGCCAGGGGGCGAGCGCACCCGCCGCGGCGTAGTTTGCCGGCAGGGCCGTCGCCCGGCCGGTCTCGGGCAGGTAGGAGAGGAAGGGCACCCACATGGCCGCCGCGGCTAACGCCGCGACGGCTATCGAGAGCGCCCCCAACCTGAACGGCCTGGCCGGCTTGGCGTTTTCGGCATACAGGACGATGGAGGCAAGGACCGCGGCATAAACGATGTATTGCGGTGAACCGGCCAGGGAAAGCCAGCCCAGGACCAGCCCGAGGCCGACCGCGTTCGCCAGGCCGGGAGCCCACGCCAGCTTCCGGGCGAACAGAGCCACCCAGGGAAGCCACGCGGCGGCCGACAGGACCGGCGGTATCGCCGCCAGCATCGCGGGATGTGCGCCCAGGGCCAGGCCGAGCGCGCCGATGGCGGCGTGCCGCAGGGCGCACCCCTTCTCGAGCAGGAAAGCCGCCATTCCCGCGGCAGCCAGCGCCGCATGGAAGGCGACGAACCATCCATTCGCCGAGGCGTAGGGCAGGAAGCGGTACACCAGGGCAGGCGGATAGAGGACCTGGAACTGTGGGTCGGCCAGCAGGGGGCTTCCGCAGAACATGAACGGATTCCACAGCGGGAGCGAACCTGGCGCCAGGCTGAGCAGGCTCGTAATCACGGCCTGCCAGGGATAGTGCTGGTAGAGCGCGTCGTTCAGGAAGAACATCTCGCGGCCCGCCATGTATTTCCACAGCGGCAGCGCCGCGATGGCCGACAGCAGCACGACGGGGACCGCGGTACGCCAATATCTTTTCATTTCAGCCTATGTTACGCGATTCCCGCCTTAAGAACCAGAACTGATTTAGAATCCTCTCCCCTGATACCGACCCCTCCTCTCCCTAACCCTCTCCTCCCCGCATATGCGGGGGGGAGAGGGGAAGCCCGCGCCAGAATTTGTTATAGGGGAGAGGAGGGGAGACACAAAGGGCGAAGGCTTTGAAATGATTTCTAAAATAGCGTGTAGAGAAACGGGGTCGTCATGGAGCCGACCGCGACCAGCAGAGCGACAAGCAGGAGAACCACGACCAGCGGAAAGAACCACCATGCGCGGTTCGCCCAGGCGAAATCCCACACGGCGCGGAGGAGTCCAGAGAGATGCCTCAGCCGGTCCTTCATGAGCTTACGCCCCCGATATTACCCGCCGGGGACGGCGCTGTCACCCGGCTCACGATGTACGGGCCGATGGCAAGGTCATCCAGCCCCGCCTCCCGGAAACAGCGCAGGGCGTCCACAGGAGAGCAGACAATCGGCTCGTCTTTCGCGTTGAAGGAGGTGTTAAGCACCAGTCCGCATCCGGTCATCTCCTTGAAAGCGGCCAGGACGGCGTGGAAATCCGGGTTCTGCTCCCGTGACACGGTCTGGATACGGGCCGAACCGTCCACATGGGTCACGGCCGGGATGTCCGAAAGCTCCAGCCTGGCCATCCCGTCCACGGAAGCGGGACGGGGCCCGGCCGGTTCCCGGAGCCTCTCCTTCCTGACTTGCGCCGTCAGGAGCATGTAAGGAGAGGGCGCCTCCAGCTCGAAATATTCGCCCGCGCCTTCGGCTAGTACCGCCGGCGCGAAAGGCCGGAAGGATTCGCGCCTCTTCACCGCGGCGTTTATCCGTTCCCGCATTCCCGGCACGCGGGCGTCGGCGATGATGGACCGGTTCCCCAGCGCGCGCGGACCGAACTCCATGCGCCCCTGGAACAGCCCCACCACTCGCCCCGCCGCGACCAGCTTCGCGACTTCCCGCGGCCATTCAGCCCCGGCCACCTGCCGCGGGGAAACCCCCTCACGTCGCAGGATGTCGCCAATTTCATTGTCGGTCCATTCCGGCCCAAGGAAGGCCCCCTTCATGGCATCGCCCGGAACGGCCTTCCGGGGGCCATCGCATCCCATGTGCCAATACGCCAAGGCGGCCCCCAGCGCGCCGCCGGCATCGCCCGAAGCAGGCTGTATCCAGATATCCCGGAATGGCCCCTCTCGCCGGAGCCGCCCGTTGGCCACGCAATTCAGCGCCACCCCTCCCGCCAGGCAGAGCCGGCCTTCCCCCGTCAGTTCGCTGGCGTGCCGGGCCATCCGGAGAAGAATATCCTCCGTCACTTCCTGCACCGACCGGGCCAGGTCGGCCTCACGCATCGTCAGGGGCCCGTCCATCTTCCGGGGCGGCCCCCCGAACAGCGCGTCGAACTTCTGGCTGGTCATGGCAAGGCCGTCCAGGTACCCGAAGTATTCCATGTTCAACCGGAACGAGCCGTCCTCACGCAAATCTACCAGCTTTTCCCTGATGGTTCCGGCATAGCTGGGCTTGCCGTATGGCGCGAGGCCCATCAGCTTGTATTCGCCGTCGTTCACCCTGAAACCGCAGAAATATGTGAACGCGGAGTAGAGGAGCCCCAAAGAGTGCGGGAACCGCATTTCCTCCATGACGTGGACCTGGCTGTCCTCGCCGCGCCCGATGGCGGCGGTGGCCCACTCCCCCACCCCGTCGACGGTAAGGATGGCCGAACGCTCGAACGGCGACGGATAGAACGCGCTGGCGGCGTGCGCCTCGTGATGCCCGGAAAAAAGCGTCTCGCGCGGAAGCTTGAATCCCGCGCGCGCCATCTCCCTTTCCACGGTCAGCGGTATCCAGAGCTTTTCCCGCAGCCAAAGCGGCATGGAGACGAGAAACGACCTGAACCCGCGCGGCGCCACGGAAAAGCATGTCTCCAGCAGGCGATCGAACTTGTCGAGCGGTTTCTCGTAAAAAATGACCGCATCGGGCCCCTCTGGCCCGACGCCCCCGGCGCGCAGGCAGTATTCCATGGCGCCGCGGGGAAAATCCGCGTCATGCTTCTTCCGGGAAAAGCGCTCCTCCTGCGCGGCCGCGATTATCTCCCCGTCCCGGACGAGCGCCGCGGCGGAATCGTGGTAGAAGGCGCTCAGGCCGAGGATGTTCACGAGAACTGCCTCTTCCAGCGGTCCTTCGCCGCGGGGGGCCGGCTCTTTACCCAGTAAGAGGAAGCGCCGCCCGGAAACCTCCGTTTCAACGGGTCCCGGCGCAAGAGGACCAGCGCCAGCCGCCCGGGAACGAAGATGAGCACCCACACCACGCCCAGCAGGACGGGGGTAAAGACCGCGCGCGCCGCGCCCGAGGCCGCGCGCCAGAGCCTTGCCAGCCGGTTCCCCGCTTTCCCGTCCCCTGCCATACGATGTATTATCCTCGACATGCCCCGTGCGCCGTCAGTCCTGCGGCTCATCCTGCCGTTTTTCCTGCTTCTTTCAGGCGCAACGCGGGCGGGAACCGCGCCGGCCGCCCGGACCAGGGTCACCTACTGGGAAAAATGGACCGGATTCGAGATGGAGGGCATGAAAGCCATCGTCGCCGAGTTCAACCGCTCCCAGTCCAAAATCGAGGTCGTTTACGTATCCACCTCCAACGTAAACCAGAAGACCCTCATCGCCACGGCGGGCGGCCGGCCCCCCGACATAGCGGGACTCTGGGACGGCGACGTCTTCATATTCGCCGAACAGAACGCGCTGACCCCCCTCGACGAATACGCCAAAAAGGCGGGCGTCTCCGGGCACGATTACATCCCGGTCTACTGGGGGATGTGCGTCCACCAGGAAAAACTCTGGGCCCTCCCCTCCACCCCGGCCACCACCGCGCTGCACTGGAACAAGGACTTGTTCCGCCGCGCCGGGCTGGACCCCGAGCGGCCGCCGCGGACCTTCGCGGAACTGGACTCCTTCTCCGACCGGCTGTTCCGCCGGGACGCCAAGAGCGGCCGGATAGAGGAAATGGGTTTCCTTCAAGCCGAGCCGGGCTGGTGGAACCACGGCTGGGGATTCTTCTTCGGCGGCAAACTCTGGGACGGCAGGACGCGCATTCTCGCCGACGACCCCCGCAATATCCGGGCCCTCGAATGGATACAGGGCTACGCGAAGAAATACGGGTCGGGGTCGCTCCTGGCTTTCCGCTCCACCTTCGGCAACTTCGCCTCCCCGCAGGACGCCTTCCTCTCCGGCAAGGTGGCCATGGTCCTGCAGGGCGTCTGGCTCAACAACTACATCGCCCAGTTCTCCCCGGATATGAAATGGGGGGCCGCCCCGTTCCCGGTGGTGCGCCCCGGCGACGCGCCGCTCACCTTCGCCCAATCCGACATGCTCGTAATCCCCCGAGGGGCCAAGCATCCCGCCGAAGCGTTTGAATTCATCCGCTATGCCAACCGACAGGGGCCGATGGAGCGGCTGTGCCTCTCCCACCGGAAGAACTCTCCCCTCCGCCGGGTAAGCGCCGAATTCTACCGGCGGCACCGCAACCCCAATATCCGCATCTTCCAGGAACTGGCCTGGAGCAGGAATGCCGTCCCCGCCCCCAAGATGGGCATCTGGAACGAGTATTCGGCCGAGCTCTTCAACGCCTTCGACAGGGTCTGGCTGCTCAAGGCCACGCCCGCCGAGGCGCTTGCGGAGGTACAATCCCGCATCCAGGACTCCTGGGACCGTGAACGCGCGCGGCAATCGGCGCGCCCCTCGCGCATCCTGCGCTTCCTGCCCCTGCTCTGCGTCCTGCTTGCGGTGGCATCCTTCGGGCTGTATGTTTTGAAGGCCAGCGGATGGAAAATCCGCGCGGCCATCCGCGGAGCCGTCCCGGGCCAGTCACTCGCCAAGGGGCTTGCCTTCGCCTCCCCGTGGCTGGTCGGCCTCACCATCTTCACCCTCTTCCCGGTGGCGGCCTCCATCGTCTACTCCTTCTGCGATTATTCCGTCCTGAAGGAGCCGCGCTGGCTCGGACTGGCCAACTACACCCAACTCGCCACCGACGGGGTCTTCTGGGTTTCCCTGAAGAACACGCTCGTCTATTCCGCGTTCGCCCTCCCGCTCGGGCTGGTTCTTGCGGTTGCCGGCGCCATCCTGCTCGACTCGGGCGTGCGGGGAAGCGGCATATACCGCACCCTTTTCTTCATCCCCACGCTCACCCCGCTGGTCGCCTCCGCCATCATCTGGCTCTGGATATTCAACTCACAGTTCGGCATGCTCAACTACGCGATTTCACTGCTGACCTTCGGGCTGGTGAAACCCATCCCCTGGCTCACCGACTCCCGCTTCGCCATGCCCGCGCTCATCATGATGTCGTTCTGGGGGGTCGGCTACACGGTGGTGATACTGCTTGCCGCCATGCAGGAGGTGCCAACATCGCTGTATGAGGCGGCCGACCTCGACGGGGCGTCATGGCACCACAAGATAATCCACATCACCCTTCCGATGGTCTCCCCGGTCGTCTATTTCAACCTCCTGATGGGCATCATCGGCGCGCTCCAGGTTTTCGCCGTCCCGTACATCATGACGGCGGGCGGCCCGGCGCGCTCGACCCTCTTCTACGCCATGTACCTCTACAACAACGCCTTCCTGTACCTCAGGATGGGATACGCCTGCGCCATGGCGTGGATCCTGTTCCTGATAATCCTGGGCCTGACCCTGCTTTCGCAGCGCCTGTCCAGGAATTACGTGTTCTACGCCTCGAGGTAGCGGTGGGCGCCGCCGGCTCCCCGCTCGGAAGCCTGATGCGCGAAAAGCGCCTCGCCGCGGGCGCCATCCACGCCATCCTCATTTCCTGCTCCCTGCTCTTCGTCTTCCCCATGGCGTGGATGCTCCTGACCTCCCTGAAACCCATCGACCAGACCATGTCCTTCCCGCCAACCTTGATTCCCCGGCCCTTCCAGTGGCGCAACTACCTCGACGCGGTTACGGCCATCCCGTTCTTCCGCTACACCCTCAACACCCTGCTCGTGTGCGGGTTGGGCGTCGCCGGCGCGGTCCTCTCCAACGCGCTCGTGGCCTACTCCTTCGCACGGCTGGCGTGGCCCGGGCGCGACCTCCTCTTTGGAATAACACTGGCGACCATGATGATTCCGTTCCCCGTCCTGATGGTCCCGCTCTACGCGGTGTTCCGCGAGCTTCACTGGATAGGGACCCTGCGTCCGCTGTGGGTTCCGGCCTTCTTCGGGAGCGCCTTCAACATCTTCCTGCTCCGGCAGTTCTTCCTGCGCATCCCCAGGGACATCGCGGAGGCCGCCACGCTCGACGGGGCGGGCGAATTAACCATCTTCTGGAGGTTCTACCTCCCCCTGGCCAAGCCGGCGCTCGCGGTGGTGGCGCTGTTCCACTTCATCTGGGCCTGGAACGACTTCCTGGGGCCGCTCCTATACCTCACCGACCAGAACACCTTCACCCTCTCGCTGGGACTGCAGTTCTACCAGAGCCAGCACGGCGGAACCCAATGGCACCTGCTCATGGCCGCCTCGACCCTTACGGTTTTGCCCATGGTCATCCTTTTCTTCTTCACCCAGCGCACCTTCCTCCGCGGCATCACCTTCATGCGCAACGTCGATGTGAATTAGCAGACTGCTAAAAACCCGGTAGGGGGCGCAGGGGGAGGGCTTCGACGACCCTCTGCCGGCCGATTCGTAGTCGCCGCCCGGTCTTCACTCGCGCAACGGCGATAGCCGCCTAAATAATGCCCCGACCACTACGCACGCCGGGTCCTCCCGGCCTAGCCAGCGACGGAGAACGTCCGGCCACGGTGCCCCGTACCGAGCCTTCGCTTCGGTACGGGGCGAGGACGAGGCCGGCAGCGGAGCGAGCCGGGCGCGGTGGGCCCGGCGAGCGTGTCGAAGAAGCCCAACCCCAAGCCCCCATAAGGGGGTAGACGAGATCCGATATGGAGGCAGCCGACCGGTCCGCGGAGGACCCGGCCGCCCCTTCCTATGAATCAGTTTTGGCATACAATAGCGGGAGCATAATCCGGAATGGATAAATGGAGGTTAGACATGACCAAAACCCTCAAGTGTTTCCTGTTGACGGTGGCCCTCGTGCCGTTCGTGGCTGTTTCCGCGTGGGGCGCCCCGGCACCCGCCGCCACCCCCGCAACGGCCGCTCAACCGGCCCCAGCCGCCCAACCCGCGCCGGGACAGCCCGGCGGACCCGTCATGAACCCGGGCCAGCGGCTGGCCGAACACCTCGGCCTTACGGACGACCAGCGGGCCAAGATGGAGGCGGCGCGTAAAACCAACATGGAGGAGACCCGCAAGCTCCGCACGGAAAACGCCAAGCTCATGAAGGAATTGGGTGATTTGGTGAAGGCCGGCGCGAAGGATGACGCGCTGACGGCGAAGATGGAGGCCCTGCGCGCGAACCGCAAGGCCATCGTGGCATCCCAGGAAAAATACGGCGACGCGCTCAAGGCCATCCTGACCCCGACCCAGCAGGCCAAGATGATGCTAATCATCGAAGAGCAGGGAATACGGCGGTGGGGAATGCAGCATGGCAACATGGGCCCTGGCGGCAAGGGCGGACCCAGGTCCGGCCCGGGACAGCCCCCCAAAGGCGCCGAACCAGTGGACGATTGGGGAGAGAACGCCCGCTAGATTCACCAATCGGTCATAAAACGACCCCCGGCCGCCAATCAGCGGCCGGGGGTTGCTGTTTTTGCCCCTGAGCCGACAAATCCTGCCGGCCAGCGGCATTGCACCGATTATTTACACCGACCAAAGCTTGGCGTATATCAGGTATGGATAATAAAAAGGCATTATGGCGGATGAGCTAATGACGAGCGAGGAATGGAAGCGTTGCGAGGACGGAGCGCTAATGCTCAGACTTCTCGGAAAAGAGGCCGGGCCAGCGGGGAGTGAGAGGCGCCGCCCGCTGGTGCTGGCCGCCTGCGAATGTGCGCGGCTCGCCCTGCCGTATGTCCAGAAGGGCGAAGCAAGGCCGCTGGTCGCAATCGAAACAGCCGAGAAATGGGCGCGCGGGGAAGGCGTGAACCTGAAATGGGTGCGGGGCGCCGCCGCCGTAGCCCTTGCCTGCGTCCAAGATGCCATCTCTTCCCACACCCATGCCGCCTCCTTCGATGCCGCCGTTGCCGCATCCGCCGCCGCCTCTGCCGCCTCTGCCGATGCCCATTCAGCCAATGCCGCTACCTATGCCGCCAACGCCGCCTTTTACGCCGCCAGTGCCGCCTCCATCTTCGCCAACGATGCCACCCGTACGGCACACGCAGACGTATTGCGTAAGTGCGCTGACATCGTGCGCAAGTATTTCCCGGACCCTCCGGCGGGCGCGAACATGTAAATACGGTGCAGTGACGTAAGAAGTCCGGGCCAAGTCACGTCAATCATCTACGCCCGTTGGATATAAAAGACACCCAAACGCACTGGATGGGTGTCCTCCTCTGATATGCCTACAACTCACATTACCCAACCCCAAGCTTCCTACATCTCTGCACGTGAATGCCACATGCCCAGGTTCAGGGTAATGGCGAACATGTGGGTTACCGATTCTAAATTACTGTCTTTGACTGCATATTCGATAGAACCTGGTGCTCTGGAAAAAGATATGCCAACCGACGTCTCCTTGACATAGTAGCGGTCCTCATAGGAAAAACCCGCCTTTGCATTAAGCCCACTGATGAAAAGGGGAAGATTCAATCCCGCACGACATGTTGCTCCATAATACTTTCCAAACAGTCCATCCTCCGACAGTTCCGCACACACAGTAAAATACCTGTTACTGTCGTGAATGTTTCCGATGAACAGGTATCGGCCCGATGTTCGACCCAGTACAAAATAATCCGCATTCCAGCCATTATTCAGGCTGACCCCGAAATCTGCATGCTTTCCCAGATATCCCGCCTCTGTAACCAAACTGTAATGTTGAATCTGTTGATAATCCGGGTATTGGGTACCTATGATATTTGCCCCCAAGGACCATTTACCCATTTGGAATGATGTGGCAATTCCATAGTCTGAGTTATTTTGCTGAATCCTATATCCATTGAATATTGGATGGCTTTCCGGGACGCTTGAGTCCCACCAATACCAATCAGCCCAGCAGTAATAATTCGGCAGCGTCCCGTTTTGTGTTGCTGAGGGTGTCATGACTGGGGCATCCCCTTTCGAGCGAATCGAATCCAGTTGAGGCCGCTGGTATCGACTCCGGCCAGGTT
>Ga0315282_10004518_pt1 | contig 24210 bp, 21 predicted proteins | sample YL17G07_20_MG_FD_203693 | JGI IMG/M metagenome (GOLD analysis project Ga0315282, IMG submission 203693) | Sediment microbial communities from Yellowstone Lake, YNP, Wyoming, USA - YL17G07_20 | ecosystem: Environmental > Aquatic > Freshwater > Lake > Sediment | place: USA: Wyoming | collected... | reverse complement strand
GTTTTAAACATGCTGCAGGAACTGCGATTTATACCTCTTTCACCTGCTCACCTCATCGCCTGCTCACCTGCTCTCGCCCGCCAAAGGCGGGCGCGGCTCGCCTTCCCCGGTTTTATCCTCTAATCGAACTCATGGTAGAGGAGGTTGATCTGCGCCGCGGTCAGCGCGTCCGGATAGATCCGGAACTCGTCGATGTCGCCGCTGAATGACCACTGGTTACCGAAGAACATAAGAATAGGCCCCCGGATGCCGATAAAGTACACAAAATTTCCGAGCTGGAAAACCTGATTATTCGGCATATCCGCCGGGCTGGGACCGATCACGGCCACATTGTCGAGATACAGGGTCACATTGGGAACCGTCTGATCGTAGACGGCAGCCAGGTGATGCCATGTTGCTCCCGTGGTAACCGGACCGTCGGAATAGTTCCCGCTAAGGCCGCCGCTGACAGAATAATTACCGCCGCTCTGCCTGATCAGACGCTCAAGTTGGGCCGTTGCATTCGTATCTGTCGAAAACACGGCGTGATTGCCGCCCGCTACGTCCGGACGAACCCATACCGAAACGGTCAGCTTGGGATAGGTGCTCGGCCTAAGATCTTCATTTACCCTCAACCCGGTGTTCAAGAACGTCGGATCAAATGTAATATACCCGCCGCCATCCGCGCCGCCGCTGGATTGTGGTGAAATGCCATTGGCGGGAAAGGAAAGACCGACGGCGTTGGCGCTACCTGCGGAAGGGGAAACAGCCACGAAAAACCCGAAAAACGTAATGATGTCCGCTGGATTGAAGCTGAATCCGCTAATAGGCGGGGGTGGGGGACAAACACATTCAGATCCGAGCGGGGGTCCGTAGATGTCGTCCGTGGTATACCCGGCCGTAGAATTCGGCCCGGAGGAATAGAAATTATTGTTTGTCGCTGGATTAAGTATATAGTCGTGCCCCCAGGGATCGGTTTTATAGGTTGCGTTCAACGAGTATTCACCGATCAAGGCCTCCAGCAGGTTTGCATAACTAACGAGATTGGGTTGACAGGCCTTTAGATAGGCGCAGCTTTTCTGGGACAGGACCGCCAGTTCGGCCACGGTGATCTCGATGGCCTCGGCCTGCACGTTGATCGGCACCAGGATGTCGTCCCCTTGTTTAGTGATCGTATGCGTAATGGGATTCAGGGTGCTTTCTATATTTTGATTCAAACCGCCGCTCAGGATATAACCCGCCGCCCAATTGCCGTCGTCCACACCATTGTCCGTTGTGTCCACCTTCACGCCAACGATATTGCCGGACTCCCGATAATATTCAAACGGCTTTCCCCAGGCGTCATAGCGATGGTTCTGCGGCAGGTTCAAGTCGGCCGTCGGCACCTCGCCGGGTGAAGGCCCGGGAAGCCCGGTATCCGGATGCCCTCGGTAATATTGCTCGGCCGCCGCCTGGATGGCGAGCATGCGCTTGCTGGTCTGGCGCTCGGCCGCGATGGTCTTGATCTTGGCCGCAAAAAAGGCGGCCCCGACCCCAGCCGCGGCCACGACCACGAAGATGAGCACGATCATGAGCAGGCTGAAGCCTTTTTCCCTGGGCAGACGTCGCATTTCCGACTCCTCGATGGAGGTCTCAGCAGGAAGAAGCCGTAGGTTGGGTAGAGCGTAGCGAAACCCAACGATTTTTTAAACCCCGTGAGCCCTTGCGCGGGCGGGTTTGACCTCTGGGCTGCGCTCGAAGCAGGAACCCGCCCCTACACGAGATTGCCACGTCGCTTCGCTCCTCGCAATGACGACGAAATATCGCTTTCCTCTGCGACCAAGTACTAGCAGCCTGCGCGGCTCTGGTCTTACTTCATCTTCGAACCGATTCCCAGGTATTGACCCAGGCCGCTCTTCAGAATCTCGTTCAGCCTCGATTCGATGAGCTGTATTTCCGCCGGCGGAATTGCCTTTAGCTTTTCCTGGATTTCTTTTTTCAGCGCCTCGCGCTCGTCCTTGGAAAGGTCGGCCACAGGGATATCGGCCGCAGCGCCGGCCGGCTTCTTGCCGCTGTATGCGGCCTGGTAAAGCGTCAGACCGATCACTTCATGAACGCGGCCCAGGATGTACAAAAACCGCTCAGGAGCAAGACGAAGCCGTGAGCGGAGGTCGCCTTCCAATTGTTCCTTATTGAGCTTTTGATTCTTGGCCAGGCTTTCGTTCAGCCCTGCCTGCCACTTCAAAAACTGCGGAACATCGAGAAGAAATTGGTCGAGTTCCTGGGCCGTAAAAGGCGTGGCTGTTTCGGTCTTTGCGGCAAACGCAACGCCACCCGCGGCCAGGAGGATGAGGAAGGAAACGATACCGGCCGCGCACGCCCGCTTTAAAAATTGCCTCATGATCGCCTTCACGTCGGGTAACGTCCATCCCCTCTTTTCGTGACTTTCTCACGTAAACCTATTGTAGCACCAATAAAAGCCCCCTTCAAGCGCCAAACCGTCGCCCGCGCTGGGCCAGGGCAGCCGAGGCGGGCATCGGTCCGGTCAGAGGAGGAAAGGGCCTCGTGTTACTCCGGGATATTCCGCAGGGGAATGGTGCGGATGATTTCGATCTCGCTGAGCATCGGCTCCTCCTTATCCTGCGGCTCATACTTCACCACGGCCTGGCAGGGCGTCGGGAGGTCGATGAACCGGACGCGCTTGGTCCCCAGCACCGTGACCTTGGTCGCGTTGTTCACGCGGAAAACGCCGACCTTGGTGCGCACGAAATCCACGCCCCGCTCCAGGATCACCACCTGCTTGGCGATCAGCCGGGTCTCGGCCGCCAGGGCCTGATCGGGACGGACGACGCCCAGGACCAGGCCGACGGCCGCCAGCAGGGCCAGAGCCACCAGAATACTTCTCATTCAGTACCTCCGTCTTACCTATTGGTTACCTATCGGCTGCCTATCGTTCGCGCCACCAGATATAGCCGGACTTGAACTTGAGGGCCGGGTTCAATTGGACGTCCTGCACCACGCCCGTGGACTGCTGCACGTACCCCTCGGCGCCCGCCTCCATGCCCACGTGCAACCCGATGCTCGAGCCCATGCCCAAGCCCAGTGTCACCTTGCTAAGGACCTGGCGTTTGGTTTGACCGGGCACCGGCAGGGTGCCGCCGACAAAGACCTCCGCGGTAAAGGCCGTCCCGGTCTCGAAAAACAAACCAAGCAGGTTGGAACTCCCGCCAAAGCCGCAGGGGTCCGGGTTGGGGATGAATGTCGGATCCAGAACGATGCCGCCCAGGACCTTGGGGTCGGTCAGAACGCGCTCGCCGTTGGTCAGGCTGAGACTCCAGCCGTCCTTGAGGGTCATGGCCGTAAGAAGCTGGTCCCAAGTAGTGACCCCGGGCACGCCGGTCACCGAGAGGTCGGTGAAGATTTGGACGTTGGTCACGTCCAGGAGGTCACCCTGAGAGATCGTGCGGCCTATGGCCGGGTTCTTGCCCGCCACGGGCGCGCCGACATAATACATGGACCGGTTGTAATAAGGGTCTTTCATGCCATACATATACTGGGTGGTCAGGTCCGCCCGGTCCGCGTCGCTATAGTAACGGCCCGTGCCGAAAAAGACCCAGAAATTGTTTCTCTCGTCGATGGAGGCGGCCGGAGCGTCGGTAATAGGGCCTTCGGCGTTGAACATCAGGGAGAACTGCCAGTTCGTCGGGTTGGTATCGTACACCCACAGGTTGGGGTTCGGGCTCGAGGAGTCGATGATCGGCACCTGGAAGCGGTACATCTTGCCCTTCCAGTTCGAGCCCGCGGCGTACGTTTCGCCGATATAGCCCACGTCCACGTTGTAGTTCAGGCCCACGTCCACGGTGATGGACGAGCCCATGAAGGCGTTGTTTTCCGCGGCCTGGAAGTTCCTCAGCATCTCGCCGGTGAGCAGGTTCACCACGTACACGCGCGCCCGGTGGGTGCTGGCGCCATCGTAATCCGTGGGCCCGGAACCCAGGATGGCGAACCACTGGTCGCCCACCTTGGCCACACTGGGCGTGCCGGTGGTCATGCCCAAATCAGGCAGGGAGAAGTTCGCCGCCGCGCTGGGATTGATGGACCGTTCCCAGAGCAGGATCGGCTTGTGCGGGTCGGTGACGTCGATGGCGAAATAGGACGGGTAAAATGTTCGGAAGAAGGCGCCGGTCAGGTCGTTAACGTCGAGGGTCTTGCCGCCCAGGTTCAGACCGCCCATGAGGACCGTTCCCCAGCCGTTGGGGTGGTTGATGCCGTTGGCGTCGATGCCCGCCGGGAAGATTTTGGCGTCCACCACCCGGGGTTTGAGGTCCACGTAGTAGACGTGCGTATAGTCCGGGTTGGCCAGCCACTTGAGGTGGGGGAGCAAGGCCTGGGGGATAAAGGCCCAGAGCTCGTCGCCGAAGCTTTCGGTCGTGCCGGCGGCGCGGGTCAGGTAGGCGTCCTCGACGAGTCCCGGCGTGTTCGGGTTGTCGCCGCTATGGAAGCTCCCCAGAAGGAAGGCGTGGATCATGCCGTCGTTCCCGCCGACGTAAATGACGGATTCCCGCTGTTTGTAAAGATCGAAATAGGTCTGGTAGGAAGCGTCCCGGTAGATCAGGCCGTAGTTGTCCAGAGGCTTGCCGATGGTGACCGGCGTGGAGTGGACGATGTCACCCAGTTTCCAGACGTTGCCGTCGATGGTCCGGTTCCGCAGGTTCGTGGCGCCCACGTATCCGGCGGCGTCACCGCGGACGTATTTGATCAGGTTGCCGGCCCGATCGAGGTTCGTGGAGGCTCCCCCCAGGAAGGTCTGCACGCTGACGCCCAGGAAATTACCCAGGGCGCCGACGTTGGTGGTATTGAAAGAGATGTACTCCCCGGGATCAACAACGCCGTTGTTGTTCAGGTCGACGAAAGTCCTTATCACGCGGGTTGCCGAGGATCGGGCGGCCAGGTTTTTCCCGGCCTCCCAGATGGGCATCAGATCGTCGATGGGGTGATCGGTAAATATGTAATCCTCACCCGCATCCTTGACGCCGTTGCCGTTGGCGTCGTTGAAGGCTTTGTCGCCGTTGGCGTCCAGCTCGAAGCGATAGAAGCGGGCCGCGCTGGTTGCCTGGTCGAAATAGAACTCGACGATCTTGTCCACGTGGATGTTCAGACCGGGCTCGACGCCCGGTGCGCCGTCCGTGTCCTCCCTGAGCCGCCCCAGGCTGTCCACCCACAAAGTTTGCAGATAGCCGACCCAGCGGACGTCCTCGAGACCGGTGGCCACGGCCGGCTTGAAATAGGCCTGGGCCAAGGTGCCTTCGCCTTCGGAGGAAGTGGCCAGGACCGAAACGGCCGTGCCCGAGGAGGCCCGTTTAAGGATGGCCGTAATGGCGGCCAGGAGCTGCCGCTCCAGGGCGTACCCGTCGGTGGCCTCGAAATAGGTGTCCGGTATGCCGTCTCCATTGATGTCCCATTCCTGCTGAAGGTCGGGCCTATTGTTGCCGTTGATGTCCTCGAAGCCGCCGTTCTTGGCCGCGTCCATGAGCAGGTCGCGGGCATTGGGGTTGTTCTCGAAACAGAAAATGGTATATAGGATGAGGCTCTGCACCCCATCCAGGTCGGCACGAAGGTCGTTTGTGCGGGCATACAGGGCCACGTCGTCCAAATAGTCCGTGCCGCCGTCCGGGTAGTCGCAGTTCGAGTTGGTGGACTCGTTGCAATTGACGTTGTCGTGGTGGTCGCCGTCGTAGTCCTTGAGGGCGGCCGGAATCTTGCTGTCCTTGGTCGAGGCGCCGTCGGTCAGGAGGATGACAAAGCTCTTGGCGCATTTCACCGGCTGCCCGCCGGCGTAATAAGGATCGTTGGTGGCGTTGAAGGGTCCGGTGGCGCTGTTGGCGTAGCCCAGGCCGGCCTGCGGGGCTTGCTGCTTGAAGTACTGCGTGGCGATGTAATAGGTCTCGGCCAGGGGCGTCCAGGTATCGGCGCCGGTGTTTTGCAGGTCGGTGATGAGGGTGGTCATGTTCGTGTCGATGGGATGGGCCACGTAGCCGCCTTCCTGGTTGTTGCCCGTGCCGGTATAGAACCACATGTTTCCCCACCGAGCGCGGTCTCCCACTTTTTGCAGCACCCCGGCCAGGTTGCCGTCCAGGAAATCTTCTGGCTCGATAGTGATGTCCTTCTGGACGCGAATATTGAAGGAGGCCTGTAAGGTCCCGGACGAGTTGTAAACTTTGATGTAGCCGCCGTCCATCCGGTACCGGTAATTCCCGCCGTAGGGCGACACGCCGGTGCCGTTGAACCATTTGTCAAAGATGCGGGTGGTCTGGTCCGGCGTCTCGCCGTAAAGGACCTGGTTGCCGCCGCCGGTCCGGGACGTGGCCAGACCGCCCATGAGCACCTTCCGCAGGATGTCAATACGCCGCATGCACAGCCAGTTCAGCCAGTTGCCGTCCCAGGTCCCGGCCGGGTCGATGCTGAACTGGTTGCTGCTGTAAGAATATTTTCGGAAGGGATTGAAATACCCATAGTAAATCGTATTCAGGCAGGTCCCTACGACCGTGATATACAAAACCGGCGAACCGACGCCGCTGTCGAAGGTGTTGGCCACCCGGGTGCCGGTGCCCTGGAACTTGAAGGCCATGGCGTTCCCGTTCTGCCAGTTGGCCCGGTTCACGATGGCCTGGACGATAGGCGTAAGATCGGGCGTGGTATAAGTGCTGCCACCCGTCCAGGCGGGAATGTTGTTCCAAGCCACGGTCGCCGTGCTCGGGCGGTTGGAAATGTTGGAAGCACCCGTGGTAAAGGCCTGGGTGTTGTCTTGGGCCACGCCGGCGATCGTCACGGAGCAAGCGGCGGCATCCGAGCGGTAGGCCCGAAACTGGATATAGGCACTCTGGATGACCGTCCCTTTCGGGATGTTGATATTTTGAAACCGTAGGCCGATCGCCGTGTTGTGGGGGCTGTACACCCCGAAGTAATGGTCGGAGTAGGTGAGGTTCACCGCGTGCGTGTCCAGCCACTCCTCGGCGTCGTCCGCGGACTGCTGGATGGCGAACGTCTGCTGGCCGCAACCGAATCCCGGCCCGGTGTAGGGCGCATCGGTCACCACCGCAGAATCGCCGGCATAGGTGCCGTAGGCGTTGAAGTTCATGCTCCCCGAGTTGTCCAGGATGACCATGATGTTCGGCGTGACGCTGGCGGTCAGAAAAACCGGGTAGGAGGTATAATTGCTCATGGTCTGCTCTGACCAGACCGAAGCCGCGCTAAACAGCACCAACCCCAGAACCACCATGGATAAGCCAAAACGCTTCCGCCTGCCCATCTGTTCCTCCTTCCAGCCCGGCACGGGTCCGAAATACAACTTCCTGGCCGCTCTGGGCGCACCGGTCTCCTGGTTCAGGATCGATCAAGTTTCGTGCCAAGGGGGGAGGAGAGGAGAAATGGACGTAAGACTTTGAAATGACGAACTGTTTTTTAGGAAATTCAGGGCGAGCGCCAGGGCCGGGATCAAGCCCTTATAAAATCTTTTAATAGACCTTAAACCTTTTTATACGAATTCCTCCTCGAAGTCATGGGCCGGGGCCGCAGGCAGAAAAACCCGAAAGCAACTGCCCTGACCCAGACGGCTCTCGACCTCGATGCGGCCCTGAAAGGAGGCCACGATGGACCGACTGATGCTCAGGCCTAGACCGGTCCCCTGTCCCGGCTCCTTTAGAGTGAAAAACGGATCGAAAATCTTTCCCTGGTCCTCGGACGAAATCCCGATGCCGGTGTCCCGAACCCAAACCGTGACCTCCCCCGGCCTGGCTCGACCCGTGCCCACGGTGAGCGTGCCGCCTCGGGGCATGGCCTGGCCCGCGTTCGTGAGCAGATTCAACAGCACCTGCGTCAACCGGTTCGCCTCGGCCAGGGCCGAAGGCTTTTCTGGCGAGAGTTCGGTGACCACCGTCAGGTCTTTGTACCACTTCTGGACCTCGGCCAGGGCCAAGCTGTTCTGGATCAGAGCGTTCAGGTTGACCGGTCCGGTTTCCGTCCGGGCCGGCCGGGCGAAGTCGAGCAGAGAGCGAATGATGGTGTCCATCCGCCCGACCTCGGCCTGGACACGGTCCAGGTAGTCCCGGTGGTCCGGTGCGGAAATACCGGGCCGTCCCAGGAGATGCACGAAGCCCCGCATGGCGCTCAGGGGATTGCCCAGCTCATGGGCCAGGCCGGCGGCCAACCGCCCGACCGAGGCCATCTTCTCGGACTGGATCAGACCATCCTGAGCCTCCTTGAGCGAACGGAGGTTTTCTTCGAGTTCCCGGCGGCTTTGGGTCAGACGCTGGGCCATGACCTCGAAGGCTTGCTCCAACTCTCCGATCTCCCCTCCCCCGCGCACCGGTTCCTGCCCGGGCCTGTAGTCGCCGGCGGCGAGCGCCTTGACCCGGCCCAGGACCCGGGTCAGAGGCTTGACGAACCGCTGGTGGAGGACATAGGCGCCAAAGAAGACCATCACCAGCGTGTCGAGAAGTAGATAAAGCACAATGAGATGGCGGGTACGCTGCCATGAGGCATGGAGGGAGGAGAGCCGAGAGGAGAGGCCCACCACGCCGATGATCTTCGAACCGCTGAATACCGGGACGACCAGACCCAAGGCCGGATCCGGTCCGAAGAGGAAAAAGGTCGAGTCCGAGGTGTAGGTGGACACCTGCCCGGTGAGGAGGGCCTGGCCCAGGTCGGTCCGACTCGGGCGACTGGTCCAGGTCCATTTGGAGGAAACGGCCAAGGTGCGGCCCTGCGGATTCAAGACCACCATCCCCTCGAATCCGGAACCGGCCAGACGATCGACGGTACGCTGCATGGCGGCTGGGCTGGCATCCTGGTTCAGCCGCTCGCCCACGGCCTCGGCCAGATTCAGCCCGCTTTCTATCTTCAGGGCGATCATGGCCTGCTGGGAATGCTTGAAAACGACCATGCCCATGAGCCCCACGGCCGCGGCCACCAGCAGGGCCAGACTGACGACGATCTCAACACGAAGCCCGAACTGCCTTAGTTTCATCAGGGTGTGCGCCCCATCCCTTTCAGACCGGGCCGCGCCTTCCCGATCCGGTCTAGGAGAGGTACCACCTTAGAATCGCCTCGCCGAAAAACAGATACATCAGCGCGGCCAAACTCAGGAACGGGCCGAAGGGCACCTTCATCCGGGTCTCGAACCGCCCGCCCCGGGCCACCTGGACAAGGGCCGCGGCCAACCCCAGAACCGAGCCGACCATGAGCGTGAACAGGACCGCCCGCCATCCCAGAAAGGCCCCGATCATGGACATGAGGGTGAAATCCCCGCCGCCTATCCCGGCCTCCTTGCGCACGGCGAAATACAGGTTGAATATCAGCCAAACTAGACCGCCGCCCACGAACATGCCCAGCACCGAACCGACCAGGGAAAGCAGCCGGACGTTGTACAACCCCCAGTCCATCAAGGCCGAGCCGAGCCAAGGGCCGATGAGATGAAGATCGGGGAGGCCCAGCGCGGCCAACAGGCCGATGGCGATGCCCGGCAGGGTCAATCGGTCCGGGATGATCATTTCGTCCAGGTCGATGAAGGCGATGACGATGAGGGACAGGGCCAGATAGAGCCAGACCAGGCTCCTGAGCGTCAGGCCAAACCGGATATACACGGCCATGGTCAGCATCCCGGCGATCAGTTCCACGATGAAATACCGCGGCGAGATGCGGCCCCGGCAATGACGGCAGCGGGCCCTGAGCCACAGATAGCTCAAGAGGGGGATGTTGTCGTACCAGGCGATGGGGTGGCCGCAGGAGGGGCATCGGGAGCGGGGGCGCACAATGGACTCTCCCCGGGGAAGGCGGTGGATGAGGACGTTCATGAAGCTGCCCAGACAACAGCCGATGATAAACGAATAAATCTCAAACTCCCACGGTAACAACTTCGCCTCCGCCACGCGCCCGAGACCGTTGACAGGCCGGGCGCCCGATGCTACCCTAGCTTCATTCCAACCCATGGGGGCGCGGACATGATACTCAAAATCAATCCTTTAAACCCCGAGCCCCGCTTGATCAACCGGGTGGCCGATGTCTTGCGGGAAGGGGGCGTGATCGCTTATCCCACCGACACCCAATACGGCATCGGCTGCGATCTGTATCAGAGGAAGGCGATCGAACGGGTTATTAGACTCAAGAAACGAAACCCGCACAAACCCTTGAGCTTCATCTGTGCCGATCTCAAGGATATCAGCCAGTACGCCAAGGTCTCGAACTACTCGTACCGAACCATGCGCCGGCTTCTCCCCGGACCCTACACCTTTATCCTGGCCTGCACCCCGCTCGTCCCCAAAATCATCCTCTCCCCCCGCCGCGAGGCCGGTATCCGTATCCCAAACAACAAAATCTGCCTGAGCCTGGTGAAGGCCCTGGGCCATCCCATCGTCAACACCACGGCCTCCCTCGAAGGAGACGTGGCCCTGACCAGCCCCGAGCATATCGAGACCACCTTCAAGGGAATCGTCGAGCTGGTCATTGATGGGGGCGAGCCGCCGCCGGGCGTGCCCTCGACCGTGGTGTCGTTGCTGGGGGATGTACCGGAAGTCATTCGGGAGGGGCTGGGGGACGTGAGCCTGCTGTAAGCCATCGCGCCAAACACCGCCCGCCGCTCTCCGGCCCTCGAGACCAGGGCAAAACATAGGGCTCCGAGTCGAAATCGAGACCATGAATTCGGCCGGCAGCCGAAGTTTTGCCGTGATCCGGCCGTCCCCCATCGGAAAAAGGCTACTCCCGGTCCAGACGGGCTCGAAACGGCGCACCCACCTTGAACAGGATCGCGCCCCGTTCCTTCAGATCAATCGTTTCGCCGGTGCCGGGATTCCGCGCCTGGCGGGCGCCGTATCGCCGCACGCGGAAGGCGCCGAAGCCCCGAAGCTCGATGCCTTCCCCCGCAGCCAGGGCCTCGGTCATGGCCTCGAGGACCAGGCGGGCGATCCGTTCCACGTCCTCGGCCTTAAGTTCCGGATGCCGGCGGGCGAGCTCGGCGATCAATTCGCTTTTGACCATGCGTTCCCCCTGCCCGCTCCGGGCGCGCGCTTTCATAGGCCCGGGGCGTAGAGATACTGGATTCTCATGGGGTGGGCGAACCAGTCCGAGATCTGCCGGGCCTGGCTGCGGTCTAGAAGAAAGTCCCACAGGCTGAACCGCGCCTTGCGGGGATAAACCAAATTCGGACGGCCTTTGAGCCCGGCCAGCCTGCCGGCCAAGGCCACGGCATCCTCAAAGTTCCCCAGCTCATCCACCAGCCCCAACCCCACCGCTTCCCGTCCGGTGAACACCCGGCCGTCGGCCAGGGCGGCCACGCGCTCCACCGGCAGACCTCTCCCCTGAACCACGGCCTGGACAAACTGCTTGTGCATGTCCTCGACCAGCTTTTGCAGAATCTCCCTCTCCCGGCCGGTCATGTCGCGCCAGGGGGAGCCGATGTCCTTGAACTCCCCGCTCTTGATGGTGATGGACTTGACCCCGATCTTGTGGAACAACGCCTCGTAGTTGGCCAAGTGCATGACGACAGAAATGCTGCCGGTCAGCGTGCCCGGGTCGGCCACCACGCGTGTCGCGGCCGACGCGACGTACAGTCCGCCCGAAGCGGCTACGCTTCCCAGCGAGGCGACGACCTTTTTTCGCAGGCGGGCTCTCATCACTTCCTGGTAGATCTCCTGCGTGGCCGCCACACCGCCGCCGGGCGAGTCGATGCGCAGCAGGATAGCCCGGATTTGGTCGTCGTTTTGGAATCGAACGAGCTGCTTCACCGCGGAATCGGGCGAGAGGATGATGCCTTCTATCTCCACCACGCCCACCCCCCCGCCGCGCTGACGGTCCCGACCGCCTCCGGCCAGGAAAAAGGGACCGCTGATGAGAACGGCCATGACCGCCAGGACCACGAGCAGGACCAGCAGCACGGCCAGAAAGGAACGCCGACCGCCCCTAGTGGAAGGCGATCGGCGCAGTGGGGTTTCATCTGTCATGAAGCAACCTTGAGGCGGGGCCTGACCCAGCCGGAAGGCCTGCCGCCGGGTCCGAGGCCGGCCCCGATCGGTGGCTACTTCCCTTCGTCGTCCTCTTCCTCGAAGTCAGTATCCTCGTCTTCTTCGAACTCTTCCTCCTCGTCCTCGTCACCGGCTCCGAACGGAAACCGGCCGTTTTCCATCTCCGCCCGGTAAAGGGCCTGCTGGAGCTGTTCACCCAGACTGGACGTGGCCGCCTGGGTCGAATGGCTCCACTGGTCCACGTAGGAGCGTTCCTCGTCCTTTTTCAGGCGGCGGATGGAGAGGCCGATCTTTCGGTCCGGCACGCTGATGTTGATGACCTTGGCCGAAATGACGTCGCCCAACGAGTAGAGGTCGCGGAGATTCTTGCCCTTGATCCGGCCCGCCTCGGAGATGTGGACCAGGCCCTCGATGCCCTCCTCCAGCTCCACAAAGAGGCCGAAGTCGGTGATGTTGGTCACCGTGCCGGTCACACGGCTGCCGATGGGGAACTTGCGCGGGATGAGTTCCCACGGGTCCACTTCGAGCTGCTTGATGCCCAGGGAAAACCGCTCGTTCTCCTTGTCGATCTTGAGCACGACCGCCTGGACCTCGTCCCCTTTCTTGTACATCTCCGAAGGGTGCTTGACGCGCTTGGTCCAGGAGATGTCCGAGACGTGCACCAGACCGTCGATGCCCTCGTCGATCCCTATGAAAAGACCAAAGTCGGTGATGTTCTTGATCTTGCCCTCGATGGTCGTGCCCACGGGGTATTTTTCGGCCACGAGGTCCCAGGGGTTGGGCTCCACCTGTTTCATACCCAGGGAGATGCGCTTGTTGCCCGCGTCCAGGCTCAGGACCACGCACTCCACCACGTCTCCGACCGACAGAATCTTGGCCGGATTGCGGACCTTGCGCGTCCAGGACATTTCCGAGACGTGGATCAGGCCTTCAATGCCCTCCTGCACCTCGACAAAGGCCCCGTAGTCGGTCAGAGAAACGACCTTGCCCGTGATCTTGGAGGCGACGGGGTACAGGTCTGCGGCCTTGAGCCAGGGATCGGCCTGGAGCTGTTTCAGGCCGAGCGAGACGCGCTCGTGCTCCCGATCGAAGCGCAGGACCATGACCTCGATCTCGTCTCCAACCCGAAACAACTCGGAAGGATGACTGACCCGGCCCCAGGACATGTCCGTGATATGCAGCAGACCGTCGATTCCGCCCAGGTCCACGAAGGCGCCGTAATCGGTGATGTTCTTGATGACGCCTTTCATGACCTTGCCTTCTTCCATCTGGGCGATGGTATCGGCCTTGAGCCGATTGCGGTCCTCCTCGAGAATGGCCCGCCGCGACAGGACCACGTTTTCCCGGCGCTTGTTATACTTGAGGATCTTGAACTTGAACACCGAGCCGACAAGGCTTTCCAGGTCCTTCACCGGCCTGAGGTCCACCTGGGAGCCGGGCAAGAAGCCGGTCACCCCGATATCCACGGCCAGGCCGCCTTTGACCCGCGAGGTGATTTTGCCTTCGATCACACCATCCTGGCTGTATATCCGGCTGATCTCATCCCAGACCTTGATCTTGGCCGCCTTTTCCTTGGAGAGGAGAATATCGTCAAGTTCGCCGTCATGCCGCTCGAGAATGACCTCGATTTCATCACCGACCTTGACGCCGACGTTGCCGTCCTTGTCCAGGAACTCTTGTATCGGGATGCGGCCTTCGGACTTGTAGCCAATGTCAACCATGACATTTTCTTTGTTCACCTGAACGACCACGCCCCGCAGCAACTCGCCTTCCTCGATCGGCTTGAGGCTCTCTTCGTACAGTTCGCCGAAACTCATCATTTCCATGTCATCCGAAACCGGTTCGGTCGAAACCGTCGGCTCATCCTCAAGCCCGGTCGTCTTGCCTGGTTCGCTTTGGTCTTGCCCTTTGATGTCTTCGCCCAACTTGTCCATGGTTAAAACCCAACCCCCAACGTGTGTTTCAATACACTTATTTTTTTCAGGCTGTAGTGATACCTAACGGTTATTGTACCATTCAAACTAAAGTATTTTCTTATAACAAAAATTTTCGACCATTGCAACCACTTTCGACGCCCGGCGCGTCTTTTTCCTTATCCTGGTTCCCAAGCCGCAACCAGCAGAAATTATTTGATGAACTTTCGAAACGCCAATCCCTCGCCCGGCCGCCCCGGCCCGCGACCGGCCGCTCCCCTCCCGCGTCGATCCTTCCTGGCTTTCCTCCCGCCTTCGACCCGCCGGGAGCAGGCAGGCCATGCCCCGGCCCCGCCCCCGCGCTTAAAACCCTTTACTTCCCGCGCCCCCCGCGGCTTTTCCCGGCCTGAACCTGAACTTGGCCGGCCCTCGCCGGCTCGGGTCCGCGGCGAAGCGCGCTCACCAGCAGATACAGGCTCAGCAGGAAAAAAGGCACAGAGAGATACTGCCCCATGGTGAAGAAGGATTTCGCCGGATCGAGCATCTGGTACTCCTTGAAGAATTCCACCAGGAAGCGGCCGGAAAAATAGACGGTCCCGAACACCCCGGCCAGGAGGCCTCGCGGACGACGGGCCCCATAGCGCCGATCGACGACCACCAGACAGATCATGACCAGGGCACCCAGTCCGAACTCGTACAGTTGAGAAGGATGCCGAGGGTTCGCCCCGCCGTCGTCGTAGTACATGAAACGCACGGCCCAGGGCACGCGCGTCACCCGGCCCACAATCTCGTGGTTGAAGAAATTGCCCAGGCGGACCAACATCGCGGCCAGGGCCGCGGGAAACGCGTTGGCGTCGAACAGCACCAGGAGTGGAATCCGGTAATACCGGCTGTAAGCCAGCAGGCCGATCATGACCCCGATGGTCGCGCCGTGGCTGGACAGCCCGCGGCCGCGGAAGATGATGATCTCCCAGGGATGCGCCCGGTAATAGTCCCAACTGTAAAAGAAGACGTGGCCCAGGTGCGCGCCGGCGATGAGCGAAACCACGCCCACGAAAAACCAGGTCTCGATCACCCGCTCGCCATACCCGCCCCGCCGCATCTGCCACCGCCACAGCAAAAAGGCGCCCAGGGCCATGAGCGCGAAAAAAACGCCATAGTACCGGACCTCGAGGGTGATCCCGATTAGCGGCAGCGTGAATTTAAGCAGGACGGGATAGACGTCCCAGACGAAATACCCTGGCATGATCCGGTGCTAGCGCTCCCTAGACTGTTTCGGCCCGATTCGAGTATAAGAGGCCGGCCCGGCCCTGTCAAATGGGCAGCCGGGCCCTCCGGCCTGGACACTACCGAAGAAACGGTTGCCGCCGCCCGAAGGATTTGGTACCATAACTCAACCGAGCTGAGCCGTCACCATCAAAAACCTGACCTCAGGAATCATGCCCAGCGAAAGCCCTGAAAAAAGGCAAAACCCGCGTGTCCCCATCGACACGACGGTTTCTTACAGCCGGGACGGGATCGTCTGGCGGGAAGGACGCACGATCAACATCAACGCCACGGGCCTGCTCTTTCAAGCGGACGCCGAGTTCCAGTCCGGCGAGAGGCTCCACCTCGTCTTCCGCCTCCCCAACCGGCCCGAGACCGAGCTGATCGAGGCCAAGGCCCGGGTGCGCCGGGCGGCCACTCGACGGAACAAGTTCAACGGATTGGTCGTTGAATTTTTCTACCTGCGCACCGAGCATTCCCACGCCATCAAGGATTTCATCCGCCGGCTGAAACACCAACCCCCGCCGAAGCGCAGGAACGATTGACAAGCCGCTCCCGTCCTTTTACACTCCGCAACCTAAGCCCATGAGGAGGCGGACATCATGCTCGAGCGGCTTTTCCACCCGCGATCCATCGCCATCATCGGCGCCTCGAACAATCCTCACAAGTCCGGCGGAAGTTTTCTCAAAAGCCTCATCGATTACCAATATGAAGGCGGGCTGTTCCCGGTCAACCCCTCTGCTGCGGAGATCATGGGGCTGAAGTGCTTCCCCGCCATCGCCGACGTGCCCGGCCCCGTGGACCTGGCCATCATCACCATCCCGGCCCCGGCCGCGCCCACGGCGCTCGAGGCCTGCGCGGCCCAGGGCGTGCCTTTCGTCATCGTGCATACGGCCGGGTTCAGCGAACTGGGACCGGAGGGACGCGCCCTCCAGGACCGGCTTAAAGCCGCTATTCAGGGCTCCAGGACCCGCGTCGTGGGGCCCAACTGCCTCGGCCTCTACTGCCCGGAGGCGCGGATCAGCACCATCATGACCGGCCACACCAGCGGCAAGAACGCCAAGGAAAGCGGCCCCGTCTCCCTGATCGCCCAGAGCGGGTGGGCCACGGAAAGCATGGTCATGGAGGGTTTCGAGCGGGGCCTCAGATTTTCCAAGATCGTCAGCATCGGCAACCAGTGCGACCTGACCGGCGCCGACTACCTCGAGTATCTGGGCGGGGACCCGGAGACGGGCATCATCGCCGCCTACCTGGAGGGCATCCAGGACGGCCGGGGCATCCTGGCCGCGGCCCGGAACATCTCGAGAGAAAAGCCGGTCATCGTCTGGAAATCGGGCAAGACCGCGGCCGGGGCCCGGGCGGCCGCCTCCCACACGGGCTCCCTGGCCGGCCGGGAGGCGGTCACCCGCGCCGCACTCCGGCAGGCCGGCGTTCTGGTGGCCGACAGCATCTTCGAGCTGATCGACCTGGCGGTGGCTTTCACCGCGGCCCAGCGTCCCGTGGGCCGGCGCGTGGGGGTGCTGGTCGAGGCCGGGGGCGGCGCTGTGGCCGCGGCCGACGCCCTCGAGCGCCACGGCCTTCTGATCGAGCCGTTTTCGGAAAAGACGCAGGCGAAGATCACGTCCTTCCTGACCGGCCTGGGCTCGCCCGCCCCCTCGCCCAAGAACCCGGTGGACCTCGTCTGGCCCCCCATGGACAAGATCGTGCAGATCATCACCACCTCGGTGGAGATCATGGCCCAGGAGTGCGACGTGGTGCTCTGGGTGACCTACTGCCCTATCGGGGACGCAGCCTTGGCCTCAACCCTCAAGGAGGTGCAGCAGACGGTCCGAAAGCCGCTGGTCGTGGTGCCGGCCCTGCCCAGCGAACACCGGCAGACCATGGACGTCTTCGCGCGCCAGGGCATGCCCACCTTCTCCCGCATCGAGCGGGCGGCCCGGGCCATCGCGGCCATGGTCGAGTTTGAAGCCCGGCGGAGAGGATAGACGGCAGTCGTCAGGCGGAAACTCCCCGGCCGAGGGCATAGCGCCGCTCGTAAAGCGTGCGGTCATAGGCCGCGCGCCGGCCGGGGCACTCCTCCCGCGGGCAGAGTTGACAGCTTTCGAAACGGGATTCGGACGGAAAGCGGATGCCCGAGACCGAGTGGGCCGGCACCATCATGAGCTGCGGCGTGATCGTAACGCCGATCCGGCCGGCCTCCTCCCCCAAAATCGTGAACAACGACCGCTGCTCCTCGATGGGCCAGTCCTTAAGGGAGCCGGGGCTCATGACCGAGGTCGGGCCCGGGAGGAAACGCCGGTCGAGGTGGTCCTGCATGGCCAGGCCGGCCTGGCGCAGGGCCGCGATCTTCAAGGCGTCGGCCCAGAAACGGTGCACCAAGTCCGGAAGAGACCAGGCCCATTCCTCGATCTCGCGGCCGCAGGTGAGGACAAAAGGGAAGACGCGGTGCACGTTCTCCAGGTTGACCTTGAGCACGCGGCTCTTTAGCCTCGTCCCATCCACTGCGATGAGGTCCTCGTCCAGGGCGTCCACATAGGCCAGCCGGTACAGGGCCTTGGGTCGGGCCACCGAGACCGCTTCCTCCACTAGGCGCTCGAAATCTCCGGTGTCCTCCTCCCGCACTCGGCACTGCTTGCGGAGCTTCTCGATGTTCGCCGCGAAGGGAATGTCGTCCAGCAGGAAAACCCTGGTTTCTTCATCTATCCTGGTTTTATCCGGCAAATCCACCTCGCTCCGCTCGCTCACTGGTTGAATTCGAGGGCATCGAACCCCTCTTCCATGATGGACAGGCCGCGCTCGAGCTCATCGTCGGCGATGACCAGGGGCATAAGGGTGCGGACGACGTTGCCGTATGTGCCGCAGGTGATCAGGATCAACCCGTGTTAGAGGCAGAATTCGGTCAAGGCCTTGGCCTCTTCCGGGGCCGGCTCCTTGGTCTGGCGGTCCTTCACCAGTTCGAGGGCCAGCATCGGCCCCAGGCCCCGCACCTCGCCGATAAGCTCGTACCGCCCGGCCCAGGCATCAAACCGCTCGCGCACCTTCCGGCCCAGCCGTACGGCCCGCGCCAGCAAATCCTCTTCATCGAAGACGTCCAGCACGGCCAAGGCCGCCCGGCAGGCGACCGGGTTGCCACCGAAGGTTCCGCCCAAGCCGCCCACGTGGGGCGCGTTCAAGACGTCTTTCCTACCCACCACCCCGCCGAGCGGCAGGCCCGCGGCCAGGCTCTTGGCCACCGTGACCAGGTCCGGGTCCACGCCGTAGTGCTCCATGGCGAACATCCGGCCGGTGCGCCCCATGCCGGACTGGATCTCGTCGGCGATGAACAGGATGCCGTTTTCCCGGCAGATCTCGGCGATGCGGCGGAAGTATGGCGGCGGCGGGGTGATGAACCCGCCTTCGCCCAGCACGGGCTCGGCGATCAGCGCGGCCGTGGACTCTGGCGCCACGTTGCTCATGAAAAACTCCTTCAGGCTCTCGGCGCAGAAGGTGTCGCAGGCCGGGTAACTCTGTCCGAAATGACAGCGGTAACAATACGGCGCCGGCAGGTGGTACACCTCGGGCGCGAACGGCCCGAAGCCCTTCTTGTAAGGCATGACCTTGCCGGTCAGGGTCATGGCCAGCAGGGTCCGGCCGTGAAACCCGTGCTCCAGGGCGATGACCGCCGGCCGCCCGGTGAAGTATCGGGCGGCCTTGACCGCGTTCTCGACCGCCTCCGCCCCGGAGTTGGCCCATAAGGCCATCTTCTCGAAACGGCCCGGCGTCAGGGCGCACAGCCGCTCGGCCAGGGCAACGTAAGGCTCGTACATGACCACGTGGAAGCAGGTGTGAATGTATTTCTCCGCCTGGTCCTTGATAGCGGCCACCACCTTGGGATGGCAGTGACCCACGTTCTGGACGCCGATCCCGCCACTGAAATCGACGTACTCCCGCCCTTCCACGTCCCAGATAAGCGCCCCCCGGGCCTCACGGACAAAACGAGTGTGGATGTTGAACGGGCCCTGCGGGACCCGGGTCTGCCTTAGCTTGAAAAGCCTGCCGCTCGCCGTGGTCGTCATCTCCCCCTCCCGGCCTCGATGATGGAAAAAGCAGGGCTTGGCCCGACCCTGCCCTGACATACCACGTCCGCGCCGGTTTTGAAAGACGCTTTTCCTCTCATTTCCCTTGACCTAAGACCCGGTCGTGCTATTCTGAAGCTGGTCGAGCACCACCCGGGACGACAAGGAGCGCCATATGTCTGAAAGAGCAACGACCCTCGAGCGGCGCATTCAGATCCTGGCGGACTGGATGGCCGAGGCCGAGCGGCTGGTGGTCTTCACCGGCGCAGGGATCAGCACCGATTCCGGGCTGCCCGATTTCCGCGGCCCGGACGGGCTCTGGACCCGGCGGGACAAAGGCCTGCCGCCCGATCCACGCAAAAGAGACTGGACCCAGAGCGAGCCCAACGTGGCGCACCACGCCATCCGGGAACTTCAGGACCTGGGCAAGCTCACCTTTCTCGTTTCGCAGAACATTGACAACCTGCATCTCAAATCCGGCATCCGGCCCGACCTCCTGGCCGAGCTGCACGGCAACATCGCCCTCTTGCGCTGCCCGCACTGCGAGCAGACCTTTCCCAAGGCGTTGGGGATGGAGAGTTGCGAGTGCGGGGGAACGCTGCGTTCCAGCGTGGTCGATTTCGGGGAATCCCTGCCCACCAAGGACCTCTCCGCATCCTTTGCACATGCCCAGAACTGCGATCTGATGCTGGTGGTTGGGTCCAGCCTAGTGGTCACGCCGGCGGCGACCGTGCCGCGGGTCGCTTACGAAAGCGGGGCCAAGTTGGTGATCATCAACCGCGGCGAAACGCCGCTGGACCGCATCGCGCACCTCAAGTTCAGCGAGGGCATCGCCGAGGTGCTGCCGCCGGTGCTGGAACGCTTGAAAAGGACGCCCTGACCCGGGCCCGAATCGGGAAAAGACGCATGGAGCAGCCTCCCGAACCTCAGAGCGGGCAAACGGGGTCCGACGTGAAAAATGAGCCCCGCACCGACCCCAACCAGGGAACCTACTGCCTGATCCTGCGCCTTGAAAAGGAACGAAGCATCCGGGTGGGCCGAAGACCGGCCTGGACCTTCCCCCAGGGATATTACGTCTACGTCGGCTCGGCCATGAAAAACCTTTCCCAGCGCATCAAGCGCCATCTCGGCCGGAAGAAACGCGGAAAAAAGCTCTTCTGGCACATCGACTTTTTTCTCGAACACGCGGTCGTGCTTGAAGTGAAAACGATTCGGTCCGGGATCCGGCTTGAGTGCGCGCTCAGCCGGCGGCTGGCCGGCCAGGCCGACGTCGCGGCCGTCCCGCCCCGTTTCGGGGCCTCGGACTGCCGCTGCCGCAGCCACTTGCATCGCTTCCCAAAGGACCCTCGGCCCCTGCTGAACAATCTATGGTCCGAGATGAATCCGCGTCGTGCCCTTGGCCTCGAAGCGCAAGAGTGCCGCTTTGCGCCGCCCGAAGTGAGACCGTTGCAAAACATAGGAAGCCGAGACGAAATCGAGGAGGGCGAGGATCGAAGCCGCAGGAATATTACTATATTTCGAGGACTTCGAGCCGAAGTCCGACAATGAGTTCGGCCGGCAGCCGAAGTTTTGCAATGGTCTCGGAGTCTGAAATGATCGGACGAAAAGGTCTGCGAGCGGCCGGGGAGGGATGATGCCAATCTACGACCTGGCTGAATTCTTCAGCCTTTCCCGGGCGCTGTACTATTCGCTGTCGGCCACGCTGGAAGGGCCGACCTACATTCTGCAGTACATCACCGCGAAAAAATCCCTGACCTCGGAAGAGGAGACCCGCCTTCTGCGTGACGCCCTGGTGTATCTCATCAGCGCTTACAGCGACAAGTTCAGGCAGCTCGGACCGCCCGCCGTACTTCACCCTCTCCGCGCCACGGCCCTGCTCTCCCGCACCCTGGACCGCCCGAACCTGCTCGACCTCCTGACCCAGATGTTTCATGATGTCCTCGAGGACATCAGCCCGATCGATTTCGAGTTTGAAAAGTGGCGGCTCATCGAGAGCCAGCTCTCGAATCTCCTGGAGAACCTTCCCTCGCAGGATCAGACCGAGCTGGGGGACCGGCTGGTCAAACTGACCCGGACCGAGGGCGAATCCTATTTTCACTATATTGCTCGGCTGCTTGCCACCAGCGAGCGGACGTCGATTTTGGTCAGGGCCAAGCTGGCCGACCGGCTCGACAACACCCTGGACATGCGCATCGATCTCCAGGATTCGCAGGAGCCCCAAGAATTCTTCGAACGCGTCTTCAACCTGGTCTTCGTGAACACCTACCGCCACGAAACGACGCTCGCCGCGGACCATCCGCCGCGCGCCCCCATGAACGGCGCTTGGCGTTTGTATGAACTTTTCAAGAATCTGGTCCTGCTCTCCCTGATCCGGCAAGAAAAGGCCGACGCGGGCGACCCGGCCGCGGGCCAGCTATTTCAGGCCGTTACCACGGCCAGCCTGCGGGAGGCCCAGCGCATTTTCCAGCACGTCCTCGACTACCACGGGCAGGAGGTGCGCCGTCCGCGTCAGGCCCTGCTGGAAACCATGGAATACTGCTACGGCGGCGGCACCGACCAGATCACGCGGCCCAATTTGAAAAACGCGCTGGATGGATTTTTCGCCTCTTACTTCAACGAGACCACTCGGAAGGCGCGCGAACAGAGGCTCAACGCCCTCTATAAGGACAAGACCCTGATGTTCCGGGCCGCGGTGGCCTTCACTGTCATCTACCAAAATTTTCTCATCGATCCCGACTATTACGTCCACGGCATCAGCCCGGACGGCATTCACCCCCTCTAGCCGGGCTGGTCCTCATCCCGATCACCGTCTTCCTCCTCGGCCTCGCCGGCCGGGAATGCGCCGCGGGAAACGCCGTCCAGCGCGCGAGCGGGGCGAAGGAAAGTCCTCCGGTGGCTCCCAGCCCGGGTCCAGGTCCGGTTCCGACTCGGTCTCTTCCTCCCAGGTCTCCAAACGGCGGGCGGCCGCCCTTTTCTTTCTAAACCAGATGGGGACGATGGACAACGCGGCCAGGAACCACAACAGTCCGGAGCCGGCCAGAATGGACAGGAAGGAAAAACGAACGGTAAGCCACCGGTGAAACGCCCCTTCCACGACATCGCGCCTCAGACCGGTGGCCTGGAGCAAGGCGTTGTCCAGGCCGATACCCAGACCCAGGTTCTGAATCAGACGGCGGCAGGCTTCCGCCCCATAGCGGCTCTCCAGAAAAGACAGGAAATAGTAGCTTTCGGCATAGGCCGTTTCCGCTCCGTACCGATCGTACGGAAACCGTTCGACCAACTCGTCGAGCGGAATAAAACGCTTGGCCATGACCGCGCGGGCCATATCCACCCGACGGGACCAGGCAAACTCGCCTGAAAGCCGCATGGCCAGCGCCTCCTCGAGCCAGACCGGCACGGGCCGATCCTTGAAAAGCTCTTCGAGGATCAGATGGGCCAGTTCGTGGCCCAGGAGCGTGTCCAGGTCCATCTCCGGAATCAGACGGGGGGACTTGATGACAATGAGTCCGTACTCGGGATAGGCCACGCCCGCGGCCCACGCGGGAACCCTTCGCCCGCCGGGCTGGGCCCGGCGAAAGGCGGGCTCCGACGAGGCGACCTCGATCCGGACCGGTCCTGGTGGCGTCAACCCGGTCCGCTCTTCGAGCCGAACCAGGATCTCTTCGGCCTGGCGTCCGACCGATTCGGCCAGCCGGGTGGACCGGCCGTCCTCACGGGCCACGACGACCGGCGACTGGGCTCCGGTCAGGCCTGGCGGCTCTGCCCCGGACATGAAGGGCAGGAGCATGACCAGCAAAAGCAGCGCCGGGAGCCTCATCCGTCCTGCCGTTCGTCTTCATAGCCCAAGGCGGCCCGCACCTCGGCCAGGGACAACCCTTCCACCTGCAGCACCTTCGCGCGGGAAGCCGCGCCGGAGACCAGAACCACTCGGGATGGAGGGACCCGCAGCCGCTTGGACAGAAGACGGATGAGGGCCTGGTTGGCCTTGCCGTCCACGGCCGGGGCCCTGACGCTCACCTTGAGGGCGTCGCCATAAAGGCCCCCCACGGCCTCGCGGAAGGACCGCGGCGTGAGCCGCACCTTGAAGCGCACGCCGGCCGCGTCCTCCTTGATATGCCAGCCGCTTAAGAGTTCGGACAAAGGAACCTCCGGTGGCGGGGGCTTCCGGCCGGCTCGGGCCGCCTTTGCGGAAGAAAGGGGTTAGAACATGCGGCCGGGCCCCAGGAACTGGGCAGGCCCCAAGAACTGGGCCGCGAGCAGGTCCACGAGGTGCATCAGGAGGTAGAGGCCGGCGATAGCCACGAGCGGGGACAGGTCGAGGCCGCCGAAAACCAGGGGCAGGGCGCGGCGCAGCCGATACAGCAAAGGTTCGGTCATGGCATAGACGACGCGGACGATGGGATTGTACGGATCCGGGCTGATCCAGGAGATGACCGCCCGCACGATGATGACTATGAGATAGAGAAACAGGACCGTCCTCGCCAGGCTAAGCAGGCTCAGAAAAAACAGCGGCAGGAGGATGCCGGCCGAAGCGCCCTGGCCGAACATTTTGAGGCCCCGGACCAGGAAGTCGTTCAGGAAAACGAGCAGGAGGATCAGGATGACGGGAGAAAAATCGAGGCCGGCGAACCAGACGGGCAGTCCCGAGCGGCGGATGTAGTAGAGGGGCGGGTCGGTGATGCGGGCCAGGAACTGGACGACGGGGTTGCCAGGGTGGGGGTTCACCCAGGTGATCACGGCCCGGATAACCACGATCCATAGGTACACGGTCAGCCCCAGGCCGAGCAGCGAGGCCAGCCCCGTGAGCAAGCTGTTCTGAGGCATGATGCAGGGGCGCCTTCCTTCATTCTTAATAATACCAAGCTAATCGCTGAGCCGGAAAAAGTCAAGGCGGGTGGGCCGCAGGAGCCGGCGTCCGGCGTCTGACCTTCGTCATCGCCGCATTGTTCGTCGGGGAACGACTTTAAAATAGGCTCAGACATGGGGGGGCCGTTTTTTTTTAAA
>Ga0315282_10004517_pt1 | contig 24210 bp, 19 predicted proteins | sample YL17G07_20_MG_FD_203693 | JGI IMG/M metagenome (GOLD analysis project Ga0315282, IMG submission 203693) | Sediment microbial communities from Yellowstone Lake, YNP, Wyoming, USA - YL17G07_20 | ecosystem: Environmental > Aquatic > Freshwater > Lake > Sediment | place: USA: Wyoming | collected... | reverse complement strand
ATGAAAGGCGCGTTTCAAGGAGATTATAGGGTGAGCAAGGAAATAGAAGGTTATTACGACAGCGAGGGCCACTGCCTCAAAGTATTGTCGGAGCAAAAGGTGGGACAACCATCTGACAAAGATAAAGCTGGCGAAGCAAGCTCCGAGAAGATTAAGAAGGTGTCCGACAGGCTGCTTAGGGGCGCACTGGTTGTTCTTGGCACCTGCTTCGTAGGGCTGGGGATTCTGGGGATATTCCTCCCCCTCTTGCCCACTACGCCTTTCTTCCTGCTCGCCGTGGCCTGCTACGCCAGAAGCTCAAGGCGGTTCTACGATTGGATGCTGAACAATAGACTATTTGGAAGCTACATCAGGAATTATCGCGAAGGGAAAGTGATTCCCTTAAAGCTGAAAGTTTTAACCTTAGCCCTGCTGTGGGGCACTATAACATACTCGGCTTTCTTTGTGGTGGACGAGCTTTACTGGAGAATTATCCTGCTGGTGATAGCTGTCGGAGTCACTATACATATTCTAAAAACGAGGACTCTAAAACAAAACGGGTAGCCTGGACTCCTGCTTCCGCAGGAGTGACATAAACTGATGCAAGGGAGAGGAATTTAGAAGGTACGATCTTGGTAGGTAGAATATGACGATACAGATAGACGTTGAGAAGTGCACTGGTTGCGGCTTGTGCGTGCCAGTATGCCCCTTCGGGGTAATGGAGCTGGTCAACGAGAAGGCGCGCGTAAAGGATGGCTGCAACCTCTGCGGCGCCTGCGTGGATGCCTGTACTTTCGAGGCCATAAAAATCGAGAAGGCCGAGCAGAAGGTCAGCGAGGGCTACAAAGGAGTCTGGGTCTTCGCAGAGCAACGGGACGGCAAGCTCAAGAGTGTGGCCTACGAACTGGTCTCCGAGGGCAGGAAGCTGGCAGATAAGCTGGGCACCGAGCTCGGCGCAGTATGCCTGGGACACAATATCAAGGATGTGGAACATCTTTTCCAGTACGGGGCGGACAAGGTCTATCTGGCAGACAACCCTGTTTTAGCAGACCATCAGGAGGACTTATACACCGGATTGCTTTTGGACCTCATCAAAGAGCACAAGCCCGAGATACTTATCGCAGGCGCTACCTCGATGGGGCGTTCCTTCATCCCCCGCGTGGCTGCCCAGCTTTGTACAGGGCTCACTGCCGACTGTACGGGGCTCGACATAGACCCTGAGACCAAGCTGCTGCTGCAGACTCTTCCTACATTCGGCGGCAACGTCATGGCCACTGTCATATGCCAGACAAAAAGGCCCCAGATGGCAACCGTGCGCCCGCATGTATTCAAAAAGGGAAGCTACAAGGAACGCAAGGGGCAGATAATAAAGGTGGACTTCAAGAGAGAGGCCATCACTGCCAGAACCAAGCTGGTTAAATTCATCGAAGACCTGACCGAGAAGGTCAAGCTGGACGAAGCGGAGATAATCGTCTCAGGAGGTCGCGGTCTGGGCAAGACAGAGAACTTCCAGATTATAAGGGAACTGGCTGAGGTACTGGGAGCTGCGGTGGGCTCCTCACGTCCCCCTGTGGACGAAGGCTGGATATCATACTCGCACCAGGTAGGACAGACAGGAAAGACCGTCTGTCCCAAGCTCTACATCGCCTGCGGCATCTCGGGCTCCGTGCAGCACATAGCCGGCATGGGTACGTCCGAGTGCATCATCGCTATCAACGAAGACCCCAATGCGCCGATCTTCCAGGTGGCTACTTACGGCATAGTGGGAGACCTATTTAAGGTAATACCCATGCTGACCGAGAAGTTGAAGAGGTCTAGGGGACTCTTATAGTATAGCGGTTTCCCTCAAGCTGCGGGAAAGAGAAGCAGAAACCCACTGTTCCCGGGTTAAGGCAGTCTATTCTTCGTCTTAGAAAGATAGATCGACTACTCTGAATACGCTCTTTACTTTGGCAGGCATCCACATTTTGAGGTAATCAATCTTCTTCTCAAGCGGCAGATCCCATTTAGGGTTTACATCGAATTCTACCACTACCCTGGACTTTTCCACCTTAGCATTAGATACAGTGCCTCTGAAGCCCAGAACTCTGATGACTTCCTCTCTGGCTCGATCAACATTGGGGCTATTTCCACCAATGTGCTCGAGAACAATCTTCATATTCTGCCTCCTCTTACTATCGGATAGTTAAGCCAACCTTAATTAGCCGCTTTTATATTCTTGCTCCTGACTTTATACGCCAGCCCGTCTCTGACCCAGATAGTAAAATTTACTCCTATAGGTCTATATTAGACTTATACGATTACAATTTAATTAAAAATCGCAGCATAAAATTACAAATGCATTACAAAGAAATTACAATATATGCTTATTCGTTAATCTTCTTATAAGCATATTGCTACGGAAACCTATTAAATAGAGTGCTTTGAGGTAATTTTGCAGGTGAATTGAGCAGGTAATCGGGAAAGCATGATACGATTGGATTTAATCTAAAGAGGTAACCCTCGGGGGCATAGATTGTGCCGTTCGGGCTGTACAGAGGCAGAAATCGCGCTGTTGCACCAGAGCCGTTCAAATCAGATATTGTCTGGTTTGGCCAAAAAATATCCTATGCCCGCTTTAGTGAGGATAAGTTGCGGTTGGCTGGGATCTGCTTCGACTTTGGCCCTCAGGCGCCTGATATGAACCCTTAAACTATCAATAGAGCCAGGGTAATCTTCACCCCACACTTCCTCGGCAAGGCTAACGTAGGTCGCAACATGACTCGCGTTTTTCATGAGGCTATGAATGATGTGGGCTTCGATAGTAGTGAGTTTTATCTCTTTTCCCCCGATCAGGAGTTGGTGTGTCGAGGGATTGAATCGCAGCGGCCCGTAAGATAGCGCAGCTTCTTTAACTACATGGCTTCTATCACGTATCCTGGCCCTCACCCGAGCCAGAAGCTCTAACTGGCTACATGGTTTCACAATGTAATCATCTGCTCCCCACTCAAGACCTTTAACTATATCAGCTTCATCTGCCTTCACAGTGAGGATAATAATAGGTACGAGAGAAAAAGAGCGAACCTGTTTTAGAACATCGAAACCGCTTATATCAGGAAGCCCCAAATCGAGAATGACGATATCCGGGGCTTCGCTTTCCACTAAATCTATACCTTTTTTCCCCAGATGAGTGGATATTATCTTGGTTTCCGGCCAGCGTATCTGGAGAGCCAAGGAAATAGACTCTACAATCTCCGGGTCATCTTCGATGATCAGCGCTTTCAATAGACCTCCTAGATTTCGGGGCCTGCCTCATTGACTAGCAGCTTTTAAGGGCAATGAGAAACTGAAACTTGAGCCTTCTCCCACATGGCTTTTCACCCATATCTGTCCGCCATGAAGGGATACAAGTGTTTTGCAGAGAGTGAGACCCAACCCCAGTCCGCTCAATCGCTCTCCGGCAACCTCCGTACGATGATACGGTTCAAACATGTGCTGTTGCTCTTCCTCGGCTATGCCCGGGCCATTATCCTCAACCTCCACTACCAGACTAGCATTCTTCTGACTTGCTCTTAAAGTAATCCTTCCCCTCTCAGGGGTGTAGTTCAAAGCATTGCTGAGTAAATTCAACACAATCTGCCGCAACCTGACTTTATCAGCTCTAACCGAGGGCAGGGAATCGGGCAGCTCCATAATCAGAAATTGCCCACGACTCGAAGCTACTGGGGTCACATACTCAACCACCTCTCGAAGCAGTTGTAATACATCTAACGGCTCGATTTTTAACTCGAGCATGCCTATCTCCCCTTTTGCCAAGTCGAGAAGTTCATCTATCGTACTGTTCAGATTGGAGGCACCACGGCTGATGTTTCTAGCCAAGCTTAACAGAGGCTCTTCCTTGAGTTCAGAAGCCAGCACTTGACTCGAAATCAACATTGGGGTGAGTGGAGTCTTCAGCTCGTGCGCCAATGCCCTGGTGAACTCTACCCTCTTCTTCATCTCCATTTCGAGCTGCTGGCGCAAATTTTTTTCCTGCCGATAAAGCTCCTGTAACTTCTCTTCTGCCTGTCTGCGCTCAGTAATATCGCGGTAGTTGACAATAATCCCGCCTACTATAGGGTCATCAAGGAGGTTCCTGGCTATGACCTCAACAGTACGCCATGAGCCATCTTTGTGCCGAACACGCGCTTCTGTTCTTACTAAGTTAGCCGGGTTTTGCATTAACTCATTGTAGAGGTTCATCACTTTTGGCGTGTCTTCCGGGTGAACTGTCGAAAAGCCGTTTGTGCCGATTACCTCCTCCGGTTGATATCCGCGTGGAGGCTTAGCCAGAGGGATCGCAGATTTTACAATTCCGTCCTTAGTAATAACCACAACAGCATCCAAAGCGTTTTCAGTGAGAGACCTGAAATATTTCTCTGAGCTTTTCAAATTCTCCAGGGCAAGTTGGCGCTCAGTGATATCGCGGAAATTAGCAACTATACCTGCAACTATGGGGTCGTGCAACAGATTTCGAGCGGACCCTTCCACATAATGCCATGAGCCGTCGTTCCAGAGGGCACGCCACTCCGCATGTATCGTAGCGCCGGGACTGGCTTTTATCTCTTCGAGTTGGCGCACCAGACGCGGCAAATCATCAGGATGGATAAACTCGAAAATGCTCCTGCTTTGCCTATCTTTTGGAGAATATTTTGTCACTTTTTGTGCTGAGGGACTTTCATATCGTATGCTGCCATCACTATTCAGGACCACAATGACTTCCTGCGAGTTTTCGATGAGTGACCGAAAGTATTTTTCGCTTTCCAGCAGAACCTGCTCAATCTGCTTGCGCTCGGTGATCTCATTTTGAAGTTGCTCGTTTGTTTCTCTCAGTTCAGCGGTGCGTTCTGCTACCATTTTTTCAAGATGCCAGCGGTGTTTGTCCAATTCCTGCTGCATCTTCCTGCGCTCAGCGATATCCTTGAAGAAAAGCACCGTTGCTACATTGCCACGGTAGATCATAGTGCTTGCACTAGCTTCGATAGGCAGCGATGCGCCGTCTTTGCGCCGCATGGTAGTCTCGTAATAGCTAGGGACTTGCCCACCACTTTGTCTTCTTCTGTATCGTTCCTGCAGCTTAGTAAGTTCAGATGACTCAAAAAAATCCCAGGCAGACATCGTGAGCGCCTCGGCGGGTGAATAGCCCACCATCTTACAAGCCTCGTCATTAACGAAAACAATAGCTGCTTCCCGTTCCGGCGCATTCTGGAGGACGACGATTCCATATCCAGCTTTGCCCACGGTTTCAACCAGAGCCCGATGCCATTCCTCCGAGTCTTTCAATACTTCGGGGCTGGTCAAACCAGGCGTATTCTTCGCGACTCTACCTTTACCCGCCATCCCTCCACTCCTCCATTTCAACTGGAAGTCAGGCTAGCGCTCTCAACCCTGAACCCTACCTGCGCCTTCTTGTTTTCGCCGGCGCTGAAGCAACAGCCTTTCTTCCGATCAATTCAACGCCCTTCCTGAAAGCCTGGAGATTCAGATCCACGTCCTTAGGGGCAAAAATCTCCTTTATTGAACCCTCAAAATTCTTCAATGTAATGGGGAGCATGCCTGAGCCAGCCAGGGCACCCACCATAACGACGTTGGCAGCGAGACCTGTCTCACCCTCCTGGATGGCTTTGACCACCCTGACCTCGGCTACCAATTCCCCTAGCTTTTGCAGGACTTCTTCAACGGGGGGATACTTGGCCTGCCCGGAGAGAACCCAGATAGGATAAATAGGTCTCGGGCTGACGATAACCCTGGTCTTGGGGTTGCCAAAGTCACCAATGATGCGCAAAGCTTCTATAGGCTCCAGTCCCACGATGACATCCGCCTCGCCTTCAGGTATCAGAGGACCACACTGCGCCCGGGCGGAGAAGCGGATGTGGCTCATCACCGGGCCTCCTCTCTGCGAAGCACCGTAGGTCTCCCCCACTGTGACGTAAAGCCCTTCCTTTATCCCGGCGGTAGCCACTATCTGAGAGGCGAGGATATTACCCTGGCCGCCGACTCCTGCTATGATTAGGTTTAGCGGTTCTTTCTCTAAAGTCATGATGCAGCCCCCCGAACCATGATAGCCCCCCTGGGGCAAAGCGTGGCGCAAACTCCGCAGCCGGTACAGACCATTTCATCTATCTTGGCCTTCTGGGCTTCCTGGTCCCAGATTATGCCGGGGCAGTTGAACACCCTGCTGCAGAATCGGGCACAGCCACAGTCATCGCCAATACATTTTGACTGGTCGACATAGTATTTCTCCTGCAGCTTCTCCTTGGCCTCGATGCGGAAGCACCTTCTGCGGAAGACCATTACCCTGGGACCATTCTCCTGAAGCATATCGTAAAGTTCCTGAACTGCCTGGCTTATTTCAAAGGGGTCCCTTACCCTGACCTCCACTCCGATAGCCTTGCATATATTCTCGATCTCCACCGTGGGCGCGGGAAGGCCCAATGCATCGCATCCGGAGCCCGGATGGGGTTGGAAGCCGGTCATGGCTGTCCCGCCGTTGTCCAGTATTACCATGAGGACATTGCTATTGTTGACCCGGGCATTGATAAGCGCGGGTATAGCAGCATGATAGAAGGTGGAGTCGCCACAGACGGCGATCACAGGCTGGTTGAAGCCAAACCTGTCGAGCTTGCCGAATCCGTTGGCCAGCCCGATGCCAGCGCCCATACAGTGGATGGTCTTCAATTGAAAATAACCTGCGGGGCCTGCCCCGATGCTGTAGCAACCAATATCGCCAGTGACAAACCCATCTCGTCCGTCTAGCTTGAGCGCAGATTTTATGGCCCACAATGATGCCCGGTGTGGGCATCCGGTGCAAAAGGTGGGCATCCTGGGCGGGATATAGGCTAACGCTTCTTTTGCCTTTTCAACATATTTACCATCCCTGGCTTTGGGCTGCAGGCCCTTGATGCTCGCCAGGGCAGTAGTGACTTTGTCTTGATTTAGCTCCCCGCAGGCCGGGCGATGACCTGATTTGGCACCATAGACCTCGATTGATCCTAGAGTCTTGGCCTGCTCCGCCAGAAGTATTTTCAGGTTTTGCTCCAGGAAGGGGTCGACTTCCTCAATGATGAGTATCTCAGTTACGTTCTTCAAGTGGTCAATGATGAATTTCTCGGGAAGCGGCCAGGTGGTGCCGATTTTCAGAATTCCCACTTTGTTTTCTAGTCCCAGCGCTGCTACTGCCTCGCGGGAATAGAGCCAGCCGCTGCCGCAGGTAACTATGACGAATTTTGCTTTCTTGGGACCGACATAAAAATTGAACCGCGAGGACTCGAAGTCTTCTCGCGCCTGCTCCAGCTTCTGGTGAAGGGCGACATGCTGAGCAACTGCGAAGGCCCCCGAGATGTAGATGCCGTCAAATTTCGCGGTTCTCTTCTTTTCGGGAAGCTCACCGAGCTCAACATTACCTCTGCTATGAGATAACCTAGTGACGCTCCTGAGTATGCAGGGCAATCCGAGCTTCTCAGAGAGCTCGAATGCCCAACTGGTCATATCTTTGGCTTCCTGGAAGTCAGCCGGCTCCAATAGAGGAAGGTCAGCATACCTGGCGTAGCTGCGGCTGTCTTGCTCGTTGCTGCTGGATATCGCCGAGGGGTCATCGCAGGCTGCCAGGACAAGTCCGCCATTGGTGCCGGCGAGATTAACGGTCATAAGGAAATCCGCACACACGTTGATCCCATTCTGCTTCATGGCTACTAACGCCCTCAGGCCGGCGAGGGAAGCGGCAGTCGCCGCTTCGAAGGCCACAATCTCGTTGGTGGACCATTCGACATAAATGTTGAAACGGTCAGCCACACGCGCCAGAGACTCAGTGATCTCCGTGGCAGGCGTACCCGGATAGGAGGCGCAGAAGTCAACGCCGGCCTCGATAGCCCCTCGTGCGATGGCTTCATCCCCCATCATGAGCACGGTTTTGCCGGGCTGGTTTAGCTCTAATGTAACCATGGCAAACTCCTAAAGGAACTTTTTCTTCTCTTGAGCGCTGAGGCGCAGGTACAACAGATTCTTTTTATCGTTCGTCCTCTTCTGGATTGCGTCTACAGCCCTCTTTTTCTTGATGGACGACGCCTCTTTCAGGTGTTCTAGCCTTGTCTGCTCCAGTGATTTGGTATTGAGCACGCCGGCCTTCTTCGCCTTATCAATGAACTTCTTGCCCGCCGGCGTTCTCACAATCAGCGTATTCCAGTCTTCGATCCCTTCCACCATGCCCACCGAGATATCGGCGAACTCGGAGGTCATATCGTAGCAGACGCTGCATGTGGGCTTGATGAATTTTCTGACCTCATCCAGTGAGAACCTTACGTCGCCTGTCGTTGTCTCGACGACCATGATGTTGGCCGGAGGCGGCGGGATGTCGATGCGCTTGACTTTGGAGAGGTCTACTTTCCCTTTGAGGAATTCCGAGAAGCCTTTATAGGACAGCGCCCAAGTGCAGAAAAGCCCGATGACGAGCTTGACTCCCTTGGCTCCGGTCTCATGTTTTGAAGACTGCATCTTTCTCAGGGCTATGACCTGACATGGGATGCCGACCAGACCGATGGAGTCTTTGCCCTGCTTTGCTGCCTCGTTCAGCTTGGCTAAGGTAGCGGAGGATATGTAGTTCGACCCTGTACATTCCGCCATCTGGTTGCTCTCATCAACCAAAACCGACGCAGGCATCATGGCTGCATCGAAGGGCCTGGTAAGCACAGCGTTGCTTATCTGGCCCGTGTCCAGAGCATATTTCATGAGGGCAGAGACCACACCGCCGTACTGAGCGCGGCAGCGTATCTCGCTATCCTTTGCCTGTGCCATCTCTATGGAGATATATGGCCCGAGGGAGTAGTCGGTGCGCGTCTTGCCAAATACGCTTTTATCCAGAGCAGCGATATCGGTGAGCGTGCGGGGACAAAAATCGTAGCACTTTCCTTCAGTGAGGCCGCAGGGTTCGATTACAGCCACCTTGTCCCTGACCACTTTGATATAGGGGCAGATATTTACGCAGGCACCGCAGCTTGTACACAGGTCTTGACTGAAGACTTCCTGCTCCAGGTCCGAGGAACTTTTACCCGCTTGCATGGCAACCCCCTTGGACAACGTCTTACATGACTATTTTATCCCAAAAACTAGAAAATGTCGCCTCTTAGCTGGATTCTGAACTACCCTTTTGGGGGGCTTGATTATAGGGGAAGCAGTCAAGAAATGCAAGGATTATTACAGGCTGAGGTAAGCACCTAGCATTTTACAAAGGAAAGGAGAGGACTTTGATGCAAACCAGCTTACGTCCACGTGGACATCACTATGTTCGTTCAATGGTGACGCAGCCTAGTTTTGTTTGTCCACTGGCAGGTGTTTATCAATTGTAGCCTCACCCTGCCATTGCCGCGTAGTGCTTCATGCTGTCCTCAGGTCAACATCAGGTAGTATCAACGTAAAATGCTGGGGTGTATCGTATCCTTCGATTCTGGGATAGGCAGAGTAAACACCTACTCTAGGTGCTAACCTACCCCCCTACCAGTACAGCTTCATTTTGAACACAATGCTGCCAAGGAAATGATGTCGCCAGCACATCAGCAAAGGATGAGATAATATATGCTACCTTACGGGCTGGCGGCAAGGCTGAGCCACGGCTGATAACTGCAAGAGGGACTAAATTTCGGTGAAGTCAGAGCAGGTTTCCTTGTGATGTAAGCAACGTACTTAACTTCTTGGGATTGTTGCTCTTCGTCATAGCTTCTTCTGTAGTAACAATATTTCTTCTTACTAAGTCCGCCAGTGCTTGGTCCATGGTCTGCTTGCCCTCGGGCGCACCGAGTTCGAGGTTGGAGATTATTTCGTGAACTTTGCCTTCACGGATGAGCTTTCTTACACCTGATGTAGCAACCAATATCTCAAAAGCGGCTATTTGGCCCCCTCCGATACGGGATAGGAGCGTTTGCGACAGTACTGCCTCCAATATCTGAGATAACTGTGCTCTAATTTGTGGTTGTTGCACTGCGGGGAAAGTATCAATAATGCGGTCAATCGACTGTGCAGCATCGATGGTGTGCATTGTACCAAGTATAAGATGACCTGTCTCTGCCGCTGTTATAGCTGTGCTAATCGTGGCAAGATCGCGCAACTCTTCGATGACAATTACATCCAAGTCGTGGCGGAGGGCATGAACCAGCGCAGCATGGAAGGAGCGGGCGTCCTGGCCTATGTCGCGCTGCTGGATGATACACCGGTTATTACTGAACAAGAATTCGATGGGGTCTTCAATAGTGATGACGTTTCGTCTCTCTGTTTGGTTGAGATGATTAATCATGGCTGCCAGAGTGGTTGACTTGCCACTTCCAGACTGGCCGGTTATCAGGATAAGCCCTTTCTGCTTGAGTACAAGCGCCTTGCAGATTTGTGGTAAGTCCAGTTCATCGATAGATGGTATCCTGTATGGTACAAAACGGAAGGCAAGGCTTATAGAGCCTCGTTGCTGTAGTGCGTTGACTCGAAATCGCCCCAGACCTAGGATGCCATAGGCGAAATCTAACTCAAGCTCTTTACAAAAGGTCTCCTTTTGTTCTTCAGTAGTAATTTCTTCAAATATAGAGGCGGCATCCTTTGGCGTAATGGGCGGCAAGTCGTCTTGCGATACAAGCTGACCTTGAATGCGGAGCACAGGGGGGCTGGGCACCGTGATATGCAAATCAGAGGCACCTTTGCTTACCATTAAACTGAGAAGCTCATTTATCTGTATACCCAGGGCGTGAGAGGTCTTGGTATCGTCAAACGGGGAGAGCTGTTGTTCAGGCATTTTTTACCTCTTACTAGAGTATTACTTGTGTTGAAATATATCGTAGTATGGGTTGAATACTCAGTTAATCACCTGTTGGTACTTGCTTAGGCAAACTTTGGTACGGTTCACACCTACCCATGTTTGATTTAGTTACTGTTCCTTCAGTAAAGTATCCTGTTCAGAGGTGTAGGACGCCAGCGTTAAGGGGGTACTTCTGAGACATAAGTCAATAGACACTTCGGGGCTTGCTCCCGCTCCCCAGGAGATTCACCGAAAAGAAGTTTTTTTGCAGGACCTTATGAAGCGAGTCGCATTAGAATGCTGGCGGATTCTGTAAAGAAGTAGATTGTGGCAGAATATTTAATGACTCCTTGTGGGATGCGTGGTCATAGTAGAAGCAAATCAAACATCCCGATATCCAAATGGCAGAAAAGCGATATTGACTAAACTGACAGTCGGTGCTATAAGTAATCCGCCACGACCTGCTCTCACTAACTGGTGGCGGTTTGCTTTGCTCCCTATGAGGGGCAGACCCTCTGGCGGCAAACGGTTCAATATCTGTTGTGGTAGAATACTGCCAGCTTTGGCTCATCTAAATACTGGGAGAACAAGATGAGGATAGTCCTGTGGAGCGCACTTGTCGTAGCACTATCACTGACTTTACTGATATCAGGAAGCTCGTGCACAAAAACAGTTAACGAAACATTGACACCGAATCCTACACTAACGCCAACGCCTACACTCACACCTACACTTACACCAACGCCAGCGCAAACGCCTACGCCTACAGCAACACCTACGCCAACGCCAACACTTATGCCAACGCCTACACCTACGCCAACTCCCAAGCCTACGGCCCCACCAGTCTCCGCCTGGAGCACTATGACCAGCGGCGCGACCGTTAGCCTTCATGGTGTCTGGGGCAGCTCCCCCTCCGATGTCTTTGCGGTGGGGGATTATGGCTTCATCCTGCACTACGACGGCAGTGCCTGGAGCGCCATGATCAGCGGCACCAACAATTGGCTTTATGATGTCTGGGGCAGTTCCCCCTCCGATGTCTTTGCGGTGGGGGACTCGGGCTTCATCCTGCACTACGACGGCAGTGTCTGGAGCGCCGTGAGCAGCAGCGCGACCGTTAGCCTTCATGGTGTCTGGGGCAGTTCCCCCTCCGATGTCTTTGCGGTGGGGGATTATGGCTTCATCCTGCACTACGACGGCAGTGTCTGGAGCGCCATGAGCAGCAGCACCACGAACGGGCTTAGTGATGTCTGGAGCAGCTCCCCCTCCGATGTCTTCGCCGTGGGAGCAGGTGGCACTATCCTGCACTACGACGGCAGCACCTGGAGCGCCATGAGCAGCGGCACCACCGCTTGGCTTTTGGGTGTCTGGGGCAGCTCTCCCTCCAACGTCTTCGCCGTGGGAGCAGGTGGCACCATCCTGCACTACGACGGCAGTGCCTGGAGCGCCGTGACCACCGGCGCGACCGTTAGCCTTAATGGTGTCTGGGGCAGTTCCTCCTCAGATGCCTTTGCGGTGGGGGATTATGGCTTCATCCTGCACTACGACGGCAGTGCCTGGAGCGCCATGAGCAGCGGCACCATAAACTTGCTTAGTGGTGTCTGGGGCAGCTCCCCCTCCAACGTCTTCGCCGTGGGAGCAGGTGGCACTATCCTGCACTATTGAGGTAAAGCACGGCCTAAGATAGCTCTGTTGGCACCAAACCTGGGGCATCGCGTCATGTAGTGCTTCATGCTGCCTTCGTCGATATAATGAACACGTAAACCGCCTATCTGAAGGTAGTGCGGTTTGAACGGAAAATCCGGCAAATTTTTGAAACGTTCATCAGGCGTGCGAAGTATCGACATTGCCTACCCCCTCATCTCACCCGCCGTACCTTAGATAGGGCTACGGCGTTTTAAGGATAGCTCCCGTGCTGGCGGATGTCACCTGCGCCGAGTACCTCTTCAGATAGCTCTTGACCTCTCTCTTGAGAGGAGGCGGAGACCACTGGGCGAGCCTCCTCTTTATCTCCTTCTGGGGCAATCTAACGTTCAGCGTCTTCTTAGGGATATCGAACTCGATGATATCACCTTCTTCCACTATGGCCAGGGGACCACCCCCCATAGCCTCGGGCGAGATGTGACCTATGGCTGCCCCGCTGGTAGCTCCGGAGAACCTGCCATCGGTAATCAAGGCCACCTCACTTTCCAGTCTCATACCTACTATGCTGGCCGTGGCCATGAGCATCTCCCTGAACCCGGGACCGCCTTTGGGGCCTTCATACCTGATAACCACCACGTCGCCTTTGTTTATTTTGCCATTCTGAATAGCATCTACTGCCTCTTCCTCGATATCGAAGACACGGGCCGGGCCTGAATGCTTAAGCATCTCGGGCCGCACCGCTGCCTGTTTCACTACCGCTCCCTCCGGAGCAAGGTTGCCGTAAAGTATGGCTAATCCCCCCTGTGAATCGAAGGGGTTGTCTATGCTGCGGATGACCTCCGGCCTGGTAATCTGGGCATCTGCGATGACTTCGCCCAGCGTCTGTCCGCTTACGGTAAGGGCATCGAGGTGCAGCATGTCTTTCTTAGAAAGCTCCTTCATCACTGCGACCAGCCCCCCAGCCTGAAACAGGTCATCCATGAAATAAGGGCCAGCAGGGCTTAAGTTGCAGAGACGGGGCGTGGTGCGGCTCATCTTGTCGAAGAGGTCGAGGTCGATATCGACTTTAGCCTCGTAAGCCAGAGCCATGAGGTGCAGGATGGTGTTGGAGCTGCCGCCTATAGCCATATCCACTCTGATGGCGTTCTCGAACGCTTTCCTAGTGAGAATCTGCGAGGGCGTTATCTGCTTATCCCAGAGCTTCATCAGCGCTACCCCTGATTCTTTCGCCAGCACGCGGCGCTGTCCGTAAGCAGCGGGGATGCAGCTATTCCAGGCCAGGGCGATACCCAGGGCCTCGGCCATGCAGGCCATGCTGTTCGCAGTGTAAAGACCTGGGCAGGCACCACAGCCCGTAAGCTCGAACTCGAGAGCGCCCATCCTTTCCTCTCCTCCGAACTTGCGACCGAGCATAGGCCCACCATTGATTACGATCGAAGGTATATCGAGCCTAGCTGCCGCCATCATCATGCCCGGGGTAATCTTGTCGCAGCCGGTGACCAGCACCATGGCATCCAGGGTATGCGCTTCCACCATAGCCTCGATGGAATCGGCGATCAGCTCACGGCTGGGCAGAGGATAACACATGCCGGCATGTCCCATGGTTATGCCATCGCAGATGGCGATGGCAGGGAACTCGAAGGGCGTGCCACCTGCCGAGATAACCCCCTCTCTCGCCGAGGCTGCAATCTCGTTGAGATGGATATGCCCGGGCACCAGCTCGTTCTGGGAATTGACTATGGCTACCATGGGCTTTTCCATCTCCTCCATGGTCCGGCCCATAGCCTGAAAGAACATGTATCTGCATCTCACCAGGTCGCTTCTCATTCCTCAACCTCCTATCACCTCGATTACACAACCGGATAAAAAGTATGCAGTAATCTATTATGCTTACATATCAGATAATGTCAAACAGGTGCTGCAGCAGAGAGAGGGGTTTTGAATCCTAATTGCTGGGTTTTAAACAAATAGGTAACTTCGTAATCCCCCTAACCCCCTTTAGAAAAGGGGGAAGAACGGAGCGCCTGGATTCCTGCTTCCGCAGGAATGACATGAAAACGCTTTATTCACTATATTATCACCTATCTCAAAGAAACGAGGGGGGATTTAGCATGCAAGAGGCTATGCCCTCTGCACTCCCCCATTAGTAAACAATCTCTTATAACACCTTAAGAATGCAGCCAACTGAAAATGAGGGACTTCCGAGTGATGGTATTGTCGAGGCGATTTCTTTATCGGGCTTTCAGTGCATTGACCAGCTTAATTGCCAGTTTACTGAGGCGCTTTTCTAAGTTTTTATCCTGCGATGCCTGCTTAGGAGTCTTTGCCAGCGCAGTAACCTGCCCCACCCACCGCATACCACAGATAGAGGCATAGGTTCTCAGGTTGTCTATCGCTTTGCCGATGCCTTCCTCGGCTACGGCTATGCCCACAACCGGCTTTCCCTCCAGCTTGGTCCAGATGGGACAAGTCCTGTCCATGAAGTTCTTAAGCATGCCAGAGAGCAATTCGAAATAGACCGGCGTACCCAAGGCCCAGCCATCTGCCGCGAGCAGCTTGGGGTAAATTTGCTGCATGTCATCCTTAATCCGGCAGATCCCTTTGCGCTCCTTGCCCCCAATTTCACAGCCCAAACAGCCGTCGCAACCTTTGATATCTAGCTCCCTTAGCAATACCAACTCGGTCTCGACCCCGCTTTTCGCGACGTCTTCCAGCAATTTTCCCAACATCCATTCTGTGTTGCCTTTTCGGGGAGAGCCGCAAATGCCAACCACTTTCATGCCGAAAGCTCCTCTACGCCTTACCCTGCGCAATCACAGCTCTATCTCTTTCAAATCTTTGGATATGATAAGCCTGGCCTCGGTTAAGGCCTGAATCTCTTTGGCTGTCCAGCCGGGGGCTACTTCCTTCAGCACAAGCCCTTTCTTAGTTACCTCGATTACAGCGAGATCAGTTACTATCAGGTCAACACTTTCTTTAGCTGTTATGGGGTAAGTGCATTTCTTCACTATTTTCGGCTTGCCATCCTTGGTAGTATGCTGCATCATAATGATTACCCGCTTCGCACCTACCGCCAGGTCCATGGCGCCGCCTATCGTGCCGCCGAGCATGCCACTGCCTGTGTTCCAATTTGCCAGGTCTCCTCTCTCCGAGACCTGAAACCCGCCCATGATGCTGGTCAGACGGCCGCTCCTTATCATGATGAAGGAATCGATGACATCGAAGCATGCCATGCCTGGTGCGGGCCTGGTGAACCTGCCGCTGGCGTCTATATAGTGCCAGTCCGCCTTTTCAACCTCGTTTGCCTGTATCAGGGGGCCGTAGCCCAGGATGCCAGCCTCGGCTTCAAATCTGATGCCTTCGGGCACATAGAGCGCACAGAGCGTGGGGAGACCGAATCCCAGGTTGGCGCAGTCGCCGTCCTTGAGCTCCTTCGCTACCCTCATGGCCATGGTATCTTCGTCGAGTCTCTGTTTCATTTCACTTTCCTCCGTTGAAAGCTTCGATCAACCCCCTATGTCCCCCAGTCTTAGGGGAAGTGAAAATTGGGGGACACCCCCAAGCCCACCAGATCTGTCTGGCAAATGTCCCCACGAAATCCCCCTTACCCCCTTTGCAAAAGGGGGCATTTTGGATCCCTGCTCCCTCACGCAAGTCTAAGTACTGAGATTCTTCGCTAAAGCTCAGAATGACATTTAGACCTAAGCCTCTTAATTTTCAAGGCAATGACATGCGTTTGACTATTTCTGGACAACCTTGCCGAACAGCAGGTCGCGCACACTACCTATTTGAGTCAGCAGTTCTATCAACTTCGCGCCTTTTTCGGGAGTGCCGTAACCATCTTTGGGTATCTCCACAATGCGGTCAACGAATGCCCCGGGCGTAACCACATGCTCGGGGTCTATCTCGCCGACCTCCACAATTTTATCAGCCTCAACGATGACGGTTTTGGCTGCCATTGCCATCATGGGCTGGTCTCCTCTATACCCGCCTTTGAAGACGAGATTGCCCAGCTTGTCAGCCCTGTGCGCCGTGATAAACGCATAATCTGGCTTTATCGGCTCCTGGAACAGGTATTCCTTGCCTTTGATAACCCTCTTCTCTTTGCCTTCCTCAAGCAGAGTACCTATCCCGATGGGGTCGTAGATGCCGCCCAGGCCGGCAGCTCCGGCGTATAGCCTCGCGGCCAGCGTACCATGTCCCACAATCTCTACCACCAGCCCCTTCTCGACATATTCCTGCAAAAAGGCGCCGGCACCGAGGCCCATGATGCCTGCGATGGATGTTATCAGCTTCTTCATCTGGGGGAGAAGGGCTGAAGGCAGGATAGCATCCTCCTCGGGCCAGACCATGGGAATGAAGGTGTGGGTGATGACGGTGAGCTTTTTAGTGCCCTTACGCTTGAGGGCAGCGATGAGGTTCTGTGGAGTAGCCGGGTAGCCCCAGCACTCTATGGCGATGGAGGCACCGTTGGGGATATCGGCCACCGCTTTATCGAAGCTGGAAAACACTTTATTAATCATTTCAACCCCCTCTGTCCCCCAGTCTTGGGGGAATTTAAGAATTGGGGGACACCCCCATGTCCCCCGCCAAAGGGGCTATGCCCCTCTGGACACCCCAGTTGATGAAAAACTCAAAATGTATAGGATTTGTACCTGGACTATTTCTTGAGCCGAACTCTATAGTGGCAAACTGCTGCGCCTGTTATCACCGGACTGTCAACGACCTCACTTTTAGCAACTCTTCTCTTGGTAGCTGCCGCTATCATCTTGGCTGACAAACGCGCGCCGCTGTCACAACACTCGGGCAGCGGCTCCCTTATCCCCAGCAGAACAAAAGGACAGTGGCATAGCGGCTTGCCATCTTCACCGATGGTAGCATCGTAGGTAAGGTCAAAAACATTGCCCTTTTGCTTGATAGTCCAGGGCCCTACAGGCGCAGGCGCTTCCTTGACAAATTTCACATAGTCAGCCCAGCTCATGCCTGGCTGAATTCCCAAGGCCCCAGCCATGGCCATATCCTCGCAGGTTATACATATACTCGTCAGGACGGCTTTTCTTTGCTTCAGGGGAAGCCCCTTAACCGCTTCAAACATCGCAGTCATAAGCGCAGGGAGCCATGTCCGGTATATTAACTCTTTAATGTCTTCAGGTATCTCCAGCGCCACTTCTCACCTCCGCACTAGAAATTCCCGGGATGCTTGGGCTGTTTGTTAAACCATTGCTTCGGAGATAGAAGGAACTTGAGAATTGCCATCTTCATGCAAGCCTTTACGGCTGTTGCCAGGTCTCCGAAGCTCATAGCCGCTCTGATCCGCCACTTCACTGGTTCTGTGGTATCCACATGCATAACCAGGAAATCTCCCTGACGCTTCATTTCTACCATTCTGCCAGCCAACTCGGTCTTGCCCAGACCTGTCGATCTAAAAAACATCGTTGCTTACCTCTCTAGGCCTCAAAATGTGATTACGCCACGCATAATCTTGCCGTCCATAGTGTCTTTAATGGCCTTGTTGATTTGTGCAAGCGGATAATGGGCCGAAATCATTTTATCCAAAGGCAGTTTGCCCGCCATATACAAATCTATATAGTGGGGGATGTCTATCTGCGGCCGTATGCTGCCCACGGTGCAACCTGTGATTGTGATCTCTCTCAGGAAACGCCAGGCCTCAATGGAGAAAGTAGCTCCTATGGGCGCAAGTCCCAGGATGACAGCCATACCGCCGGGTCGAGAGTAAACTGAGTGCACAGCCTGGGTCATGGCCGTAGTATTACCAATGGCTTCAAAAGCGTAGTCCACACCGCCAGCAGCGATTTCTGCAATCTTAGCTACCGGTTCATCTTGGGAGGCATTGACCAGGTCGGTTGCTCCCAACTCCCGGGCAAACTTCAACTTCTTATCCAGCATATCCACGGCGATGATCTGGCGTGCGCCCACCAGTTTCGCCGCCATGATTGCAGCCAACCCCACACCCCCGCAACCATAGACAGCGACGCTGCTCCCCGCTTTCACTTTCGCCCTGTTTATCACCCCGCCAATTCCCGTGGAAGCGCCGCAGCCCAAGAGACAGACCACATCCAGAGGTGCGTCGTCTCTGACCTTGATTGCTGCCGATTCATCCACCACAGCGTATTCAGCGAATGACGACTGGGCCATAAAGTGGCTCAGTTCCTCGCCGTTCTTCCTTTTCAGCCTCTTGGTGCCATCGGGCATGCTTGCCATGAGCATGGCTGTCGGGGGATAATTCTCGCAACTGGTAGGCACGCCCATCATGCAGGCAGGGCATTTCCCACAGTAAGGGGCAACGGTGAGAATAACCTTATCTCCGGGCTGAACCGTGGTTACCCTGCTGCCAACTTTCTCTACAATGCCGGCGCCTTCGTGGCCCACCACCACGGGCGGGGCTGTCGCCAGGTCGCCCTTGATAAGGTGAATGTCGCTGTGGCACACGCCGGTTGCCACAAGCTTCACCAGCACTTCGCTATCTTTAGGGTCGTCAAGCTCGACCTCCTCTATCTCGAGGGGTGTGTTCAACGCTTCGAGTACCGCTGCTTTCATTTTCATTTCGCTCTCTCCTTGTACCGGCGCTTCCCTATTTAGAAGTCACCAGGGTTCTTAGGCTTCTTGTCGAACCATTGCTTCGGGGATAGCAGCAGTTTAAGAATAGAAGCTTTCATGCATGCCCCTACAATACCAGCCAGGTCCCTGAAGCTCATAGCTACTCGCATCCGCCACTTCACGGGCTCGATGACATCTATCTGGGCGATCAAGTAGTCACCTTGACGCTGCATTTCGACGATTTTTCCTGTCAGTCGTGTCTTCCCAAGCCCTGTTGATCTGAAGAACATTGTTTCCCTCTTTATCGATTGCAGAGTATATTTATGCTCCTTAGCTAATCTCCAAAATAGCCTTTCTTCCGTGCTTTGACAATGTACTCAGGCTCTGTCCACCACTTCTTGATCTTATAATCCTCCGCTATGGTATTTGCCGCAATGTAGCCCGGGCCAAAGGTGACCAGACCGCCGGGATTGACGCTGGCCCCACAGACGTAGAGGTTCTTCACAGGCGTCCTGTTGGTGGAGCACTCATCGTTAGGCCGGTTAAATGCCATCTGGAATATCTCATATGCTCCCTGCTTGAACGAGCCTTGAACCATATTCAGGTATTTAGTGGAGAAATCCATAGGAGCTACAAAATATGTCCAGAGCACCTTGTCCTTCGTCAGGTTGGGGGCGTATTTGCGCAGGGTAGCCAGGAACTGCTCTTCATGCTCCGCCCTGAGTTTGCGGTCCCACCATTTCTCCGCTCCTCCCTTCAGGTTAAAGGGAGCCATCTCAAACATGGACGCTGTATGTCTTCCCGACGGTGCCTGGCTGGGATCATGTACTGTAGGGAAGGCGCAATTGAAGGCCACATTCGATGTCAGCTCGCCTTTCTCTATGGCCTTAAAATGATGAATCACGTCATCAGGGGTCTCATATCCCATGACGTACATGAGCCCCTTGTTGATATCCGGGTTATGAGCGGCAGCAGCGAAGTTAGGCGCTTCCTCCAGCGCCGCATGCAGGGAACAAAGGCTCCACTTCTCCCAATGCCAGTTCTTTACCTTTTCCACGAAGTCTTTGGATAGGTTCTTCTCACCTACATACTGCAGAAAGGTCTGGTGAGTGTCTATACTGCTGACCACACCCTTTTCAGCCTCATATATTGTGCCATCTTCAAGCTCCACGCCCTTTGCAGCACCATTCTCGACTATGATTCTCTTGATTCGCATGCTTCCTCTAAGATGACCACCGCCCGGCTCCTGGATGACCCTGCAGATGGAATTGCTCAATCTATGTGAGCCTCCGAGGCAAAGCCTGGTATTAACCGCGCGATTCAGCATCAGTGGAACGAGGAAACCGAGTCCACCATTATCGTATTCCAGTCCCCAGTGACTGGAGAGGTAGAGCATCAAGGCCCTGACCCGTTCATTCTCGAAGTGTTCATATACAATATCCTGGGGACTCTTGTGCTGATATTCGGATAACTCTCTGCCAATCTCGGTTTTTTCCATGCCAACTACAGCCTCAAGGGTCGGCAAAGGCTTTACGTAGGTGCCAGGCGCGAGAAACTCATCCATGAAGAGCTTGAACTTATGGAAGACCTCCCGATAGGACTTGGCATCCTTGGCGGAGAATTTGGCTATGGAATCGCAAGACCTGTCCACATCCTTATAGAGGCAAAGACATTTACCGTCGGAGAACGGCATCGCTACCTGCAAATCTGGGTAAATGTACTTGCAGCGATATTTCTCGAGCTCCAGGTCCTGGTAGACAGGCGCATAGTCCACCATCATGTGATAGATGCAATGGGTGTTATGATAGTAGCCTCCGAGCGTTACCTCTTCGGTGGCAAGCCCACCACCTACTTCGAAGTATCTCTCCAGCACTACCACCTTCTGTCCAGCTTTGCTCAGGTAAGCGGCTACGCAGAGCCCGTTGGGCCCACCACCTATGATAACGAAGTCATATTTATACTTTGCCATCTTCTTTTCCCCCTACTTTGGATTTTCTTTAATACATACGTCCTTCCCAGGGCTTCCACAGGTCCAGCTTTTGGGCAATACGCTTGTAACAGTTGTAACCCGCCCACCCTGTTAATCCCAGGGAGAAATGGCAGGAACCGGAAGACATCCAGAAGTCCTCTATGCCGGGGATTTGATACTGGGCGAATTCCGGTATGGGCCTCATGGCGCCCCACTGGCTGGGAGTGCCAGGGATGAGACCCCAGTTGCCTTCCAAGAAGTTGTCGCTTCTATGCATAATATCCCAGGGGGTGTCTATGTTGGCGGCTATCACGTTGTCCCACGTCATATTTGGCGCGTACTTCTGCCACTCTTTCAGAAAGTGGTCAGGCGCCTCCTTCTTTATCTGCATCCACTCCTTCTCAGTCCTCCAACTGGCGGGGAAGGCCATCTCCTCCAGAAGAGAAACATGTTTCCCTGGAGGCGCATAGCTGGGGTCCCATTTGCTGTCTGTGCCCTCCCAGAGATACAGCCTTTCCGGCCATTGCCCCGGCCTGATGTGCTGATTGCGGAAGCGGTATTCTCGGTCAAGGTATTCTATATCAGCATCGCCCATGAATATCCAGCGACCCTGGCCGCAATCAGGATTCCAGGCCTCGGCTTTATACTTGGGAAGCTCATGGAAGGCGATATGCCCCCAGAAAATTTGACCTCTATCGACCCTCAGCTTGGCGATCTTCCTCCGCCATTCGGCGCCCTGGGGTCCTAAATCTACATTTCGGAGATGCCTGGCGAGGGTTTGAGTGATGACTATGGACGTAATGACCATCTTTTTAGCTTCTACCTGAGTGCCATCGGCCAGCTTAATGCCGCAGGCTCTGCCATTTTTTACCAGTATCTCGTCCACATCGGCACCCACGAAGAACTTCCCTCCCTGCTCGCTAAGAGCTCTCTGGAGAGCGTGGGTAAGATTATGCGTGCCCCCTTCGTATACACCTCCACCCTGACCGAGTATCTGCATAGGAACTGTGATCAAATATAAGGTAAGCGGAGCTATATCGTCGGGGTAGATGCCTTGGGACCCGAGCATTCTCAAGGAATGTGCCCGCAGCTCGTTGCTCTCGAAGAAATCGCTCACAAACTCGGTGCAAGTCATGAACTGATGTCTGCGTTGAAGCCCGGAGTTCGGGTCGTTCAGCAATGCCTCAACCGGGTCGAACTCGCCAGGGAGAGCGGGAGGGCTCCAGAGGACCTGCATGGCAGCGAATCCCCACTCCCAAACCTTGCCTTGCGCGAACCATGCAAGCGTTTCGGCGTCCTTGGGCGATATCCTCTCCACCTCTTTTATGTTTTTCTCTACGATGTCCTGCTGCGGGGTGACTGCGCCGGTCTCCTTGTCCCAGATTAGTGAGCGATATGAGACTATGCACCTTCCGTCGGGGAACACCATTGAGCTGTTTACCGGGGGAAAAATGTAGTTCAGGCCCTTTTCGTGGAGCTTGAAGTCCTGGTTACAGGGGCTGGCATAAAACCCAGCTACGTGGGCGCAGGGGTTGCCGCGGAAACCGGACGCCGGACGCGGCTCAGTGCAGGCCCCGCCGCCGAGCTCTCGCCTCTGCTCGAAGAGACCTACAGTGTACCCATTCCTGGCCATATAATTGGCGGCTATCAGACCCTGGTGACCTCCTCCGATTACTACAACATCGAAACTTGCGTCAGCCAATTGAACCTCCTTAGTTAGGCAAGCATTCAGTTGATGGGTTTCATTCCTAATTTAGCGCCTGGACTTAGCGATATCCTTGTCTACTTCTTCGAGTCCTAATCGCTTGAGTGTTGCTTTAGTGGGGATGCCGTTCTTATCCCAGCCTCTTGCTTCGTAGTATTCGTCTATTATGACATCGGGCTTTCTTATAATCTCGCCATCTCGAATCCCCCCTATCAGGGGCTCGGTATACATCCTCTTGGGCAGCGTATCGTCCTTGCGCGAGAACCCATCCCTAATGTTGAAGCAGCGCTCCAGGTTGTAGACCTTCTCACCCACGTGCCACAGATAGTCTGCGCTGCCAAACTTGGGCTCTCCCACAGCAGCTACGAGCATACTGCCGATAAGCTCCAGCCCAAAAAGATCCAGGTTATTTGCCGGGAACGTGCAAGTGTTCACCAGCTCTATGGCGGCTACATAGTCCTGATTGTATTTAATGACATCGCCTTTGCCGTCGTCGGCAGCAGCGTCAAGCAGACGGGGCCTGGGGTTGCCTATCTCCTGTTGGGCATATCCGTAGCAATGGTTGGCGCCAGCATTGGCCAAAGCATAATGCATGCCCAAAGCTTTCAAGGCACGCGGCTCATATCCCGGCATCTCGAGCCCTTTGACATGCATGGCATATTGCTCAGCCCCCTTGCCGATTTTTTCAGCAGCTCGTTTTACTCCCTCGGCAAGGATATCGCCTATGCCCTTGCGGTTGCCTATCATCTCGATAAGCTTGAGCATAGGCTCGGGGTCGCCGTACTTGAGAACCAGGCCATCTGTATCCTTTGTGGTAATGATGCCCTTCTCGAACAGCTCGTAGGCAAAGCCAATAGAATTGCCTGTGCTGATGGTATCGAGCCCCATCTCGCAACACATGTGGTCTGCCATCACCGTCGCCCCAAGGTCGGTGCAACCTGTAGAGCCTGTGAAAGCCCAGATGGTCTCGTAATGGGGACCCTCGCTATTCGTGCCTGCATAAGGGCCATCGGGCACCGTTCGAATTTTCCCGCACTTAAGCATGCAGGAATAGCAGCCAGAATGCTTCTGGGTGATCGCGGCATACTGCAAGAAAGTAAGTTTTTCCCAGCCTTCCAGGTCATTCGAACGAAAGTTACGCACCGGGAAAGACCCCATCGCGAAACCGGGAATGTCAACGCCCATAGGCGTGCCGTAATCACGGAATGGCTCGAATCCCAGCCCCTCTTGATAGGCTTTCACTTGCTGCTTCACCAGCTTGTTGAACCCAGACGGGTCCGCCAGCTCTTCCTTTCGCTCAGCTTCTATGACCACGGCCTTCAGGTTCTTGGACGCCATGACTGTGCCCACGCCATTTCGCCCGGCGGTGCGGCGTCCGCAGAAGATTCCAGCGTAGCGCACCATATTCTCTGCAGCAGGGCCGATACAAATCATGCGCGCTTTTGCGCCATGTTTCTTTTTCAAATAGTCCTGGGTTGGGCTAACAGCCTTTCCCCAAATATCTTTGGCATCGAGGATTTCGTACTTGCCGCCTTTGATGTACAGGTAGGCCGGTTTTGCTGCTTTGCC
>Ga0315282_10004516_pt1 | contig 24214 bp, 18 predicted proteins | sample YL17G07_20_MG_FD_203693 | JGI IMG/M metagenome (GOLD analysis project Ga0315282, IMG submission 203693) | Sediment microbial communities from Yellowstone Lake, YNP, Wyoming, USA - YL17G07_20 | ecosystem: Environmental > Aquatic > Freshwater > Lake > Sediment | place: USA: Wyoming | collected... | reverse complement strand
TCGCAAGTGACCACACCGCGGACGTCCGGGTCGAAGACGACATTGAGGTTGGCAAACTCAGCCAGGTAGAGGACGACATCCCGAAGGTCGGCGTCCTTGAATTTCAGACTGATGATTTCCCCGGTGTACTTTTCCTCCTCGCCGGTGATGACTTTGGGCTTGAATTTGTCTTCCTGTGACTGAGGGGGAGTCTGCTGGGATGCCGATTGGGTCGGGGGGGGAGTCTTTTTTTCCTGTTCCTGTGATCGGGCCGGTGCCGCCGGCGCGGAATTGACGGGGGCAGGTTGGGGCTGGTCTTGGAGCGCGGTCACCCGTTTCTCGGCCTTGGGTGTCTCGATTTTTTGTTCCTGGGCCGGAGCCTCGCTCTCGGTCTTGACTACCTGAGCGGCGACCGGTTCCGGTTTCGAGGGCTGGGGGGCCGCGACCTCGGGCTCAGCGGACGCCTGATTTTTCAAAAAAGAAATGACCAGCTCTTTATTCTGGGCGTCGACCGCGTAGCCTCCCGGCTCTTTCAGGTCGAAGACCATCCGGGTGATGACCCTCGGATCGGCGGTCTGGAACTGGGCCACTCGAACTTTGTCCAGCGTGCCCTTGCCGACTGGAAATACCGCTGACCCGGGACCATAGAGTGTGTTAAAGAGATCGATCACCAGGCGCAGTGGTTTCTCCAGGACGAAGATGTTGGAGAGCGCGCTTTCGCTCAGGTCCACCCGGACGCTGACCCGCACGGCATCTTCGGAGACATTGATCTTTTCCAGAAAGATCTTGCTCTTGGCCCTCTTCTCCAGCTGTAGCTTTGTTTCCTGGGCTATGACGTACTCACTGGGCGACTTCTGGATTTTGTTCAGCTCGATGATTGTCTGGTGGGCGTCGGATACAATCCGGTAAGGGACTTTCTCTTTGAGCTGGAGCAGAAAGCGGGCCTGCTGGGTTCCCGTTCTCTCAATCTTCAGATTCTGGACGAGGTCGGACGCTCCGGGGGGAAGCTGAGGCTGCTGAAAGGTGTTGACCTTGTCGAGGTTGATGACAATTGTCTGCGGTAGTTCGGCGGAATAGTACGTATTCCGGACGGGGAGCAGGGAATCCGTTTCCAGGACGAGTCTGGTGCTCGTGTCTCCGGAGAGGACGTCGATACGATTTATGTTGATGCCGGATTCGCTGTTTCGCGCGTACGCGGCAAGAAGGACAAGGAGGCACAAGGTGGCGAATAAAGGCAGATAAATTTTCCTTTTCATGTTAACGCTCCTGTGGATTGATTTCTTTGACGATATCTCTGGGCCTCATCAGAGGGATGCCTCGGTCACTGACCTTGCGGAAGACGATCTGGGTCTCGGTGATGGAGATCACATAGCCATCCGAAAACTTGTCCCCGACTTTGATGAAGTAGGGGAACCCTTGGGGACCGTTGATAATGGCGGTCAGGCGGCCTCTGTTTTTGACGATGCCGATCAGGTTGACGTCGTCAATGAACAGCTGCGGCACTCCTCCGACATTCATTTTTTCTTTAACATCCTTGCCGGCAAGCAGATTCTTAAAGGGATCTCGCCGTCCTTCAGGATTATAAGTGGGAGCTTTAATCTGGCTGACTTCCTCCAGGACCTTGTCAGGTTCCTTCTTTCCCTCCTGGCCGGATTGCGCGCCCAGGAACAAGGCGCTGATGCCGGCCAGGCTCAGGATCACGACGAAAATGATAGGTTTCTTCATCTTGTCCACCCTCTATTTCTGAGCCCCGGGCGCGGCCGGGGTCTCCTCGCGGAAGTAATAGGTCTTTGCCGTAAAGCTGGCCCCGACCGTGGCCGACTCTGCCTGCTGGGGGAGAGCTCTGATCTGGAAATTCTCGATGAGAAAGATCCTCGAAAAATTGCTCAGACGGTCGAAAAATATCCCCAGGTTATGATAGTTTCCGGTGACCTCGATAGGGATAGGCCACTCCGCATAGAACTCTTTGGGAACCTCACCGCGCGGGGCAAACCGGGTAATGTTCAGCCGGGAATCCAGAGCCAGCTGCTGGATCCGCCTGAGTATGTCGCTGATCTCTTTCTGCTGCGGGATGATGGCCTCCAGCTCTCTCAGCGTCTTGGTGAGACCGGCGATATCGGCTTCGATCTTGTCCAGCTGCTTTTTCTTGAGTCTCAGACCCTCGACTTCGGCTTCGATTTTCTCCCGCTCGGCCCGGAAGCCCTGAAGCTCGGCGTTCTTGGGCTTGAAATAGATGAAATAGAATAGCCCGAAGACAATGGCCGCCAAGACCAGATAACCGTACCAGGGCCAGTTCTTCATCTGACACCCCCTTTGGAGGCTTCCTGGGGCGCCGCCTCTTTGGGCTTTGGCTCCTGCTGGATGACGCAGTTCGCGGTCAAGGAAAACTCCAGAAACTGGTCATTTCCGACCGTCCTCTGAGTGGAAGCGATCAGATTGACATTGGTGAACACGCTGCTTTTTTCGAGGCTGGCGATGTAGTCGGCGATGAGGTTGTTGGAGATCGCGTTTCCCCTGATCTGAACGGTCATGTTGTCAAACGTGATTTCGCTCAACCAGACCCATTCGGGGAGGTCCCGGCTGAGCTGATCCATGATCCTGACCGCGAGTCCCCGCTGCGCCTTGAGCTGGTTGATCAGATTGACCTTCTTTTCAAAAGAATCTTTTTGCTTTTGGAGCTGGTCCAGCTTGGCGATGACGTACTGCAGCTTGCTCTTCTCTTCTCGGGCCGCGTCGAGTTTCTTCTGCTCGCTATCGATCGCCCGTTTCTGGTAAAAGAAGAGAGCCGCAACGGCGATGAGGATCAGCACGACAATGAGATTTCCGAGCTGGGGCCTCGTCTTCGCCTTGTACTCCGGCGTGGGGGCGGCCGGCGCTTCCTTAAAGTCCTTTTTCTCTGGCTTTAGTAAGTTGATCTTGATCATTTTTGATTACTCTTCCTTTCCCAGGGAGAGTCCCACGGCCACCCCGAAGAGGGGGGCCATCTCTTCAAAATAGATAGGCTCCAATTTTTTTTCGCTGTAGGGGATGCTCTTGAAGGGGTTGAAAATCTCGGTCTTGATCCGGAACTTTTGCTCGAAGGAACCGGCCAGGCTCGCGAGATTGGCCAGACCGCCGCTCAGAAAGATCTGCTCGATCTTCTTTTTGCTTTTTTCTCCGGCTTCATAGAAGGAGAACGTCTTTTCCATCTCGTCGAGGAGATCTTTGATGTTCATCGAGACGACACTGCTCAGCTGCTCCGGCTGGATGTTCTTGGCGGGAATGCCCTTGAGCAGCTTCTCGGCGTCGTCGAAGCTGACGTTCAACTCCTTGCGCATGTTCTCGGTGAAGAAGAATCCTCCAAGAGAGAGGTCGCGGAAGAGCTGGGGAGTCCCGTTTTCGATGATGATCACATTGGTGATATTGGCACCCATGTTGATCATGGCCACTGTCTTCTCCAGGAAGACGTCGGGGTAGTTGATCTCCAGCGCATTCTGGAGAGCGAAGACATCCACTTCGATGGCCTCGAGGTTTTTTCGGGCCTGGTTGATCACATTGCTGTAGTTGGCGATCTTGTCTTTTTTGGCGGCCACGAGCAGGATATCGAGATTCTTCTCTTCCGAGCCCACCGGAGGCTTGAGGACCGCGTAGTCGACGTTGGTTTCCTCATACGGATAGGGAATATTGTGTTTGGCTTCCCAGACGATGGACTCGGCCAGCTCCTCTCGCTCCATCGAGGGAAGGGATATTTTCTTGATGATGACCGAGTTCCCGGAGATGGAGATGTTCACGTTCTTGTTCGTGATCTTGCCCTCGTCGAAGATCATCCGGATGGTTTCGACAACCGCCGTGGAATCGATGATCGTTCCTTCGACGATGGCGTCGTGGGGGAGCTGTTCATAGCCGACCTTAAGCACCTCGTAGACGTTCTTTTGCCCTTTTTTCTTTGCCTTAAGCTCTACAGCCTTGATGGAGTGGGAACCGATGTCCAACCCAACCACTCCTTTTTCCTTGGTAAAACCGAACATGTTTATCCCTGCCTTTAATGAATTATTGACACGCGATTATTTTTCTTGAGTTTAGCCCTGAGGCTTTTTTCGACGATCTCCGGGACGAGGTTCTTGACGCAGCCTCCCAGGAGGCAGACTTCCTTGACCAGCTGGGAACTCAGAAACGAGTAGTCCAGGCTCGGCATCATGAAAAACGTCTCGATCTCGGCGTTCAGTTTTCGGTTCATGAGAGCCATCTGGAATTCATACTCGAAGTCCGAAATCGCCCGCAGCCCCCTGATCACGATTTTTGTTTTGTTCTCTTGGGCGAAGGCAACGAGCAGCCCATCAAACGACTTGACCTGCACCCGGGCCTCCTCGGAAAAAATCTCCTGAATCATGGCTACCCTATCTTTAGTCGCAAAAAGAGGCTCTTTTTTGGGATTTTCGAGCACCGCGACCAGGATTCGGTCAAAGATTTTTAAGCCCCTTCGGATGATATCAACATGGCCGTTGGTGATAGGGTCAAACGATCCTGGATATATGGCGACATTCTCCATCATTCAGACTCTTTAACCGCCTCTTTCCAAACGCTGCCTACCTAATTATCAAAAAAAAAACTCTTTGTCAATAAAAATTGAAACATTCTTGGCCTCTTCCGCCTGGAAATTCCCCTGGTTTGTCGTGGGGTTGAGCCGGGAGCGTTCCTTTGGCTTTAGCTTGCATCCTGTTATATAATTAGCCCGATGAAAGCCATCTCCTTGAGCCTGTTCGCTGTCCTTTTGTTTCCGGACATAACACTGTCCCCCCAGTCGCCCGCAAGGGAGGAGAACGCTTTTCTCCTGAAGAGACAAGAGATGGTCCGGTCTCAACTGGCCAGCCGGGATATTACCGACCAAAGGGTGCTCGGGGCCATGGCCGCCGTTCCGAGGCACCTGTTCGTTCCGTCTTCCTTTCGGGACCAAGCCTACGAAGACCATCCCCTGCCCATCGATGAGGGACAGACCATTTCCCAGCCCTACATCGTTGCCCTGATGACGCAGAGTCTGCGTTTGAAAGAAGGAGACAGAGTCCTGGAAATCGGAACCGGTTCGGGCTATCAGGCCGCCGTCTTGTCCCACATTTCCGAAAATGTTTACTCGATCGAGATCCGGGAGAACCTGGCCAAAACGGCCCAGGAAACCCTGTCCAGCCTGAATTACGGCCAGGTTAAGGTCAAATGGGCCGACGGTTATTTCGGCTGGGAGGAGCATGCTCCCTTTGACGCAATCCTGGTGACCTGTGCGGCCAACCATGTTCCCCCGCCTCTTCTCAAGCAGCTGAAAGAGGGCGGCAGGCTGATCCTCCCCTTGGGAAGCACGCTCTATTTTCAGACGCTCACTCTGATCACGAAAAGGGGAGGAAAGCCGATTGTCCAGCAGATCTCAGCCGTGCGATTCGTGCCCATGATCGGCGAAGCCGAGAAAAAGACAAGCCAGTAAATAGCCCCCTCCGGCGAGAGCCAAAACGAGAGTGTAGCCTCCTCTGAAGGCGATCCCCAAGGCCAGGACGGAATTGATCACCGAGGAAAATGAATTGGCCGCCCATGCCCAAGGGACGAGGGCCTGACTCCTTGCGTTGACCAGCCGGATCGCCGTGGGAAAAGGAACCCCCATCAAGAATCCCACAGGGAAAACCAATCCCAGCGAGAGAAAGACCTTTGAGACCAAGGGGAGCCCCATCCAGGCGTTCAGGAGAGAGGGATAAAACGACGCCGCGGCCCAGAGCGCGACGGCGCAGATGAGAAGGCTTTTGATGAGCACCGACCTGGGTCGAGCGAGGGCGAGTTTTCTCGACCAGAAGCTTCCCGCCCCGGCCGAAACCAGCAGTCCAAAAATAATCGTCGCGGCGGAATAAAGTGGGTGTCCTAAGAAAAGGATGAATTTTTGGAGCAGGGCCAGCTCGACGAAAATGAAGGCGGCCCCGATGAGCCCAAAATAATTGCAGACAGAAAACATCTTGGGGCGCTTCTCAAACACCTTTTTTCTCAGCCTGAAGAGCGGTCCGATGATCATGAGACCGGCGATGACAACGGCTTGGCCGAAGATCAGCGGAACGATCAGCTCACCCTGGAGGAAGGGGAGCCATTTATTCCCGACGGCTTCGTAGGCGGCCTTGAGCCTGTCCGGTTTAAAAAAATTGTGGAAAAAGGGACGGTTATCGCTGACCGGGCGAACATCGAATAGGTAACTCTCGTAAAAGGCCTTTCTTTGCGACGGGGAAAGAAGCTGCTTGCTGATGTCATAATAGAGGGGCTGCCCGAGCTGGTTGAAGAGGTCCGTCTCTTCGGCTTTGACTCCCGGACAATAGACAAGATCAAAGAGCCGGTCCCTGGCGAAGGCTTTGAAGGATTGTATGTCTTGCCCAGATAGCGGGCTCTTTTTGATAAAGTAACTGATCGTCCCCCAGCTTCGAAGGGCCAGAATATGTGACCCAGGGTCTCTCCCCGTCCTCTCGAGCGCCTCGATCCATCCGGCCAACATCCGGATTTCTTGTCTCGGGGGAGGCAGAAGGTAGAGGCTGACACTCGCCATACCCGCCGGAGAAAGGCGCTCCAGGACTTGAACAAAGGACTCGACCGTCAGGAGATGATTTTCGCCGAAACCGTAAAGCCCGGTTTCAGAAGACCCGAAAATGTCGTTCAGGGGAAAAACGATGAGGTCATAGTCTTCCTTTTCTTGTTTCAGGGCCGCCCGGCAGTCACTCACACCGACTTCGATGTCGGGCCGGTTATAAATTTGCCCACTGGCGGCGGCCAGGTCCCGCCGGAGAAGTCCGGGGAGCAAGGGGTTGCTCTCGATCACCTTGACCCTGGCCGACCGATAATAGAGCGCCGACAGCACGTCGATTCCTCCCTTGGGGTCGAGGATCAGGGCCCTGGGGTTCTGAACCAGGCCGTAAGCGGCGGAAGAGGGGAGCCAGGAAAGAAACCTTAAATCGGGTTCCTCGAGGCTATGAAAATTCGTGATCGCGGTCAGCTCTCCGGCGTCATTGCAGAGGCCGGTCTGAGGGGGAAGATTCTCTCCGTACAAGAGGCTGAGTCCTGGTGCGTAGCGCACGGCAGGCGACTCCAGGGCATCAACCCTGGAGATGGCATTCCACCGGGTGAAGAGACTTTTCGCGCCCGGGTACTTGAGGGCGACAGGCAAGGCCTTGAACGGCGAGATCCGGAAGGCCAGCCATGGGGGCGAAAGGAGGAAAAGAGCTGTCTCGCCGGTTAGAAAAAGCAAGAGCAACGCCCTCAAAATGCGCGCCCGGCGGGGACAAAAGAAGAGCGCCGCGAGGAGGGCCAAACTGGAGATGAGGACAAAAACGCCCCTCTCGCCAGCGGGGAGAAATATGATGACCGCCAGGACCGAGCCCACCCCAGCGCCGAAAAGGTCGAAAAAGTACAGGCTCGCCACAGAGCGGGCCATCCGGGTGACGGCAAAGGAGACCGTCAGGCCGGCGAAAAAGAAGGGAATACAGAGGACAAGATAAAATACAAGAATCAAGAAAGCCTGATCCTTGTCCCAGAGGAGGTTGAAAAAATCGAAGGGCAGGTGGTTGGCGAGGAAGAAACACAACAGGACCGAAAAACCGTAGAGGGTGGAGCTGATGCTAAGGAATTTCTCCCTGTCATATTTTTGGAGGTTCCGGAAAAGGGCCAGAAAAGAGCCGCTCGCGCCGTACCCCAGAAAGGCGATGCTGATGACCAGAAAAGCAAAGTGATAATCCTGGGAAATCGAAAAATAGCGAGTCAGGGAAAGTTCCAGGCAGAGTGTCGCCGCAGAAGTCAGGAAGATCCCGGCCCGCGTGCGAGCATTCGGCTCAACCACAAAAAGTAATGTAGTATTAAAAATAAAAGCCTGTCAACAAACATCGTCTCTCTTGCCGGAAGAGGTGATCCGTGTGCCGTGAGTGGAATGCAATCATGAGGGGAGGGGTTGAGGGTCTCTGCCCGGCTGAATTTCATTCTCTAGATCCTATTTCCTTGATGGTGTTTGTGAATTTGGCCGCTCAGAGCTCACGTCTCACAGCTCACTTTTCAGTTGGTTTGCTTTTCCTTTCCTCTTGTGCTAATTTTTGACGGAGAAGAATATGATCAAGTTCGGCACCTCAGGCTGGCGGGCCGTCATGGGGGAAGAATTCACTTTTGAGAACGTGAGGACTGTCGTCCAGGCCGTGGCCAATTATCTCAAACGGAAATTTCCCGGCCAGCCCATCGCGGTCGTTGTCAACTACGACACCCGCTTTCTCTCGGATCGTTATGCTCTCGAAGCGGCCAAGGTCTTGTCGCATAACCAGATTCGTGTTTATCTTACGGACCGGGATGCCCCTTCCCAGGCCGAGGCTTACCAAATCATCAAAAGAAGGGCCCAGGGAGGTATTAATTTCACCGCATCCTTCAATCCGCCTGAGTACAACGGATTCAAGTTCAATACCGAGACGGGGGCTCCCGCGCTGCCCGAGGTTACGAAGGAGATCGAGGCGAATGTCCGGGCTCTGCAGCGGCGTCCTGCCTTTTTGCGTCCTTATTCTAAGGACGACCAAATTTCCAAGATCGACCTGCAGGCGGATTACTTGAGACTTCTGCAGGAACGGATCGATTTCGAGACAATCCGCAAAGCAAAAATCAGAGTCGGCGTTGATTTGCTTTATGGGACGAGTCGGGAATATCTGGATGAAATCCTGGAAGAGAACGAGGTCCCGATCGAAGAGATTCACGGCTATGTGGACCCTTATTTCGGCGGCGTTACGCCATCGTGCACGGAAGAGAACCTGGCTGAGCTCAAGAGATTAGTTAAAGAAAAAGGATGCAGCCTGGGGGTTGCGACCGACGCCGACGGGGACCGTTTCGGAGTCGTCGACCAGGCCGGCCGTTTTGTCATCCAGAACCTCATTCTCGCCCTTCTTCTTGATTACGTCGTTTCCCGGAAGGGTTGGCGGGGCGGGGTCGGCCGCTCCGTCACCACGACCCATCTCCTGGACCGGGTCGCGCGCCGATACGGGCTGCCTCTCTACAAGACGCCGGTCGGGTTCAAGTATCTTGCCCCGCTGGTCATTGAGAAGAAAATCATCTTCGGAGGCGAAGAGAGCGCCAGTCTTGGGATCAAAGACCACCTCCCGGAAAAAGACGGAATCGTGGCCGGGCTTCTGGTCGCGGAGATGATCGCCGCCACCGGGAAGAACCTGTCCGAGCTCAAGATCTGCCTTTTCCGGGAATACGGAAAGAAGATCGAGGGACAGGTCAACCTGTCTTTGACCCACGACAGGGAAATTAAACTCGCCGGCCTGATCAAGAATCCGCCCCACCGGGTGGGGGCGAGGAAAGTGGTCGGCCTGGAAAGGATCGATGGCCTGAAGCTCGATCTTTCCGACGACGATTGGGTGCTCCTGCGCCGTTCGGGAACAGAACCGCTGATCCGCTGCTACGCCGAAGCGGATTCCAAGAAGGAACTCGATAAACTGATCAAGTCCGGGCTGGAGCTGCTGGATTGAGAGAGAAAGTCGATAAAAACAGTCTCTCCCTGCGCAAAAAACTCATCGTGGCTGGGGTTGTCTGTTTTTTTCTGGTTCTGCTGATCACTTCTTTTTTTGGCAAGAAAGGTCTCCTCGAGATCTACAGGGCTCAGCGAAACTACGATGACCTGATCAAGCGGGTCGAACACCTGAAAAAGGAAAAGAGCCGGCTCGAACGGGAGATCGAAGAGCTGGTGAAGAATCCCAAGGCCGTGGACAAAGAGGCTCGGGAGAAGCTCTGGTTGATCAAACCGGATGAAAAAGTCCTGATCAAGTCGCAGAACAAGTAAGCCGCCTTGAAGAAATCGCATCACCTTCTGGAAGGGTTGAACCCCGAACAGAGAAAAGCCGTCACCCACGGAAGAGGTCCGCTCCTGATCATTGCCGGCGCGGGGACAGGGAAGACGAAAGTCATTACCCACCGCATCGCCTATCTCATCTCGGAAAAACTGGCCAGGCCGGAGGAAATCCTGGCCGTCACTTTCACGGAGAAAGCGGCCAACGAGATGGAAGAACGGGTGGATGTCCTTATTCCCTATACCTACTCCTTTGTGGAGATCAGCACCTTCAATTCATTCGGAGAGAGGGTTCTCCGCAACTTCGCTCTTGACCTGGGTTTTCCGCCGGATTTCAAGCTCCTCGATGATGTCGAGCAGGCCATCTTTTTCCGGGAAAACCTCTTCAAACTGCCTCTTGAATACTACCGGCCGTTGAATGCCCCGGCCAAACACATCCAGGAGCTCCTGGACGCGATCAAGAGGCTGAAGCAGGAAGATATAAAGCCTCAAGATTATCTCGCCTTCGGCCGGGATCTTGTCGAGGCGGCCCGAAGCGAGGCCGACCGGGAGGAATCGCTCAAACACCTGGAGATGGCCAGGGTTTATCTGGCCTATCAGGACCTTTTGAAGGCGCAGGGCATGATCGATTTTGAGGACCAAGTGATGCTGGCGGTGGATCTTCTCCGCAGCCGGGCGGCCGTCCTCCGCGAATTCCAGCAGAAATATAAATATATCCTGGTCGATGAGTTCCAGGACACGAACCTGATCCAATTCGAGCTCCTGAAGCTCCTCGCTGTGAGACACAAGAATCTCACCGTCTGCGGCGACGATGACCAGAGCATTTTTCGGTTCCGGGGAGCCTCCTTGAGCAACATCCTCAATTTCGAGGAGGTCTATCCCCAGGCCAAGAAGATTGTTCTGACCACGAACTACCGGTCAACCCAGGCCATCTTGGATTCGGCTTATCGACTCATCCAGCAGAACAACCCCGACCGGCTGGAATTTAAGTCCAGGATCACCAAGAAACTCACCTCCACGATCGAGACCGAAGGCAAGAGCATCCATATGCTCCAGTTCGACACGCTCTCTCACGAATCAGACAAAGTGGCCGAGACCATCGCCGGGCTGGCCAAGCAGGGCTATCGCTGGAGCGACCTGGCGATCCTCGTCCGCAGGAACGCCGATGCCGACCCCTTCCTCCGGGCGCTGAACATGAAGCAGATCCCGTTCCGCTTTTCGGGGAGCCGGGGCCTTTATTCCCAGGAAGAGATCAAGATTCTCGTCTCTTTTATCAAGGCGTTGACCGATTTTGAGGACAGCCAGAGCCTTTTCTACCTCGCCCTGTCCGGAATCTACCAGACCGATCCCCACGACCTGACGGTCATCTCCAACCAGGCCCGCAAGAGGAACGTGAGCCTCCACAGTCTTTTTAAGAAGATCTCGGAGGGAGTCAGCCAGGTGGATATCTCGCCCGTGACAGAGATCAAAGTCAAGAAAATCATGGAGGATTTCGATTATTTTATCCAGATCGCGAGCCGGCAGAACGCCGGAGTCGTCCTCTTTTCTTTCTTGGAAAGAACAGGCTATCTCAAGTCTCTCGTATCCGAAGCCAGCCTGCTTTCGGAGCTGAGGATCAAGAACATCCGCCTCTTTTTTGAAAAGGTCAAGAATTACTCAGAGCTCGCCGGCGATGATTCCGTCCACTCGTTTGCTCAACACCTGGACCTTCTCCAGCAGGTCGGCGACAACCCGTCCACCGCCGAGGCCGAGCTGGAAGCAGAGGCCGTTTCGGTCCTCACCGTCCACAAAGCCAAAGGTCTGGAATTCGAGGTCGTCTTCCTGGTGGGTCTGATCGGCGACCGCTTTCCCGGACGGGAACGCCGCGAGAAGATCCCTGTTCCCGAAGGTATCCTCAAAGAAAAATTGCCGGGCGGAGAGAGCTATCTTCAAGAGGAGAGGCGCCTTTTCTATGTGGGCATGACCAGGGCCAAAAAATCGCTGTACCTCACCTGGGCGAGGGACTACGGCCTGAAGAGGCTGAAAAAAGTGAGCCCCTTCGTCCTTGAGGCTTTGGACATTCCCAAAATGCCCGACGAAATCCTGCGGGCCTCAGCTCTCGAGGAAATCGGTCGCTATTCACCTCAGGTCCGGGTCGCGGACCTAGCGGCAGCGCCCAGATCGATCAACATCCTGACACTCAGCTATTTTCAGGTCGACGATTACCTGACCTGCCCACTCAAATACAAATACAGGCACATCCTTAAGGTCCCCGTTTTGCCCCATCACACTCTGGTCTTCGGCCGGGTCCTGCACAATGTGATTCATTTTTATTTGCGCCAGAACATGGCCGGGAAGATGCTGAGCGAGGAAGAGCTGCTCCGCGAATATGAGCGAAGCTGGGTGAACGAGGGATTCCTGAGCCGCGAACACGAGGAGATGAGGAAAAAGGCGGGCGAAAACGCGCTGCGCCGCTTTTTCCGCCGCCAGGAGGCGTCCGGACAAATCCCCGCTTTCCTGGAGAAAAGCTTCAAGTGGCAGGAAGGCAAGGTCCGCTTCATCGGCCGCTGGGACAGGATTGACCTGAAGGAGGGGCAGGCGATCATCGTCGATTTCAAGGCGTCGGAGGTCAAGAACCAGAAGGAGGCTGATAAGAGGACCGAAGACAGCCTCCAGATGGACCTGTATGCCCTTTCCTTCTTGAAAACCCAGGACGTGCCTCTTTGCGAAATGTGGCTCTATTTTCTAGAATCGGATATCATCGGCTGCGCGCGCAAAGGAGAAAAGGACATGGCCGAAGCCAAGGAAAAGATCCAACTGACCGAAGCCGGGATCCGAAGGCTGGATTTCGAAGCGAAGCCCGACTGGCACAACTGCAATTATTGTGATTTCAAGACAATATGTCCTTCTTCTTATGCTTACTAATACAAGCGCAATAATTAATGTGCCATCTCCGTTCAAGGTTGCGCCGGAGGCCACCCTCTGGCCCCCGGACCCCGAGGAACCAGTCCCGTCGGTTCCCCCGTCGGTCAAGCCGACGGGCCCCCCTCCGCTACGGGGTCCCAAGGGTGGCCTCCGGCGCAACCTTGACCATATCAAGTTACTTATCGCGTTTGCACTGGAGCTTACAGTGAGCTTGTCTCGTCCCCATTTTTGACAAGAAGGACGAGATGACGAGACGGACGAGAAAGACGGATTTTCTATTTTGGCTCAAACCATAAGGGCATCAAAGCCCAGGTGTGGTCGCGATTAAGCCTCTCCACTACCGACAAGATTGTCTTGAGGCTTCTATCCAGGCCGGAGGACAGGACCAGGCCGCTCTCTCCCCCCCCGAAGATCTGGTTGAAGAGCGAGACCTTCTTCGGCCAGATCACAAGCCTGACTTCCTCATCCGGAGCAATCCCGGCCAGTTTCTTGGCCAGCTCAAGCGCCTTCGACAAGCCCCCGATTTCGTCGACGAGTTTTAACTCTCTGGCCTCGTGTCCGGTCCAGACACGGCCCTTCCCGATTTTATCGACTTCCTCCTTGGTCATGTTCCGGCCCGTGGCGACTTTGGTCAAGAATTGGTCATAGATCCAGAGGATCTGCTGCTTGAGAAGTTGTTTTTCTTCCGGCCGCAGTCCTCGAAATGGGGAGAATATGTCCGCCTCCTTGCCGTAGACGAGCTTTTCTGCGGTGATCCCCAACTTTTCAAAAAGCGCGGCCGCGTTGAATTTCGCGGAGACAACGCCGATCGAACCCGTCAGGGTCTGCGACTGGGCGACGATCTTGTGCGCCGCCATCGAAATCCAATAGCCACCCGATCCGGCGACATCCGACATCGAGACGATGAAGGGCTTCGCTTTCTTGGCCAGAGTCACTTCCCTCCAGATACTGTCTGAAGCTATGGCCGAGCCGCCGGGGCTATCGACCCTGAAGACGATGGCCGCGATGGAGGGATCCTGTCTCGCCGTCCTGATCCAGCGGGTCACGCTGTCGCTGCCCATCATTTGAAAAGTGCTCTCGCCGCCCACGATGGCCCCCATCCCATAGATGAGGGCGACCTTCCTTCCCTGGTCCAATCCAACTGCGGAGGGGCTGAGGCGGGTGTATTCGTCGTGATCGATTTTCTGGAGATTGACGCCTCCTTCTCTGAGCAGCTTCTCCAGTTCGTCTTCATAAAGGAGGTCATCCACGAGCCCCGCCTTGACCGCGTTCTCTCCCTGGAAGAAGGCCTGGTCGATGAGCGCCCTGACCTCCTCTTCGCTCTTCTTCCTGGCTCTGGCTACGGTCGCCACATATTCGGCGAAGATGTCGCCGTAGATGGATTCCATCATTTCTTTGTGCGCCGGAGTGAACCCCTTTTCGGTGAACATGCTGAAGGCCGTCTTGTATTGTTCGACGTGCTCGACCTCGGCTTCGATGCCCAGCTTGTCGAGAGCCTTCTTGAAGAAAGGGACGTAGCCGCCGATGCCGTTGATTCCGAGCCATCCCAACGGGTGCAGAATGATTCGGTCAAACGCCGTCGCCAGGTAATATTCTTTGTCGAATTGAGGGGCTTCGTCGATATAAGCATAGGCTCTTTTGCCTGAAGTCCGGAAATCAAGGACCGCCTCCCTGAGCTCGGAGATCTTCGCCCAGTTGCAGTTGAGCGGACCAAGCCGGACGACGAGGGACCTGATCCGGGAATCGACCTTGGCCTTCCTCAGGTTCATCCAGAGGTCGTACATCGAAAGCTTCCGGGTCGGCATAAGAATTCGCGTCCAGAATTCCGGCGCCTGGTATTCTTTGAGGTCGCCGGAGAGAGAGATCTCCAGATAGGAGCGGGTCGGGATGCGGACCGGAGGTCCCGCGAGCTCAAAATAGAAAAAGGAGAACGCCGCCGCCCCGGCCAGCACGATGAAAATCAAGAGGATGATCAAAACATAGGTGCTTTTTTTCATGGTTTCTCCTTTTCATGCTCCCCGCGACGGAAACGGACGGCTCTGGTCTGGCACCGGTGCGGATATTAAGAATATACCAGAAATCCCTCCGCGATGGAATTTTGAAACATGCGGTCGGGCGTCCCGCGATGTTCAAAATCAGTCGCCTGTTTCATGAGTTTTTCGGTCAACAAAGCCTCGATGAAAAGCCACAACAGATATCATTTTTTTGAACGCCGTCCCTCTGAACTCCTTGCTCTGCGCGTCGAATAAATAATTCTTGATTTTTGTTTTGAGCTTATGCAAAAATAATGCGACTCTCCTTATCGCACAACTCAATCCGCATATTGAGGGAGACGACGGCGAGAGGTCAAGGAGGTTTTTTTTATGTCTGTACAAAAATTGTATGTGGGTAACCTGAATTACAAGTCCACCGACGAAAAGCTGAAAGAGCTCTTTTCGACGTACGGAGAGGTTACCTCGGTCAACATCATCCAAGGACGCGGATTTGGTTTTATCGAAATGACCACCCCCGAATCCGCCGCGGAAGCCAAAAATAAGCTGAACGGCACCGAGTTTGACGGGCGCAAAATCATCGTCAACGACGCCAGACCCCGGACCGAAAAGACAGACGACCGGCGGCCCATGGGCGGGGGAGAGAGAAGAGGATTTCGGAAATTTTAGATATATCTTTTATAACTTTCTGACCTCCCGCAAAGAAATTCCTTTTCCCAGGAGATTTCTTGTAAGAGGGAAATCTCTGACCAAAAATCAGTGAGCGGTGAGCTGTGAGCACTGAGCAGCGATAAAAACAAACCGGATCTTGTGTCCGGGTTCCTTGAGCTCCATGTCAGCGCAGATTTATTCTTCGCCTGTTCTGTTGGTAATCACGAATCAAGCATAAGCCATTCCATGGGACCAACGGGCGGGCTCGGCAACTCGGAGCTTTCCGGGCGAGACAATCCATCTTTCCTAACCTTGGACCCATTCCCTTTCTTTCGAGTGCTCCCGTCATATTACCCCATAGAACAAGACGGTGACTTTGGCCCCATCGGCTTTGTGGTCTATTGACTGCTCAGGGCTCACAGCTCACTATTTTCATTGGTTTGTTGACGGGGCACGGGGGACGGGTGACGCGGGACTTCTTTTCGACCGTGAAGCTTTTTAAAACCCCTTGGCAGTAGCTTTTGAAGATGAACGAGCGAGGTTTGAGACGATGACGCTACAACGAGCACTTGGGTCCTGGCTTCTTCATTTTTCAGGAACAGCGAAGACGCCCTCGATATCGTTCTCGAGTCTTTTTTGATGTTTAAATAAAATCTGTTTGTGAGTAGTTGCAGGCAATTTTTATCTATGGAAAGACGGATTTACCATCGGCACCATGAATATTGGCTTTTCTGGGCTTTGAAGATTCCCCCATTCTTGCCCAAAATCAAGGGAGCGGCAGATTTTTTTAAAAATGAGTGCAATGAGAAAAGATAAGCCCTTCCATCGTCTATTATAATGAATGCAAAGGGAACCACGCGCCTGAACCTCTGTCAAAGCCTCTGGTATGACACCGAATGAAGGTTTGAAATTGGCAAAAGAGAGTGTTCCGATTTTTGCTCAGAAAGTAAGCAACGAATGGAAGGTGACAGGTCAGATGGCGCCTTCGTAAATAAAGCTGAAATCGGGTGGAGACGCACCCATAGATGGGAATGAAAAAGGAAACTTTACAAACAAAAAAGGGGGTATACTGCCATGAAAAAAGGGAAAAGCCTTGGATTCTTCTTCTTTCTATTTTTGGCTCTATTATTTTTGTTCCTGCCGGGTCTCTTGTTTGCTGAAAGCGGAATATACGATCGCATCGGGATCATTGCCGAGCATGGCTTGCATGGAGCGGTGCCCGAAGAGGACATAGACCTATTCACGGGAAATGTCATTCTCAGATATCTTGATATCAACCTGCCGGGCCCCAATGGGCTCGAATTAAAACTCTGGCGGGTTTATAATTCAAAAATACTCAAGGATCGGCTTCTGGGCGGAACGGCAATCATCCAGCAAGAGCCCTATTCTTGGGTGGGAATGGGGTGGGTCATGCATATGGGCAGGGTCCACGGTTGGAGCGGAGATACTCCCATAATTGAATTCCCCGACGGCAGATGGGAGACCACATATCTCAGCACCGATGGAACAGCTAATGTAACAAAAGATTTTTTAAAATATGATAAGAACAATTTCAAACTCTACTTCAGGGATGGCATCGTCTGGACTTTTGGAGATGTGAAGGATATAACATATATTGACCATACTGAATCAGTCCGATTGGTTACAAGGATCGAAAACTTCCATGGCCACCACATCGATATCATTTACCAAACGGGGCTTCCTACTCTTAGCAAGATCACGGACAGCTTGGGCAGGGAGATCAATTTTGTGACTTCGGGCACGACGTTCCCGAAATTGACCCGCATCGATGTCAAGAACGCAATTGGCAATACCGTATCTTATTCTTATGTCGTAGGCACCTTTACCGGAGGGTATTACAAGCTCACGCAATTTGATCCCCCGGAGCTTCCGGCATCGACCTTCGAATATTATAGCGGACAGAACAATCAGTTTGAACTCACTAAGGTTAATACTTGCTATGGAGGAACGCTAGAGTATTCGTATGGAAATCAAACATTTTACTTCTATAATTCCGCTCTTGACACAAGAGTTGTCACCCAAAAAACCATAACGTTTTCCGTGGACTTTCCTTCCAAGACTTGGGCCTATACTTATCCGAGCTATCAAAATGTTCCTACGGGTACAGTTATTATCCAGGGGCCTGAATTCAATTCGAATGTCACCTACAACGCCTATACTTCAAGCACGCCCTGGAAAATAGGGCTGCTCAGTCAAAGGGCGTTTACGGATGGCAGTTACTCGGAAACCTATATTTGGACTTCCCAGATTGTTTCCAATACACGCTGGTACGTTTTGGGCACTGACATGGGTGCGATAACCGGACCGCTTGTTCTTACGATCACAAAGACTAGAAAAGGGGATGCGACGAGCAAAGAAGAGTACCTATATGAGCGCGCCGGAGTAAAGAAATACGGGCTTCCGACGAGGATCAACTTTTATGCGAATACGGGATCCATCAAAGGTTATCAGACGCTGTCCTACTTTTTCGAGACCAGCGCCACTTTTCAGAGCAAGTACATGCTTTCCTACACGAGTGACGAAAAGAACTATGCGAGCGGGGGGACTCTGCTCAAGGAAACCCAAACCGCCTACTTTGAAAGCGCGGGCTCCTGCGGCGCAATTGATTGGATCAAACGCCTCAAGGCTGGAACTACTTTTTTAACCTGGAATTATACTTATACGAGCAGCAATCCTAACCTTGTTACAATAACGATAGACCTTCCCGGCAGCGCCGGCATAGAGACGTACGAGTATCGCTACGGGGTGCTGTCGAAGATTCTAAGGCCAGGATACACCGAGCTAACCCGGACAATCTCTCAGTACGATAGCTCCATTCTTTCCGAGACAAACCAGCATGGCGGGATCATGAACTTCTCCTATGACAATCTGGGCAGGATTACGAGGATCGATATGCCTGCCGGATTTAATGCCATCAGTGCATCCTGGGCTACAAACTCGGTGACTATAACCCAGGGGGGAAACAGCGTTGTCAAGAACTGGGATGGGATGGCAAGAGACACCGGCTACACAGAATCGGGGGCTGGAGTCACACTCTACTACCGCAAAACTCTGGACGCGGAAGGCAGGCTGATTTCAGAGAATAAGGGGAGCACAAACTCCGCGGACACGTATGATTATGTGATTTCTGCCATGGGACAGGTCAAACAAATCACTGATCCAAGAGGAAAGATAACGTCGATTTCATATTCAACGAATATCAAGACCGTAACAGACCCCGAAACCCATGTGACAAAATATGTATATAATGATCTGCCGGGACTGGTAACAAAACTAACAGACGCCCAAAACCTTTCCGCCAACTCCACATATGATGGTCTCGGGAGATTGACGAAGGTTGTTTATAATGCTGCCAGGACCCAAACCTATGCCTTTGATGGCCTTGATTATGTAACTTCGGAGGCCCATCCCGAAACAGGCTCCATGACTTATACTTATAATACAGAAAATGACCTCTCCCAAAGAACATGGGGGGCGAAGACTCTAAATTACTCATATAATACCTCGAACCAACTGACTTCGCTCAATGCAGGAGACGAGACTATCACCTATGAATATGATTCTATGGGAAGAGTCAACAGAATCTCCAGCACAAAGAGCTGGGACCGCAACGCCGTTACATATAATTCGCTCGGGTCCGTGACAGGCGAGATCCAGAACATTCCCGGGCTGACATCGAAGACTCTATCCTATACCTACGACGGGAATAACAATCTTGCCGGAGCGACCTATCCCGATGGAAAATCCGTCTCCATTGCCAATAACGGGCTGAACATGCCGGACAGCGCGAACTTCGATACCAAGAGTCTGATCAGTGCGACATCCTACGGATATAGCAAGCAGCCCACTTCGATCACCATCTCAGGAAACAGCACCTCATTCTCGGCCTCTTATGATGCAGCAGGTCAGTTATCTATTTCCACTCTTAAGAAAGGGACTACCACTCTCTACAATGCGAATTATTCCTATGACGGAGTAGGGAATATTACAGCTATCTCCAATACGACCCCTCAATTAAACGGAACGTTCGGGTATGATACGCGCTATCGACTGACGAGCGCATCCTATTCTCCCTCGGGCGTCGGCAGAGTGAATACCTTTTCCTATACTTATGATAACTACGGCAATATGACCAAAGTCATAGAAAACACAACCACAGTCTTTAATAAAACATATAATGCCAAAAACCAGATCAGTGGCTTCACCTATGACAACAGAGGAAATTTGACGTCAGATGGGACCTATCAATATGTCTGGGACAATCAGAATCGCCTGATTACACTCAAAAATTCTTCCGGACTGGTTCTGGCCACCTACCTTTACGACGAACGGGGACTGCGCCTGAAAGCAGATACCTTTTATGTCTATTCTTTTGATGGGAAGCTCTTGGCAGAGTATGATGGTTCCGGAAACGGGCTCGGGGATTATATCTATTCCGGCCAGAGGCTCATCGCCGAGTTCAGACCCCAGGAGAATAAGTATTATTATTACACTCCTGACCAGATAAATTCCGTCCGGATGATCGCCGATGATTCAGGCGCCGTTGTTTATTCAACGACCTATGATCCTTACGGGGGAATTGAGAAGGCCTGGGTAAGCACTTACGACCCGGCTCTCAAGTTCTCCGGTAAGGAGAGGGACGCCGAATCGGGGATGGACTATTTCGGGGCAAGGTATTATACGGGGAGACTTTATCGATACCTATCGGCAGATCCTGTCGTTGACAAAAATTCAGCGATCTTTGATCCCCAAACATGGAATCTATATTCCTACGTCAGAAACAATCCTATATCTGTATTTGATCCAAGCGGAAAAAAGCTCATCCCGGTCAACCTGCCCGGTATTGGGAAAACATTTCTGGACGATAGGTTCTATGCGGACCTCGAGAGGCTGATAAGTAGAACTCAAGAAGAGGGAATAGGCTTGACCTTTTGGTCGGCATTTCGCACTGAAGCGAAGCAAATTGAGCTCCACAAGAAGGACCCGAAGCGTACCGCGGCTCCAGGCAAGAGCCCGCACGAGGGCGGATTCGCCGTGGATATCCATTGGGAGCAGCTTACCCAAGAACAAATGACAAAAGTTGAAACAATAGCGGGAGAGATAGGAATAAGCACCGGAAAAAAGTTCAGTCCTAGCGAGCCGGGGCATTTTTATGAGGAGGTCCCCTGGGGATTTGAAAAGCGGTCAGAATACGTCAAACTGGTCAGATGGGAATATCTTTGGGTTCAATTAAAAACTTGGTTTGTAAAATCTTTTGTGCCTGCAGATTCGTCCAGGAGCAAATAACATGACACAAAGAGGAAAACTGATCATAGCTATCGCTCTTGTCTTGCTTTTGGGATTCTGTAAACATGAGAAAGGCGCTAAGGAAAGTTCTAGAGTAGAAACGGAGACACCTTCAGAATGCCAAAAGCTGATCGACGAGATCCTTGCCCCCACCGTGATAACAGAAAACACCGTCGTTTTTCTCTTGCTCTCTAAACTTGAATATGATCTTCACCCGGTACCCGTGCAAGCTGAATTAGGCGAGGTCATCGATGACTTCGCATCGTATCGGTACGAAGCCGTTAAAAAATTCACAAAATATGGGATTAAAGACGTTTCGACCATATCTAAGAATCTGATTTTTAAGTATTCCGATGGACGTGAAGAAAAACTCTATTTTGATACCTACAAAAGAATAGTAGCGATGGCTCTGTTCGGTAAGGGAAAGAAGCCAAAAATCATATATGACCCTATGCAGGAATACGGCATGCTAAAGGCCATCTCAGAATATTTCGAAATAAACATTAAGGAAAATAAATAAACAGAGGATTCACTATTTCTTTGGCTTCACGGTCTTTCCATTCAGAAAATTCTGACCAAGGAGGCAGGTCATGCAGAATGTGGGCGCCCCTCAACCCAGAAGAAAATTATCAATTTGCTGCCTCGCCTGGCTTGCGGTCTTTGCGATCTTTCTTATGTTCTACATTTACAGATGGGTGCAGTTTGATCACCGGGTAAGATTATTTGATACAAAAATTCAGATTGGGATGACCGAGATCGAAGCTTTCGTTTATTTAGGTCCGCCTTCTAGTTATTTAACGGATCTGACCGACGTGAATGACAAAGAATTCGTTTCGAGGGCTAAGAAGTATGACAGAATCGCATATAAGGGCACGTTTTTTTTGCGGGACGACTTAGTCCTTTATTTCGACGCGGGAAATAAAAGGCTCGTTTATAAAGGGAGGCAATATTCCATGTTTTCTGATGGGCGTATCGAATATTGAAAGATCTGGTGTCGCCGTCATCTGGGGAATAGAAAGGCCAGAGCTACTAACCTACTATACAAGATTTTTCTGCCCCAGCGTATTCGTCCGGGAGAAAATAAATGATACAAAGATTAAAACTGATCACAATAGTCGCTTCTATTTTGCTTTTGGGATTCTGCAAGCACGAGGAAGCTGCCAAGGAGAGTCCCAAAGTGGAAACAGAGACGCGCTCAGAATGTCAGAAGCTGATTGCCGAGATCCTTGCCCCAATCGTGATTCCTGAAAACACTGTCGTCTTTTTCTTGCTGTCCCAGCTAGAGTATGATCTGCAACCATATCGCGTGCAACTTGATCTAGATGAAATTATCGGGCATCTTCATTTCTATGGAAATGAGGCGGTCAAAAAGTTCACAAAATATGGACTCAAGGATGTTTGGACGATTTCTAAGAATCCTGTTTTCAAGTATGCGGACGGGCGCGAAGAGAAACTCTATTTCAACACTTACGAGGGTCCCGTTGCGATTGCTCTGTTCGGGAAGGGGAAGAAACCAAAAATGATATACGAATCCATGCAGGATTACGGCATGCTAAAGGCCGTCTCAGAATATTTCGAAATAGACATCAAAGAAAATAATTAAAGGCCATAGAAATCAGGCCTCAGCCAATCAGGATTCGAGTCCCTAAACTGCCCAGCGCTCATTGCTCCCAATAGACTGCTCACTATTTTTATTGGTTTGTTGACGGGGCACGGGTGACGGGTGACGGGGGACTTCTTTTCGACCGTGAACCTTTTCGAAAATCCCTTCGTAGTAGCTTTTGAAGATGATTCCGCGAGGTTCAATATGAAGAAGCTCCCATACACCACGAGGGTGCTGGGGATTTTGGTGCTTCCTCTCTTCCTGACGGCCTGTCTCAACGTTCAGATCGAGAGGGGTGTCCGGGATCCGTCGTCCCGTTTCGACCGGGCCCTGCAGGAGATTGAAAAGGTCGAACAGGATGATCCCGGCCGTCACGGGAGGCCGACCAAGCTCTGCCTGATGATCCACGACAGCTCTTCCCAGGAATTGATTCGCCTGAGAGTTCCGCTCTGGATCGTCGATCTCGCCCTCGAGGCCGGGATCGAGGCTGACGCACATGATCATTATTCCCATTATAGGGAGCGCTACGAGCTGGATTGGAAGGCCCTGAAACATCTGGGCCAATTCGGGCCGGGGCTTCTTGTCTCCGTAGACGATGACCGCAACAAGATCCTCATCTGGCTGAGATAGGAGATTTGTGGTAGGTTATTTTGCAGGCACTGACAGAACCCGGAATGGAAAGCACGAGACTGAAAGAACATGAAGACGTGTCTATTCTCATCGAAAAAATCAAAGCCGGCGACCGCGAGGCCTTCCGGGAGCTGGTCCTCTTGTACCAGAAAAAGGTCTTTGTCCTGGCCTTTTCCTTTTTCAGGAACAGGGAAGATGCCCTGGACACCGTCCAGGAGACTTTTTTGAGGCTCCATGAAAAGATAGCCATGTACGAAAAGGGCAAGAATTTTCAGGGCTGGCTGATGCAGATCGCCAAGAATCTGTGCGTTGATTATTACCGCAGGAATCACGGCAAAAGAAAAGAAATGGAAAGCGACCAGAGCCTCGACAATCTGCAGCTCGTCGCTCCGACCGGCCGTGACGCTGAGCGTTCCTTGGACCTCAAGAGGCTGTTCGACCGGTGCACCGGCAGGCTGGCCGAAAAGCAGAGGCTGGTCTTTGTGATGAAGCACTACAATGAGTTCCAATACAACGAAATCGCCCAGATCCTGCAAATCAGAGAGGGAACGGTCAAGTCCCTCCACTTCAAGGCGCTCCAAAACATGAGAAAACTCATGAGGCCGTATTTGGGAGTCCAGACATGAAAAAACACCGGAATCGGAAAGAAGGTTTGGTGATGTCTCTCGGCCACAAATTGGATCGAGAGAACGAGGAACGTTTGAAACGCCAACTGGACGCCTGCACGGATAGCTTGGGTGAGCTCGAAGAGCTTCGGGATGTCAAAAAAGCGGTGGATTCGGTCAAAGAGGAGATCGATCGTGCCGCCTTGTCCGTGGATTGGAAGGCCCTGGCCGATCAGGTGACCGCAGCGGCCTTCCGGAACGAGGCGGCTCCGGGTCGAAGACCACGGTGGGGTCGATTCTTGGTATTTAAGTTCCGGCCGCGCCTGCGGCCGTTCTATGCCGGCGTCGCCGCCGGTATTCTCATCGGAATCTTGGGGGCCTATCTCGTGTTGAAACCGGGTCTCTCGAGTCCCGGCCATGGGGAGAGGCTCTTTGCTTCCAGAGAATTTGTAGAGAAGGTCGAGCTCGAGATGGCCAGGCGTGAGACCCTGGATTACCTGGAGAGAAGCCAATACGTACTTCTGGATTTTGTCCAAGGCCCTGCCCGCGAGGCCCGATTGGGGCAGGGGACCTATGCGACGGCCCAGGCTAAAGACCTGCTCTCAAAGAAGAAATATCTTGATTCCCAACTGGATAAGTTCCAGATGGCCAAGGCCAAACAGATCTGCGACCAGATCGAAGTGCTCTTTTACGAACTATCCCAGATGAGCAGCGGCCTTTCCGAGGTCGAGCTCCAGAG
>Ga0315282_10004515_pt1 | contig 24217 bp, 23 predicted proteins | sample YL17G07_20_MG_FD_203693 | JGI IMG/M metagenome (GOLD analysis project Ga0315282, IMG submission 203693) | Sediment microbial communities from Yellowstone Lake, YNP, Wyoming, USA - YL17G07_20 | ecosystem: Environmental > Aquatic > Freshwater > Lake > Sediment | place: USA: Wyoming | collected... | reverse complement strand
CAAATCGCAGCCTATAATGATCATCGCTCGGCTCCTCCCTCGGTAAGAGATTCTGGCCTTTTGCCCACGCCAGTTTACTCTCCCCATCCAGGAGCCGACGACCTCATGCCATCACACATCGCAAGAGGCGCCCGTCAGTTGACGGGTATGCGCCCCCTGCGCGCATGGGGGCAGGGGCGGGTTCCAAAGCGCCCCTAGGGATGGTGGATTGCTACCAAAACGTTCTGGACTTCGGTAAGATAGGGGGTGCACGGGGACGCGTGAAGACCCTCGCCCCGCGTCCCTCCCAACTCATCCGAGGCGATCCCGCCATGTTTGACTGCAGCCTCAGCAGGAGGGAAGATGCCCATCAAACAAATCAAGAGGTTTCTCTTTGGCGCCCCGCGCCTGGCGCGTGAGGACGCAATGAAGGTTTTCAAGCGCGACCACTTCAAGTGCCAGTATTGCGGCCTGGATGGGCTGCACAAGTTCGAAAACTGGCTGATCCTGACCGTCGATCACATCCATCCCCACGCCCGTGGCGGCGGCCGCCACATGGAGAACCTGGTGACGGCGTGCCAGCCCTGCAATCTCCTCAAGGGAAAGCGGGAGTATGCCAGCTTTGACGCCGCCAAGGCACACGTGCTGGCCAAGCGTGAGGAGTGGCATCAGAGGTTTCAGGTTCACGTAAAAGCCTCTGGGGTGGCGGCAGGGCATTGAAGAGACGTCTGGGCTTTCGGAGCTCTGGGACACCATCGCGAGACTGGAAGTGTGCGCGGCGGATTTCACGGCCCGTACCCAGCCATGGCAGTGTGCAGCCGGGGCACTCGTCGCGCCGCTTGCGCCGACGCAAGAAACCTGTATTCTAAGCAGTCTTCACCGGCGGCCACGAGCGGCGCGGCCATCTTTGGCCGACCGTCCCAGCGAGCAAGTTGACGCTGGTGGATCAGATATCTCTCGGAGCGAGGAAATCGGGTGAGCGGCATCTCGTCCGGCGTCCCGGCGCCGGCCAGCAGCAAGAACCAATCCTCCGGTACATCTCCCATTGCCGCTCTGGCCGACGCCTTCGCGCGCGCGGTGGCCATCCTCCTCAACCCCTTTGACCCGAAGCGCTGGATCAAGCTGAGCGCAGTGTGCGTTTTCCTTGGTGGCGGCGCGTCGTGGGCCGCGGTGCATTGGACTCTCACCGCATTGCCGCCCGAGACCGGCGTAGGGCCCACCTGGCTTCAGCTACGCCTCTTTCTCGCCAGCCATCCGGTGGCCAGCCTGACCACCACTCTGGTGGCCGTGGCTCTGGGCATAGGGCTGATTTACCTGCGTGCCATGTCGCGTTTCATTCTCATCGCCAGCATTGTGCGCGGCGAGGTGCAGTTGCGCAGAGCCTGGCAGGAGGTGCGCCCGCTGGCCGGCACGTACTTCCGTTGGCTTCTGGCCGCGCTGCTCCTAATGGGACTAGCCCTGGGCAGTGGGATGCTCGTCGCCCTCCCTCTCCTGCAAGGGGGTGAATCGCGGTCCGCCTTGGCAGCGATCCTGCTAGCCACTCTGCTCGCCATCCAGGTCGCGTTGGGCGTGATCATGGCCCTGGCCATCGCTCTGACGGATGACCTCATAAATCCGATCGTCTATGCCGAGCACCTCAGTCTCGTCGCCGCCTGGCGACGGTTCGCAGACGCCATGCGGGGAGACGCGGGGTCCCTGCTGCTCTACATCTTCCTGCGCTTTGTGGTTTCCGTGGCGGCGGGCGTGGCTGGGATTTTGCTTCTGTTTCCCATCTTGGTCACGGTGTTCTCCGGGGCGGTGATTGTGGCCGCGCTAGTGGTGCTCAGCCTCCAGTTGGTGGGCCTCGATTGGGTGTGGACACCCGGGACGACCCTCCTGGCCGCCACCGCCCTCCTGCTGCTGGTGGGATTGCTGCTGGCGATCCTGGGCGCTGCTGGCATGCCCTTGCAGGTTTTCCTGCAAAGCTTCGGAATGCGTTTCGTCGCGCCGCGCGTCCCGGCGGTCGGGGCGCTGTGGAACCAGCAGGAAGCCGGGAGCCAAGAGGAATGATCTCCTCATCACCGGCGACCCCTACCACACCCTCCTCGTGGGCACAACTCTCCCGGTATCAGTGGTTGGTCCTGATTGTGGCGTGGCTGGGCTGGGTCTTCGACTCCATGGACGCCACCATCTATGCCCTGGTAATGACCCCCGCTCTGAAGGAAATCCTCGGTGCGCGAGGGACTACAGAGAACATTGGCTGGTACGGCGGCCTGATCTTTTCCATTTTTGTGGTGGGTTGGGCGGTGGGAGGGATCACCTTCGGCATCGTGGCCGACTGGATCGGACGAGCGCGGACCCTCGTCATTACCATTCTTATCTACGCCATCTTCACGGCCCTAGCGGGCCTTTCCCATAACTGGTGGGAACTGGCCCTCTACCGCTTTCTTACCGCCCTCGGAATCGGCGGCGAATGGGCAGCGGGCGCGACGCTGGTCGCGGAGGTTTGGCCCGAATCGCTGCGCGTCAAAGGCGCCGGGCTGCTGCAATCCGCCTGGGGGGCCGGCTACTTTCTTGCCGCCGCTGTCTATCTGACGCTCTCCGGCAGGAGTTGGCGCGTCATGTTCTTCGTGGGATTGGTGCCTGCCCTAGTAGCCGTTCTAGCCCGTTTGAGGGTGCACGAGCCGGAACGTTGGGTGGAGGTCCGTCGGGGCAGCAGCGAAAGTTCGCGACCCCCGAAATCGGGCCTGGCGGCCCTGTTCACCTCGCAGTCTCGCCGCGACACCCTGGTGGGCACAGGACTGGCGTTTGTCGCCGTTTTTGGCCTGTGGGGAGCGACCAACTGGGCACCCACCCTGATCCGCGAACTGCTGGATGCGCGACACCTGGGCGAAGCGGCCACCGTACGCCTCGTCAGCTACGCCATCATGTCCCTGAACATCGGTGCGATTGCCGGCTACCTGGCCTTCGCGCCGATGGCCGAACGCTGGGGGAGGCGCGGGGCCTTCCTTGTGATGCTGGCGGGCTCGGCGGCATCTTTGCCGCTAACATTCCTTGGGGCCAAAACCTACACCGTAGCCCTCGCCCTCCTCCCCGTGCTGGGGTTCTTCACCAATGGCATCTTCAGCGGCTTCCCGATCTACTTGCCGGAGCTTTACCCAACGCAAGTTCGCGCCACCGGTTCCGGTTTCTGCTTTAATGCTGGACGCGTGCTGGCGGCTTTGGGCCCGTTCCTTACCGGCGTCCTCGTCGCTCGCCTGGGCAGTTTCGCCCTTGCCGCTAGCGCCGTCTCATCGATCTACCTTGCCGGTATTCTCGTGCTCGCCGGGGCACGAGAAACCAAGGGGCAGACGCTGCGCTGACGGGCCAGGGCTGTGTCGGCCTGCGAGCCCGCCCCTTCTGCCCTGGCGCCTCCTTTTCGGCGCGTGGGCAGGAGACGCCCCAGGTCAAAATCGTGGGGGGATATTCCCATCTTCGGAGCGATATCGGAGGAGCGGATCGAGGTTTGAACGGATGGAACGGGTCCATTACCGAAAACACCAACCACTGGCGGGGCGGGACTGCGGACTTCAGGGGTTCTATGCCCACCCGGAGTGTTACAATCGTCGAGTCGATGAACCGCGGCACACTCTACTCCGTCTGCGTGCTCGTTCTGTTTCTGTGGAACTGCCCGACGCGGCAGACCGCCAATCGCGTTGTGTACGTTCCTGCGCCGCCACCGGCAGCGGGATCGACGGCGTCCCAAGACACCGGCGCCCTGGTTATCGAAGAGCCTCAGCCGCCGGAACCGGAAGAGACTCCCCCCGCCGAACAGCCCTCTGTCTCCACGCCGCCGCCGAAGCACCACCCACGCCCGGCAGCGCGCACAGAGACTTCTGCTACCCCCGAGAGTCCGCCAGAGATCGGGCCGCCACCCGTGGAAGTGCCGGCCCTGGAACCCCGCGAGAATCCCGGACGGCAGGCGGTCCAGCGCCAGCAAATCACGAGCCTGCAAGATCAGGTCCGCAACCGCATCAACCGAATCGAAAGAACAAATCTCTCCAGCGAGGAGCGGCACACACTGGAAGACGCCCGCACCTTCCTCGGCAATTCCGAGCGCGCTCTGGCCGGCAGCGATTTCGAACGAGCCCTCAACCTCGTGCGTAAGGCCTCGATGTTGATTGCCGTGCTGGAGCAGCAGTAGGACATCCCTCACAGCCAGCGATGCTTGCCGGCGTAGAACGCCACCGGACGGTCGGGATGCTTCCTCTTGAAAGCGCGAAACTGGCGAAGGATGGCTCGATAGCGGCGGTCGGAGGTTTGGAGTTTTCGATGCGGAAATTCGATGAGGGCTTTTTCGACGGCCCAAACGTTTTTCTCAGAAAGCCGCCAATCGCAGCGGCGGAGCGAGCGGAGATCGAAAACACCATAGCCGGTAATGCGTCCTGAGCCGTCCACGTAAGGATCGACGTAACTCATCACCAGTTCGCGGACGCTTCGGAAGACCGGCCTGCGCCCGTGCAGGCCGAAATCGCGCGAGCGCGCCACGGTGCCATAACGGCCGTTGCGGCGGAAGAGAAACAACACGTGGTCGAGCTGGTCCTGGGATTCGAGATCGAGAAGCAGCGGCGGGTAGCCATGCTGTTCGAGGATTGTTGCGGCCGTCAGCGCGCCTTCCAGACAGTGGGCCTGCCAGCGCCGGACCACTTGCCGAAAGGTACGCAGAGTCTCGCCTTTCTTTTCCCAGTTGTAAGGCAGGCGGCGGAGAAAGTCCTGGACTTGCTTGGGGGTACGGCACTTCCGGATAACGGCCCACTCCTTGGTGGTAAAGGCTTCGCGGCCCGGTGCAGGCGAAGACCATTCGCGAATCGCCGGTCGCGGCGAGCGGGCCGCAATTTTGGATTTTGGATTTTCGATTCTGGGTTGTGCGCGCAATTCTGAGTCCTGACTCCTTGATCCTATCTTTTCCCCCACCGGTCATACCAGAGCTGAAAGCAGAGCAGCGTCCAAAGCGTCTTGCGGTGGTCAGCGGCGCCGCGCCAATGCTCTTCGAGGAGGCGGCGCACGAATGAAGCGTCGAACAAGCCGTCCCGTTTCAACTTATCGGCGGCCAGGGTCTCATCGACCAGCGGTTTCAGCCCTTCCTTCATCCAGCTCGCAATGGGCACAGAGAAGCCGCGCTTCTGGCGATAGACGATTTCGTGGGGCAGCCACTTCTCGACCGCCTTCTTCAGAATGTGCTTCAGCGTGAAGCGCCGCACCCGCAACTGCGAGGGCAGGCCCGCCGCAAACTCGATGAGCCGATGGTCGAGGAACGGCGTGCGCAACTCGAGCGAGCAGGCCATACTGGCGCGGTCGATCTTAACCAGCAGGTTGTCCTCCAGGTACATGCGGAAATCGAGGTAAAGCATCTCCGCCACGGCGTCCTCGAACTGCGCGCCTTCGAGCACGCGCGCGAGCGGCGTGAAGATCACGCTGGTGGGCGGCGACGGCCCCTGCCATCCCGGCGCGAAAAGTTGATCGAGCTCCGTGGGGTTAAACATCCCGAACCAGATCTGATGTCGCTCCGCCGGATCGCGCTCGGCGTGGGAGAGGAAGCGGCGCAGGAACAATCCTTTCGGCACGGCCGTGGACGAAACCGGCAAGAAGCGCTTCAAACGGTCGAAGAACTGGCGGCGCAGGAGGCGCGGCAAGCGCAGGTAGTATTCCGCCAGTCGCGCGCCCATGTAAGTGGGATAGCCGCCGAAGAGCTCGTCGCTGCCTTCCCCGCTCAGCGCCACCTTGATTTCGGTGCGCGCGAAGCGGGAAAGCAGATAGGTGGGAATCACCGCCGGATCGGCAACCGGCTCATCGAGGTGTCCGGCCAGAACGTCGAGCGCCTCGCGCAGGCTTCGGTCGTCCGCGGTGAGCACGTGGTGCTTAGTGTTGAAGTGCCGCGCCACCAGATTCGCATAAGGTTCTTCGTTGAAAGTCCTCTGCGGAAAGGCGACGGAAAAAGAATTGACGTTGCCCGGCGTAAGCTCGCTCATGGTGGCGACGAGGGTCGAGGAATCTACTCCGCCGCTGAGGAAAACGCCGAGTGGAACGTCGCTCACCAGACGGGAGACGGCAGCCTCGCGGAGCTTGCCGCGCAATTCCTCCGCGATCGCCGCTTCCTCCTGCGCGCCAGCGGGCGGTGACCCCGGTGGCCGCAAGAAGCTCTGCAGCCGCCAGTAGCTCGCGATACGCATCTCGCCGCGTTCCACCACCATCCGATGGGCGGCAGGAAGCTTTTTGATTTCGGCGTAAGCGCTGCGCGGCGCCGGGAAATAGCCGTAGAAGAAATACTGCGCCAGCGCCTCACGGTCGATGGCGCGGCTGATTCCTGGATACTCGAAGAGGACCTTGATCTCCGAGCCGAAGACCAGCATGCCGTTGCCACGCCAGTAGTAAAGCGGCTTCTCCCCGGCGCGGTCGCGGGCCAGCACCAGGCGCTGGGCGCGATCGTCCCAGAGCGCGACGGCGAACATGCCATTCAGCTCGCGGACGAAATCGGGACCTTGCTCTTCGTAGAGGTGAGCGATGACTTCGCCGTCGGAATGCGTCTTGAAGCGATGGCCGCGCGAGGCTAACTGCTCGGTGAGTTCGCGGTAATTGTAAATCTCTCCGTTGAAAACCAGCGTGACCTCGCCGGTTTCGTTGGAGAGGGGCTGATCGCCCGTCACCAAGTCGATGATGCTCAGGCGCCGGATGGCGAGCGAGAGGTAAGGCAACTCGAACTTGCCGCTACTGTCCGGCCCGCGATGGAACATGCACGCCGCCATGGCGTCGAGACGCTCGCGGTGCGCCGCGGGTTCAAGCGAGAGGTTTAGAAATCCACAAATTCCGCACATGAGATACAGGTGCTAGGGTCTGAGTTCCAGGTGCTGGGTGCTAGGTGCTAGGTGCTCCGCCCCCGCTGCACGCCGAGTCGGCATTTTCTGTTCACTGTTCACTGTTCACTGTTCACTGTCCACTGTCCACTGCTCGTTGTCCACTGTTCACGATGCACTGTTCCCCACTCCCTATTTCCTACTCCCTACTTCCTCATTCCGTCCCGGTGGGATTTTCCATATCGAGTGCTCCCACTCGGTCCACAGTGGCTCCGCATTTGGAACAGTGTCGAAGAGCTTTTGGGTGTCGCGCACGCGGACCATCACGAGGATCGGCCGCGTGGCGCGCTGGACGCGTTCGCGAAGGTTCTGCGGATCGGAAAGCACGGGTTCCAGGCCGGCAGCGGTCGTCTCCTGGCGCATGCGAGCCAGGTTTGCCGCAACGTAATTGCTCGTTAGTTCGCTGGCATCCGTGGTCACGAGGTTTACCGGGCGTTGCAGGTAAAACGGCAGACCCGTGCGGAAACAATAATAACCGTAAACAGGCAAATCCCGTTCCGGGCCGTTCTGGATCGCCTGGGCCAGCCGCCGGGACGAGAGGACGTTCGCGTAGGCCTCCAGCGCCGGGGCCCAGCGAACCAGCAGGAGCGGCACGGTCATCGCAAGCAGCGCCAAGGAGAACAGGCTCGACTTCGCGGCCGTCGAATGGCGCGTCAGGTTGCGCCCCAAGATTCCCAACGCAGCCAATACCAAGCCGGAGTAAAAGAGAGATGGCTTGAGGAGTGCCAGCGCGGCAGGGGGGATCTTGCGATTGGCGGCCGCGGCGACGGCCTCCCAACGGAAAGCTTGCGGCAGAACAGCAACCACGATTCCCAGGGCGGCCAAGGTCAGGAAGCTAGGACCCAGCCAGCGCGGGCGGCCCGATTTCAACGTTTCAAAATCCTCCCAGACCTTCGCTGTCAGGATACTCAGGGGCGCCACGGCAGGCAGGAAATATCCCGGCAGTTTGGACCGGGAAATCGTGAAGAAAATGAGAACCACGGCAGCCCAGGAAACCAGATATGCAGTGGGTCGGTCGCTTTCCTCGCGCATACGCCGCCACAGCTTCAACCGCGTCAATCCCGCGTAAAGGAGAAAGATGCTCCAGGGAAGGTACCCTCCGAGATAAACGGGTAAGTAGTAAAAGATGCTTCCCCCACGACGCGTGCTGCTCGTCGCGAATCGCTGCAAGCTCTCCTGCCAAAAGGCGTAACGCGGGAAGCCGGGATTCCGCATGGAAACGGCCAGGAACCAGGGTAGCGCTGCGGCCAGAAAAACGAGTACGCCAAGGCCCCAGCGAAGCCTGCGCAGGTCACGCCATCGCCCCGTAATCCCCGCAAAGGTCAACACCGAAAGCAGGGGTAACAGGAAGCCAACCGGGCCTTTGGTAATCGCGGCCACGCCCAGGGCGGCAAAAAAGATCATGTCAAGGAGGGGGCGCCTGAAGTTGCTGGCTTGCGCCTGCCAATAACTCACCATTGCGGCGCACACAAGGAAGGCCAGCGTCATATCGAAAATGACGTAGCGGGAATAAACGATGACGAGCGGGGCGGTGGCGAACGCCAGCCCGGCACGCAATCCAGCCCCGTCGCCGAACATCCTTCGCGCCAGGAACCAGACCAGAAGCATCGTGGCCAGCGCCATCAATGCGGACGGCAATCGCGCCGCCCACTCATTCACCCCCGCAACGCGGAACGACCCCGCCACCATCCAGAAATACGCCGCAGGCTTGTCGAGATAGGTCAGGGTATTGAAATGCGGTGTGATGAAGTCGCCCGTCGCAAGCATCTCGCGCGCTACTTCGGCGTTGCGTCCTTCGTCCGGCTCGATGAGCGGAAGCCGGCCCAGCCAAGCAAAGAACAGCAGGCCTGCGACCGCCAGCAGCAGGGCGAGATCCCGGACCGGAAAGGCCGCGCGACCCGGTGCAGAGGGGAAATTGACTTGTGGGTCAGAGTTCAAGGGTTACCAGAATCAGGATCGGGTCTGAGAGACGGCCGTCTGTGCACGTGCACCTTCAAAAGACTCCGGGGGGCTGACTGCCTCGAGCAGTTCCAGGTCAGCCTCATAGGCGAGGCGATTCTTCTTCATCCACCGGACCGCCCAGACGTCGCCCAAACCTTTGGTCAGCCTGCCCCAGGTGCCGTATTTGGTCGTGCCACGCAAACGCGGATGGTGGCTGACCGGCACCTGAGTCACGCGAAACCCGCGCATTCGGAGCAGCGTGGGAAGGAAGCGGTGCATCCCCTGGTAGAGTTCGAGATGTTCCAGACACTCGCCGCGAAATGCCTTGAGCGTGCATCCCGTGTCTACGATGTCATCACCGGTCGCCCAATTGCGGAAGCCATTTCCAATGCGCGAGGAGATTCGCTTCCACAAGCTGTCCTGCCGGCGAGTCCGGATGCCGCAGACGCAATCCCACTCGCTGAGCATCTCCACCAGCCGGGGGATTTCTGCCGGGTCGTTCTGCAAGTCACCGTCGAGCGTCACTACCGCCCGACCGCGCGCCAACCGGAAGCCCGCGGCCAGGGCGGCGGTCTGGCCGTGATTGCGGCGGAAGTGCGCGATCCTGAGGCGCGAATCAGACGATTGAAGCCGCCGCAGGATCTCGAGCGTCGCGTCGGTGCTCCCATCGTCCACAAACAGAAATTCGGCGTTGCCGCTCCAGCCGGCGAGGGCCGCGGCGAGCTTCCCAACGAGGGGTTCGATGTTTTCCGCCTCGTTGAAGACCGGAATAACCACGCTTAGCGCGGGGCGTTCGACGGGCAAGGCTTCTCCGCTCGGCTCGTCGGACCAAGGACACCACGACGAACCTACACAACCGTGTCATTTTAACACGCTCGCCCGAGGGCACGGCTAGAATCACCGTGCGGGTAAGTGCTGCCACTCGCGGGACTTCCACTACGCCCGCGTTTGGCCTAGAATGTTGGAAGCTGACGTGCATCCTGAGCCGTCAGGAATGAATCCAAGATGTAGTGTCTTTATTCAATTGTCAGGAGGACAGGATGCGCTATTCCCGAATGGGGCTGATTGCTTCCACGTTCAGTGTGCTGTTACTGCTCAGCGGGTGCAGCAAATATCTGGAAGTGATTCAGCCGGCCAACGACGAGGCCATTAAAACCGATATCCAGGCGAAGCTGTTTGCCGATTCCTCGCTAAAACAGCGCGACATCCGCGTCGACTCGGAAAAGGGCGTGGTGACCCTCACCGGAACGGTCCAATCGGAGCTGGAAAGGGCGGCGGCGGAGAATTTCGCCTCGCAGGCGAAAGGGGTCAAGAAAGTGTTGAATCAGCTCACCATCGTACCTCCGACGATGGCAGCGGCACCGCAGGGGTCGGAGCCCGCGGCCGCATCCGAGACCGAGCCTGCTCGCGTGGCGCCGCCCAAGCCCACCCGCCATGCGGCTCGCGTCCGACACACACCTCGGGCGAGTGAGCCCGCCGCAGCCGAGGCCGCTGAGCCTGTTCCAGCAGCGCCCGTGCCCGTGGCCAGCGCAGCCGCCGAGACTCCGCCTGCCGCGGCTCCAACGCCCGCCGCTCCCCCCAAACCGCGCGAGCCGGAGCGCATCACGATACCCGCCGGCACAGTCGTTACCGTTCGCATGATCGACAGCATCGACTCGTCGACCCACCGGCCGGGCGAAGAATTCGCCGCTACCCTGGACACACCGGTGGTGGTGGACGATCGCGTTGTGATCCGCCGCGGCGCCGACGCTCGTGTGCGCCTGATTGAGTCGCGCAGCGCGGGGCGCATGACGGGCCGCTCCGAGTTGACGGTCGAACTGGTTGGCCTCGCAGCCGCTGCTCAGACGTACGCCGTGGAAAGCAGTGCCGTGCAGAAGCAGGGCGCCTCCCGCGGCACACGGACCGCGGAAACGGTGGGCGGCGGGGCAGTGCTGGGCGGCCTGATTGGCGCGATCGCCGGGCACGGCAAGGGCGCGGCCATCGGCGCGGCCGTGGGGGCCGGCGCCGGCACCGCAGTCCAGGGCGCCACCAAAGGCCAGCAGATCCAGATTCCGGCCGAGACCAAGCTCGATTTCACGCTCAAGTCGCCGCTCACCGTCACCATGTAGTTGGCGGTCTTAGGGAACCCGCTTCTCGGAGCGAAGGCGCGCGCGCGCGCCCAAATGGAACGACGTGCGCGCCGCCTTCGTCCAGATGTGCGGGCCTGATGGACCGCCGGGCGCTCCCCTACCAGAAATGCGTCTGACCGGCGAAGACGTCTCTGCCGCCCTGCTCAGCCTGCGCCGCCAGACCCGCGAGGATGTGCGCTGGTGGTCGGTCATCGACGAGCGCGAAATTGCGCCCCCGTTCGTCGCCTGCGCCTCGGAAGAGCTGTCGTGGATTTAGCCCGTGCGCAGCGGTCAACCCGCGGTCACACCGCGAGTGGCAATACCCGAAAAATCCTCACTACCTGACCAGTCCTGGCAGGGATAATGTTGACAATGACATAGCCTAGGGTATGTATACCCAGGTCCTCTTGGGGGGATGGAACAAGATGAGGCTGACGGGTCTCACACCCCAGGATGGTGCTCTGTCTGATTGGGGAAAAGGAGGTACTTCTCTATGGCAAGACCTTCACCTGCGGTTGAAGCGATGGTAAGACATGCTTTCAGCCTGGTTTTGGAGCTTCGCAGCCACCGCGAGGCCCAGTCGATTCTCGCCCAGGCCATCGCGTTTCTTAGGCTGCTTGCCGAGGAGCGCGGCAACACCCGCAGTCCGCTCGTGATCTCCGTGCGGGCTGTTCACATCCGGGGAAACTAAACGTGCCGGCTCGCTAGCCACTATTCGGCGGAGGAAGTGCCAGCATTGGGGGCCGCAGGGGCCTTCATGGCGACGCCCGCCCGCAATTGCGCCATTTCGCGTTGCAGTTCCGTGGCCAGGTCCTCCAGGATCCGCAGCTTCTCGTTCCGGCGCTCCACCAGCGCCTCAAGCTTCGCCACTTGCCGGCGCAGTTTGGCGTTGTCCCGTCGCAGCAGGACAAGGTTGTCACCCGTACGCAAGGGGGGAAGAGGAACATTCTTGCCGCCTTCCAGGCTCGCCTTCCCTCCCCCCTCGGGCCCTAGAGCCACGGGGGCGACCTCCGCCTGCACCTGGCGGATCAGCGCCTCCAGTTCCTTGCGCTCCGCCCCGGGCGGGCAGAGCTGGCGCAGGGCCAGCAACCTGGCCAGGTCGGGATTATTCCGCCCGCGCTCCCAATGCTGAATCGCGCCCTTAGTGGCGTTGAGGAGCCGTGAAAGCCCCTCCTGGCTCACTTCCAGTTTCTGGCGGACCCTGCGAATGATCTTAGGAGTACTCAACGTAGTCATATGCTGCAGCCTCCATTCTATGTTTTTTCACTTGACAATCACCAGTGATATAGGCTAGACTCCGAATTTGCCCTTGATCGGCCGGCGGTTTTCAGCACCCCGCCGTCCTAGCTTCCCCACCGGCGAAGCGCCCCGTGGCCGTTCGCCGGCGAGAAAGGTTTGTCCGACTCCAGGACCTGAACATGAATTCAACCCAGCCCACAACCCAGAGTTCCTAGGCCTGCCTGCCGACTTTTGACAGACATTCGCGGCAGCCAGGAGGTAGCTTTCTTGAGATGTTTACTTACTAAACAAATCAACATATTATTAATACACCATTTCTACCCTTGGCCCCGCCGGCGCGGACGACCGCCACGAACTCAGCCTGATCCCTTTTCATCTTCCCCCTGCCGGACGCGTCAGGGCTGTCTGCTTGCCTTCCCAAACCTCGCGACCCTTAACCCAAAGGAGGAATTCTATGATCGCCCAGAAACATCCCCGCCTGCCGTTCCGATGTTCTCCCCTCACCAGGGGAAGTCGCCACGTCGGGACTCCAGACCTTGCGCCTGTTCCCTTGGCCATTCCTGCGCAAGCGCGCCTGGATCGCTGCCGCGAGAAAGGCTGCATCTTCCCAGTCAGCGCGCCGGGCGAAGCGACCTGCGCCCTGCACCGGCTCGCCGAGAGCGAGCCCAAACTCTTTCTCTCTTTGCAACCAAGCAGCTTCCTTCTCGACCAGGCCAAGTTCATCGTCCCGGACCGGGAGTTCGACTACTCGCGCGCCCGTGACCGGCGCCGCCTGGCCATGCTCCGCGAACAGACCCTTGAAGACGTAGCCTAGAACAAGCCAGGAGCCTTTGCAAGTGTTTTTGTGACCGTCCGCAACCCGCTTGGCGGCGCTTCTGCCTCCTTCCCGAAGGGCCATCGCAACTGGCGGGCGGCGCCTCCAAATGCTCGCGAGGAGAACTGCCATGCATACAGCCTTGGGTGACTACGCGATTCCCACCCCGGTCGAACCCGCCACGCCGCCGACGATGCTCGCCCCCGCCACGGCGCTGCGCATCCTCTGTCGCCGGACGGGGGGGACCTTGTCCAGGGCGACCTTCTACCGCTGGATCACTGAGGGGAGAATCCGGTCGATGCGGTTGGGCAAGCATATCTTCATCCCCTTGCCCGCCCTGGAAGAGCTGATTCGTCAGTACTGGGACGCAGATTGAGCCCTAGTTTGCGAGGAGCTCAAGGGATGATTGCTACCTTGAATCCTGAGTCTTAGACGGTGGGGGTGGAGGTTCGCAACGTCGATCCGGAGGGGATCATAGTTCTGCGCGGCGAGCTGGTTACCATCGTCGCACAGGGACTGCGATTCCCCCAGAGACCACTCCGGAGAGCATCACCTTTCATCCGGTTTGACCTCCTCATCCCCAGCTCTGAGCCTTTATGATTAGATTACTCAATGATATGGAACGAGTCCGTCCTGTCACCCACATTCGGTATGAGCTGTCGGGAAAAGGAACTCCTTGCTGAGAGATACGGACACAAACTCCTATTCGACGATATAATGGGTTGCCGCGCTCCTCATGTTTCGACGTGGGCGCAGCTACACGAGAACGCCACCCGTTGGCAGGAGCAGAGGTGGGCTTTTCGTCCTCTCTGAGCGGCTGGACGATAGGTCCGAAGTGCTTACTTGGCACACCACGCTCCGGACGACTTCATGTCGTATATAATGGAAAATCAGTGGCTCAAGAAACGAATAGCCGAATGTACTGTCGGCTGCAACCCTACGGCATTATGATTGCTAAAAAGGACAAATAGTAGCCTGACTGGACTGGACGTTATGTCCGCCACGTGGGAGGAAGGCCAATGCCAAGTCTCCGTTATCGCGCAATATTATCTGCACTGGCTGTAGTCCTCGCTCTGGGGGTGCAAGGGTCCTTCGCCCAGAAGCAACCCGCATCTCGTGAACCCTCGTCGGTGGCGTGGAAAGCGCCGGTCGAAGGCAAAGCTGACCAATATGTGGGGGCGGAGACCTGTGCCGGTTGTCACATCGATGAGGCGCGGCAGTTCGCCAAGACTGTCCATGCGAAGGCCGGCGCCGAGGGCGCAAAGTTCGGCACTGGCTGCGAATCCTGTCACGGGCCGGGCAAGGCGCACGCCGATGCCCAAATGGACGCGGGCGGCGAACCTGCCAAGATCGAGGCGGGCAAGAAACTCATCTTCGCCTTCCACGGCAAGCCGCAGGAGAATGCCGCGCATTGCCTGGCTTGCCACAGCACCAGCAAGGACCAAGATCTGTTCAATCGTTCCGAGCACAAGCTGAACGGTGTCTCCTGCAATGACTGTCACGCCGCGCACCTGCTGGAAAGGACCAATCGGCGCGAGCGCGTCGAGCCATCCCTGGCGCAATCGCATTTCTTCGCGGCCCCGAAGATGACGGAAGAAAACCGCTGGCCGAGTGAGAGCCTGCTCAAGAAGAAGCAGCCCGATCTCTGCTTCAGTTGCCACCGCACGATTCAGGCCCAGTTTGCGCTACCCACTCACCATCGCGTTCCCGAGGGCCTGATGAAGTGTACCGACTGCCACAACCCCCACGGTACCCTGCAGCGGCCGCTGCTCAGAAAGTCCAACTGGGAAGCCTGCGTCGCCTGCCACACGGAGAAGCGCGGCCCCTGGGTCTTCGAGCACGCCGCAGTGAAGATAGAAGGCTGCACGATCTGCCACACACCCCACGGCAGCGTGACCCGCAACCTCTTGACCCGGCGCGAAGACCGCTTCACTTGCCTGGAGTGCCATGTCGATCCGTTCGCAGCCAACGTTCCCCACGGACGCCTGGGTTTCCAAACACGAGGTGAGTGTGTGCGCTGCCACGTGACCATCCACGGCTCCAACGCCAGCGAGTACTTCTTGCAGTAGGGAGGCCTAATGATTCGGACGCTATTCGACCGCATTCTGATGCTTGCCGTTTGCTCCCTGGCGCTTCCCTGCGCGTTGCTGGCCCAAAACGAACCGCTGCCGGAGGACGTGACGCTGGGTGCATTCGAAACACAGGGCTCGGTGACCTTCGGCTACCGTTTCAGCGACATCAGCGGCCGGAAGCAAAAATTCGCTGAGCTCTTCAATCTTCAGCAGGGCCCTCGCCTTCTGGACTTCAATCTCATGGGAAAGGTCCAGGAAGGTGAACCGCAATTCGCCGACAGCTTCTCAATCAGCGCCAGCGGGCTGGGCGGCGACCCTTTTGCGGGCGGTCAACTGACACTCAAGAAAGACAAGCTTTACGACCTGCGCATCAACTACCGGCAGAGTTACTACTACTGGGACCGCAATGACGATGTCCTCCTCCCAGCCGGTGCAGGCCAGCCGCAATGGCGCGGTCTGACTTCGAACCACGACTGGGCCACAGTGCGGCGCTTTGGCGACGCCAACCTGGCGGTTCACGTTACCAACAACCTCCGCCTACTCTTCGAGTACGGGCGCAACAGCCGGCGTGGTGTGAATTACTCCACGCGCACCATGGACTATTTCGGGAATGAGGAACCGTGGGGTTCTTTCGAGCGCGCCAATCCTTATTACATCGAAGCGCCGATCGATGACCACAGCCAGCGTTTCGCCGGCGGCTTCGGCTATTCACTGAAGAGCTGGAATTTCCATTACAAGCTCGGCTATCAGGACTTCCGCTCGATCATGGACTGGCAGAACGTGGGTTCCGCCGAGCGCAGCATCAACAGCAGCATCGTTGCGACGGGAAATGAGCTCCTCGATTTTGCGCGCTATTTCGAGTCGCGCGAACTCAAAACTCCGGTGAGCGAGTTCTCCTTCCTGGGTCGGCCCCATCACCGCGTCGACGTCCGCGGCGGCTACATCTACTATCGCTACAAGGGCCCCTCTTCCATGCAGGCGGTGTACGATGGCACTGCCCGCACGGACAGCGGCGGCACGGCGTTCGCTCCTTACTCCGTCGAAAACAAGAGCCGCGCCGATCTCACCGAGCCCAACCACGTGGTCGATGGCGGAGTCTCGGTGAAGATCAAGGATTGGTGGAACTGGCACGCCGATTACCGCTACTCCCGCTTCACGGTTGACAGTGCCGTGAACTTCGACAGCTTGCGCGACAACGCCATTCAGAACACCGGTGAGGCTGCCTACCAGTGGCAGTCGAGGACTCATCTCATCGACACCAACATGGAATTCGTGCCCACCCGAGGACTGATTCTCCGCCCCGGCATTCGGGTCATGAGCCGCGATGTCAAGGTGCTGGAAGACGGTGTCATTGACGACGTCCGCACCAAAAAGATCAACACGGTGTGGCCCGTCCTGGGCGCGTTTTACCAGCCCACCAAGAAATTCAGCGTGCGCGGCGATTTCCAGAGCATCACCAACGGCGCCTCCTACACGCGCATCAGCCCGCACACGGACGTCGGGGGCCGGATCGTCTTCCGCTTCAAACCCACCGAGAAGATTACCGTGGAGGACAACCTGGTGCTCCGCAGCCGGAAATTCCTGGACACGCAGTTCAGGAACAACCTCCACCTGAACGCCATCAACATCGCCTACGACCTGAATGAGCGCTTCGGGGTCTACGGCGGGTTCAGCTACGACAGCTGGTTCGCCACCGCTTCCGTCACCTTTATCCGGGGAACTCAGCCGCGAGACGTTACCTGGCAGGACCAGACGGTGAATCGAGTGTGGACGGGCGGACTGGCCATCAAACCGATGCGCCGCCTGGGCTTCAACTTCAGCGGCAACTTTGTGCGCACCACGGGAGCGGGGACCATCACCGGCGAGCCGCCGTACTTCGGCCCGCTGACCTGGCCGCTCGCGACGGGGACTCTCTACTACGACGTCCCCAGGCTCGGCCGGCTGTCCGTCGATCTCCAGCGCAGCTACTACCTCGAGGAGATCGTCCGCGCCAACGACTTTGGGAGTCACCTGCTCACTATCCGCTGGACGCGGGATTTCTAGTCCCCTCCCAGCCTGCCTCGCGCCATTCACTGCGAGTCGCGCGAGGCGTATGTACTTCCCCGAGGGGCGCGGCGAGGCTGCTGACCGCCCAGTGGGCCTGCCTCGCCAGCACCCTCACAACCCCAAGTTCTCATACCAGGTGATATTCCCGGTCGAGGCGCCGATGGCAACGAGATCCAGCCGTCCGTCGCCGTTGATGTCGCTCACGGCCAGACAGGCTGCGGCCATGTTGGTGTCGAGCGTCTGGCGCTCCCACATTGCGCCCGTGCCTTCGGCAGCATGGTAGACGTGCAGGCTGGTTTCCTTCCCACGATAGCCCGCCGCAATTTCGTCGTTTCCATCACCGTCGAAGTCGGCGACTGCGAGTGCATGACCGTCGTGGAAACTGTCGTCGATAACCTGGCGGCGCCAGAGCTCGCCCGGCCGAGCCTCAAAATAGACGACGACTTGCTCCCCGTGCCAGGGTTCGATGGTGGCGATGAATCTCCGCCCACGAATGCTTCCCACGGCCACTTCGCTCGACCCGCGACGCGGCCGTGAAACCTGGTCGCCCTCGCACAGCCGCTTCTTCGTCCACGTGAGGTCAGGCGCGCGCCCGCTGGAATGAAACACGTGAACGCCCTCGAAACTCGCGGTCAGGATCTCGTCGCGCCCGTCGCTATCCCAATCCACGATCTGAATGCCGTGAACTACCGTGAGCGAGTCGTCTACCACATGTGAGGTCCAGGTGATTTCTTTCTCATCCGTTGCCGAGGCGTGACCGCGCTCCAGCGCCTCCGGAATCTCGTACCAGGTGAGTGGCGCTCCCACTTTATATTCCGGCGCTTCTGCACCAATGCCCAGCAGGGGCGCGTTGACAAGTTGCATCCGCCCGCTGCCGTCCAGGTTTGCCCAGCGCAGCCGGTGCGATGTGGGATAGCTCCCGATGAGCTGAATGGACCATTCCTCGTCGCCCGCGACGGGCGGCACCGCCCACCAGATTTCCCCACCGTTCCGGCTGTCTTCGAGAGCAAACTCGCTCGCCAGCGCCATGCCGCGCGCCGCGTGGCCGGGCCGGAATAACGGCGCGAGACTGATGTTTTTGTGAGTCTGGGTGGTGATGGAGCGCGCGTGCCAGGAAGGGTTCTCCCACCAGGCAACGATATTCTCCACCGAACTCAAGCCGAGGATGTCCGGCCGGCCATCGCCGTTGACGTCCGCCACCGCCACCTGATAGCCACTCGGGATCTTTGCGACCTCGTGCGCCCGCCAGCGCACCATGCTCTGCCTCTTGGATGCCGAATGTGCCGGAACCGTCCCCGCTGGCCCAAGCACCCAGGTGGCGGCGGTCGCGCGCAGGAAGTCGCGCCGCGAGGTGGCAGGGCCCCGTTCAAACGGACTAGTGTTTCGCATTATGGACCTCAGTTTAACGCAGAATGTTCGCGTGACGAGACGAGTTTGGCTTGGCGCAGGCGCCGTATAATGCGCAAGAGGGGCGAATCTCAGCCGTCAACTCACGTGTTCGCGGTCATTGTGCAGGCAGGCCCCATAGTGTCGGAGTGGCTTCACCCCGCAGAGCGACTCCCTGCGACTATCAATCCTACTTATGATATGAGAAAGATTATAAATTTGACTTCAGACGCCGCCCGCGCTCAGAATACTTGAGCGCTGCGGCCACCGGACTTTCGACAGCGCCAGGTTTGTAAAGGAAGGATCGATGTCAATCCGTACGATGTACGAAAAGATCTGGGACGCCCACGTGGTCCATGAAGAACCCGGGCAGCCCGCCATCATCTACATTGATCGCCACCTCGTTCATGAAGGGACTTCGGCGCAGGCATTTTCCGGCCTCCGCGACGCAGGGCGCAAGGTGCGCCGTCCGGACCTCACTTTTGCGACGATGGATCACTCCGTCCCCACCAAGGACCGCCATCTGCCGCTCGCCGATGACGTTGCGGCGGCGCAATTCGCCGCGCTGGAAAAGAACTGCCGCGACTTCGGCATCCTGCTCTACGACATGAAGAGCCCTCGACAGGGGATCGTGCACGTCATCGGGCCTGAGCTCGGCATCACCCAGCCGGGGCAGACGATTGTCTGCGGCGACAGCCACACTGCCACCCACGGAGCGTTCGGCGCGCTCGCCTTCGGCATCGGGACCAGCGAAGTCGAGCACGTGCTCGCCACGCAGTGCCTCTCGCAGTTCCGCTCAAAGACGATGCTGGTGCGCGTCGAAGGCAAGCGCGCGCGCGGCGTCACCGCCAAGGACATCATCCTCGCCATTATCGGCAAGATCGGAATCAGCGGTGGCACGGGGCATGTCATCGAATACGCCGGCGAAGCAATCCGCGCCCTCACCATGGAAGGCCGCATGACCGTCAGCAACATGTCGATCGAGGGCGGAGCGCGCGCCGGCATGGTGGCCCCAGACGAAACCACCTTTGCCTATCTCGAAGGCCGCGCCTACGTCCCGCGCGGCAAGGATTTCCAGGCCGCCGTCAGCTACTGGAAGTCCATCACCAGCGATGCGGGCGCGAAGTTCGACACCGTCGTCGAACTCGACGCTGCGCAAATCGCGCCGCAGGTGACCTGGGGCACCAACCCCGGAATGGTTACGGACGTCACGGGCCGCGTGCCCGATCCCAATTCCTTCAACGACGCCGTGGACCGTCGCGCCGCCGAGAGCGCGCTGGAATACATGGGCCTCAAGCCCGGAACGAAAATCGAGGATATTTCCGTCGACCGGATCTTCATCGGCTCCTGCACCAATTCTCGTATCGAGGATTTGCGCGCCGCAGCGCGAGTGGTGGCGGGAAAGAAGGTCGCGCGGACTGTCAAGAGTGCGCTGGCCGTCCCCGGCTCGCGACAGATCAAGGCCCTTGCTGAAAAGGAAGGCTTGGACAAGATCTTTACCGACGCGGGATTCGAGTGGCGCGACGCCGGATGCAGCATGTGCATCGCCATGAATGCCGACGTGCTGCCCAGCGGCGAGCGCAGCGCCAGCACGTCGAACCGCAATTTCGAAGGCCGCCAGGGCAAGGGGGGGCGCACGCACCTCGTGAGCCCAATCATGGCTGCGGCGGCGGCGATCGAAGGGCACTTTGTGGATATTCGGGAGTGGAAGGTAGGAGATATGGAGTGAGGGAAATTCTGAATTATGAATTGTGTACGCTGGGGCACTTGCTGCAATCGCCAATTTTGGGGCAGCGTCGGAATTCATAATTCAGAATTCATAATTCTTGCCGTCACTCGTCACTTTGAGGAAATATGCAACCATTCATCAAACATACGGGATTAGTCGCACCGCTGGATCGCGTCAACGTTGACACCGACCAGATGGTGCCCAAGCAATTCTTGAAGTGGGTCACGCGCGAGGGTTACGGGCGCGTGCTCTTCTACGATTGGCGATACAAGGACGGCGATGTCCCCAACCCGGACTTCGTTCTAAACCGGCCGCGCTACAAGGGCGCATCGGTACTGCTGGCGCGCGCCAACTTCGGCTGCGGGTCGAGCCGCGAGCACGCGCCCTGGGCGATCCTCGATTACGGCTTTCACGCCATCATCGCGCCCAGCTTCGCCGACATCTTTTACAACAACTGCTTCAAGAACGGCATCCTGCCCGTCACGCTTCCCGATGCCCACGTGGACGAACTTTTCCGCAAGACCGAGCAGACGGAAGGTTATCGGCTGACGGTTGATCTGGAGACACAAACCGTCACCGATGGAACGGGCCTCAAGATTCCCTTCCAGGTTGATCCGTTCCGCCGCGACTGCCTGCTCAACGGCTGGGACGATATCGGACTTACTCTGCGCTATGAGGATCGGATCTCGGAATACGAGCGCAAGCGGAAGCCCAGCGCCGCTAAGCATGAGGGGAATCCGGAGTAAGGCCCCACTCTGCGAAAACCGATTCCAAGAGTGCTAGTATATAGACTGTTCGACTAAGGCAAGCTTTCCACTTATTGGGTTTAGACCAAGGCCAAAACGAGATTTTCGGGGAGGATGCAAATGCCCAAATATGTCATCGAGCGCGAGGTTCCCGGCGCAGGAAAACTCTCTCCTGCAGAACTTCACAGCATTGCGCAGAAGTCGTGCAGCGTGCTGGGCAAACTCGGCCCGCAAATCCAGTGGCTGCACAGCTACGTGACCGACGACAAGATATATTGCATTTACATTGCGCCGAATGAGGAAATCGTGCGCGAGCATTCCCGCCAGGGCGGTTTCCCCGCCAATCGCATTTCCGAGGTCAAGACAATGATTGACCCCACGACCTCCGAGGGCTGAGGCGACGCGGCTCGGATCTGATGAGAATGTCGGATTGCCGAGCTACCCAAGCGGACGGTTCAACTGCAGCGCCATCAGGGCGAAAGACAGAGCCATGATGAGTTGGTAGCGCGGACCTGATTCGCAGGTCCGCGGTTCGGTCATGGCAAAAGCCGCAGACCTCAAAAACGGAGGTCTGCGCTACCCGCTCAGGGTGACAACGCCCCTTGGCACACATCGCAAACCACGATGCTTGCTTCCCCGACACCTGACACCCGGCACCCGATACCTGCTCTTCCAAGGTCTGCGCCAGCCGCAATTGTCCGGTTGAACATTCAGATCGGTAGCTCGCCGGTCTCAAGCATATTACGAAACTGTTCGGCGTTCATGAGGACAACTTCCTGCTCCTTAGCCTTCTGAAGCTTCGCAGGCCCGGCGTTTGGGCCAGTCACGAGATACCTAAGTGACTTGGTAACAGATGTCACAACCTCTAGATGGGCTTCCTCCGCTTCGCTCTCAAGTTCTTTCCGCTCAGTTACGGAGAATCCTGTGAAGCAGATTTGCTGGGCATTCTTTTTGTGTCGAGTGCTCTTCGGCGGGAAGTGAGTGTACAGCCAACCCCACGCCTCCCTGTCGGACATCGCCGCGATTTGGTCCGGAGTTAGATCGCTTTTCGCTAGCAATATTCGCGTCACCCTTTCTGCGGCCATGTGTGAATCCTCCTATTCGCGGCTGGCGCAGACCCTTCGGGCCTGCGATCGCGATGTGAATTGCGCCTCGCCTGCTACGGTTTTGGTGGTTCAGCGCGCTTACCCCCGGCGCGCGTTACGGTCGCAGTGACCTTATCGATCACGTGAAGTTGTTCCGTTAGGGCGCGTTGCAAATTCGGGTGAACTGCCTCCGCCTTTTTGCGCAGTTTCGGGTCGGATATGCAGCCCTCCGCTATCAGTCGCGACCTTTCTTCCTGCGCTACTAAACGCGCTTGCAGATCCTGAGTCTGTACACTGATCCGGTCAGCCTGTACTGCAGCGTCCTTACGAACCTGGGCGAGTGCAGTCTGGTCCTCTTTTCTACCCATGTATAACAGCACTTCTGCCACCACGAGGGTGAGCACAATCAGACCTTTCCGCCACTTTTTGCTCTGGTCCAACAGCGACTCCGCGGCCAGAACAACTGGAGCAAGATAAAGCAAGAACGTTTGAGTAGTCATTGATAGCCTCCAGTCGTCTTGTCGCTGCGAACGCGGGCTGGCGCAGACCCTTGGGGTCTGCGGCCTCTAAACGTCTTGCGCCTCCGCCGCGCGGACCTTGTGCTCTGCGCCCGCCTCCTAGCTGTCGCCTGCCGGAGCATTGAAGAGCTTGTTCGAGAACCTCTCTGCCTGTTTCGGAACATCCCCGGATGTCTGCTGCTCCAGCTTGGCGAGCGTTTCCCGATACTCCCTGGCCTCCGGCTGTCTCATGAACTGGGCACTCAATCCTCTGCTTTTGACGAAAGCCTCGACCTCTTCGATCACCACATCCCGGAAGAACTCTTTCCTGGGGTTCACCAAGTTAAGCTGACGGTCTTCGAGAAGTTGGTGCAAAGCGGCCTCAAGCTCGGGTGCATTGTCGGAATAGAGCATTGCGTGAACGTCGAACGGGAAGGGAACGGACGCGTCACCGAGCTCATCGACACGCTCCATCGGCTCCATACGTCTGGTCATGCCAACCTTGAAAATCCCGTCGCCGAATGAACCCAGGTTCGAGATCACATAGACAAAGCCCGACTTCGTGAGCTGGGCCCGCGAGATTGCTCTCTCTTTCTTGCTCCGCGCTTCGTCCAGCTTCGCCTCGAACGAGCTGATCTGTTCAGTTAGCTTCTGCAACTGGCCACCCGTAGCTTTGGCGGCCTCCTCGCGAGCCCTTTCCAAGGCCTTCTGGAACCTCGCTTCTTCGAGCTCCGCCTCTTCACGCGCCCTGTTGATTTCCTGCTGCGCCCTCTCTTCTTCGCGGATTTGTGCCCTGATCCTCCGCTGCTCTTCCCGCTCCTGATGCCGCTTCTCCTCGTACTCGTGCGTCAGCCTTACCTCGTCAAGCTTTAAAGCGAGGAACTGCTGAGTCACCGATACACTGAGGACCTCTCCCAGCTTATTCACCGCCTCAAACGACTTGCGGACACGTTCCTCCATCTTTGTGACGTTGTTCCAGGACACGTCGGCAACCGCTGCCTCACACTCACCATTGAAGGCACGGAGCAGCAGCTTCTCATTCAGCTTTACCATCCGTGCGCCTTCTCTTTCGCTGTTGCCAACCGTCCATTTTTTTGCGCAGGCCGCCGCCCCCCCTTCGCGTATTAGCTGCCGTTCCTTTTCCCGCAGGTTCTCAAGGGCAGTCTTGTACTCATCCGAAGTCTGAAAGCTGAAGTGAGGCTTATAGAGCCCGAAGGAAATGTCCTCAAGGTTCTCTTCGAGCAACGAGATTTCCTTCTTGAGCTCTCCGTACGTGGCCATCGCCTGCTGGTATTCCTCGCTGAGTTTGACGCGGCGCCTTTCACTTTCGGTTTCGAAATCTTTGAGTTCGCGCCTGGTCCCCTCCAGCTTGTTCCTACCTGCCGTGAGCTCCGCCTCTAAATCGATGATTCCCGAATATCGTGCTCGGAGGGCTCGGGCGTCTGCCAATGCCCTTTCGTGCTCTTGTGTCAGTTTCAAGCATCGGGCGTTGAGCTCGCGTGCGTCTGTTGAGAAACGCCATGCGATGTACGCGAGGGCGATTATGATTGCTCCCAAAGCAATGGGGACAATGTATTCCATGAGATCACCTCTCATCGCGGGTGGCGCATCTATGAAGGGGGCGGCGGAGTCAAGTGTTTTTGTCCGTTCTTTGTTTTGTGTCGCGAGCGAGCAGCCCCCCTCAGTTGAAAACGGGGGGATGCGAG
>Ga0315282_10004514_pt1 | contig 24220 bp, 36 predicted proteins | sample YL17G07_20_MG_FD_203693 | JGI IMG/M metagenome (GOLD analysis project Ga0315282, IMG submission 203693) | Sediment microbial communities from Yellowstone Lake, YNP, Wyoming, USA - YL17G07_20 | ecosystem: Environmental > Aquatic > Freshwater > Lake > Sediment | place: USA: Wyoming | collected... | reverse complement strand
CGGGACGGTGGAGCACGCGCACGACGTGCTCAAGAACGAGTTGGCCGGGGCGGCGTTGCCCAGCGCGAAGTTTGGGGCGAACGCGGCGTGGTGGCGGCTGAACACGCTGACCTTCAATCTGTTGAGCGCACTCAAGCGGCTGGCCTTACCCGGAGAATTTTCCGATGCCAGACCCAAGCGGCTGCGATTTATGGTGCTCAATGTCGTGGGAAAGGTGGTCCGCCACGCCCGCCCCGGATGCTCTTGCGCCTGGCCAGCGCGGCCCAGCAGGCCCTCCTGTGCCTCCTGCGCACCAAAATCCGCTCCCTCCAAACGGCCTTAAGCGGAGATTGAGGGAGGGTACCCGCCGGGATCAGACCCAGGACAGGATTTCCATTGAGCGTCTCAGGCTGTGTATGGTAACATAACCACCATTAGGAGGAAGGCCATGAGCGACAAGGAACAAAATACGCCTCCCAGCGAGGCCGCCGCCTCGCCTGAAGCGGAGCCGGAAGCCGCATCCGCCTTAAGCCTCGAGGCCAAGGCGCCTGAGCCTTACCGCAGGCCTCCGGACCTGGACGAGGCCCAAGAGGACTTCACTCCCTATGGCGAGAAAGAAGCCCGCGCCGACCGAAGGTATTATCCCAGCCGCTTCATCCTGCTTCATCTCCTCTGGGCCGTCCTGGCCGTGGTTCTGGTGGGCTTGACAACCGACCTGATGCTAAAAGGCCCGGGCTATCGGTTGGAGGGCGGGCTGACCGTCCTGGTCTGGCTCATCCTGCTCGCGCTCTTATGGAAGACCATCTCCCTCGAAACCAAGATCGGGATGACGGTCGTGGCCATCGGACTTCTCCTGGCCTTGCCCTACCTGCCGCCCACCGGAGGCGAGATTCTGTCCCCGTGGGCATTTACCGCCCCTTTTATCTGGCCGCTTTCCATGGCGATGGCCCTGGCCGCCGTGCTGGTGGGCCTGTGGTTCCTGTGGGGGCGGTGGATCTGGCTGTCCATCATCCTGAGCCTGCTGATCGCTTACTGTGCCGTGGCGCCGGTCTGGGCCTTCATTTCGCAGCAAACCGGGCTCGACCAGATGCTGCTGGGTCCGGAGGCCTTGACCCACTGGCCGGTCTTCCTTCGGCCCGGGTATCTGGCCGCCGAGGTCGTTCTCCCGCTCGGCGCGGCACTGATGCTGATCCTCCAGGTGCGCACCCTGGCCAGCAAGCGGCACCAAACCCATTTCGGTTATTTTTTCTGGGCTGCTTTCCTGCTCCTGATCACCGTGACCGGTCTCAGCGCCCTGGATCGCCAGGGCCAACCGGTGCTGGTCACCTTCAGCCGCATGGTCACGCCAGGCCCCGAGACCCCGGGCCCCGCGTCTGAAACGAGCCGATTGAGACCGGGTGAAGCCCAACCCGGCCCGGGAACACCCGAAGCCGTCAAGCCTTCTCCCGAAAACGAAGGGGAAGAGTCGTCGCCTGACCGCAGCGAAGAAGGAACCTCCCCTGCCCCGCAAACCCCAGGCCTGGGAGAGCAAGGGAAAACCGCCTCCATGGAATCGCGGCTGGAAGCCTTGGAGCGAGATGTGCAGGAATTGAGACAGCGGCTGCGAGCCCAGGAAGACCTGCTTCAAACCCTCGAGCCACAACGCTCACCCAAAACACCGCCCTTGGCTCCGCCGTCCCGGCCCGCCCCCCGGACCCCAACCACCCCAGGACAAGGCGCAGGCTCTCCCTACAACCGCACCTGATCGCCTCCCCAGGCGGCCGGGCAGCCCGGCTGACGGTCGGCCGTTCCCAGCAACGGCCGGCCCGTCGCAGGTCTGCTCTTTCTGCTTGTGCAAAAACAATAAGGTGTGCTAAAAAAAAATAAACTTCGATCAAGGAAAGAAAAAATCAGTCCCCGGACCAAGGGCTTGGAACCAGGAAAGAGGCTTTGCATGGACGGCGGGTCGGCTGTCCAAGCTAGGAGGCGCCGCTGGACCTCGCGTCTGGAGAGGCGGATATCGCCTGCCGGCCGCATCCTCTTCATGGTGCTTCTCTTGGTCGTGACGGCGATCCTGCTCCCCGGAACCCTGGGCTGCGCCAACCCGAACAGAAATCCGACCGCGACCCACTCGGAGGCCGTGCCGACACGCATTATCCTTGTCAAAACCAAGGAACAGGCGATGGATATTCTACATAAGCTCGAGCAAGGGGCCTCTTTCGCCCTCATGGCCCGGCAGTACTCCATCCATGCCACGGCGGAAAAATACGGGTATTTGGGAGAGATGCGCCCGTGGGATCTCAACCCCTTGTATCAAAAGGCGATAGGTCCGCTGGAACCCGGGGAACACAGCGGCGTCATCGACACCCCCGAGGGATTCGCCCTCCTAAACGTCGTGGACCGACGCCACCTGACCGAGGGCCTAAACCGTTTCGCCGACAAGGATTTCCGGAAAGCGGCCCTCGAGCTCGAACAGGACATCCAGCTCAATCCGGACCATGACCCGGCGTATCATTACCTGGGACTGGCTTATGAGGAACTGGGCCAGGAGGAGAAGTCCCTGTCCGCCTTCAAGGCCCTGGTCCAGCTGAGTCCAAGCTATCCGGCCGCCCAGAGCAACCTGGGCCTGGCCTATTATCACTCCGGACGCTACGAAGAAGCGATCGGCGCCTTCACCGAAGCCTTGGCGCAAGCGCCAGCCGACGCAGTGGTCATGAACAACCTGGCCTGGTGTCTGATCAAGATAGACCGCAGCCTGGACATCGCCCTGAAGCTCATGCGCCGCGCCGTCCTTCTCCAACCTAACGAACCCGAGTACCGGGACACCCTGGCCGAGGTCCTCCTGGCCCAGGGCCAGCCCGCCGAAGCCCTGGCCGAGGTCCAGAAAGCGATCGAGCTTAATGGGCCGTCCGAGCGCCTGGCCGAACGAAAGAGACGGATCGAGGCCCAGGTGGTGGCTCAGGCGGCGGGAAGTCCCAAGCCGAGGATCGAGGGCGGAAAGCAACCCCGGCGGGAGAGCCCGGCGTCCCTGCTTCCCCCGCTCCCTCCCCCCTCCGCCAAAATCCCCTCCCAGGCGCCGCCGGCCCAGGGCTTAAAAACCACCAGGCTCACCCCATCTCCCCCCCTGACTAAAAAGGGCGGGTACGCCATCCAATTGGCCGCGGTGCGAGAGCCCGAGTCGGCCCAAAAACTGCGCGCCCGCTACGCCCGCCAGGGATATCGGCCCTATATCGAGCCGCAGAAGATTCCGGGCAAGGGCACCTTGTACCGCGTGCGTCTCGGCCCGTACGCCACCCTGGGCGAAGCCAAGGCGGCCGCCAGGGAACTGACCGAAAAATTCAACCAGAAATGCATTGTCGTGCCGCTGAAGGGAACGGGCGGATGAGCCGCGCCCTGGTTCAGACGCGGAGCATCTCGGGCAGAGGAGGAAGGCCTTGAATCGCGCCAGCTTCGCCCTGCTGGTCGGCGCGTTCGGCGCGGTGGCTGCGGTCAGCCAGTTGCTCTTCATGCGGCAGGCCCTGGCCTTCGCTGGGGGTTTCGAGCCGGTCCTTCCGCTGACCCTGGCCGGCTGGCTGTGCGGCGCCTTCGCGGGCGTCGGCCTCTTCGGCCTGGCTCGGCCGACCCCACACCTGTGGCGGGGATGGCTGACCTTTTTGCCGCTCATCTGGGTGGCGGTGCTGGCCCTCTGTCTAGCCTACTCCTACTTTCTTTTCCCAGGAGAGCCCGCCGGACCGCAGCCGATCATTCCCCTGGCCCGTCTGCTCTCTGAACTTACCCTTCTTGCCGCGCCCGCCGGCTTTTGCAGCGGGGGATTATCCGTGCTGGCCTGGATGTATCTGGCGAGGGGCCAGACCGGGATAGAGGAGCCCGCGCCCTCGGCGCCTTGGGTCGTTTGCTGTATCGAGGCCTTTGGCGCCGGCCTGGGTCTGCTGCTCCTGACGCTCCTCCAGGCGGGTCACGTCGCGACGACCGAGGAGCTGGCCGCGGTGTGCGGCCTGATGGTTCTCGGCCAGGCTGCGGCCCTGCCCCGCAAAACGGCCACCCGCCTCCTTTTAATCTGGGTCGTGGTCCTGGTGGCGATCGGCATCCATTTTTCCGGCGTTCTGGGCTGGCTGGACCAAAAGGCCCAGGAGCGCCGGCTGGCCTTGCTAAATCCAAAGGCGGAAAAAGCCGCCTTCCTGGAAACCGCTTCCCAGCATTTGACCCTGGCCGAACAAGAGGGTCGGCCGGTCCTGTACCGGAACCAAGTGCTCGACTGCGACCGGCCCGGACCGGCTGAGGTCCAACTCTATGCCCGCTTTTTCCTGGCCCAAGCCGACCGGTTCGACCGGATTCTCCTGGTGGGCTGCGGCCTGCCGGGATTCATCGGCGAGTTCCTGGCAGGCGGGGCCGGGAAGCTGGTGTACGTCCCGCTGGATGCGGGCGAAACGAATTTTTTCAAAAAAAACCTGCCCGAAGAATCTATCCAGTATCTGAAAGACCCGCGCCTGGAGATCGTCCGGCAGGATGTGCGTCTATATCTGGCCCACCCACCCGCCTCCCCCTTTGACCTTATCGTCATCCTGGCCGCGCACCCGACCAACGCCTTCATCAACCGCGTCCACACCCAGGAATGTCTGGCCGCGGCGAAAAAATGGCTCGCCCCGCACGGCCTGCTCGTCACCGGCTTGAGCGCCGACAAGGCCTACTGGTCCCAGGACCCGGCCTCCCTCGGACCGCTGCTTTTCCTGAATCTGAAACACCAGTTCCCGCACCTCCTCACCATCCCCGGACCTATGGTCTTCTTCCTGGCCGCAAACTCCCCGGACGTACTGGCCAAGGACGACGAAACCTTGATCCGGCGGTTTCGACGGCACGGGTTCGACACCCCGCTCCTGACCCCCCTGATCTTGAAAGACCGCTTCTCTCCACCGGCCGATCCAACCCAGGCCGGTCGGAAAATCGAAAAAATCGTGCCCAACCAGGACCTTCGGCCGGCAACCTACCTGGCCGGTCTCTCCTGGTGGGAGCAGACGCCGAAGGCCTCCGGGACCCGGTTCATCCTCCGGGTCCTGCGCCAAGCGAACCGGTGGGGACCCTGGGCCGCGGCCTTGGTCTTCATTCCGGCGCTGTTTCTGCTGGGCTGGCCCGGCCGCGAGCGCATCATGGGCTGGGCCTCGGCGGTGAGCGGCCTGGTGAACCTGGGGTTGCTCACCGTGCTGCTCTTCCATTTCCAGAACCGGTACGGAACCCTGTTCGGGACACTCGGCCTGCTCCTGTTTTTATACAGCGCGGGTCTGGCGGCCGGGGGCTTCTTGGGGTGGTTGGGGGTGGTCTTGAATATCACCTCCCGCAGGCTCCTGTTTTTTATCTTTCTCCTCTCGGCCGGGCTGGCCGCGGCCATCGCCTTCACCGCTGCCGGTCGAATCGGCGACCATTTTTACCTCTTGCTCCCGGGCCTGGGCCTGCTCACCGGGCTGGAGGCAGGGCTTTCTCTGGCCGTAACGCCCGGGCAGCGGCCGGCTATGGACGCGGTGGGCAGCCTGGCCGCGCTCCGGGCCTGGAACGCGCTCGGCGGGGTCATCGGCCTCTTGCTTGTCGGAGTGGTGCTGGTGGCGGTCGTCGGCCCGGTCCGCGCCTGCGAAGTGCTCCTCGGCCTCAAGCTCCTGTCAGCGCTCACCCTGCTCCGCCTGCCCCGGCGTATTTGACAGGCCCGGGAGGCTCTGGTACTTTCCGGTGATGATGCCCGCTCATCTCCTCGACGTGGAGCGCCTGCCCTATGGTCAGGGGATCGAGTTAATGCGGGCCCTGGCCGAGCAGAAAGCCCTTGCCATGCTTCCCGAGATTCTCATTTTGGCCGAGCACGAGCCGGTAGTCACGCTGGGCCGTCGCAGCCGGGGCGGAGACCTGCTTGTGCCCAGGCAAACGCTTGAGGAAAGGGGGATCGGCCTCTATCCGGTGGAAAGGGGCGGGCTGATCACCTATCACGGGCCGGGGCAGCTCGTCGCCTATCCTGTGTTCGACCTGAAGCGGCTAAAACTGGGCGTGGCCCGGTTCGTGAACCGGCTCGAGGAGGTCGTCCTGGCGACCTTGCGGGATTTCGACCTCACAGCGGCGAGCCGGAGGGCCGGCTTTCCAGGCGTCTGGATCGGCGAGGAAAAAATCGCCTCGATCGGGTTGGCCGTGCGCCGTGGGATCAGTTTCCACGGCCTGGCCCTGAACGTCGATCTGGACCTGGCCCCGTTCGACCTTTTTCACCCTTGTGGATTGGCCGGCGTGCGCATGACCTCGATGGCCCGGGCTTTAGGCTCGACAGTGGACAAGACCTGCTTAAAGCTGCACTTTATTAATCATTGTTTGCACTTTTTTAACCTCAAATTCACCCCCTGGACCCTGGCCGACGCCTGGGAAGCCGCCCGCGCCCATGCCGCAAAAAACGCCGAAACCGCCGTGGCTTAGCCGCCGACTTCCGGCCGCGGGCCAATCCCGGGTCGTTTCCGAGCTGCTGGCCGGCCTGCGCTTGAATACCGTCTGCCGAGAGGCCCAGTGTCCCAATCAAGGGGAGTGTTTCGGCCGGGGCACCGCGACTTTTCTCCTTTTGGGTCCGACCTGTACCCGGCGTTGCACCTTTTGCGCCGTGTCCAAAGACGCGGCGACGGCGCCGGATGAAGGGGAGCCGGAACGGGTGGCGCAGGCCGTGGCCCGGCTCGGGGTGAGTTTCTGCGTGCTGACCATGGTCACCCGGGACGACCTGCCCGACGGAGGGGCCGGCCACGTGGCCAGAACCGTGGCCGCCGTCCGGGACCGGTGTCCGGGAGTTCGGATAGAGGCCCTGGTTTCGGATTTTCAGGCCAGGGCCGAGGCCCTGGCCACCGTGCTTGGGGCCGGTCCCGAGGTGCTCAACCACAATCTCGAGACCGTGGCCCGGCTCTACCCCGAGGTCCGGCCCCAAGCCGATTACGACCGCTCCCTCCGGCTGCTGGCCCTCGCCGACGCCGCTCGGCCCAGGCCGGTGACAAAATCCGGGCTGATGCTCGGCCTGGGCGAAACCCGGTCCGAGGTCTTGAGGACTCTGGACGACCTGAGAGAAGCAGGCTGCGACCTGCTCACCCTCGGGCAATACCTGGCGCCTTCGATTGCTCACCACCCGGTGGTCAGGTACGTGCCACCGGAGGAATTCGACCGGCTTGCGGAGGAGGCCCTGAAACGCGGTTTTGCCGCCGTGGCCGGCGGACCCTACGTGCGCAGCTCCTACCAGGCCGACCGCCTTTACCTTCAGGCCCAGGCCGCGCGTACGCCGCCTATGACCACCTGAAGGTTTCAAGTTCTTACCCAAAACGATCGAAAAGAAAGAAAGGTCCTTTGCCGTCCGGGCAGGATTATCACTCTGGAGGCCGGCATGTTTCAAAACACCTCCCCGCCAGACCGCACGCGCTTAAGAGCGATCCGGTGGAAACTGCTTCTGGTCTATCTTTTCTTAATATTCCTCACAAGTTACGAATTATTCCTTCCCCAGGCCAGGGCTGCGGAGCGGTTCGTTCCCATCGGGAACGTGGCCGTGCTGGACGCCAAGACCAGCCTTATGTGGGAAGAAAAAACCCTGGACAGCGCAGGGCGGCTCATGACCTGGTCCGAGGCCCAGGCCTACTGCCGCGACCTGAGGTTGGCCGGCTTCCGGGACTGGCGGCTGCCCACTCCCCTGGAATGCAAAACGCTCATGGACCGTCGCTACATACCGGCCGGCCCGGCCGGGCTCCTTCGCTTTCCCCTGGCCTGGTGTTGGACCGCTTGGCGCAACCCGCTCGGCTGCGAGGCCTGGCTGGCCGATTTCGCGGCCGGGACCATCTATAAGGCCGACAGCCGGACCTGCCTATTTGTCCGAGCGGTGCGCACCCACAGCGGCAGCCTGGCCGCGGCCTTGGATCCGGACCATGACGGCGTCCTGACGGGCGAGGACATGTGTCCGGAGACGCCCGCCGGCGTTCCGGTGGACAGCGCCGGGTGCCTAAGGGACAGTGACGAAGACGGCGTGAACGACGCCCTGGACCGCTGCCCGGACACGCCACTTTTCTCGACCGTAGGTCCGAACGGCTGTGGTCCTGGAGAGGCCGGGAAAGCGAAGCCGCCCCGCGAACGCACCACCTCTTCCACAAACGCCCGCTGAACTTTCCGCCCGGACCGGTTTAAGACGATCCTTGCTGAGAGGAGCGCTTGAGGTCCGGACCGAAACCTAGAAGGTCGCTCAGGTAGCGCTGGTATGTCTCGGCCTCATAATAGTAGTAGGCGCCGGTCTCGGGAAAGTCTTCCCGAATTTTTTTTAGGTAGTGGAACAAGTTGGCGGTCCGGCCCTGCCGCAGTTCCTCCTGAAAGGTCTCAATCAGGCTGAGCTTCTCGGCGAATCGGACCGGCTGGCGATACAAGGGCGCCAGCCGGAGAAGGCCCGGTCCGAACTGCCGGGCGAGGAGGGACTTTAGCGATATGAAGTAGGCCTGGGGCCAGTCGTGGAAGAGGATGGTCAGCCAACACTCGATGTTGAGTCCGGAAAGCCAGTAGGGTTGGAGATAATGGAGGTAAAAGCGCCGGTTGAGACTGTTCAGGCCGTCCAGAAGGCGATACACCGTCTCCTGGCTCAGACAGGTCCGACGTTCCGAGGAAACGGGGCAGCTCGTTTCGGACGACAGACCCACCTCTTCCATCACCGCGTGGCCATGCAAGCGGCAGGCGAGCGGGCGGCGGAAATAAGAGGAACATCGGCCGTCTGGGAGCTGAAATCGGCAAAGCAGGCTGCCCACAGCCTGGGGGTGGGAGGCCAAAACGCGGGAAAAAAACCAAAAGCGAAAGTCGAGCGGGCGGTCCAGCACCTCCTGCATGAGGTAGCAGAATTCCACCAGAGTCACGTGCGGACTGACGCAGCACGTTCCGCACGCCTGGCAGGCCACCTCTGGAACGGCATGATAAATCTCTCTTCTCAGGACACGGTAGGCCCGAGAGAACAGCCCCATCGTTTTGCGCCTCCCTGCGCAAAATCAAAACCACCCGAACTAGTCATCGGCTGCGCAGAGAGGAAACTTGACGAGATTCGCCGGCGAGACCGTGGCAAGACTTTGGCTGCCGGCCGAACTCACCCACGGGTCTCGGAGAGAACTCATTGAAATATTATCAATATTGTTGCGGCCCCGCGACTTCGCTCGAGGCCATGAGCCTGTCGAATGGCTTCGCTCCTCGCTCCATCGATCAATTTCAACCCGGAATCCCGCGCTTGGCCCTGGTCTCTTGCTCAGGCCTTTTCCAGGAAAGATTTCAATCGGCTGTAGAAGCGGCGGTTCATCTTCCGGGACATCAGCAGGGGGATGGCTTCAAACGTTCCGCCAAGCCGCTGTGCGGGCGAGGGAAGCGTCATGGGAACGGCTTTTTCGTCTGTCCCGATGTGCTCCTTCTCGTCGGCATGGTTCTGATTTAAGGAGAATTTCAAAAAATTCGACATCCGCGACCCTCCTTTGCGCCTTACAGAAATGCAAAAGCCGCTCCAAAGGAGGGGAGGCGGTCCTAATATGTTTTTATATTTTAATTCAATTACTTAAAAATAGAAAGCCGGCGGGCGGGCTGGCGGGCGGCAAATTTTTCCGTTGTCCGGCAGAGGGTGAAGGCAATTTTCTGACGTCTTGCCTTGGGCGCAAAAAGAATGGGCCCTCGGCGGGGCCCATTTCGGAATTGGTTTTTCGGCGAGGGCGTGGTCAAGCGGTATTTTTTTCTCCTGTTTCCGGGGACGGGCTTGGCGCGGTTGGCGCGGTATCCGGGGCGAGGGGGGGTGCGGCTTGTGCCGCCGGTTTTGGGGCGGTCGTCTCCGGGGCTGCGGCCTGGGGTGCTGCCTGCTTCTTTTCCGGGGCCCCTTTCTTGCGGGTCTTTTTCCTCTGCTTGACCGCCTCGCCGGGCTTGACCAGCTGGATGATGGTCAGCGGAGCCGCGTCGCCTTTGCGCACGCCACCCTTCACCAAGGAAATGTACCCTCCGCCCACCTCCATGTAGCGGCCTCCGATTTCGGCGAACAGCTTGTGAACGACCGATTTCTTGGTCAAAACAGAGAGTACTTGACGCCGGGCATGCAGATCCCCCCGCTTGGCCAAGGTGATCATCTTGTCGGCCAAGGGGCGCAGAGCCTTGGCCTTGGCCTCGGTGGTGGTCACCCGTTCATGTTCGAACAGGCTGGTCACCAGGTTGCGAAGCAAGGCCTTGCGATGGCTGGCGGTGCGGTTGAGCTTATATCCGGATTTTTGGTGTCTCATGATGGATCTTCCTTCATTTCCTTCATCTTCAGAATATCTTCGCGCGAGGGGAAGTGTTCCAGTTTCATCCCAAGGCCGAGTTCCATCTCGCTGAGGATCTCCTTGATCTCATTGAGAGATTTACGACCGAAATTCTTGGTCTTGAGCATTTCCGCCTCGCTCTTCTGCACCAGTTCCCCGATGAAGTGAATGTCGGCATTTTTGAGGCAGTTGGCTGAACGAACCGAAAGCTCCAGTTCATCCACGGTGCGGAAGAGGTTTTCGTTGAAAGCCTGTTTGGGCGAAGATTCCTCGTAGGCGCTGGGTTCCTCGGATTCCTCGAAGTTGATGAAGATGTTCAACTGGTCCTTGAGGATCTTGGCCGCATAGGCGATGGCGTCCCTGGGGGCGACACTGCCATCGGTCCAGACCTCGAGGGTCAGCCGGTCATAGTCGGTGTGCTGGCCGACCCGGGCGTTGGTCACCACGTAGTTGACCTTCCGAATCGGCGTGAAGATGGCGTCGATGGGGATGGTGCCGATGGGCTCCTCCCTCACCATTTCCCGATCGGCGGGCTGATAGCCCTTGCCCGTCTGGATGATCATTTCCATCCTCAGGCTGGCGCCCTTGGACAGGGTGGCGATATGGTGTTCGGGGTTGAGGATTTCAATCTGGTCGTCGGTTTTGATGTCGCCGGCGGTGATGATCTTCTCCCCCTGGGCCTCGATGCGGACGGTCCGCGGCTCTTCGCCGTGGTACTTGAGCCGGACCTCCTTCAGGTTGAGGATGATGTCGACGACGTCTTCGACCACCCCGGGAACAGCGGTGAACTCATGCAAAACGCCGTCGATCTTGACCGAGACGATGGCCGCGCCTTGTAGGGAGGACAAGAGGATACGACGCAGGGCGTTGCCTAGCGTGATGCCGAAGCCTCGTTCCAAGGGTTCGCAGGCATATTTGCCATAGGTATGGTCGCGGCTTTCGCTATCCACGTCGACCCGCAGCGGTTTGATCAATTCTCTCCAATTCTTATTCATGGCCTTTCCTCACAGTTTCAAAGTGCTGACCTGGCCCAGAACTACTTGGAGTACAATTCCACGATGAGCTGTTCCTCGATAGGCATGGTCAAATCTTCCCGAGTTGGAAAAGCCTGGACGGTCCCGGTAAAATTATCTTTATCCAACACGAGCCAGGCCGGCAGACCCCTGCGGGCCACGGTCTCCATCGACTCCAGGATCGGAGGCACCTTGCGGCTCTTTTCCTTGACGCTGATCATGTCCCCCATCTTCACTACATAGGAGGGAATGTTCACGCCCCGATCGTTAACGAGAAAATGGCGGTGCATTACCAATTGCCGGGCCTGGTGTCTGGAGGCGGCGAATCCCAGCCGGTAGACGATATTGTCCAGCCGGCGCTCCAGAAGCACGAGCAGGTTGGTGCCGGTGATGCCTTTCTGGCGCTCGGCCCGGAAGAAGGTGAGCCGGAACTGCTTCTCCTGCAGCCCGTACATCCGCTTGACCTTCTGCTTCGCCCGAAGCTGAATGCCATAGTCGGACACCTTCATGCGCATGCGCCTTTGGGCGTGCTGTCCCGGCGGGTAGCTGTGCCTTTCGAACGCACACTTGTCCGTGTAGCACCGGTCCCCTTTCAAAAATAGTTTCAGGCCTTCGCGCCGGCATTTCCGGCAGACGGTATCCGCGTATCTGGCCAAATTCCAACCTCCCTAAGCCCTGGGCGTCATACGCGCCGGCGTTTCGGCGGCCGGCAGCCATTGTGGGGAATGGGGGTGACGTCCCGGATGATGCTAACGTTCAGGCCCGCCACTTGGATGGCACGCAAGGAGGCCTCCCGCCCGGGACCCGGCCCCTTGATATAGACCTCCACCGACCGCATGCCCTGCTCCATAGCCTTCTTGCTTGCGTCCTGGGCGGCCAGTTGGGCGGCAAAGGGCGTGGACTTCCTGGAACCCTTGAAACCCTGACTGCCGGCGCTGGACCAGGCCACGGTGTTGCCCTGCGGGTCGGTGATGGTGACGATCGTATTGTTGAACGTCGACTGGATGTAGGCCACGCCGGTGGGAATGGTCCTCTTTTCCCTCCGCCGGGCGCCCCCTTTTTTCGCTCTGGCCATACCCTCTCCCTGTGCCTATTTCTTCCGCTTGCCGACCACGCTGCGGCGCGGTCCCTTGCGGGTTCGGGCGTTGGTGTGCGTCCGCTGACCCCGCACGGGCAGCGACCGGCGGTGTCTCAGCCCCCGGTAACAACCCAGGTCCATCAACCGTTTGATATTCGTGGAAATCTCGCGCCGAAGATCGCCTTCGACCTTGACCTCCTCGTCGATCACCCGGCGAATCTTGGTCACTTCCTCCTCGGTCAGAAGATCCGTCTTGGTGTCAAAGTCCACCTCGGCCTTGGTCAGGATCTCCTGGGAGGTGGACCTCCCGATGCCGAAGATATAGGTCAGCCCGATTTCCACGCGTTTGTTCTTCGGTAAGTCAATACCCGCGATTCTGGGCAATCTCGCCTCCTTGTGTGGACATGGCCTGCGCCCGACCAAATCCGGACGCGCGGCCTAGGCTTTTCAAGGCCCGGGGATCCCGAGCCGCTAGCCCTGCCGCTGCTTATGCTTCGGGTTCTCGCAGATCACCCGCACCACGCCTTTTCTGCGAACGATCTTGCATTTATTGCACATTTTTTTAACCGAGGAGCGCACCTTCATCGTCGTTCTCCGCCTAAACTCCGGGCCCGGGCATGGCCGTGCCCAGCACCTTGACGATCCGGTCGAAAATCTCCTGGATTTTGCCGCTGCCGTCAATGGGCCGGAGCAGATGTTTTTTCTGGTAATAATCGATCAGAGGCTGCGTCTGCGAGACGTACACCTCCAGCCGAGCTCCGACCGTGGTTTCGTTGTCGTCGTCGCGCTGGTAGAGCTCGCCGCCGCACTTGTCGCACACCCCCTCCTGTTTCGGGGGGTCGAACAGGACGTGGAACCCGGACCCGCAGGCTCGGCAGGTCCGCCGGCCGGTCAGACGGGCCATGAGGTCCCGGCGAGGCACTTCGATGCTGATCACGTGGTCGATCTTCGAGCCCATGCCTGCAAGGAGCTGGTCGAGAGCTTGGGCCTGGGCCACGGTCCTGGGGAAACCGTCCAGCATATAGCCGTTTCGACAATCGTCTTTCTTGAGCCGGTCGCCGACAATAGCGATGACCACCTGGTCCGGGACGAGCCCGCCGGCGTCCATGTACTTTTTGGCCTCCAGTCCCAACTGGGTCTGGGCCTTCAGGTTGGCGCGGAGGATATCGCCCGTGGAGACCTGGGGGATACGGTACTGATCCACGAGCATCTTTGCCTGGGTGCCTTTGCCCGCCCCAGGAGGTCCGAGCAGGATGATGTGCATCGTCATTCCTTACAGTAAGTAAATCAAAAAGTTACCGCCGTCTGACATAACCGGCCATGCCTCTCTTCATAAAACCTTGGTAATGACGCGTCAGCAGGTGGGTTTCGATCTGACCGACGGTGTCCAGGGCCACGCCGACCACGATGAGCAAGCCGGTGCCGCCGAAGTAAAAAGGCACGTGCACCCGCTGAATCAGAAGGGCCGGCAGGACGCAGATCAGGGAGACGTACATCGCCCCGCCGAAGGTGATACGGGTCAGAACCCGGTCGATGTACTGGGCAGTTGGGCGGCCGGCACGGATGCCGGGGATGGACCCGCCGTGTTTATTAATATTTTCGGCCACGTCCACCGGGTTAAAGGTCACCGCGGTGTAGAAGTAGCAGAAGAAAAACACAAACGCCACGAACAGGAGGTTATACACCAACGCGCCGGGCGCGAGCAGATGTTGGACTTGATCCATGTGGGGCAGAGGAATGAACTGGGCGATGGTGGCCGGGAACATGAGGATCGAGGAGGCAAAAATCGGCGGTATGACGCCCGAGGAGTTGATCTTGAGGGGCAGATGCGTGTTCTGCCCGCCGTAGATCCGCCGGCCCACGACGCGCTTGGCGTACTGGATGGGAATCCGGCGCTGTCCCCTTTCGCAAAAGACGATGAAGCCGATGACCCCGACCGACATCACGCCCAGCGCCAGGACCAGGATCGGTCCCATCTCGCCGGTCCGCATGAGCTGGAAGAGCTTGATAATCGCCTCTGGAAACCGGGACACGATGCCGGCGAAGATGATCAGCGAAATGCCGTTGCCGATGCCGCGCTCGGTGATGCGCTCGCCGAGCCACATGATGAAGGCCGTGCCCGAGGTTAAGGTGATGACGGTCATGAGCCGGAAATACCAACCCGGATGCACGACCACCATGGACCCGCCCGGACCGCTCATGCTCTCGAGGCCGACCGCGATGGCAAAACCCTGGATGACCGCCAGGACGACCGTTCCATAGCGGGCGTATTGAGTGATTTTCTTCCGGCCTGCTTCGCCTTCCTTCTTCAGCCGCTCGAGGTGGGGGATGACGACCGTGAGCAGCTCGAGGATGATCGAGGACGAGATGTAGGGCATGATCCCCAGGGCGAAGACGGAAAACTGCCGCCACGCCCCGCCGGCGAACATATCCAAAAGACCCAGGATGTTGGCCCGGTCGAAGAAGGTGGCCAACACCGCCGTATCCACGCCCGGCGTGGGCACGTGCACCCCCAGCCGATAGACGGCCAGAAGCGCCAGCGTGAAGAGCATGCGCTTCTTGAGCTCCTCGACCCGAAAAATATTTATCAGACCGGCTGCCAACGCTTGATCCCGCCTTGTCCTGGCCCTAAGACCCGAGCAGTTCCACTTGTCCGCCCGCCGCTTCCACCGCGGCCCGGGCCGCGGCCGAGACCCCATGGACCTTGAGGGTCAAAGGCCGATCCACTTGCCCTAGACCCAAAAGCTTCACCCGGTCGCCGGCCCTCTTGATCAGACCGGCTTCGACCAGTCCGGCCGGGTCCACCACGGTCCCGGACTCGAACCGGACCAGGTCCCTAAGGTTGATGAGGGCGAACGTCTGCTTCCAGATGTTCGTAAAGCCGCGCTTGGGCACCCGGCGCTGGAGCGGCATCTGGCCGCCCTCGTACCCACGCCCCTGGGTGCCGCCGGAACGGGAGTTCTGCCCCTTGTTGCCGCGCCCCGAGGTTTTTCCATGGCCGGAGCCGGCGCCCCGACCGACGCGTTTGCGATTCTTGCGCGACCCGGCCGGCGGCTTCAGTTCATTCAGACGCATCCGAGATTTCCTCCACCTTGACCAGATGTTCCACCTGTTTGATCATGCCCCGGATCTCCGGAACGTCCCGATGCACGACCGTCTTGCCAATCTTGGTCAGTCCCAGGGCGCGGATCGTCCGCCGGTGTTTGGGCAGGCGACCGATCAGGCTGCGCACCTGGGTCACCTTCAGCTTGTCTGCCATGATCCCTCCTCGGCCTTCCTGCCGGGCCGCAGACGCTCGACCGGAATGCCCCGCTCCTCGGCCACCGCCTCGGCGTTGCGCAGATCGCGCAGCCCGGTCAGGGTGGCTCGGACCACGTTGTGGGGGTTATGGGACCCCAGGCATTTGGTCAGGATATCCTTGATCCCCGCGGCTTCGATCACGGCGCGCACCGCCCCGCCGGCGATTACGCCGGTCCCTTCGGAAGCGGGTTTGAGAAGGACCCGGCCCGAGCCGTAATGGCCGATGACCTGATGCGGGATGGTCGTCTTCTCCAGCTGCAGGGGGGCCATGTCCCGCTTGGCCCGCTCCACGCCCTTGCGGATGGCCTCCGGGACCTCGTTGGCCTTGCCCAGGCCGTACCCCACCGTGCCCTCGCCATCGCCGACCACGACGATGGCCGAAAAGGAGAACCGGCGCCCACCCTTGACCACCTTGGCCACGCGGTTGATGAAAACGACCTTTTCGATCAGTCCCGTCTCTTCAACGTCTCGCTTGCGATACAAACCCGTCCCCCTTAAAACTCGAGCCCGGCCTCGCGAGCGCCCTCGGACAGCGCCCTCACCCGGCCATGGTAAAGGAAGCCGTTGCGATCGAACACCACCCGGGTGATGCCCTTGTCTCTGGCCTTCTGGCCGACGAACAGCCCCACAAGCTTGGCCGCCTCGGATTTCTTGACGCTCCGAATCTTGTCCTTGAGCGCCGGGCTGAGCGTCGAGGCGGCGATCAGGGTGTGGCCGTTTTCGTCATCGATGACCTGAGCATAGATATGTCGCGCGCTGCGAAAAACGCTCAGCCTGGGGCGGTCGGTCGTGCCCAGGACCTTCCGGCGCACCCTCGTTTGTCTCTTGGCCCGCGCCGCGGCGCGGGGGTTCGTACCGGCCATGATCTACCTCGCATGACCGAACAGGCAATGCGCCTGTTCTTATTTGGCGCCGGCCTTGCCCACCTTGCGCCGCACGACCTCGTTGGCATAGCGGATGCCCTTGCCCTTGTAAGGTTCGGGCTTCCGCAAGGCGCGAATCCGGGCGGCCGTAAGCCCGAGTAGTTCCTTGTCCGCGCCCTGGAGCACGATTCGCGTCTGCCGATCCACCGTGGCGCTGATCCCGTCGGGCAGCTTGAATTCCACCGGATGGGAAAAACCCAGACTCAGGGCGATCGTATCGCCCCGAAGGTCGGCCCGATACCCCACGCCCACGATCTCCAACTCCTTGGTGAATCCGTTCGAGACGCCCCGGACCATGTTGGAAACGAGCGTGCGGGTCAGACCCCACATGGCCCGAGCCTCCCGCGACTCGTCCATCGGCCGAACGGTGATGAGGCGGCTGTCGATGTCCACGTTCACCTTGGGCGGCAGCGTCCGCTCCAGGGTCCCCTTGCCCCCTTTGACCGTCATCAGCGGCGGCGCATAGTCCACCGTGACGCCGGACGGTATCTCAATCGGTCTTTTTCCTACACGCGACATGGTTCTCGAATCCTTCCCTCAGCTCACCAGACCAGGCAGATCAGCTCCCCGCCGACATTCTGCTGCCGAGCCTCCCGGTCGGTGAGAATCCCCTTGGAGGTGGACAGGATGCCCATGCCCAGGCCGGAGAGCACCCGGGGGATATCTTCCCGGCCCACGTAGATGCGCCGGCTAGGCTTGCTCTCGCGCTTGATCCCCTTGATGACGGGCTCGTTCCGGCTGTTGTATTTCAGCAGGACGCGCAAGACGCCTTGTTTTTCGTCTTTAAACACCTTGTAGTTCCGTATGTACCCTTCGTCCTTGAGAATCCGGGCGAGGCTGACCTTCATTTTGGACGCCGGAATGTCCACCCGCTCCTGGCGGGCCAGGAGGGCGTTCCGAATCCGGGTCAGCATGTCGGCGATGGGATCGGTCATCATGGTCCTTCCACCCTCCTACCAACTGGCCTTGATCACCCCGGGCACTTCGCCAGCCAGGGCCATCTTCCGAAAACAGATCCGACATAATTCAAACTTGCGTAGAAACCCCCGCGGCCGACCGCAAATCGGGCAGCGGTTGTAGGCCCGAACCTTGTACTTGGGGGAACGTTTCGCCTTGGCAATCAGCGACTTCTTGGCCAAGAAAATACCTCCTTGTCAACGGGGGACAGCCCGCCGCCGGCCTAACTCCGAAAGGGCATACCCATCTCTTTCAGCAGGAAATAAGCTTCCTCGTCCGTCTTCGCCGTACTGACGATGCAGATGTTCATGCCCTTGATCTTTTCCACCTTATCGTAGTCGATTTCAGGAAAGATGAGCTGTTCCCGAAGTCCGAGGGTGTAATTGCCGCGCCCGTCAAAGGCCTTGGGGGAAACCCCGCGGAAGTCCCGCACGCGGGGCAGGACGATGTTAATCAGCTTGTCCAGGAAATAGTACATCTTCTCGCGCCGCAAGGTGACGGTGCAGCCGATGGGCATCCCCTCCCGGAGCTTGAAAGCGGCAATGGACCGCCGCGCCCGGGTGGTCACCGCCCGCTGTCCGGCGATGAGGGTGAGTTCCTCGACGGCGCCGTCCAGGATTTTGATGTTCTGGATCGCCTCGCCCAGGCCCATGTTCAGCACGATCTTGGTCAGTCGAGGCACCTGCATGGTGTTTTGATACTGAAACTCTTTCATCATGCGGCCCACGATCTCGTCCCGGTACGTGTCCCACAGTCTGGCCATGGTTCTCTCTCACTCGTCCAGGGTTTCGCCGCAGCGGCTGCAGACCCGGACCCGACGCCCGTCCTCGAGGGTCTTGCAGCTGACGCGGAACGGGTCGGTGCACTTGGGGCAGATGAGCATCAGGTTGGAGAAGTGCAGGGAGCCCTCTTTCTCCACGATGCCCCCCTGGCTGGAACCGCGGCCAGGCCGGGTGTGGCGCTTGATCAGGTTGACCTTTTCCACCACGATCCGGTCCTTCTTCGGCAGGATGCGCAGGACCTTCCCGATCTTGCCCTTTTCCTTGCCGGAGATGACGATGACCCGGTCATCCTTCTTAATGGGATACTTGTGCGAGCTCATGAACTTCCATCCTTATCCGTACCGTATCGGTTGCCCAGCCCGGCCCTGGGGTCGGGGGGACCCGGCTAGATCACCTCCGGGGCCAAGGAAACGATCTTCATGAAATTCCTGGCCCTCAGTTCGCGGGCCACCGGACCGAAAATGCGCGTCCCGATGGGTTCGCGTTGGGCAGTGATCAGCACGGCCGAATTGTCGTCGAACTTGATGTAGGAACCGTCGGTCCGTCCGACTTCCTTGACCGTGCGCACGACCACGGCCCTAACGACGTCGCCCTTCTTGACCTTGGAGTGAGGCAGGGCTTCCTTGACCGAAACAATGATGATGTCGCCCACGGTGGCGTACCGGCGCCGGGTGCCGCCCAGCACCTTGATGCAGGCGACCACCTTTGCTCCGGAATTGTCCGCCACGGTGAGTCTGGTTTCCGGCTGAATCATTTTTCCTTACCCACCTTCGTCCTCAGGCCTCATGGCTGAGGATCTTGCTCACGCGCCATTGCTTGGTCTTGGACAGGGGGCGCGACTGCACGATTTCCACGGTGTCGCCGATGCGGACCTGGTTCGCCTCGTCGTGGGCCTTGAACTTGGAACGGCGGTGAATGTATTTTTTATAGACCGGGTGCTGAACCACTCGGTTCACGGCCACAACCACGGTCTTGTCCATCCGGTCGGAGACGACCACCCCGATCATTCTTTTACGATTGCGTCTGGTTTCCATGCCGCTCAAGCCTCCTCACGCCCCGGCTCCGGCTCTCGCCGCTTCTCCCGAAGAACGGTCTCCACGCGGGCCAGGTCCTTCTTGGCCAGAGGGATGCGCGCCGTGTTGTCCAGCTGGTTCGTCGCGTTCTGGAACCTAAGATTAAACAGCTCTTCCCTAAGCTCCCGGCCCCGGATGTCCAGCTCCTCGACGGTCAGCTCTCTCAGCTCGCTCGCCTTCATAGCATTTCCTCGCGAATGACGAAGCGCGATTTGAAGGGCAGTTTGTGCTGGGCCAACCGCATGGCCTCTCGAGCCACCTCTTCGGTCACGCCGGACATCTCGTACGTGATCCGACCGGGCTGGATGACCACCACCCAGCCGGAGGGGGCGCCTTTGCCCTTGCCCATGCGCGTTTCCGCCGGCTTCGAGGACAAGGGCTTGTCCGGGAAGACGCGAATCCAGATTTTTCCGCCGCGCTTGATGTGGCGGGTCATGGCCACGCGGGCGGCCTCGATATGGTGGGCGTTCAGATATCCGCAGCTCAGGGCCTGCAAACCGTAGGTGCCGAACTCGACGTTGCAGCCCCGATAGGCCTTGCCGGTCATCCGCCCCTTCCGCCTCCGGCGGTATTTTACTTTTTTAGGTTCGAGCATCTCAGGCCTCCTGGTACCTTTCCTCTTCCTCCTTGGTCAATACCTCGCCCTTGAAGATATGGACCCGGACCCCGATCACGCCGTAGGTGGTGAAGGCTTCGGCGAAACCGTAGTCGATGTCCGCCCGCAGGGTGTGCAGCGGAACGCGGCCCTCGCGGTACCACTCCCGCCGGGCCATCTCGGCGCCGCCCAGCCGGCCGGCGCAGGTGATCTTGATCCCTTGGGCACCGAATTTCATGGCGATGTTAACCGCCTTTTTCATGGCGCGGCGGAAGGCCACCCGCCGAAGGAGCTGTTGCGCGATGTTTTCCGCCACCAGTTGGGCGTTCACCTCGGGCTTGCGGATTTCCTGGATATCAATGAAAATTTCGCGCCTGACCCTCTTTTCCAGGTCGTTCCTCAGCTTCTCGATCTCGGACCCTTTCTTGCCGATGATGATGCCCGGACGCGAGGTGTGAATCCGCAGCTTGACCTTGTTCGCCGCCCGTTCGATCTCGATTTTGGCCACGCCGGCCTGGGAGAGCCGGTTCTTCACGTAATCCCGGATCTGCTTGTCTTCCACGGTCAGTGCCCCGAAATTCCGCCGCGCGAACCAACGGGAGTCCCAGGTCTTGATAATGCCTAGCCGGAAGCCGATCGGGTGCGTTTTCTGTCCCAAATCCCTCTCCTTATGCCTCATCCAGGACGATGGTGATGTGACTGGTGCGCTTCCTTCTCCGGGTCGCCCGGCCCATGGCCCGAGGCCGCCAGCGCTTGGCCATCGGTCCGCCGTCCACCGTGACCCTTTTCACGTAAAGCGTGTCCACGTCGGTTTCGGTCTTCTGCTCGGCATTGGCCACGGCCGAATTCAGGACCTTGAGCAGGATGCCGGCCGCCTTCTTGGGCGTGAACTTGAGCAGGCTGACGGCCTGCCCGGCCGGACGGCCCTTGATGATCTCGGCCACGATCCGTGCCTTGCGCGGCGCGATGCGTGAATATTTGGCCGTTGCTTTTGTTTCCATGCGCCTTTGCTCCCGCGTTGCTACGTTTTCTTGAGCCTGGACTTCTTGTCGGCGGCATGCCCCCAGAACGTCCGCGTCGGAGAGAACTCGCCCAGCTTATGCCCGACCATGTTCTCGGTGATGAAGACCGGGATGAATTTCTTGCCGTTATGCACGGCAAAGGTCAACCCGACCATCTCCGGAATGATCGTCGACCGCCGGCTCCAGGTCTTGATGACCCGACGGTCCTGCGCCTCCTGGGCCCGGGTCATCTTTTCCACCAGATGGTAATCGACAAAGGGACCTTTCTTGACCGAGCGCGGCATGACCTACTTTCTCCTCTTGACGATGTACTTGCTGCTGGGCTTCTTCTTCGACCGCGTCTTATACCCCTTGGTGGGCATTCCCCAGGGCGAGACCGGATGGCGCCCGCCCGAAGTCTTGCCCTCGCCCCCGCCATGGGGATGGTCCACCGGGTTCATGGCCACGCCTCGCACCTTGGGCCGCCTTCCCAACCAGCGCTTCCGACCGGCCTTGCCCAAAGAAATTTGGCTGTGGTCCGGATTCGAGACCTGGCCCACGGTGGCCATGCAGTTGGACAGAACCCGCCTGAGCTCGCCCGAAGGCAACTTGAGCAGGCAGTATCGGCCCTCCTTGGCCATGATCTGGGCATAGGTGCCGGCTCCGCGGACCATCTGGCCACCCTTGCCCTCTTTCATTTCCACGTTGTGCACAAGCGTGCCCGGCGGGATGGACCGGATGGGCAAGGCGTTGCCGGGCTTGATGTCGGCGCTCTCGCTGGCCACGACCGTATCCCCGACGTTCAGGTTCTGAGGGGCCAGGATGTACCGTTTCTCACCGTCGGCGTAATGCAGCAAGGCAATGCGCGCCCCCCGGTTCGGGTCGTACTCGATGGAAAAGACCCGGGCCGGAACCTCGAGCTTGTCGCGCCTGAAGTCAATGCGGCGATACTGGCGCTTGTGCCCCCCGCCCCGGTGCCTCACGGTCATCCGCCCGTAATTGTTGCGTCCCCCCGAACTGGGCGACGGTTCCAACAGGCTCTTCTCCGGCGTGGACCGGGTGATCTCCTCAAACGTGCTGTAGGTCTGGAACCTGCGCCCCGGCGAGGTGGGCTTCACCTTCTTGATGGCCATCTGTCTTCGTCCTCTTGCCCGCGTTTAGCGTTTACACGCCTTCAAAGAAGTCGATCCGGTCGCCCGGGGCCAAAGTAACGACCGCCTTTTTCCAGTCCGCCCGCTTGCCCATGGTCCGGCCGATCCTCTTGTTTTTGCCGGTCATGTTGAGGGTGCGCACCTTCAGCACCTTGACCTTGAAGGCCTGCTCCACCGCGTGACCGATCTCGATCTTGTTGGAGCGGCCGTCGACCACGAAGGCGATCTGGTTGCCGGTCTCCTTCTGGCCGTTCGACTTCTCGGTGACGACGGGTTTGATGATGACCCGAACCGCCTCTTTCATTTCAGCAACCTCTCCTTCAGTTGCTCCAGGCAGGGCTGAAGCAGGACCAGCTGCGGGTACTTGACCACGTCGTAGACATTCAGCCCCGCTGATCGCAGAATCTTGATTCCGGGCACGTTGCGGGCCGATTTCTCCAAGGTCTCGTCCGAGGCCGGCGTCACGATCAGGGCCCGGCCCAGTCCCAGGTCTTGCAGGACCTGAACAAAATGCTTCGTCTTGATCTCGGGCAGGTCGAAGGCGTCCAGCACCATCAGCTCGTTGTCCTGGTACTTGGCCGTGAGCGCCACCTTGAGAGCGGTGCGGCGCACCTTTTTGGGCGGCTGGTAGCTGAAATCGCGCGGATGCGGCCCGAAGATGGTGCCGCCCCCGCGCCAGAGAGGATTCCGGCGGGAGCCGGCCCGGGCCCGGCCGGTGCCCTTCTGCCGGTAGAGCTTCCGGGTGCTGCCGCGGACGTCGGAGCGCTCCTTGGTCGAGGCGCTTCCGGCCCGCCGGCTGGCCAACTGGGCCACCACCACCTCGTGCACGAGGTGGGTCCTGAGCGGGACGTTGAAAATCTCCTCCGGCAGCTCGACCTGGCCCACCTTTTCCTTTTTCAGGTTATAGACATCGATTACAGGCATCGCATCCTCAGGAACCAAAGCGTTTGTTGATCAGAACGATCCCGTTGCGCGGCCCGGGCACGGCCCCCTTGACCAGGATGACGCCGTATTCGGGCCGAACCTCCACCACCTCGAGCCCGATGACCGTCTGGCGGTCGGTGCCGTAATGGCCGGCCATTTTCTTGCCGGGAAAGACCCGGGAGGGGAAGGCGGAGGCGCTGATGGAGCCCGGCGAGCGGGGGGTGGTGCACCCATGGGAAGCCGATCCGCCGGAAAACCCGTGGCGCTTGATGACCCCGGCAAAGCCCCGCCCCTTGGTCGTACCGGTGACGTTCACCTTGTCCCCGACCTCGAAAAGGTCCAGGGTCACTTCCTGCCCGACCTCGAACTCGTCGATCTTGTCGGTCTTGAACTCTTTCAGAACGGCAAAACCCTGGCCGCCCGAGGCCCGCAGGTGGCCGGCTTGGGGCCGGTTCACCCGTTTCGGCTTGCGGGCGCCGAAACCGAGCTGCAGGGCATTGTATCCGTCCTTGGCCTTGGTCTTTTTCTGGACCACGGTGCACGGACCCGTTAGGATGACCGTTACGGCCACGGACCGCGCGTCCTCGATGAAGAAACGGGACATGCCCAGTTTCTTGCCGATCATTCCCTTCATGGTTCGTCTTCGTCCCTGTTCAACCGGGCCGGGCGTCACTTCCGCCCTTGAGTCCGGGCTAGAGCTTGATTTCCACGTCCACGCCGGCCGAGAGGTCCAGCTTCATAAGGGCGTCCACGGTCTGCTGTGTCGGTTCGAGGATGTCGAGCAGCCGCTTGTGGGTGCGGATTTCGAAGTGTTCCCTCGATTTCTTGTCGATATGGGGCGACCGCAGGACGCAGGTCCGGGTGATGGAGGTGGGCAGGGGGATCGGTCCGGCCACACGGGCACCAGTCCGCTTGGCCGTGTCCACGATCTCCATGGCGGACTGATCCAGCAGGACGTGGTCGTAGGCCTTGAGCCTGATTCTGATTTTCTGGTTCGTTTTCACGATGCTACCTCAATATGCGACTGGCGCCTGGTTGCTCGACGATCTCGGATGCCTACTCGAGGATCTCGGAGATGACGCCGGCGCCGACGGTGCGGCCGCCTTCGCGGATGGCGAAGCGCAGTTCCTTCTCCATGGCGATGGGCGTGATCAAAAGCGCCTCGAAGGATACGTTGTCCCC
>Ga0315282_10004513_pt1 | contig 24223 bp, 13 predicted proteins | sample YL17G07_20_MG_FD_203693 | JGI IMG/M metagenome (GOLD analysis project Ga0315282, IMG submission 203693) | Sediment microbial communities from Yellowstone Lake, YNP, Wyoming, USA - YL17G07_20 | ecosystem: Environmental > Aquatic > Freshwater > Lake > Sediment | place: USA: Wyoming | collected... | reverse complement strand
GCGTCCATGACTTGCCGGCGCGGGCGGGTGGCATGGCACACCCGCCTTTGCGTGGCCATGTTGTGGCTGGCGGCGCATGCCTCATGGCCGCGCGACATCGCGTGGCCATGCCACCCAAATGTGAAGCACCTCGGCATGTATTGGATTGCCCTGGCGATGCTTGCAGAGACGTCGTCCGAAGGCTACACTCGGCCGGCAACCCGAAGCCAAAACACAGGAGGCAATGGCCATGGCCGACCGCAAGTTGGGCGTGCTGGTTCACGGGGCGGGCTGGGTCTCGACGCAGCACATCCAGGCGTTCCAGCATAATCCGCATACCGAGGTCGTGGCCATATCGAGCCGCCAACTCGAAAGTTGCCGCCGGCGCGCCGAGGAGGCCGGCCTGGCGCGCGCGGCCCTGTACGACAACTACGAGAAGGCCCTCCGCCACGAGGGCGTGGACATCGTATCGGTCTGCACGCCGCAGCATCTGCACGCCGAAAACGCCATTGCGGCCGCCGAGGCCGACAAACATGTGGTGATCGAGAAGCCCGTCGCCAACAGCCTCGAGGACCTGCGGAAGATGCGCCAGGCCGTGCGCAAGGCGGGCGTCAAGACGGTGGTCAGTTTCGTCCTGCGGTGGAACCCGCTCTTCGAGACGATCAAGGCGATGATCGCCGATGACGCCCTCGGGCGCATCTACTATGTCGAGGCCGATTACGAGCACGACATCGGCAGTTGGTGGACGGGGTACAACGATGCGCGGCTGAAGTCGACGGGCGTGAGCGCCCTGCTGGTCGGCGGATGCCATGCGGTGGACGCCGCCCGCTGGTTTGCCGCGCCGGGCCGGTTCGAGGCGGCCAGGGCCGTCGAGGTCTTCGCCTATCGCGGCGGCTGGCGCAGGGGCGCAGATATCGAGTTCAATTACCTGGCCAACAAGTTTCAGCCGCTGGACCGGCCGGTCGAGTACGACGGCCTGGAGGTGGCGCTGGTGAAATTCGCCGGCGGCGCGCTCGCCAAGGTCTCGGTCAACAACGATTGCATCCAGCCTTACACGTTCCCGATCAAGGTTTTCGGCGACCGCGGGACGGTCCGCGACAACCGCGTCTGGTCGCACAAGTTTCCGGGCCAGAAGGGGTGGGTCGAGTTGCCGACGGTCCTGCCTGACAGCGCCGACGTTACCCATCACCCCTTCCAGGCCCAGATGGACCATTTCGTCGAGTGCATCCTCGCGGACAAGGAGTCCCACTGCAATCTGGAGGACGCCGTGAACACGCACGAGGTGATCTTCGCGGCGCTGGAATGTTACGAGACGGGGCGGCCCGTGAAGTTGCCGCTGCTGGATGCCTGAGGGGCGGGACCGGGCGGCCTCATGGCGGCCCGATGGCGTAGAGGTGCCCCTCGCCGCGGATGTAGAGGCGTTTGCCGTCGAAGACGGGGTTGGCCACGAAACGCTCCTGCCGCTCGGCCCAGTGGCCGGTCATGACGACGCTCTCGATCTTGTTCTTGGCCACCTGCCTGTAAACCCGCCCCGGCTCGAGGACGAGTGCGGCGCCGCTGTTGCCGAAAACGTAGAGGTGCTTGCCAGCGAGGGCCGGGCTTACGCCGACGCCGCGGGCCGGCCCTTCGTTGTGCTGCTGGAAGGGGTCGAGGTCCAAAATCTTCTGGTACACGATCTCGCCTTTCTCGACGTCGACCACCGTCAGCACCCCCGAGTTGTTCACCAGGTACGCCAGGCCCTCGTGGACGAGCGGCGAAGACAGGTGCCACGGCATGTAGAACTTGGGGTACGGGGCGGTGTCGACCCTGACGGTGCGCGTCGGCAGGTTCAGCGGGTCGGTCAGCGCTTCGGGGAGGGTGTGCATGTAAAGCGTCATGCTCCCGCCCGTCACGTGGTAGAGCGCTGGCGCCTCGACCACGGGCGAGGCGATCCCCTGGTTGTCCATCCGGGGGTTCCTGAAGAGGATTTTGCCGTCGCTCGCCCGCACGATCGTGCCGTTGCCCAGCACGATCGCCTTCTCGCCGCCGATGGTCGCAGCCACCGGCGACCCGTGGAAGAAGCCCTGCGGGTTGAGGCCGTCGTGGCTCACGATGGGGGTCTGCCAGGCGAGGGCCCCCGTCCGGGCGTCGAAGGCCATGAGGTCGCGCATAAATACGACCAGTTTCCCGTCCGCCAGGAGCGGCGACGACGAGAACCCGTGCTCGACGGCCGGCCGGTTGTCGACGCGGATCCACCGGCGGTTGCCGTCCAAGTCGTAGCAGGCCGCCAGGCCGCTGCCGAGCCACAGGTAGATGCACCGGCCGTCGGTGGATGGGGTGTACCCGGAGAAGCCGACATCGGGGGGATCGTAGCGCCGGTATTTCCGGCCGTCGACCTGTTTCATCAACTTATAGATTTCTTTCTCGAGTTTCACCTTCTCGTCGAGTTTGGCGGGCGCGAGGGGCCCGGCGGCCAGCGAGGCGTTGATGGCCTCGAGCGAAGCCGCCAACGGTTCGGCCTCCTTGTAGGCGGGGTGCTTTTTCTCTTCGCCGCCGGCGGCGTCGAAGTAACTGTTGGTCCTGACCCAGAGGACCTTGCCGTCGGTCTTCTGGAGGCAGATGAGGTCGTGCGGTTCGCTCAGGAGGTACAGGCGGTCGCCCACGATGACGGGGGCTCCCACGCCCGTTCCTGCGCCGTAGAAGCCGCCGTGGACTCCTGGCAGGGGCGTCCGCCACGCGATACCGGCCTCCTCGTACTCGGCCGGCGGGAAGGCATGCAGCACCGGCACCGTGAACCAGTCTTTCTCGCCGGGCGTGAACTTCATCACCAGGCGGTTCCAACCCTTCGCGAGGTCCAGTTTGATCCGGCCGCAGAAAGGCGGCGGCGCCTTGCCGTTGACGTACACGCGGACCCCGCCGACGTAGACCAGGTTCAACCGGAAGGCGCCGCCCGTGGGCGAATACAGGTGCGTGCATATATAGGCGACCGCGTCGGCGGACTTGCCCGTCAGGCGCGCGAAGTCGAGGTAGGCGGCGTCGGAGGCGACCTTCTGCCACGTGCCGGGGCCGGTCTTCTCGCCCTCGTCGGGGTCCAACGCCGCCTCGCCGGGCAGGGCGTCCTGCTTGACGTCGTAGTCGTCGGAGACGGGCACTGGCCCGAGCATGAGCCACTCGCGGACCACGCCGTCGGGCATGGGCGAACCCGCGTCTTCGGCCTTGGGCTTGCGCGCCTGGTAGCGGAGAGCCTTGACGGCCGTGCTGAGGCGTCCCCAGGTGGTGGGCGGATCGGCGGCCGGGTACTTCCCCGTGCCATCGCCGCGCCAGCCCATCGGCGATTCGGCGGCAACGGCCCATGAGGCCGCCAGGAGCGCCGCTGCCGCGGCGAGAACGGCCGCGGCAGCATGGGCCGGATTGGCGGTCGGCACGGTTCCTATCTCCTTGCCTCCAGGGCGCCCACCGTTACGAGCGGCTGGTTTCTGAAGTCCAGCGTCTGCTGTAGCCGCCGCATGGTCTCAGCCGGTTCGGCGGCCAGACGGCCGGCGATGGTGACGAAGTGGGCGGCCGCGGGTGATGCTTCGATGCCGACGCCGCCGGCCCCGGCGCCCGGCGCCACGTGATGGTTCGCCGCTGCCTCGGGCGTCGCTATGCCGAGTGCGATTTTCTCAGCATTGTACTTGATGCCCCAGAACGCGCCGGCGGCCTTGACCTGCGCGGGGACGCCGTCGGCCTCTTTGCCCACCGGGCCGGTCGCGCCGGTCGAGAAGAGGTACGTTCCGGGCGTCGGTCCGTCGGCGGCAAAATTTCTCGGATTGTCGAAGTCCCAGTAGTGTCCCACCGGCTCGTTCAGCACCACCTCCATCCACGACGTGCCGCCGAATACGCTGATGGTCTTGACCATACCCGCCGGGTCGGTGCAGACGTACCGCACGAGGGCTGGGCCGCGGGCCGTGCACGCGAGGTTGTGCGGCGTGTCGCGGTGGCCCTCGGCGATGTCCGAGAACCCGGCCCAGCCGGTCTCGCCCGGCATCGTGAGGTCGCGGCCGCCGAGGGCCTTGACCTCCCAGCGGTAGACGTGCCCGCCCTCGCGGCCCAGGAGGAGACGGGCCTGGTCGTTCTCGATCCACTTGTTCCCGCCGGGCGAATCGCGGGTCGAGACAGCCTGCGCCATGGGCGGAGGGGCACTGGCCAGGCCGAGATAGACGTGGACGGTCACCGGCGAGTTCTTTGCCGCAGCACCCGCCAGGAGCAGGACGAGCCGCGCCTTGCCCGCCGTGTCGGACGGGTCCAGTTGCGCGAGGATTTCGCGCGGCGGCGCGCCCGCCGTGGCTGCGCGAGCCCGGATTGGTTTCGATGCCAGGTCGGCAGGAAGCGCCGCGTCGATCTCGATCGGCAGATCGAACCGGTCGACCGAGCCGGGGTCGACGCGAAGCGCCAGGCGGTGGGTGGCCGCCGGCTCGGCCCACGCGGCCTCGGGCGCCAGCGGCGTTTGCTCGATCCTGGCCGGCCGCGTACGGCGCGCAAAGGCCTCGGGCAGCGCCAGGCCCAACTCCTCGGGACGCGGAAGTGGCTTGCCCGCTCCGAGGCCGCGGCGGGCCTCGGCCAGGCGCTTGAGTAGTTGGTCGTACCGCGCGACGGCGCCCGCGTACCGCTTCATGGTCCAATCGAGGGCGTAGGGCTTGCTCTCGGAGAGCCAGATTCGCTGGAACTCGCGGCCGAGCGCCGCATGGTCGTCGCGCAGGGCCATGACCAGTTGCTCGGCCTTCAGGACGAGCGCCTCGGCCTCCTTGGCGTCCGCCGCCTCGCAGGCCCGCGTGTAGGCTTGGGAGGCCTCCTGCCCATCCAGCATCCGCCGGCCGATGAGTTCCATCCGCCGCGCGCCCAACAGAAATGAGTCGAGGAGGTCCGCGTTGACGGCGGCCTCCTTCCGGCACGCCTGAAGATGCTCGATGGCCGGCCGCACAATCGCCAGCAATCGCTCGGCCGACGCCTTGACCGCTGGGGCGCTTGCGCGCGGCTTCAGGTCGTCGTGCCAGAACCGCCCGTTGTTCATGCCGTCCATGCCGGGCAGGCGGTGCGTCTGCGCCAGCAGTTCGATGGCGCGGCCGAAGTGGTCGCCGCTTTCGCCGAAGAGGACCCCGCCGACGCGCCGGTTAAAATCCTCGGGCGCCGTGGCCGACGCATTCCAGGCGCACTCGGCGCCCCAGGCGTAGCCGTGCCAGTCGTAGCCCTTGAGGGCCTCGCCGTCGTCTTCCCACGCGGTGTTGAGCATGCCGATGGCGCCGTGCCTCGCGCCGTCGCGGACGAAGTGCCGGATGTTGGCCGTCGCGACGCCGAAGTCGGGCAGGATGCGGCTCCAGTTCGAGATGCCGGGGCACACGAAGAACGCGTACCCCGACTTGGCGAACGGCACGATCTGGTCCTGGAAGTCCGGGCGCGGGTCGTACCCCCACGTCAGCATGATGGTGTCTTTAGGCACCTCGGCGAGTTTGTCGGGATGCTGGAGGATGATGTCGCCCCACATCATCATGCGCTTGCCGTACTTTGTCTTCAGCAGGTCGTGGATGCGGCGGATGTGCTGGACGTACACGCCGCCGACGCCGATCCTCCCGGCCAGCGCCTTCGACGGGCCGGTGCCGAGGCCCCACGTCTCGTCGCAGCAGACGTTGAACATGTCCAGCGGCAGCAGGGGGCAGACCTCGCCGTAGAGGTCGTCGAGCAACTGGTAGGACTCTTCCTTGACGGGGCAGAGGACGCCCGCCGTTTCGCGGAGCGCGGCGTACTCGGGGTGCTGGAGGATCCGCTCGAAGTGCCCGAACGACTGCTGGTTGCCCAGGATATCGACGTGCAGCGGCCTGGCGTAGGCCACGAGCGCCGCCAGGTCCTCCGGCGTCAGCGACCCGTCCTTCGGCCCGATCTTCGGGTGCTTCTTGAACGCGAACTGGTACTCCATATAATATGTAAAGAGGTTCATCTTGAGTGCCGCGCCCATGCCCGCCTGCGACTTGAGCGTCGCCGGCGCGGCGCTGGGCCCGCGGGTCATGTCGTCCTGGAAGCACCGCCACCGAAGCGAGGGCCAGTCGCGGACCGTCATGCAAGGGATGCCGCTCTCGCGGCGGTTGGCGCGGATGACCTGGCAGAGGGTCTGGGCGGCGTAGAAGAGGCCCTCGCGGCCGGGGGCGGCGGCCACGACCGCTTCGGGGCGGACCTCCAGGACGTAGTCTTCCGGCCCGGCGCCGTCGCGCAATCGCAGCGCGGGCGCCGGGCCGCCGGCCTTGGCCGACAGCCGCAGCCAGAGGGCCTCTCTGTCGAGCGATTTCGTTTCAGGCGCCGGTAACCGCGCCAGCCGCAGTTCATCGCCGATCACCTGGGCGAGTACCTCGACCTCGCCGGCCGGGGCTTCGAGGATCGCCCGGCGGTCCAGGGGGAAGGTCTCCGGCTGTAACGTCACTTCTTTGGGGAACGGCACCAGCCGCAGTCGGGCGGCCGCCGCGGGGGGCGACTCGGCCCGGATTGCGGCAGGCACCAGCCAACCGAGCCCTACGGACAGGATAAGGCTGCCGAGCAATGAGATGCTGCGCGACGTGAGATCAAGCCGTACCATGTGAGCATTAGACCCGGGCCGCACGCGTTTCACAAGGACCATCGCGGGACTTCTCTACCTTCCGCCCAGGCGTCGGTCGAGGTCGGCCAGGAGGTCATCGGCGGCAGGTTCTTCCGGGTACGGATACAGGCCCGCGACAAACTGGCCGCGCTGGAACACCGCGACCCGCCCGAGCGTGGAGTCCGCCGCCACGTATCCGCCTTCGCCGCGCGCCAGGGCCTGGGCGCGGCCCTGCTTGTCGAGGAAGGCCTTGAGGCGTCCCATCGCCACGGCGGCCTCTTTCGGGGTTTCGAGGCGGCACGCGAACAGGGTCATCTCGCGGGCGCCGACCTTGTAGCGGGCCGAGACAGCGCGCTTCAGAAACCCGTGGCCGAGGTAGTCGCTCGGCAAGAACCTCTCGCTGTGGACGACGCGGCCGGCGGTCGGCAGGAGGTCGAGGTAGGCGGGCCACGCGCCGACAACCGGAAGGGCCTGGGCCAGGTCGCGCGCCAGCGCCAGCACCTCGTCCTTCTCGTCGGCCGACGGATTGCTGACCGCGACGTAATAGGCGCCCTGCCAGAACTCGATGCGGGCGTCAGCGCCGGCCCCCTCGGTGCCCACCTCGAGCGGCCCGGCCTCCACGTTGGAGTTGCTGCGGAAGAGGGCGAAGGCATTGTCGCTCGAGCCCATGTCGTAGATGTCGACGGTAGTCTCGGGCTCGGCGCCGCGCCGGTAACCGGCTGTCTGGAGCGACTCGAAGCCGAACGAGATGACGAACGGCGCCGCCCCGTCGATGTACTCATGCAGATTATTCGCCGTATACGTGGCGACCGGCCCGGTGCGGTGCCAGAGGCCGCGCTCGGTCAGGAGGATATTGTCGCCCCCCGGCGAGGAGCAGCCGCCGGCGGTGGCAAGGATGAGTGCTGCAAGCACACCGCAGACTCGGAGAATTGCCGCGCTCTTCCGCGGCGGGCAGACTTGCCCGCCGCGAAGGCAGCCGGCCATCCCGCGCGGCGGGCACGACCGCCCACCGCGCACCACATTCGGGGTCCGGTCAGGACTAAGCCAGCGCATCGTGGGCCTCTTTCAGACGCCGCCGGATCGGGACCCGGCCGGGGCAGATCCCTTCACACCGGCCGCAGCCGCGGCAGGCAGTCGCCCGCTGCTCGGGCGCCAGGGCCGCGTAATCGGCGCGGGCCGCCTCGCGGTAGCCGTGGATGTAGTAACCGTGGAACCGCTGGATGTCCTGCACGGCCACGCCGCTGGGGCACGCGTCGAGGCACGCGCCGCAGAACCCGCACACGCCGGAGCACGCGGCCGCGCGGCGAAGGTCCTCAATCTGGGCGGCCGCCAGTTCGATCTTCGGCACCGCCAGGTTCTCGTCGACCTGGGCCATGTTCACCATGCCGCAGACCACCGCGTGGACGCCCGGCACGCCGAGCACATAGCGGTAACAGAGTTGGTAGGGCGAATGGCCCTGCTTCTTGAGTCCCGGTTCCGAGACGCTGGCGACGATGTCCTCGGCCTTCATGGCGGCCTTCATGACCACGATGCCGAGGTCTTTTTCCTTGGCCAACTTGAGCGAGTCAGCCATCGCCTGTATGGTGGTTCGCGACAGGCCGTTCCATTCTCCCCTGATGAGCGAAAAGGCGACCATGGCGGCGTCGTAGTGTCCGCACTCGGCCATGAGTTTCAGGACCTCAGCCGGCTTGGCATGTTCGCTGATGCCGATGAAGCGGGTCTTGCCCTGCTTCTTCAGGTCGTCGCAGGCCCGCAGCCAGTCTTCGTGGGTCACCCAGTCGATGAGCGTGGTGCACCCGTGCAGCATGAGGATGTCGACGCAGTCGGTCCGCAGGCGCTTCAGCGACTGGTCGGCGAGTTGGAGGGTCCTCTCGTAGACGTTCCTGCCGGCCTTGAGTTCGGCCCGGATGTCGACTTTCGTGGCGATGAACACGTTCTTTCGCCGGCCGTCCTGGCTGAAGTATTCGCCGAAGGCCTCCTCGCTGCGGCCACCGGCGTAGTGCTGGGCCGTGTCGAAGAAGTTGACGCCGCCCTCGTACAGGCGCGCCAAGAGGGGGATCCGCTCGCGGTTGGTGTGGAGGCTGCCGTGGGCGATCCGCGAGACCATGAAGTTGGTGCGCCCGAACCGGGCGTAGGTCATGCCGGGGCGTTCGTTGCGGCGCTCGACCTGGGGCTCGGCCGCCCAGACCTTCGGCAGGGCGCTGCCCATGACGGCGGCACTCACCCCGGCGGCGGCACAGCGAAGAAACTGGCGTCTTTCCATTGTCCGGAACCTCCACCTGTAGGCTACGATGCAGTTTACGCGGCCGACGGGGGTCCGTCAACCAAAACAGGGGCGTGCCGTCGGGATCCGCGCCGGGGCGCTTGACTGGCCGGGGCGCCGGCGTTAAGGTGGCGGGGCCGACCTGCCGAAGGAGAACGGTCATGCCATTCGATGAGGATGCCGTGGGCGGCCAGGGCGGCCGGGACTCCGGGGGAAATCCCGGCCGGCGGGAGTTTCTGAAGCAGGTGGCGGCGCTGCCGGTGGCGATGGCGGCCGCCCAATATGCCCCCGGCGCGGAACCGACGCTCGCCGAGCAGCCGAAACTGCCCGGGATCCGCCTCGGCCCGCACTCAATTTCGCGCCTCATCGTCGGGTCCAACCCGTTTGGCGCGGGGTCGCACCTGTCGGTCTTCGTCAACCACCAGATGCGCGAGCACTACACGCCGGAGCAGGTCCTGAAGACCCTGCGCCGGTGCGAGGAGGTCGGCATCACCGCCTGGCAGAGCGGGCCGGGCCACATCGACCTGTACCGGCGGCACCGCGAGGCGGGCGGACGCCTGAAATTCCTGGCCATCGCCTCGGGCGACCCCGCCGGCATCGATGCCCTCAAGCAGGGCGGCTGCATCGCCGTCGCCCATCACGGCGAGAGCACCGACAGCATGTTCAAGACCGGCCGGTTCGGACAGGTTAAGGACTACCTGAAGCGCGTCCGCGATGCGGGCCTGGTGGTCGGCGTCTCCACGCACATGCCCGGCGTGGTCGACGCCGTCGAGTCCAAGGGATGGGATGTCGATTACTACATGACGTGCGTCTACGAGCGGCACCGTAGCGCCCAGGAGTTGGAGAAACTGCTGGGCCAGGCGCCCATTCCCGCGGGCGAAGTGTACCTGCCCGGCGATCCGCCGCGCATGTACAAGGCCGTGCGGCAGACGCGGCGGACGTGCCTGGCGTTCAAGATCCTGGCGGCCGGCCGCCTGTCGGAGCGGCCCGAGTGGGTGGAGCATGCCTTCCGCGAGACGCTCGCCTCGATCAAGCCCGGCGACGGGATCATCGTCGGCATCTACGACCGCTACAGCGACCAGCCGGCCGAGTGTGCGGCCCTTGTCCGCCGCTTCGCGGGGGGCGGCCGCGCGGGGTAGGGGGAATCAACGGCGGGAACGGGGAACAGGGAACAGGGGTGGAATACGGAATATGTTAATAAGGGCATAAATGCGCGGCGCGTTTAGCCGTCGCCGGTACGGCGACGAACGAATTGCGAATTGCGGATGGCGGATTGGAATTCAGCCGCCCCGCTTGAGGGGCGCGTTGGCAGGGAATTGCGGATTGAAAGGCCAAAGGCGGCGGCGCACCGCGACGCCGGTCAAGAAGGGAGATATACCATGGCGTGGTTGTGGATGGCCATGCTGGGGGCCGCGGGCCTTGTGATTCCGGCCATGGCGGCCGATGAGACCGCGCGGCCCGCCGAGGGGGTCCTCTGGTATCGTGCCCCGGCCAGGAACTGGGAAACGCAGGCCCTCCCGATCGGTAACGGCCGCATGGGCGCCATGGTCTTCGGCGGCGTCGAGAAGGAGAGGCTCCAGTTCAACGAAGACAGCCTCTGGACCGGCGACGAGAACGACACCGGCGCCTACCAGGCGTTCGGCGACCTCGTGATCGAGTTCGCCCACGGGCCGGGCGAGAACTATCGCCGCCAACTCGACATCCGCCAGGCGATCCACACCATCCGCTACACGAGCGGGGGCGTCGCCTATCAGCGGGAGTGCTTCTGCACGAACCCCGGCCAGGTTCTGGTGCTTCGCCTGACGGCCGATAAGCCCGCCAGTTACACAGGAAGCCTGCAACTGACCGACGCCCACGAGGCCAAGGTCACCGCCGAGAAGAACCGCCTGACAGCCTCCGGGGCGTTGAAGAACGGTCTACAGTACGAGTCGCAGGTGCTCGTGCTTAACGATGGGGGCACGGCGGAGGCCGACGCCGGCAAGATCCGCTTCAATGAGGCGAGCAGCCTGACGATCTTCCTCACCGCTGGCACCAGTTACCTCAACCAGTACGCGAAGGGCTGGCGCGGCGAGGCGCCCCACGGGCGGCTTGACGCCCAGTTAAGCGCGGCGGCCGCGAAGTCCTATGACGCGCTTCGCGCGGCCCATGTAAAGGACTTCCGGCAGTTCATGGACCGCGTCAGCCTTGACCTGGGGAAAACCGATGACAAGGCTGCCGGCCTCCCGACCGATGAGCGCCTTGCGGCCTACAAGCGCGGCGGCAAGGACCCCGAGTTGGAGGGCATGTTCTTTCAGTACGGCCGGTACCTGCTGGTCAGTTCCTCGCGGCCGGGCAGTCTGCCGGCCAACCTCCAGGGGCTGTGGAACCAGAGCAACAACCCGCCCTGGCGCAGCGACTATCATTCCAACATCAACGTCGAGATGAATTACTGGCTGGCCGAGCCCGCCAACCTGGCGGAATGCCACGAGCCCTTCCTGGCCTACGTGAGCAGCCTCCGCGAGGTGCGCAAGAAAGCCACCCGGGCCAAGTTCAACACGCGCGGCTGGACGGTGCAGACCGAGAACGGCATCTACGGCGGGTCGAGTTGGGAGTGGAACATCCCCGGCAGCGCCTGGTATGCCCAGCACTTCTGGGAGCACTATGCCTTCGGCGGCGACAAGACGTACCTGAAGGACGTGGCCTATCCCGTTCTCAAGGAGGTCTGCGAGTTCTGGGAAGACCACCTGAAGAAACTGCCCGACGGCTGTCTGGTGGCGCCGAACGGCTTCTCGCCGGAACACGGCCCGCGCGAGGACGGCGTGTCGCACGATCAGCAGATCATCTGGGACCTGTTCACCAACACCATCGAGGCGTCGCAGGCCTTGGGCGTCGACGCGGACTATCGGCGGAAGATCGCCGGGATGCGCGATAAACTCCTGGGCCCCAAGATCGGCAAGTGGGGCCAGTTGCAGGAGTGGATGGTCGACCGCGACGATCCGAAGGACGACCACCGGCACGTGTCGCATCTTTTCGCCCTGCATCCCGGCCGCCAGATTTCGCCCGTCAAGACGCCGCAACTGGCCGAGGCCGCCAAGGTCTCGCTGGTCGGCCGCGGCGACGGCGGCACCGGCTGGAGCAAGGCGTGGAAGATCAACTTCTGGGCCCGCCTCCTCGACGGCGACCACGCCTACAAGATGCTCAGCGAGCAACTGAAAGGCAACACCCTGGAGAACCTGTGGGACTCGCATCCGCCGTTCCAGATTGACGGCAACTTCGGCGCGACCTCGGGCATGTGCGAGATGCTCCTCCAGAGCCACCTGGGCGAAGTCCATCTCTTGCCCGCGCTGCCGAAGGCATGGCCGACCGGTTCCGTCAAGGGCCTTCGTGCCCGCGGCGGCTTCGAGGTGGATTTTGCCTGGAAAGACGGCCGGCTGGCCGAGGCTGCGATCCGTTCGAAACTCGGCAACCCCTGCAAGGTCCGGTACGGGACGAAGGTGGTCGACCTGAAGATCGGGGCCGGCGAGAGCCGCCGCCTGGGCGAAGCGCTTCTGCCGTAAGCGCACGCCAAATGCGAAATGCGCAGTGCGGAATGCGGGATGAAAGGCCAAAGGCAACGGCGGGAACAGGGAACGGGGAACAGGGACCAAGGGTGGAATACAGAATATATTGATAAAGGCATAAAAGCGCGGCGCGTTTAGCCGTCGCCGGCACGGCGACGAACGGATTGCGGATTGCGAATTGCGAATTGCGGATTGAAAGGCAAGGGGCGATCGTATTGCACGTCTAGCGGGGAGCCGGAGGCGACCGCGGAGGCGACCCACGGCGGACAGGTCTTAGGCGTTGACGAACCACCCCGCTTGTGGATAGAGTGCTCTGGCCGGCACAAGGGATGCCGGTGGCAACTTTTCAGGGGAATATCATGGCTAAGAAGAAGAGCGGTTTGACGCGGCGCGAGGTTCTGCAGGGCGCAGGGGCGGCGGCACTGCTGACGATCGTGCCCCGCAGCGTGCTGGGGGGCGCGGCACAGAAGCCGCCGAGCGAGAAACTGAACATCGCCGGCGTCGGCGTCGGCGGGCAGGGCGGCGGCGACATCGGCCAGGTCGCCCCAGACAACAACATCGTGGCCCTCTCGGACTGCGACTGGCAAAAGGCCGCCGGCACCTTCAAGAAGTATCCCGACGCCAAGCAGTTCAAAGATTTCCGCAAGATGTTCGACGAGATGGACAAGGGCATCGACGCCGTCGTCATCGGCACGCCCGACCACACCCACGCTGTCATCGCCATGGCGGCGATCAAGCGCGGCAAGCACGTCTATTGCGAGAAGCCGCTGGCCCATTCCGTGCTGGAGTGCCGCGAACTGGCCAAGGCCGCCGCCCAGCACAGGGTCGTAACGCAACTGGGGAACCAGGGCCACTCGTACGACTCCATCCGCATGTTCTGCGAATGGATCTGGGACGGCGCCATCGGCAAAGTCAGCCTCATCCACGTGGGCAACGGATCGGTGAACTCCGGCATCGACGACCTGCCGAAACTGAAAGAGACCCCGCCGGTTCCCGAAGGCCTGGATTGGGACGTGTGGCTTGGCCCGGCCGGCGACCGGCCGTACCATCCCGCGTACCATCCGTACCGCTGGCGCGGCTGGGTGCCGTTCGGCAACGGCACGATCGGCGACTGGACCTGCCACACGATCGACCCGGTCTTCTGGGCCTTCGACCTCGGGGCGCCCAAGACGATCAGCGCCGAGGTGAAGGACTACGACCCGAAGACCCAGGGCGACGCGTATCCCAAGGGCGACGTCATCACCTTCGAGTTCCCCGCCAAGGGCAAGCGCGGGCCCATCACGCTGAAGTGGTTCAGCGGCACAAAGCACATACCGCGGCCCGATGACCTGGAGCCGGACCGCAAGCCGGTCGACTCCGGCGGCGTCGTCATCGGCGCGAGCGGCACCATCACGTATGGGCCGTGGGGCGCCGGCGGCTGCCGCATCGTCCCCGAGACCAAGATGAAGGCCTACAAACTGCCGGAGCAGAAACTGCCGCGGATAAAGGGGAGTCACCAACAAGAATGGGTGCGGGCAATCCGCGAGGGCCGGAAGGCCGACTCCGATTTCTCGTACGGCGGCCCGCTGACAGAGGTCGCCATGCTGGGCGTGATTGCCCTCAAGTTGCCAGGCCGCAAACTTGAGTGGAACGCCCAGACCATGAAGTTCACCAATTGCCCCGAGGCCAACGCGCTGGTCAACCCGCCATACCGCAAAGGGTGGACGCTGTAGACTGGCGAGTTTCCCCAGTCCCCGCAAATGAGGCCTTACAGCGACCAGCCCGGCCGGTACTCACAGCGGAGGGCCTGGTCGGCCTCCTTGTTATTCACGATCTTGCAGGCCACCGGGTCGAACTCGAGTTTCCCCTCGAACTGGGTGGCGACGTTGCCGAGCATGTTGAACTCGTTGAGGGCGTCGGCGTAGTCGAAGTTTGCCCAGGCGGGCTTGCCGCCGCGGCACGCCAGCAGCCAGTCCTGTTCGTGGCCGCGGGAGGCATCGACCGTCTGCGGGGCGTCTTTCTTCACGTCCTTGAACCGGTCCGCGGGGATCATCGTGAAGGTCGCGTTGTGGCCGCTGGAGTAGATCGTGCCTTTGGCGCCGACGATGAAGCACCCGGCCCAGTCGGCCCACCGTTTCTCGCCCTTGTCGCCCCAGTCGAGTTCGCGGCCGGCGATTTCCTCCAGGAGTTGGCGCATGGCGGGCGTGTTGCCGTTGTGCCAGGTCAAGGTGATGGGCCCCAGGTCGCCGCGCGCGGGCACCTCGTAGGCGACCCGCTCCCGCTTGGGGAACGAGAGGCGGTTGATGCCCGAGGTTTGGGCCTCGACCTTCAGCAGCGGTCGCGGTTCCTTCGGCGCCTCGGCCAGCCACAGGTCGTGCACCTTGAGTGCCATGAAGGCCACGTTCTGCGTGTGGCTGGCCCAGTTGCCGAGTTGGGAGGTCCCGAAGTCGCGCCACGAGTGCCACCCCTGGTGCCACTGCGGATGATACGGGCGGTCGGCGCAAGGGCCGAGCCAGAGGTCCCACTTGAGGTGATCCGGGATGGGGGGCGGCCCGGAGGGCGGGTTCTTGGGCGGTTCCTTGAAATCCACGCCCCCGCCGGTGTTGAACGTGTGGACTTCCTTGATGCGGCCGATCGTGCCGTCGCGTATCAGTTCGAGCGCCCGGCGGAACGGCCCCGCCGCCGTGCCCTGGTTGCCCATCGAGGTGGCGACCTTCTGTTTGCGGGCGAGGTCCCGCAGGGCACGCGATTCCTGCACCAGGCGGGTGAGCGGCTTCTCGCAATAGACGTGTTTGCCGGCCCTCATGGCGGCCGCCGAGGCCACGGCATGGATGTGATCGGGCGTGGCGACGATGGCGGCGTCGATTCCCTTGCCCATCTCGTCGAACATTTTGCGGAAATCGTAAAATGTCTTCACCCGCGTCTCGGCGAGGCGCTTGAAGATGGGCGCCTGGTTGCGCTCCCAGTCGTGCTGGGACTTGGCGAACTCGGCGGCCGTCTGCTCCCAGCGCTGGAAGGCTTTGTCGATCTTCTGCTGGTTGACGTCGCAGAAGGCGACCACGTTTTCCATCTTCGGGATGGTGTCGACGAACCACTCGCCGCGCCCTCCGACGCCAATCAGGGCGACGTTGAGTTTCTCGTTGGCCTGGGCGCTCCACGCCGACGAACTGCGGCCCAGAATGGCGAAGCCCGCTGCTCCGCCGGCCGTCTTCTGAAGGAACGTGCGACGGTTCATTCCCCTCGCCATCACTCGACACTCCTTTCGCGCTCGAACATGGGACTATCGTTCATGGTAGCATACACCGTCACGGTACGACCCGGCCCGAGCGGTGTCAAGCGCAGGCCGAGGCCGGTTGACGGTTGACCCCCCGCCAATTCTGGAGTATAAAACACCTGGGACGTCTGCAAGGCTGTCCAGTTCTGCTGGACGCGGAGAGGTGCGCGATGCCACGCGTGCGATGGCTGTTGGCTGGGATGGTGGCGTCGGGCGTTCTTGTCGCAATGGCTGTGGGGGCGGCGAACCCCCCGCGGGGTCCTGCCGCGCCTGCGGCGCCGGGCGCCCGCCCGCCCGCCAAGCAGCCGCCCGACGCGGCTCAGGGCGACAGTTCGCGCGTCGACCTGGAGGTGGATCCCCGCTACGGGCTGGTCGTGGCACCGGTCATGCTGAACGGCGTGGCGGGCCGTCTCCTGGTGGGCACCGACACCACGCACACGGTGGTCGGCCCTGACTTCGCCGCCAAGACGGGCATCGACAAGACCGCGACCCTGGTGCCGATCATGGGCGGCCCCCCTGGCGCGCAGGCTAAAGTCAGCCGCGTCGGCGCCCTTAAGGTCGGGTCCGCGGAATTCAAGGATCTCAACGTCCAGATCGCGGGCCTGGAGCAGTTGGCCAAGTTCATGGAGCATCCTCCCGACGGCGTCCTGGGTGCCGATTGCCTGCTGTCCATGCCGATTACGCTGGACTACGGCGGCAAGCGTCTGCTCTTCGGCCGCCCGTCGGACCTGGCGAGCCGCAAGGAGGTGCCCGCCGACACGTTCGCGTACCACTTCAAGGTGCAGGGCACCGTCGACGGCGAGAAGATCGAGTTCATTGTCGACACCAGCGCCAACGTGTCGCTCATCGTTAAGTCTTCGTGGAAGGGCAAAACCGAGCAGGCCCAGGGGCTGGAATGGGCTGTGCCGCAGGCCGTCTCGTTCGGCGGCGTGTCGGTCGACAACCCGCGTTTCGTCCTGGCCGACAAGAACGTCCTGGGCCTCGACTTCTTCCGAAGATACGTGGTCACCCTGGACCCTCAGGAGAAGAAAGCCTACCTGCAGACTACGGGGCTGGCTCAGGCGGGGCCGATCCAGCAGCCGGGTCAAAAGCCGGGGCCCGGTACGCCGGCCGAACCGGCGCCCCCGGCCACGCCCCCCAAGCCGCTCTCGCCCGCCGCCGAGAAGCAACTCGGCGACCTCCAGGGCAGACTCCTCTCGCTCCAGGAGGAGGTGGCCAAAGTCGTCGTGAACGTCTCGGAGGCCCAGCGGAAGATGCTCGAGACCCTGAACATGACGGCCGATCAGGCGGCCGAGGACATCGCCAACAACCGCTTCAGCAACAAGTTGCTGCGCGATTACAAGGCCACCCTGGTCGGCTTCGCCCAGCAGTTGCAGGCGTTCGACGGCAAGTTCCTGCCTCTCACGCGGCTTGTGCGCACGCCGGAGGCCGACGCCAAGCCGCGGTTCGTGGCCCTTGCCGACCAGGCCTTCATGCAGCGCAAAAGCCTTCAGGACAAGATCGCCGACCTGTTCGAGAAGGTGGGGGACTACAAGGCCGCCATCGCGATTTACGAGGCCGAGATCGTGGCGCTCACGGAGCGCAAGCGCACCACCGAGGTCCGGGCCGCCAAGGAAAAGTTGGCCCAAGCCTGCGACAAGGCCCACGATTTCCAGCGGTCCCTGGCGATCTACCGGGCCGTCTACGACTCCGTCCCGGCCAATGAGCGCGCCAGGAACCTCAACCTCATGTTCCGCCTGGCGTTCGCGTACGAGAGGGTCAGCGACTTCCGCCGGGCACTCGAGATCTACCAGGAAGCCGAGAAGTGCCTTCCGCCCGGCCGGCTGGTTCCGGGTCTGGCGGAGAAGATTGCGATCCTGAAGACCAAGGTGCCCCCGTAGGACTTCAGAGGCGATCAGGCCTTGGCGCCCCGCCTGTTTCGCCAAGCACCCGCGGAAGGCCGCAGCGCGGCGCGTCTGACCGCGTGAGCGTGCCGGGAAACGCGACCATAGACGTCCCGAGGCCCGCCGCGAAAGACTGTAGTCCCGGGCAGGCTGCTGCGGCGCTACTTCTTGCCGCCGCTCTTGGCCGCCTTGATGGCTTCCAGGAGTTGATTGGCCAGTTTGGCGTCCGTTTTCTGGAGGGTCTCTACGATCCGCTCGGCATCGGGTATGCTTCCCGACTTCAGCAGGACCACGCCCATGACGTAATAGGCATATGGAGATCCCATCATCCTGATGGCCATCTCGGCGGCCCGGCGCGCTTCCTCCAGGTGTCCGTTCTGGCAGGCGGCCAGCGCGAGGTTGGCGTGGGCGAGGCCGTTAGCCGGCCTCAGGTGGATGGTTTTCTTGAAGGCGTCCTCGGCGGGGCTGAACAGGTTCTGCGCCAGGTAGGCCTCGCCGAGGGCCATCCACGTGTCGGCATCTTCATCATCCAGGCTCACGGCTTCTTTGAGCGCCTTGATGGCCTCGTCTTTGCGGTCAAGTTGCCTCAGGGCCAACCCCAAGGTTCGCTGCGCCTCGGCGTCGTCGGGCTTCAGTTTGGCGGCGCGTGTGAGGGCGTCGGCGGCTTCCTTCCACATCTTCTTCTTGTAGTAGGCGGTGCCGAGGCCAAGTTGGCCCTCCGGCTCGTCGGGGTCCACGCGGACCGCGGCCTCGTAAGCCTTCACCGAATCGTCCACGAAATTGAGGCGCGTGTTGATCAGGCCCTCCAGGAGCAGGATCTGCACATTCTGGGGGTTCTTCTTCCGAAGGTCCTCCACCAGCGTCTTGGCGTTCAGCCAATTGCCGGCGCCGATCCGTTCGTAGGCCACCGCCAGATCGGCCGTTGATTGGGCGTCGAGCGGCTGCTTGAGGTGAGTGGAGTGCTGCTTCGTCAGGGCGGCCTCCGCCTTCTCCAGGAGTACGTGGACCTCCTTGCTGGCAACCGCGAAGTTGATGGCTTCGATCACCTTGCCGTCGGGGAGACGCTGGCTGTAGCCGAAAGTATTGACGCCGATGACCCGGCACCGCGCGTCCATCAGCGGCCCACCGCTCGAACCGGGACTGATCGGGGCGGTCGTTTGCACGACCGAGCGGTTCGGCTCCTCGCGTAGACCGCTGACCAGTCCTTCCGACAGGGTGTTGGCGAAACCCATGGGCGAGCCGATCGCAAAGGCCCGCGTCCCGACCACGGGCTTCGTGTCCTTGGCTAATACCTCCAGGTAGGGAAGGTTGGTGGCATTGACCTTCACAACCGCCAGGTCCTTTTTCCCATCATGTGCCAGGATCGCGGTCACCGGAATTGCCCTGCCGTCGGGGAAACGCGCCAGCCCGCGGCGGCTGCCGTGAAGGACGTGATGGTTCGTCACGATGATCCCGTCGGGAGAAACCACAAACCCCGAGCCCTGGCCTATCTTAACGTTGTCGGGGTTCATAATGTCGATGGTTACGACCGTCGGCGAGGCCTTCGCGAAGAGCGCGGCCGGGTCAAGATCCGTCGGCGAGGTGATGGGCGCTGCCTTCGGGACGGGCGCCGGCACCGGCGCGGGCGTCACGACGGGTTGGGGCGGCGTCTCGACCTTGGGTGAAGGAGTTGGCTGCTCCTTCGTCGGGGGCGCCTGGGTCACGATTGGGGCGGGCTTGGGGGCGGCAGTCGGCCCGCCGCCCGATACCGCCATGTAGACCCCAATCACCGCCACACCCACGACCAGCATTCCCCCGCCCACCAGGCCGATGATGAGACCGGCATTGGGCCCCTTGGCTGGGCGGGCGGGCATCCTGCCCGGGAGCCGGCTGACGACTCTTACGGGGGCAAGTTCTTCCGGAGGGGGTGCGACCTCGGCCGTCGGAACCCTCTGCGTCCATCGCAACTTCCGCCCGCACTCCGAACACTGGATCAGGCCGTCGGAATCAGGTTCGCCGGCCTCGAACACCTGCTGGCACGCCGGACACCGTACTCGGACACTCATGGCGACTCTCCCTGGCTATGCCGCACAATATTATACGGAGCACATTACACTAGCGCTGGCCGCGTTTCAAGATCGCATTCAAGGAGTGTGTGCAGGGCCCGCAACTCGACACCGTCACCACTTCCTGCCCCTGGGCTGCATCTTGGATCGACGCTTGGCCCCGCGGCGACCCGGCGAGAGCCTCGCGGCTGCCCGCCGGGCGATTCTCCCTGTTCGTCCGCTGCTTCTGTCTGACATGCAGGGCAGCGCGCGGCTGCGCATCCGGAGGAACGTGGTCTTGTTCGGAGCGGGAGCCTGCCCCAAGAAACACCAGCAGTGCGACCCACGCGCGCCTCATGGCTTTCCGCCCCTGGCCGACGGTTCCGCCTCCGCGGCGCGTGACCCCAGGACACGTGGGACTTCCGAAACCAGCCCTCCTCGAGGTGCCGGCAGTGCAGTCATGGACTTGTCCGCAAGGTTGCAGCAAGCCGCGCTCGCCGGGATCACGGCTTGGATGGCAACCCGCCGAAGTCGATTCTAGGCGGATATGTCATAGGCTTCCAGATATTTCCGCCGCCGGCGAGCGAGGCCCGGGGTTGGCGCCGCATGGTGAACAAGTGGATCCCTTGCCTGCCCTTGAGGTGCCGCTCGGCGCCAGGAGCGCTCGGCGATTGTCAGGAGCACGCCGCGCGGCACAGGGCCGGTCCGGCTTGGCGCAGCATTCCCAGACAGTGCCCCCATGCTCGTGCGGTCCGCGCGCCAAGGGTTCAAACTGGACCTCGCAAAAGGACGCGGCCCTGTGCGAGGGCACAGAGCCGCAGTCGGAGAGTGCCATGGTGACCCTGACGGGACTCGAACCCGTGTCTTAGCCTTGAGAGGGCTATGTCCTAACCGCTGGACGACAGGGCCATGCCGGGACCGCGCCTGGATGACGGTCCTGGATCGCTCTTGGTGACCCCGACGGGACTCGAACCCGTGTCGCGGCCTTGAAAGGGCCGTGTCCTAACCGCTGGACGACGGGGCCACATGTGTCCATCTTACGGCGACGGCGCCTCGAAGGCCACCGTCCGAACGTGCAGGTATCATATCCGACCGGTGCTCCGAAAACAAGTCAGAACTCGCGGAACGGCCGGGCAGGTGTTCCAATGTGCTGAGGCGAGCCTGGCTATCGGGGGCGGCGTGCCCAGCGTGTCGTTCGCCGGGCATGCTGTTCCCCTGGCGTGAAACATGGCCACGCAACAGCGGCCTGCTGCGGCGGGCACTCTGTGGGCACGCCACCCTTGCCACCGAACGTTCGCGCGCCCCGGATGCGGGCGAGCAAGCCCTTCGGCATGCTGCGCCTCAGCGAGCGGCCGCAGCGCCGGCCGGCTTCTCGATGCGGTACAGGTGGGTTTGTGTTCGCAGAAAGAGCGCCTGGCCTGCGACGGCAGGGGAGGCCATCGTCCGGCCGTCGAGCCGGTTGACGGCCAGGACCTTCGGCTCGCGGCCTGGCGCCATCACGGTGGTGGCGCCTCTCTCGCCGAAGAAGTAGAGGCGACCGTCGGCGTAGAGCGGCGAGGCCGAGAATTCGCCCCCCAGCGGCTGCCTCCACACGACCTGCCCGGTCTTGGGCTCGATGGCCATCGCGGTGCCCTTATCGTTGACCAGGTACAGGAGGTCGTCGACCAAGAGGAGCGATGGTTTCTGCGGCATGCCCTTGGTGATCGTCCACGCCACGGCAGTTTCGGTCAGGTCGCCGCGGCCCCCGGGCTTCACCGCCCACAGTTCCGGGTTGTCGTAGTCGATGATGATGAACAGGAGTCCGTGGCCGAACAGCGGCCGCGGCGTCACCGACCAGCCGCGATATCGGACCTTCCACAGTTCCTCTCCGGTGCGCGGGTCGTAGGCCATCACGGCCTTGGAGCCCTGGCTGATCAACTGGGGCCGGCCGTCGGCCTGGATGACGATCGGCGTGTTGAATGCCTTGCGGCAGAAAGGGTGCACCTGGCTGTAGTCGATGGAACGGCTGGTCTTCCAGACGGCCTTGCCGGCGGCCTTGTCGAGCGCCACGACGTATTGGACGTCGCAGCCATCTACATTGAATATCAGGAGGTTCTCGTGCAGGATCGGCGACGCGCCGGGCCCTTCGTGGTGATCGCAGTTCAGGTCGCGGCGGGCCCACAGGATCTGGCCCGACGCCGTGTCGAGGCAGGCCGTGCCGTAGGTGCCGAAGTGCACGTACGCGCGGCCGGCTTCGATCACCGGCGTGGGCGAGGCGTAACTGTTGACGGCGGCAATGTGCTGCGGCTTCGCGACGTCGAAGACTTTCACGTCATGTACAACCTTGCCGCTGGTGCGGTCGACGCCGACGGCGAACATCCTCGTGCCGTCTTCGGTGGCCGTGGTCATCCACACCTGGTTGTCCCAGATGACGGGCGAGGACCAGCCGCGGTCGTGGATGGGGGTCTTCCAAGTCACGTTCTCAGTTTCGCTCCATGTGATGGGCAGGGCTGCGGCATCGGCGTGGCCGTCGGCGTGCGGGCCGCGGAACTGGGGCCAGTTCTCGCCGGCCGATGCCAGGCTTGCCGAGATTGCCAAGGCGATGACCCACGCCGCCTGTCGCATGGCTGACCTCCGCTATGTTCTCCCCAGGACCGCCTCCGGGCGGTCCCACCGTCCTCTTGGCGGGGCAACCCTACCATGCGGCCTGCGGCGAGTCAACGTTCCGGCGGCCTATTGACGGCGCGGGCGGCGGCCTTCACAATGGCCGATGCCAAAGGGCGCCCGAGCGGGCGCCGCGATGGACCGCGGGGCGTTCGCCGCGGCGTGAAAGGAGTTAGATGGTGCGGAATCGGCCCACACGACCGTACGTGGTCTGTGCGGCCCTGGTCGCGCTGGTTCTGGTCGGCCAAGCCTCGGCGCAGCAGGACACGTGGGCCGGCGTGGCGCGGATCGTCGCGGTCGGCGACGTCCACGGCGACTTCGATCAGTTCGTCAAGACCCTCCGGGCGGCCGAGGTGGTCGACGGCCAGGACAAGTGGATCGCCGGCAAGACCCACCTCGTGCAACTCGGCGACATCCTGGGCCGCGGCACGGAATCCCGCCAGGTACTGGACCTGATGATGCGCCTGGAGGGGCAGGCTGCCGCGGCGGGCGGGGTCGTGCACGCCCTCATCGGAAACCACGAGGCCATGGTCCTCCAGGACGACTGGCGGTACGTTCAGCCCGACGACCAGAAGGCCTACGGCGGGGTGGAGGAATTCCGCAAAGCCATGAGCGCCACTGGCAAGTACGGCCAGTGGATCCGCAAGCACAATACCGCCATCAAGATCAACGACGTGGTGTTCGTCCACGCCGGCATCACGCCGTCGTTCGGCCTCCTGTCGCTGGCCCAGATCAACAAGACCATCCGCGAGGAACTCGCGAAGGGCGTCATGGACGGCGCCGCGACGGACCCGTTCGGCCCGCTCTGGGACCGGAGTCTGGCCCTGGACGATCCCGACAGGGTGGCCCCGCAACTGGAGGCGGTGCTGCGGCGATACGGTGCAAGTCGGATGGTCGTCGGTCACAACGTCTCGCTCGATGGCGTTTCCGCGAGGGCGGGCGGGCGGTTGATCATGGTCGACGTGGGGATGTCCAAGTTGTACGGCGGTCCGGCGGCATGCTTGGTCGTTGAGAAGGGCGACTTCTACGAGGTCCGCCACCCCAAGGCCAAGCGGCGGCTTGTGCTGGAGAACCCGTCCAAGAAGCGGGCGGCTTACTCTGTGGCGCCACCTGCGATACAGATGGCTCGTATCGCCATTGATTAGTACTACAAGGCTATATGCCGCGCGAAGATGCGGCCGGCCCAAGCAGCGTAGTAGTGTCAGTAGAAGGGGGCGCCAATGAGAACTCGTGCCGCCTTTCTTGCGACGTGGGTGATTGTAGGCGGGCTGGTTGCCTGTCTCGCGTTTCCGGCGTACGCCCAGCCGTCCGGCGATGCGGCCCGCGCCCAGGAGTTGCTGAGCAGCGGCAGAGCCAAACTCGGCAAGGCTGCTTATGACGAGGCCATCGCCGACTTCACCCAGGCGATTGCCCTGGACCCGAACCTGGCGGGGGCCTACTCGAACCGAGGCATTGCGCGCTTCTACAAGGGCCAGTATGACCTGGCCATCCAGGACTGCTCCAAGGCCATCGAATTGAAGCCCGGCGTCGCGGAGTCTTATTACAACCGCGGACTCGTCTATGCCGGCAAGGGCGATTGCGATTCGGCCATCCGGGATTTCTCCAAGGCCATCGAACTCAAGGCCGATTACGCAAAGGCCTACGTCGACCGCGCCAACGCGTACCGCCGCAAGGCCCAGTTCGACCTGGCCATCCAGGATTGCTCCAAGGCCATCGAACTGAGACCGGACTACGCCGAGGCTTACGCCGGGCGAGGCCTCTCGCGCAGCGCCAAGGGTGCGTACGATTTGGCCATCCAGGATTGTACCAAGGCCATCGAGTTGAAGCCGGACTATGCGGAAGCCTACGCCAACCGCGGATTCGCCCGCGGCGAGAAGGGCGAGTACGAGGCGGCTATCCAGGATGCCGCCAAGGCCATCGAACTGAAGCCGGGCATGGCCGAGGCCTACCGCCTCCGCGGATTCGTGTACGGCAAGAGCGGCAAGCGCGACCTGGCGATCCGCGACTACACCAAGGCCATCGAACTCAAACCCGACGACGCGGGCGCTTACTACAACCG
>Ga0315282_10004512_pt1 | contig 24226 bp, 23 predicted proteins | sample YL17G07_20_MG_FD_203693 | JGI IMG/M metagenome (GOLD analysis project Ga0315282, IMG submission 203693) | Sediment microbial communities from Yellowstone Lake, YNP, Wyoming, USA - YL17G07_20 | ecosystem: Environmental > Aquatic > Freshwater > Lake > Sediment | place: USA: Wyoming | collected... | reverse complement strand
TCTATGGCGTCTGGCAGAACGCCCCAAACATCAACATACAGAGACTAAAAATCACAGTGTTTCGGTAACCGGGATTTATGAAGCAACGATACCCGTTGGGTAACAGTTTATTTTGACGCAACACGGCTCTAAAAGTCGCATGGCTAGGTCTCCGGACTGTTAACATAGACAAGGAGAACAGGCTAAGGGTATAATCATCCCCATGTCCTCGCAGCCTAAAGTTCTAATCACTCAAGACGAAATCAAGAAGACTGTAGCCAGGCTGGCTGCTGAAATAAGGCGGGACTATCAAGGCAAACAACCTCTGCTCATCGGCATTCTTAAAGGTTCCTTTGTCTTCATGGCTGACCTGGTCCGTGAACTTGAACTGCCGGTAGAGGTAGATTTCGTTAAGCTTTCCAGCTATGGCGCGGGCACGGAAACCTCGGGCAAGGTGAAAGTGGTGCAGGGCCTAAAGACACCAATAAAAGGCAGAGATGTGTTGGTGGTTGAAGACATAGTTGATACCGGGTTGACCGTTTCTTTTCTAATGGACTACCTACGGAAGAAAAAACCTGCGTCCTTAAAGCTTTGCGTCATGACCGATAAGCCGTCACGCCACGAGGTTCCGGTGACCATCGATTACCTCGGTTGCACCGTGCCCAACGAGTTTATCGTAGGCTACGGCATAGATTGGAATGAGAAATTCCGCTACTTGCGGGACATCTGCTTTATAGACTAAGATTTCACCCTTACCCTACCCCTCTCCCTTCAAGGGAAAGGGGAAATGTAGCTGCGACCCTTTAGGGTCGCCTTGGGGGCTGGGTACGTGCGAGGCTAAAGCCTCACACTACATATATTGAAGCAACAGATGTGTGGCGCTAAGATTCGGGACAGATACAGAAGGAACAAATTATGAGCCTGGCTAAATTGATTTCAGTTGCCCGTGGGGATGCCCCAGCAGACTTGCTGCTTAAGAACGCCAAGATAATAAACACCTTCGTCGGCATCATAGAAGAAGGCAATGTAGCTATCTATGACGGCAGGATTGCTGGGATCGGCAATTATCTCAAGACTAAGGAAATAATCGACTTAAAAGGCAGCTACTTAGCTCCCGGGCTTATTAACGGTCACACCCACATAGAAAGCTCCATGCTACATCCCGCTCAATATGCTCAAACTGTAGTCCCGAGAGGCACCTCTACAGTGATTACTGACCTGCACGAGATAGCTAACGTTGCTGGCTTCGATGGTATAAAGTTCGTTCTAGACTGGGCACAGAAGCTACCTTTGGACATGTTCTTTATGGCTCCCTCGTGCGTTCCAGCCACCCACATGGAAACAAGCGGTGCCGAAATCACCGCCCAGGATATCAAGAGGGCTCTAAAATTGCCAAATGTCATCGGGCTTGGTGAAATGATGAACTTTCCCGGCGTCATCAGCGGAAACAAAGAAGTTCTTAAGAAGATAGCTGCTGCTAAGGGCAAAGTTATTGATGGGCATGCACCGGGTGTTACCAATAAGCGGCTGAATGCTTATTTAGCCGCCGGCATTGGCTCAGACCATGAGTCGACTGCTTTAGAGGAAGGCAGAGAAAAGCTAAGGCGGGGGATGCACCTGATGATACGAGAGGGCTCTTCGGAGAAAAATCTGGCTACCCTTTTACCTCTGGTCAACGATAGGACGTTCAGTAGATGCTTTTTTGTCGTCGATGACCGCACTTGCTCTGATTTGCTCCGCGAGGGCGACATTGATGCTGTGGTGAGGAAGGCAATTCAGAAGGGCCTCGAGCCGGTGCGAGCCATACAAATGGCAACCATCAATACCGCCGAGTATTTCAGGCTATACGACCATGGTGGCATCGCCCCCGGCTACACAGCCAACCTCATAACCATCACTAATCTTTCACAACTGGAAATAGATATGGTCTTTTATAAAGGTCGTCTGGTAGCCACAGCAGGTAAGTATCTTATGTCAACACTGAATACCTCCGCTAAAGAGCTAACCGATACTGTCCGAATTAAGCCCTTCGGTATCGAAGCATTAAAGTTAACCACAAGCGGAGAAAGTCTCCCCGTCATTGAAATCATCCCCGGCCAGATAGTCACCAAGCGAAGAATCGAGAGAGTCAAAACCAAAGATGGCGTAGTTATGCCTGACTTACAGGAAGATATATTAAAGCTGGCAGTAGTGGAAAGACATAAGGCTAGCGGCAACATCGGCCTGGGGTTAGTTAAAGGCTTCGGCCTGAAACGAGGCGCGCTAGCCTCATCCATAGCTCACGACTCTCACAACATAGTAGCCGTCGGCACAAATGACCCTGATATCTTCACAGCAATCAAAGAGATTGAGAGATTGCAAGGTGGGTTAGTAGTATGTGTTGATGGCAAAATCCTGGCGGCTTTACCGCTACCCATCGCCGGCCTACTCTCACCCGAACCTCTAGAAGCAGTTGTCAAAAACTTCGAGAATGTGGAAAAAACCGCATCAGGGCTAGGAAATATCCCCCCAGCACCCTTCGCTCTTCTTTCTTTCATCGCCTTACCAGTAATACCCGAACTTAGGTTGACTGATATGGGACTTGTGGATGTGATAGAATTCAAATTGATTTAAAAGGAGGACCAAGCAATGAAAAGGACAAGGCTTTGCGATCTACTGGGTATCGAATACCCCATAATACAGGGGGGGATGGTATGGATTGCCAATGCTGAGTTAGCTGCTGCAGTTTCCAATGCCGGAGGTTTAGGCTTAATCAGTCCTACCTCGGGAATGAGCCGCAATGACGACCAGGTGGAAAATCTAAAAAAACAGCTAGAAATAGCCAAAGGCTTAACTTCCAAACCTTTCGGAGTTAATTTACCTATATTGAACAATCCCCAGATTGAGGAATTGGTCACTACAGTCATTGACGCTAAGGTAAAGGTAGTGGTAACGGCTGCTGGTAACCCAGCCTTATACACAAGTCGACTCAAAGAAGCCGGGATAAAAGTTCTCCACTTAGTAGCAGCAGTGAGACATGCCCAAAGCGCCGAAAGACGAGGCGTGGACGCAGTTATTGCCGAGGGCTATGAAGCCGGTGGCCACAATGGCCTGGATGAACTGACCACCTTTACCTTAGTACCACAGGTAGTAGATGCAGTGACAATTCCAGTGGTAGCTGCCGGTGGCATTGCCGATGTCAGAGGCGTAGTGGCTGCCCTGGCACTGGGTGCCGATGGTGTCCAGATGGGCACCCGTTTCGTAGCCACTCGCGAATGTATCGCCCATCAAAACTTCAAAGAAGCAATAGTGAAGGCCAGTGACACTGGCACGGTAATCACCGGCAGGAAACTCGGACCAACCAGAATACTGAAGAATGAAGTAGCCGCCAAAATAATGGATATGGAAGCTGCTGGGGCTTCAGTTGAAGAGCTCCTGGCCTTTCTCGGCAGCAGCCGTTCCCGAACCGGGCAGTTCGAAGGTGATATGGCTAATGGTGAAGCATATTGCGGTGCCATAGCCGGCATGATAAAGGAAATCAAAAGCGTTAGCGAGGTCATACAGAGCATCTCTGACAGCTACGAGATAGTTCTGGCTAGCTTAAGATAGCCGCGATTTCAGCAGTTCCAGAGGGCAGGGTAGATACAAGCATGGTGAACCTAACAGAGGTCAACGAGGCACTCAATTTTTATGTCAGGCCTCAGACTTTTCCTGTCGCCATCAAAATGTGCCAATCCAGTGACGAACTCCCAGACAAAGTCCGCATCCCCAAGCGCGACTTGGGTATCGCAGCGACAGTATGTCAGGGGATTGCTATGGCACGGCGCTACGGATGGACAATAGCTATCGGCAAAGAAGATCAATGTTGCCCTCATGGCGCTTTCGTCTTGGGCTTCGTGCCAGGCAAGGGGTATCTCGATGGCAGTTACGCGGAGTCCCTTGGACTGGGCACCAAGGAACAGTTCGCAAAAACTGCTCAGAATTTAAGCAGGCTAGAATACGGTAAATATAGCCACCTACTTGCCGCAACTCTCCACACCGCCAGTTTCGAACCACACCTGATCCTGCTCTACGGAAACCCTGCCCAAGTAGCCAGACTAGTACAAGGTGCTGTGGCAATTACAGGCGGTGTTCTCACTTCCATATCCGGTCTCGGTATAGCTTGCTCGGGACTAATCGCCCGAACAATGCTTACAGATGAATGTCAGTTCATTTTGTCCGGAGCCGGTGACCGATATTTCGCTCTGACCCAGGACCATGAGCTTGCCTTTACTATTCCTATGAGCAAGGTAGAGTCGACCATCCAAGGTTTAGAGATGGGCCACAAATCTGGTATGCACAGATATCCCACACCATCATTTCTCAGATTCGAGGGGCAACTCCCACCAGCCTACTACAAATTCCTTGAGCTTCTGAAAAAAGAAGAGCAATAGGGGAATTGCTAGTCTAGAAACTTAAAGCTGTGATTTCAGGGCTTCAGGGGGCAAAGGTAGGCTTAGCTACGGTCACTTCTTCTTCAAATTAGCTATGAACTGATCAATATTAACAGCAGCCATAGTCATGGTTCCGAGGGTGCCTCTGGAACCCAGCTCTATAGCTATCTTACTTATGGCCTCGTTGCTTGGAGCGTCTACAATGTTCACAAAATCGTAGACGCCAAGCAAGGCATACTGAGCGATCACCTTAGCCCCCATAGCCTCAACTTCCTTGTTGACCTCCTTTATCCGCTCCGGTTTGTCCTTAATGGTTTTTCTGCCCTCATCGGTCAGGGTTGTTAGCATCACATAAACAGGCACAGTGTCCCACCTCCTCTTAAATATTTCAAAATGCCTTTACCCCCTGAAGCCTAATTCAATTCTAACAGATTCCGAGAACAATTCAAGCCCCTATTTAGAAATGTTTAGCTATCGACCTTAGCAACAATGAAAACCTTCTAATGTCTTGTTGAGATTCTTCACTTCGCTCAGAATGACTACAGAAAGCTAGAATGATAGGGATGGCTCAATACGGACAGAACACAATCAGGATGATATAGAGGAAAGGCCCCAAAGATAAGAGGTACAGAGAACGATGGAGACTCGTTCAGATGATGTCTAGAACTGCTGTCTGATTTGTTTTATTATAAAAAATCTATTCAGTCGGTTTTTTTGCCTTGGCTCGGTTGCTCCGCGCCAAAACCCTGATGGCTTCCATCAAGTCCTGACGCCTGCAATCTTTGGTCAGGTACCAACTGGCACCAGCATCAAGCGCTGATCCGACATAATCGCCATAGACCGTTAGAAACAGGACCTTGACACCAGGCAGGCTTCTCTTTATACGGCGGGTTGCCTCTGTGCCATCTATGCCAGGCATGTGAGCATCCATCAAAATGACATCGGGGTTCAGTTTTTCCGCTTTCGTCACCGCGTCCAAACCATCCACAGCCTCCCCAATCACGTCTATGTCAACTTGGGGCTCGAGTATACTCTTAAGTCCCTCCCTGACTACCTCATTGTCATCAACTATCAGCAACTTTATCTTTTCCATATTTCATCTCTCCCGATATCAATGCTTGTACTTTCTTCGGCGTAATTCAACTCTTTAACAATCACCTCGTTTTAAGTTTACCTTCTTATTAAGTTTACCTTCTTAACTCGGTTTCACAATCGGGAGAGTGGCTGGTTTCACATGCGGAGAAAAGGTTGACTTTAAAGTCAACCTTTTCTCCGATGTCGAGTAATCCTTTAGTATGATTAAAGACGGATTATACCTTTCTTAAGAGCATGGGTTACGGCTTCGGTGCGGTCGTTCACTCCCAGTTTTTGAAAAATATTAGCAATATGCGTTTTCACCGTACTCTGGGCAATGTTAAGTTGAGCACTAATCTCTTTGTTAGCCGCACCTTTAGCCATAAGTCGCAATATTTCCAGCTCTCGCTCGGAAAGCTCGTCACCAGACGGTGTCCGGCGAGATAGCTCGGAGAAACGGTCGAGCAATTTTGACGCCACCACTGGCTGAATAAGTGACTCACCCCGATAAACAGCTCTTATTGCCTTGAATAAATCTTCCCTCGGAGCATCTTTAAGGAGATAGGCCCGAGCACCAGCCTCGATACCACTAAATATATACTCGTCATCGCTATAGGTAGTCAGAATTATGAATTTAACATCAGGCATCGCTGAGCGAATCTGACGCATAGCTTCGACGCCGTCCATCTCAGGCATCCGAAGGTCCATAAGGACTACGTCTGGTTTCAACTCCCTGGCTTTATTCACCGCTTCCACCCCATCTCTAGCCTCTCCAACTACCTCGAAGTCATGCTCCCGACCCAGCATGGCAAACAGCCCCTCTCTAACCACCGGATGGTCATCAGCGACCAAAATCTTTATAGCTTCCACTACGAAACCTCCTTGCTGGTAGGAATAACTACCCTCACCAGCGTTCCTTTACCTCTCCTGCTCTGTACTTCAAACGTACCTCCTAAGCCTCGAGCACGTTCTCTCATACTTATCAATCCGAAGGTATCCCGCTTCTTTTCACCACCTGATGTTCTTGGTTTGAAGCCAACGCCATTATCGCTAACACTCAGCTCCACCACTGACTCATTAAAAGTCAGATTCACCTCCACTTCGGTAGCCTTGGCATGCTTCCGCACATTGGTCAGGGACTCCTGGCAAATGCGAAGAAGACCTGCTTCTAGCTCAGGTGGCAGGTCACGCCGCACACCAGAAACACTGGACCTCGCATTCACCCCAATACTCTGACTGAATTTATCTACCTCCTGTTTAATCGCCTCAACTAAAGGCAGCTGTTCCAAAGCCTGAGGCCGGAGATTCCACACCGACCGCCGAGCTTCAGCCAGGCTTTTTCGAGCCAAGCTTCGAGCTTGGTTCAAATGTCGCCCCACTGCTGAAATATCCTCACCCGATGCTTGCTCAGCTGCCTCAAGCTGTAAAATAATGCCACTGAATCCTTGAGCCAGCGTGTCATGAATTTCTCTTGCCATGCGGTTCCGTTCCTCCATCACCGCCATCTGGCGTGTCTCTTCGTAGAGACGGGCATTTTCAATAGCTACAGCTAACTGGTCAGCCAGTGTCTGGGCAGTAAACAAGTCAGCTTCGCTAAATACATCAACTTCAGTGCTCTCAATATCCAGAACTCCAAGAACCCTGTTTCCAATCTTGACGGGCACAGCAAGCTCAGACTTAGTGTCTCTCAATGCCTCGACAGAGCGATACCTGGGATTCTCACTTACATCATTTGCCAGAATCGGTTCACCCGTCTGAGCTACCCAGCCAACTATACCCTCCTCATCGACTTCCAGCGGTGCCCCGACTGGTATAACCCCCTTCTGCCCGCTCAGACACAGTGCTTTAAGCATAAGCGCACCAGAGCTAGGCTCCAAGAGAAAGATGTTGACATTATAGTAGTGAAAAGTCTCACGAAACAGATTGCCTACATACGGTAGCAGCTCATCGAGGTTCACAATAGAGCTAATCTTGCGACCGACCTCATTTATGGCACGTAACTGCTCCGCTCGCTGTCGCTCTTGCTTGGTTCGCTCCGCGACCTTTCGTTCCAAGTCAGTATAAGACTCCTTTAAGGCCTTAGCCATTTCATTAAATTGTTCAGCCAATTGCTGGATTTCGTCACCGGTTTCAGCCTCAATGCTATAGTCGAGTTCACCCTTGGCTATGACTTCAGCGCCTTTGGTCAGAGCCAGTATCGGTCTGGTGATAGCCCTTGATAGTAAAAATATCACTGCAACAGCAATGATAAGCATGCCGCCAAAAATGGCAATAAAAAGCAACTGCGCCTTCTTCACCTGGTCATCTATATTTTGAGTGGTAGCCAGAACCGTGGTAGCTATCCTTTTTTCTAACTCTCCGGCAGGCGCCGAGTACTCGTCAATGTATGTAGCCGCAGCTACCACAAGTTCCGTACCTTCTACAGGTATACAATGCATATATTTCTGCCGGACATTCCCCTTAGCATCTTCCCAGTCATAATACCCTGAAGCTTCCCCCAAAAAGCTTCTCTCAACAATAGACGAGAAATAGACAGGTTCACCGCCTATTTTACGCAAGTTAACACCAACCATCTTAGGGTCTGCATGAAAATAGACGGTTCCAGTCTTGTCATAAACCATCGTGTAACCAGTTTGCGCCACCTGCTGGACCGCTATCTGTTTTAGCTCCGCATTTGCCTGTAATTGGGATACATCCAAGCCTGGATTATACCGCATAAAAAGCTCTATCTCGTTGGCAACATATAATGCCTTCCTCTGGATTAAACTCCTGCCCAGACCTTCCAACGCAGCAGTGCTCTGCCGAACAACTTCTTCTCCCATGATAATGCTATTCTCTCTAACCAGAAAACTGATGTCATATATACTGCGAAACGACAGTGAGCTGATGACACCCAGCGAGATAAAAGATAAAGCCAAAAAGGGGATAAGAATTTTAGCTCTAACGCCAAACCTCACTTTCATCCTATCTCCGAACCTCCATATTTTCTCCTACCCTTTGCTCAGCCTCCCATATCAGCCTTTCTCCATACTCAAGCAGGACTTTCTGACGCTCCTCAGGCACTTTCTTAGTCTCCAAGTATTTCTTTAGCGCCCCGGTCGGTGTCAACTTCTGACTCGTCCACTCACCCAATCTAAGACGCGCCTCCTGCCTGACTTCTTTAGCAACGGTAACATAATGAGCCTCTTTGAGAGCTTTGTAAATCTCCGCATCTCGGAGCAAAGCTTCCAGAGCACTGGACAGAGAAAGCTGAACCCTGACTACAGCATTTTTGATTTCGGCCTCGCGTTGAGCAATAGCTTTCAAAACAGTAGCTGTAGGCTCCGGATCTTCGATACCGATATCAACTTTAAGGGTCACAAAGCGGCGGGCATTAACCTTTCGGAACTCATAAGTTACATGCTTCTCTTTGCCCCTCAACTGAATATCAACCACATAGAAACCTTTGTCTTCATCCTCATCACCGAAGTCAAGACGTTCCAAGCTACCAGCATAAATCACAGGCGGTTTTTGGAACAAGGCTTGACGCCCGTGAACATGACCCAAAGCCACATAGTCAAAAACAGGCTGAGCGATATTGCCCAACATCAAAATGGGGTCCCTGCCGACTACCATGCTCCTCTCCGACCCTGGTTTAGCTGTTGACACAGATACATGAGCAGCCAGCAATGTCGGCAAGCTTAGGTCAAGGTCTGAAATAACGTCCAATAGTCTGCGAGTCATCATTTCCTGAAGTTGGTCATTCACCTGGTCTATGCTAAGATTCTTGGCTTCTTCCCGGCTTAACAATGCGCTTCGCCTCAGCCAGGGCAAAGCCACTACCTGCACATTACCCCGATTAGTCGGGATGCGGTAGACATCCGGTCGGTTGCCAACATAAATATGGCTAACAGCCAAGGTATCGAAAATCTCTACTGCAGTAGCTCGACCAATGGCATTAGGCAAGTCATGGTTACCCACCAAAAGAAAAACTGGTATTCCTTTCTCAGATAGCCGCCTGAGCCGTTTGGCAAACTCTCGTTGGTGAGTTTGAGAAGGGTCACGACTTTTATAGGCGTCACCGCAGAATAGAACCAGGTCTACATCATTGCCTAATGCATATTCCACCACCTCGTCCAGAGCCTTGAGAACGTCAATTAGCCTCGTCGACAGTCCCGTAGCCGGGTCGACGCCACCATAGGTCTCCACACCCAGATGAAGGTCAGCGAAATGAAGAATCCTCATTATTCCGAAGCTTCAGCTGCTTTTGCTGTCCATAAAGGCTGAGTGGCAAAAGACTCGCCGCTCAGCTTAGCCTGCAAAGTTTTCACTAATTCTTCTATCGGCAACCTAATTTGCGCCATGCTATCTCGTTCTCGAATAGTAACTTGATTGTCCTCCAGCGACTGGAAATCAATGGTAACACAAAACGGGGTGCCGATTTCATCCTGGCGGCGATAACGTCGCCCTATACTCTGGGCATCATCATACTGCGTCATAAAATAACGACGAAGTTTAGTATAAACATCATTGGCTAGTGGCACCAGCTTCTCATTTCTGCTCAAAGGCAGAATAGCCACTTTTATAGGGGCCAACTCAGGGCGGAAATGCAAAACCACCCTGGTTTCCCCTTCAGCCAGCTCCTCGCCATAAGCATCTATAAGTAAAGCCAGCGCTGAGCGGTCGACTCCAGCCGAAGGCTCGATAACATAGGGTGTATAGCGCTCACCAGCTTCCTCATCAAAGTAGCTCAAGGTTTTTCCGCTATACTTAGCATGTTGTACCAGGTCATAGTCACCCCGGTTGGCAATGCCTTCTAACTCCGCCCAGCCCATGGGGAAAAGATACTCGATATCGTAGCAGTCCTTGGCATAATGAGCCAGTTCCTCCTTACCATGCCGGCGGAGATGCAAATTCTCCTGCTTTATACCTAGCTTCAAATACCAATCGAAGCGCTCCTTTACCCAGTAATCAAACCATTTCTCGTCACTGCCCGGTTTGACAAAGTACTCGATCTCCATCTGCTCAAATTCCCTGGTTCTGAAGATAAAGTTACCGGTAGTGATCTCATTGCGAAAGGACTTGCCTATTTGCGCAATACCAAAAGGCAGTTTTTTCCTAGAAGTAGCTAGCACGTTGTCGAAGTTTACAAAAATGCCCTGAGCCGTCTCCGGCCGCAGATAAACAACGCTGGCCTCATCTTCCACAGGCCCCATGAAAGTCTTGAACATCAAGTTGAATAGCTTTGGCTCAGTTAGCTCACCGCCACAATCAGGGCAGCTATTGCCATTCAAATCAGTAGCCCGCCATCTCAGGTGACAAGCCTTACATTCTACTAAAGGGTCAGAGAAGCCCTCTACATGCCCGCTAGCAACCCAGGTCTGAGGATGCATCATTATGCTGGCATCTATACCAACCATGTCATCCCGTTCTTGAACTGCTGCTCGCCACCAGGCGTCTTTGATATTTTTCTTCAGCTCCACCCCCAATGGCCCGTAATCCCAGCAACTACCCAATCCACCATAGATTTCACTACTGGGAAATATAAAGCCTCGCCGCTTACACAACGAGACGATTTTCTCCATATCTACCTTGCTTGTTTTGTCAGGCACTCTCACCTCCTGTGAAGCTTCTCAAAGCTTACCAACTTTGCTCATAAGTGTCAAAAGACCATCAATCTATCTTTAAATGTAGTAGCTGCGAGGCTAAAGCCTCGCAGCAGAAAACAGGCTGTCTAAAAATGGGCAGAGGAATAGAGCTTGAATCGAACCGCAGTAGAATTGAAAAGGATACAAACTACTGCTAGACTATGAATATAGCTTAACCAGAGTTAAACCATAGTGTCATTGAAAACGTTATACTGGTTAAACGGTAGTCTCAATTACTGCACCAATTTTGACAGATGAAGATGATTAATAAGTACACAATACTATTCATCCTATGTCTAGTTTTACTGACTCTGGCGAACATCCATTGCCTACCTCAACCCACAACGCCTCCACCTTTAACGCCTCCACCCACACCCCAACCAACAGAACCATCCCCCCAAGACACCACTCCACCGGAGACTATAATCACCAGGGCCCCTGAAGAGATAATCAACTACAACAAGGTGACTTTCCAGTGGACAGGCAGCGATGATACCACCCCAATCGCTAATTTGACCTACTCATGCTACTTACAAGGCCGTGATACCGACTATTCTCCCTTCACCCCGGATACCATTAAGGCTTACACCGACTTGCCTGACGGTTCTTACACATTTTATGTCAAATCAAGAGACGAGGCCGGTAATATAGACCCAACTCCAGCAAGCACCGAGCTTACCATAGCCACGGCACCGCCAAAGTCAAAGGAGGAGCCCCAAGTTGTAACCCCTGCCGTCAGCACCTTGCTTATAGTTCCGGGCAGTGATGTCAGCCGCATAGCTGTCGCCTACAATAACACCATCTACGCCGTCGATTCCCCAAACGCCAGGCTTTACAAATCAGACCACGGCGGCATTGGCTGGACTGACATATCAAGAGGTCTTGGCGCAGCAGCGCCCTGGACAGAACTAGCTGTAGCCCCGGATGACCCCAAAATAGTAGCCGTAGTCACCAATGCCGGGACTGAGGTTTATTTGTCTATCGACGGCGGTGCCAACTTCGCTGCCACCGGATTAAGCAGCAAGCTAGGTGGTGGCGAGCGAGTCAAATGCCTTGCCATCTCACCAGGTTATGGCCGCCGGGACATAGCTGTAGGCACGTCCACCGGCAATGGTAATGGCAGGGTTTTGGTGAACGTAGTGAGTGGATTCCCCAGCGGCTGGCAGGACATGAGCACCGATGCCACTGGCTGGTCAAATGCCGACGTCTTTGCCATCGAGTATTCGCCAGGATTCGACGCTGATGGCAGCCTTCTAGCCATCGCTGCCACTGCTCCACCAACTGATGACACCTATCTCTACATCGGTATCAGAGACCTTGGCGGAAATACCACAACCTGGAATAGTTTCGCAGGCTACCCTGTGGAAATCTGTCAATCAGGCCAAGACACGCCGGGAACACCGCTGACTTATGCCGACTTAGCTTTGCCCGCGGATTATTCTGGAAGCTTCCCTTCACATCGCCATGTCTACGCCTGTTGGAGCGATAATCCACCGGGAACAGCCACCGCCGGCAATCCTAATGATGACGTTTACCGTTTGGATGACACCACCAGCTACCGGCTTCTGGTTCGCGACATCGCTTACAGCCTGGCTCACTACGGTATGTTCAGCCGGGGTAAGCTGCTGGCCGGAGCTCTGCTGGCTAAACCAGCCACCTTCAATCCAGGCCCTCAAGTATACTGCACGTTTAATCCGCAATCAACATGCCCCACCTGGCAAAGCAGCCAGAAACCACCCACCGGCCCAAGCCAAACTCGGGTAGCCTGGTCTCCTGACGGCAAAGCAGCTTATTGCGGCACCAGCTCTGCCGGTGGCGGCAGCCACGACCAGAGCGCCTTCTCCATAAGCAAAAATGACGGCCTCACCTGGAACCAGATAGGTCTGATTGACCTTTAGTTTGACACATTAGGGCGCTTTCTCCTACAATTCCAATCTGGCATGATTAAAGCGGTTTTCTTCGATTTCTATAACACGCTGGCTACTCACCATCCCCCTCGAGAAGAGGCATGGGTTAATGCCTGCCGCGAGCTAGGCATCGCGATAGAAGCAAGAGCGCTCTTTAACTCCTTAGTAGCAGCAGATATGTACTGGCGCGATGAAGATTCCCGCTCACCCATAGACAAGAGAACCCCGGAGGGAAAAAACGAACTCTACGCCGAATATGGAACCAGGATATTGCAAGGGGCCGGAGTAGAAGCCAGCCGCGACACGGCACTTCAGCTATTAGCAAAACTCCGACAGCATAAATGGGAATTCAAAGCTTATGATGATAGTTTACCTATCTTAAAAGATCTCAAGAACCGCGGCCTAATCTTGGGACTGGTATCCAATGTCGTCCAGGACATGGAGCCCACATATACCGAGTTAGGACTACAGCCATACCTTGATTTCAAGGTAACCTCCTCTGAGGTAGGCTACGATAAGCCTCGACCGGAGATATTCATGGCAGCGCTGAAGAAAGCCCAAGTCAAGCCAGAGGAATCAATATATGTCGGCGACCAGTACCATCTGGACATTGTCGGCGCCCGAGGCGTCGGCATCAAGGCTGTGCTCATCGACCGCAACAACTACTCCCCGGACATCACCGACTGCCCTCGAATCCGTAGCCTCACCGAAATCACCCAATACGTCTAGCTTGATAGTTGGTCCCTTTTTGGCTTAACATTGGTAGAGCAGGTCACCATTGCATCGCTGGACTCAGGACATTTTTAATCAGATGGGAGATAATTGACCGAGCATACTCATAATGCCCAGCCTATGGGCAATAAACTGAAATTTGGCATTATTCTCACTAGCTTCATTCTGGTGGCAGAAATAGCTGGTGGGCTCATATCCAATAGTCTGGCTTTGCTTAGTGATGCTGGCCATGTGCTTGCTGATATCTTAGCGCTCTCCCTAAGCTGGTATGGGGTGAGGCAAGCTGAGCGTCCCCCCAGCACCCGCATGACATTTGGTTATCACAGGGTGGGAGTAATAGTAGCTATCGTTAACGCAATCAGCATCTTTGCTATTTCAGCATTTATCCTTTATGAGGCTTACCACCGCTTTCAACAACCACCAGAGGTCAACAGCCTGCTAATGCTACTCGTAGCTATCCCGGGGCTTGCGGTTAATGCTTTTGTTGCCTTCTGGTTACGCCGGGAACAGCAAAGCAATCTCAATGTGCGTAGTGCCTTCTGGCATGCCCTAGGCGATGCCTTGGCATCAATCGGGGTAATTATTGGAGGAGCCATCATGTTACTCACCGGATGGTTCCTGGTAGACCCGATTATTAGCGTACTCATTGGTTTTGTCATTATCCTGGCTGCCTGGCGTATATTGAGAGAAGGTTTGAGAGTTCTTTTAGAGGCTGCGCCTGGTCATGTGGATATCACCGAGATGGTAAATGCATTGAACCAAGTGCCTGAAGTAAAGGGCATCCATGATGTTCATGTATGGAGCATTTCACCAGAGCTACATGCCATGAGCTGTCATGTGTTTATTGATGACCTCTCTACCACTCAAGCAGCCAGTATCCGTCAGAAAATCGAAGACGTGCTACGAGAGCGATTCCAGATAAAGCACACCACGCTCCAGATGGAATGTCAGCAATGCGACGCCAACGATATTCTCTGCACCCTAACTTACGGGCAGAGCGATGAAGTGGACAAAGGCCGAAAATAGAACAGATAATTTTGGGCCGCTCAAACTCCATAACTGGAGACATCTCATCATACTGACCTACCGAAGCATGGCTACATAACTATTTATTGGCACTCTAAGGGAATCAGCCACCGGCCGGCATTTCGCCCTCAGGCAGTAGAAAATCCTTTCTTCCGCTGGCAGCTCAGATAAAGACTCATAGTAGCCCATGCCTTTGGCGAAGATGAGGTCTGCGGAATCGAACTCGCGTTTGAACTCAGCCGAAGCCTGAGAGAAATCTATGCCCGGAGTAGCCGTCCCGGTGTTTATTATCTCACCTAGTTCGGCTTCGAGACCGGCTAGCCTGATATCCTCCAGCGTAACATCATCCTGAACAGGCGAGGCTTTAACTACATAGGCAACAGAAGCCCGCTGCCTCATCCATCTGAGAAGCGGTAAATCGAAAAACGCCTCACCGGCATTATCCGCCAGATATAGAACCCTTCCGGCATGCTTAAACCTGGCTTCGAACCGCTCCGAATCATCGATGACAAAATCCACCCGCTCTTTCATTTCTCTCTCTATGCCGTCAATAGGTCTGAAAAAATCTATGTTATTCCCCAGGGCAGCGAACCTGAGGCAACTTGCAAAATCCTCATGTTTAAGCTCTAACGCCTGCGACAGCTCTCTGGAAACCACAATCTCCTTATCCTTCATCTTCCGGTAAGGGTCGGGGTTTCCGGTTATCTTCTTTACGGCATCATGGATTTTGGTGGCAACAACAATGGATACATCATCCAGAGAGAAATCGTCATCAAGTATCTTCAGGCTCTCTTCTATGGCTCCGGCTTTAGCCGGCTCATCATCCGTTGCCAGCCCTGCAGCCTGGTAAGCCAGCTTTTGCAGGCATTCATAGCAATACTTCGAGGCTTTCATCTCTAAAATTATGTAGGCCAGGTTAGACTGTGCAGATAACTTGCCTTGAGTTTCACCCGCGGCTTATCGGTTCAATAGCCATATCGATACATTCAGAACCGCCGCAAAGGTCACCCAAAGCAGATAAGGCCACAGAAGCACACTGGCAGTCAAAGATATTCTGTAGAACTTCAAAACGGTGAACAGTATCGCCACCCACAGGGCTGCGATTACAATTAATCCATACAAAGGCGACTCAAGACCGAAGAAAACCACCGACCATAAGGCATTTAGAACCAACTGTACCAGGAAGACGATTAGCGCTATCCTGACCTGTCGATTCTCCAATCCCCTGCGCCATACCAGAAATGCCGCTATGCCCATCATTATATATAGAAGCGTCCAGACCGGGGCAAACAACCAGTTCGGTGGGGTAAAGGATGGCTTCTCCAGCGCGGCATACCATGTCGGAATTGCCTCTCGTGTAAATATAGAACCGATTAAACCGGCAGCCAGGCAAGCGACAACGCATACTATCAGTTTGAAAATATCCTTGATTTTCATGTCTGGCATTGTATCATTTTTTCGAATCACCTAATAGCTGTAAACCCAGGTACGATTTTAGAGTCAGCGTTCTCTCTTGCCTTATGGCCTCCTGTCTTCACAATAGGCAGCCTAGTTACTGAGGAAATCGACTATAGCATTACTGACCTCATTCGGCTTTTCCAACTCCGTGAAGTGACCGACATCCTTAATAATCTGAAGTTTAACATCAGGGAAAACCGTTTCAATGCCTTCAAAGTACCAGAGTGGCTAAGCTGGGTCATTCTCCCCCTGCAACACCAGCACCGGGAAAGTCATCTTCTTAAAACGCGCTAGCCCGGCGTCTTCGCTTTCCATAGCAAAGTCCCTGAAGTAACGCGGGACAGCTTCGGCAACCCCGGGGCGGCTGAATTCGAAGATGATGCCTTCCATATCCTCAGCGCTGATTTTCTGAACTGTTCGAGATTCATAAACTTTGGTAATAAAAGCTCTCGCTTGAGACATTATGCCCCTCGCCAAATCCTGATTTTTGAACAGCTCGAACTGAGGATGATTGGCCGGGTCGACTTTCAGCACCGGCGCTTCCATGCGGACATACTTAACAATCCGGTCAGGAATTGTGCTGGCGATACGGTCACCAATCAATGTGCCCCAATCGTGAGTGACCAGTGAGAACTTTTCCAGCCCAATAACGTCAAGGAGGGCAATGATCTCGTTCGCCACCCCCTGAGCTGTATAGTCACCATCGCTTTTGTCAGATTGCCCATACCCCTTCAAATCAACAGCTATCACGCGATATTTCTTGCTCACTTCCTCAATCTGATAATGCCAGGAAAACCAGCTTTCGGGTAAGCCATGAAGAAAAACCACAGTTTCACCAGCACCGGCTTCAACATAGTGCCACTTAACCCCGCCAGCTTCCACAAACTTATGTTCAATCTTTAGTCCTTCAGACAATTGCTCAGGAGAAGTCACACTTGCAGGTTGGGTACAACTTGATGATACCAACCAGGTCAGAGCTAAAAAAATCAAAGGAATCCATTTCACTTATGTGCCCTCCTTAAAGATCAGAGTGTGGGACTATAGTCACCACATTCTAACAGAAGGAGCGTCCCTCTTACTAACCATAGCTTGAGAGCATGGCCTTAATCCCGTAAAGGAGTTTATGCTAAAATTAAATCAGCAGATAGGTTAAAGCTATGCCGGCAAATCTACCACCACAGTATTTCGATGCTGAGAAGCGCTACAGGCAGGCTAAGACTCCGGAGGACAAAATCGAGGCTCTGGAAGTCATGCTTGCCATCATGCCCAAGCATAAGGGCACGGACAGACTGCACGGCGACCTGAGAAGAAAAATAGCCAAGCTCACCGAAGAGGCGGAAAGAAAGGCTGCCACTAGCAGAACCAGCTTCTATATCAGAAGAGAAGGCGCCGGGCAGGTAGCGCTGGTCGGGTTGCCAAATACCGGCAAGTCACAACTACTCGCCGCTGTCACCGATGCCTCGCCCGAAATAGCCGATTACCCCTTTACCACCAAGACCCCCAATATAGGTATGATGAAGTTCGAAAATATTCAGATTCAACTGGTGGACACACCACCAGTGACAGGCAAGGACTCACGTGTCTGGCTGAACAACGTCGCCAGAAATGCCGACCTCATAGCCATAGTTGTCGATTTGAGCAATGGCCCGGTACAACAGGTGGAGACCACACTTCAGGAACTGGAGAATATCGGCATAGTACCCGTCTCTAATAACATCACAGAAGCCACCATCGGCAGACGTCAAAGGAAGATGCTAATCATAGCCAACAAGAGCGACCTGGAAAATTCAGGTGCCGGCGCAAAACAACTAAACTCTCAGTACAGCGCCCAGTTCCCGGTGATTTCCATCTCTGCCTCAGAAGGCAACAACATAGAAGTGCTCAAGAGCGGGATTTTTAAAGCGCTGGATATTATCCGAGTCCATACCAAGACTCCAGGGCAGAAACCTGACCTGACTGACCCGGTAATATTGAAAAGAGGCAGCACAGTAAGAGATGCCGCTGAAGACGTTCACAAAGATTTCAAGAGCAAGCTGAAATATGCTGTGGTCTGGGGTTCAGGAAAATTCGACGGGCAAAGGGTAAGTCAAGAACATGTCTTACAAGATAATGACATAATCGAGCTCCACATCTAAAACTATCTACCCTGCCGCCTTCGAACCCAAACTGGGTACAAATTTTCCGCCAGTTCTTCTATATACGGCCTATTCTCAAGCTTGAACCGCAATTAGAAACCCCATGAATTTCGACTTCAAACGTTTCCTTTATTTAAACTTGAAGCTATCAATAAATAGTGAACTTTAATGTCGGTTTAGTGATATACTTATCGCCAATTGACACATAAATAGCCTACAGAGTTTTGAGACAAGGAGGAAAATAAAACAATGGTGGAATACAAAATCTACAGGTACAGATGGGTTGTTCTGGCTATCTACATGTATATAGCCGCGCTCACACAACTGTACTGGTTAAATTTTGCCGCCATTGAGACTAAAATCGAGGAGCTGCTAAGCATACCCGCCAGCAGCGTCATGTGGTTTACACTTCCCTTTCCTTTAATACAGGTTCTGCTCACCATGCCTGCCGGCGTCATTATAGATAAAAGGGGATTTAAATACGGCATGGGTATCGGTGTGCTTTTTACCGGTATCTTCGCCATGCTGCGCTTGCTTAATCCCGCTTCATTCGCAGTTTTATTAATTGCACAAATAGGTATTTCCATCGGGCAACCTTTTGTATTAAATAGCGTTACCAAACTCGCCGTAACCTGGTTCCCACGAAAAGAGGAGGCAACAGCGGTGGGGCTTGGTTCCTTAGCGCTATTCATCGGTATGATGGTAGCAGTTGGGGTAACGCCTGTTTTGCTACAAACTCTAGGATTCAGGTCAATGCTATTGATTTACGGCGCTATAGGCATTGTAGGTATATTGCTGTTCTTTACTCTGGTGAAGCCTAAACCTCAAACGCCACCAAGAGAAATAGAGGCGCTGGAAGAGATATCAAACTGGGAAGGAATCAAAAGGATTTTAAAGGTCAGAGATTTTGTAATTCTCGGCTTTATAGCCTTGATAGGTATCGGAGTATTCAACGGTTTAGCTACCTGGCTTGAAAAAATATTGACCGAATACCATCAAATCCCGATGACCGACGCCGGCATTATATTTGCAATATTGATTTTCAGCGGCATGCTTGGCTGTATTATCATCCCCATTATCTCGGATAAGATCGCAAGGAGAAAACCCTTCCTCATACTGGCATCTTTAATTGGGGCTATGTCAGTCACCGTTCTTATATTTGCGAACGGCTACAGTATGAACCTGGTTAACGGCATAATACTGGGCTTCTTCCTTATATCCGCGCTGCCCATAATGCTGACGATGTCAACAGAAATCACAGGGGCAAGGTTTGCCGGCATTTCAGTCGGCTATTTGCAGCTTTTGGGCAACGCTGCTGCGGTAATAATTGTTGCGGTAATGGAAATTCTGCGCGGGGCAACAAATCAATTTGTTTTGCCACTTGCACTGCTGGCAATACTACTGGCGACATCATTCACTTTGGCGATTCTGATAAAAGAACCAATAAAAACAAAAGCACCTGACTATCACGATTGTAAGTGTTAGTGCGCATTAAGTATAAGTGTGAACAGCAAAATAATCGAGAAACTCAATAAACTCAAAAACGATAGGGTGCATGGTGCCGGTTGGCTGTCCCAACAAGCTATCAGCACTTTAAACCTCGCCATAAGCGAAAGCCAAGCTCGAACCGTTGCCGACTTTGTCGAAGAAATAAAAACGGTAGCTGCTGAACTAATTAAAGCCAGGCCTAGCATAACTTCCATAGCCAATTACATTAACCAGTTTCTCCAGCAGGTTGTCCTCATGTCTCAAAGTGAGCAGAATCTGGCTTCCCTAAAAAGTTTTGCCAAAGCTAAGAGAAACGAGCTCATCAAATCATCTGTAAGAGCCGTTTCCAAAGCTGTGGAGTACGGCTGCGGCATAATCACCGACCTTGATACGGTGATAACCTGCAGCTATAGTTCGACAGTTTGTAAGGTCATTGAGCTTTCCAGGGAAAGGGGAACAAAGTTCCGGGTTATCATCGCCGAGTCCAGATTTAAGGATAAAGCTTACGGGGAAATCACCGCCGAGCAACTCATGAAGCACCAGATTCCAGCAGAAATAATACGTGATGAGAATATACAACTTCGTATGTCCAAAGCAGACAAGGCTTTAATCGGTGCTGACAGCATAACAGCCGATGGTTATCTCATTAACGGCACGCCGACACTTACACTGGCTCAGACAGCTAAGAAGAAAAGAATCCCCTTCTACACTATCTGCGAAACCGCCAAGTTCGACATCCAGGGTTGCACAAGCAAAGGGGCAGAACTAGAGCCAGGCTTTGACAAAACTCCGCTCGACCTGATAACCGGAATAATAACCGAGAAAGGCACCATGCAGCCGAGCTTGGTCATCGCCTACATCGAAGAAATGAGGCATCTTCCTCCATAAGAGAGACATCAAAAGGGGAAAAATTGCTCAGGGTTATTGACATACATGCCCATCTTGATGAGCTGGAAGACCTCGAATCGGGGCTCAACAAAGCCAAAAAGGCTGGCGTTATAGCTATTGTTGCCGTTGGCTCAAATCACCAATCAAACCAGAAGGTGATGGAAATCTGTCTGAAGTATTCCGCTTTCGTTTATCCAGCTTTTGGCTTACATCCTTGGGAATTGGGTAACCTGGAATCTCACCAGATCGACGCTACTCTAAGGTTTGTTGAGGAAAGAGCTGCTGAAATTATAGCCATAGGAGAGATAGGATTGGACTATGATAAAAGGGTAGTCAAGGTAGCCCCAAAAGAGCTGCAGAAGGAGGTTTTTAAACGCCTCCTAGCTTTAGCTAAAGCATATAAAAAGCCAGCTATAATCCACAGCCGCTATGCCTGGAAAGACAGCTTTGAGCTGGTAAAGGAGTCTGGTATTGAAAAAGCCGTTTTCCACTGGTTTACCGGATTTTCCAGCGTGCTCAAAGACATACTCGATGCTGGTTACCTTATTTCAGCTACCCCGGCTGCTGAATATCACGAGGAACATAGACGGGCTATCAAGGAAACACCTCTAGAAAAGCTGCTTTTAGAAACAGACTGCCCGGTAGCATACGGCAAGAAAGTCAGGTATCGCTCTGAGCCCGCAGACCTACCGAGAAGCCTCAGAGCTGTTGCCTCTCTAAAGGGAATAGACGAAATTACTGTAGCCGAGCAGACCACCCACAATGCAACACAATTTTTCAGCTTGTAGCTTCGCACTCTATCATGAAAACAGCTAATTTGCCACCACAAAATGAATCAAGTAAAATAACCAACAAAACTTTTCAGGGAGTGCCAAAAACCCAGTGAAAGCGGTTATACTCGTCGGCGGTGAAGGTACCAGGCTACGACCACTTACTTACGCCATAGTAAAAGCTATGGTACCGGTGCTAAATAAACCCTTCATTGAGTATGTCTTCCGTTACCTCAGCAATCACAATGTCAATGAGATCATATTAGCCCTAGGTTACAAGCCCGACTGCATTACAGACTATTTCGGTGATGCCAGTCAGCTCGGTACCAGGCTCGTCTACAGCGTCGAAGCAGACCCGATGGGCACCGCCGGAGCTGTCAAGAATGCCGAGCAGTATATAGACGACACTTTCTTTGTTATGAACGGCGATGTCTTCACCGACCTCAACCTGACCGACATGCTACGTTTCCATAAAAATAAAGGCGCCAAAGTAACCATTGCCCTGACTCCCGTAGAAGACCCGACTCGATTCGGTGTTGTTGAAACAGACAGCAGACAGTCGGTAACCCACTTTGTCGAAAAACCAAGCCGCGCGCAGGTTACCAGCAACATGATAAATGCCGGGGTTTATATCATAGAACGCGAAATCCTGAATCGCATACCGAAGAGCAAACGTTTCATGTTTGAACATGATGTCTTTCCCTCACTCCTAGCCGACAGGGAACCCGTTTTCGGCTACACAACCGATGCCTACTGGATAGATGTGGGAACTCCAGAGAAGTATTTACAACTGAACCGCGATTTGCTTTGCGGCAAAAGCACTCAGGTTGCCTTTAAAGCCGAAGATATCCGCATAGACAAACGAAGCTCCGTCAACCCGCAAGCCAAGTTAACTGCACCAATTCTGGTAGATAGGGACTGCACTGTTTGCAAAGGGGTTCAGGTCAAGGGGCCGGTGGTTATCGGCGCAGGATGTAAGATAAATAACGGTGCTACCATCGAGAACTCAATCCTATGGCAAGGTGTTACCATCGGTGAGCAAGCCGTCTTAAAAGATTGTATTGTAGCTAGCAATAGCTACATTGAAAATAATGCCTGCATCGAATGTGCTACTATTGCATAGGCAAAGAAATAATTTTACAGTCGCCCAAATAACAGATTTAGGAGGTCAATACCGTGTCCGAAAACATAACCAACGTAGACCAAGATAGCTTCCAGAAAGCTGTCTTAGAATCACAAAAGCCGGTGCTGGTTGACTTCTGGGCGCCCTGGTGTGGTCCATGCCGGGCTGTCGCTCCCGTCGTCGAGGAATTAGCTAAAGACTACAATGGAAAAGTAGGATTTGCCAAGGTGAACGTGGATGAAGCCCCATTTGTAGCTTCAAAGTACGGAGTTATGAGCATCCCTACTCTTATTGTATTCAAAGGCGGAAAACCTGTACAGCACGCAATCGGCTACCAGCCCAAGGACCAGCTAAAGAAACTGCTGGATGGCGCGCTGGCGCAAAAGGACAGCAAATGACGCAAATTCCGTATATCGTCGCTTTTAGCGGTGGGCTGCTTTCCTTCTTCTCGCCATGCGTCTTGCCCCTGGTACCAGCATATCTAGCCAACCTGGCTGGCGTTACCGCCATCGACCCCCAGACCAGAAAAAGCTATCTGCCAGCTTTGTTTCACAGCCTCAGCTTCGTGCTCGGCTTCTCTCTAATCTTCATTGGCCTGGGCGCCTCGGTCGGCTTAATAGGCACAACCATAACTGCCCATTCAGCTTTACTTCGCCACATAGCCGGCGGTTTGATTATCGCTTTTGGTATATTCCTGATAGCCGCCTTCAAATTGCCCTGGCTGAACTATGAAAAACGCCTCAACACAACCGTTGGTAGCAACCCCGGTTATCTCCGCTCTATCGGTATCGGGGCTGCCTTTGCCTTGGGCTGGACGCCTTGCATCGGCCCGATACTAGGCGCCATCCTGACCTTAGCCTGTAGCTCTCAAACTGCGGCAGAAGGCGCCCTATTGCTCGCTATCTACTCCCTGGGCTTGGGTATTCCCTTCATCATTCTCGGCTTAGTCTGGGGAGCCATCATGCCCTGGTGGAAAGGCATAAACCGTCACCTGGGCACAATTTCCATAGTAAGTGGAGTGCTACTTATAATTGTTGGCATATTCATACTTACTGGCAATCTAGCATGGCTCGGTCAATTCGTCCCTTCTTAGAACTCAGCCAACGAAAGGAGCGTTCATCAAGTGAAAAGAAAAATATCGATAATATTGGCGACCATTGCACTTATACCGCTGGTAATGATTAGCTGCGGTACAGCTAAGATCCCCCAGGTGAGTGACAAAGCCCCTGATTTTACCCTTGAAAGCATTGACGGTAAGAGCATAAGCCTGAACGATTTTCGAGGCAAGATAGTGCTAGTCGTGTTCACCAGCGTCAACTGCAAAGAATGTGAAGATCAAATGCCTTACCTTATCGGAGCATGCCAGCAGGCAAATGGGGAGCTAGTAGTATTGGACATCTATCACATGATTTACGACACCAGAATAATACAAGATTATGTAACAAAGAAGCAGTTCACCACTTTCCCTGCACTGCCCGACCCAGAGAACAAAGTTGCCAATACCTATGGTGCTACACGCTTTCCGCCAACAAACTTCATAATAGATTCGGCAGGAATTATCAGGTACAAAAAGATAGGGCCTTTCCAGAGTCAGGAGGAAATTGAGA
>Ga0315282_10004511_pt1 | contig 24230 bp, 19 predicted proteins | sample YL17G07_20_MG_FD_203693 | JGI IMG/M metagenome (GOLD analysis project Ga0315282, IMG submission 203693) | Sediment microbial communities from Yellowstone Lake, YNP, Wyoming, USA - YL17G07_20 | ecosystem: Environmental > Aquatic > Freshwater > Lake > Sediment | place: USA: Wyoming | collected... | reverse complement strand
CCTCGAAGCTCACGCAGTCCGTTGCACCCGCCCCGCGGGGCGGGTGAGGATTGAAACGCTTCGCTCAGGACGGCGGGGCCGGCTGGGGGCGGGTGAGGATTGAAACCCTGCGGTGCTGGCGACCTGGCACCCGACGCGCGTTGCACCCGCCCTGCGGGGCGGGTGAGGATTGAAACTCAAAGCGGCCGTGCTGTCAATCTCATTCACGCGTTGCACCCGCCCCGCGGGGCGGGTGAGGATTGAAAGGTCGCCCTCGAACTCGTAACGCACGAACACCCCGGTTGCACCCGCCCCGCGGGCCGGCGACGGGGGATCCCCCCGTCTACCCCCCTGCCTACCCCCCCTTGTCCCCCATAGCCCTGTGGCCGACATAGCTTTACGCGACGGCGGCTCGGACCTCGGACCACGGACTACGGACCTGTGGCAGCCCCCCAAAATGTTTCACGTGAAACATTTGTTCCCATCCGTTCGCCGGCACCGGCCGCCCTTCGTCGGCCGCCCCGCGCTGATGATGTCGAAATGAGGCCGCCACAATCCGGGCAGGTTCGCCGTCGAATTCCCGGCCGGCATCACTTGGCCTTGGTTGCCGGCGCCGCAGAATAAGTGAGGGATCAGGAGATCGGTTCCTGGCGGGTACGGGTGGCGCAGGATTGCATCCTGTGGCGGTGCCCCCCTCGCATCCAGCCCGCGGCAGGAGTACCCCGGCGCCCCACAGAAACATCAGCCGGTGTCGTCCCGCGCCAGCGCGCGGGCGGAAGGCAGGGCTAGATGAGACGCCGAGTCTGGATATGGATTATCGTGGCGATCGCCGCCGTGCTGATCTTTGCGTCGGCGATACCGAGCGTCTACCTCAACTGGCTGTGGTTCGGCGAGGTCAAGTACCGCCAGATCTTCTGGGGGATCCTGTTCACCAAACTGAACCTGGGGCTGGTCTTCGGCCTCGGGTTCTTCGTGCTGGTGATGGCCAACGCGTGGCTGGCGCGCCGGCTCGCCCCCGCAACCTCGTGGTATGAAGCGGAGAGCCGTTTCCGACGCCAGGCGGCCGAACTCTTCGAGCAGTACGTCGGCCGCTATCTGCTGCTCGGCCTCGCGGCATTGGTGGCGCTCATCGCTTGGGGCGTCGGCGCCGGCGCCGCGAACCAGTGGCAGAAGTACCTGCTCTACGGTCACGGGCTGCCCTTCGGGGTTGCCGATCCCATCTTCCACCGCGACGTCGGCTTCTACATCTTCAGGCTGCCGTTCCTGGAATACGTGTGGCAGTGGCTGTACCTCACTCTGTTCGCGGTGCTGATCTTCGCGGCTGCGGTGCATTACCTCGATAAGGCGATCCGCGTCCTGGGCGGCGTCCCCGCGTTCGCGCCGCACGTCAAGTCGCACCTCTCGGTCATCATCGGCATCATCCTGCTCGCCAAGGTCGTCGGGTACCAGTTCGACGCCTGGCACTTGCTTTACTCGGCGCGCGGCGTCATCCACGGCGTCAGCTTCACCGATCATCACGCCCAGCTTCCGGCGTACCACGTGTTGATGGTGATCGCAGCGTTGTGCGCGCTGGCGGTGCTCGTCAATATCCACTTCCGCGGGCTGTGGCTGCCGATCCTTGCGATCGCGTTCCTCATCGTCTCATCGCTGCTGGTCAACGTCATCTACCCGGCGGCGATCCAGCGCTTCCAGGTGCAGCCGAACGAGTTCGCCAAGGAACGGCCGTACATCGGGAACACGATCGCGTTCACGCGCCACGCCTACCAGCTCGACAAAATCATCGAGCGCGACGTGCCGGAGATCGAGCCGCTCCGCGCCGAGGAGCTCTCGGCGCAGCCCGGCGTGGTGCAGAACATCCGGCTGTGGGACTGGGGCCCGCTGCTCGAGACGTACCAGAAGATCCAGGAGCTGCGGCCGTACTACACTTTCACTGACGTTGACATTGACCGCTACACGATCAACGGCGATTATCGCCAGGTCATGCTCTCGCCGCGCGAGCTCTCGCCGACACATGTGCCCGAGCAGACGTGGCAGAACCTGCACCTGTTCTACACCCACGGCTACGGGGTCGTGCTCTCGCCGGTCAACCGCGTCAGCCCTGAGGGGCTGCCCCTGATGCTGGTCAGCGATCTGCCCATCCGCTCGCAGGCGCCCGAGCTCGAGGTCACGCGGCCTGAGTTGTACTTCAGCGAGAGTGAGATCGACTACAGCGTCGTCGGGCCCACTATCGCCGAAGTGGATTACCCTGATCCCGCGTCGAACAAGACGGTGACCACGAAGTATGGCGGCCACGCGGGAATTTCCCTCGCCAACAGCCTCACGCGCACCGCCGCCGCGCTGCGCTTCGGCCAGGTCAACATCCTGTATTCCAGCGCCCGCAGCAAGCTCCTCATCAACCGCAACATCAAAACCCGCGCGCGCCTGATCGCTCCCTTCCTCGAGTATGACAACGACCCCTATGCCGTCATCGGCAAAGACGGGCGCATGTACTGGATTCACGACGCCTACACCACGAGCAACCGCTACCCGTATTCCGAGCCGGCGCCGGGGCCGATCCCGGTCAACTATGTCCGCAACTCGGTCAAGGTCGTGAGCGACGCCTACGACGGTACGGTCACCTTCTACATCGCGGACCCGCAGGAGCCCATCATCCGCGCTTACGCCACCGCCTTCCCCGGCGTCTTTCGCCCGCTCGCGGAGATGCCAAAGTGGATGCAGGCACACCTGCGCTGGCCCGAGGGGCTCTTTATGCTCCAGACCACCATGTATGCGACCTATCACATGACCGATCCGCGCGTCTTCTACAACAAGGAAGACAAATGGGAGATCTCACGCCAGTCGGCGCAGAAGCAGACTCAACCCCAGGCCGCCGGCGAGGCGTCGGTCATCCCGCCGTACTACATCGTGACGCGCCTGCCCAACGGGACGAGCACCGAGTTTATCCTGATGCGCCCGTACACGCCATCGGGCAAGCCGAACATGATCGCGTGGCTGTGCGCGCGCTCCGACGCGCCTCACTACGGCGAACTCGTCGTCTACCGCTACCCGCGGCAGCAGACCATCTTCGGGCCGATGATGGTCGAGGCCCGCATCGAGCAGGACACCGACATCAGCGCCGCCCTGAGCCTGTGGCGCAGGGGGGGCTCCGATGTCACCCTCGGCAACCTCCTCGTCATCCCGGTGGGCAAGTCGCTGCTCTACATCGAACCCCTGTTCCTGCGCGCGCAGGAGGGCGCGATCCCTGAGCTGAAGCGCGTCATCGTTGCCGTGGGGCAGCTTGGAAGCAATCCCGAGGTCAAGATGCGCGAGACGCTCGAGGAGGCGCTCAGCGCCGCCTTGGGCGCTCATGTGACGGCGCCGCCCGGCGTTGAGATGGTCGTGCCCGGGGCGCCGCCTCCCAGCGCTCCGCCAGCCGCGCCGGTGATCAGCGAATCGGTGAAGCAGCTCATTCAATCGGCGCTCGATCATTACGCCAAAGCCCAGGAGCGGCTGCAGGCAGGCGACTGGACGGGATACGGAGAAGAGCAGGCGGCGCTGGAGGCCGACCTCAAGCAGATCAAGGCGCAGCGGCAGTGAGGCGCCGGCACGTCGGCGCGTGCGGTGAATGCGTTCAGCCGCTGGGTAAACGTCCGATGCTGGTTGTGCGCGGTCCGGATTGGACCCGGGTCATGCGTTCGGCGTCTTGGGGATGTCATTCTGAGGAAGCCCTTCGGCTGCGCTCAGGGTAAACTCCGCGACCGAAGACCCGTCCTGAGCATAGTCGAAAGAATCCCCTACCAGGGATACTCAAGGCCGCAGATTACAGCCGCCAGCAACCGCGGTAGGGGATCCCTCGCTTCCCCTCGACTTCGCTCGGGATGACACACCCCTTGGGTGAGCGTTTCGCGTTGACAATGCGCAATCCCGGTTAGAGACTTCCGGTCATGATCCAGGCGATCTTCTTCGATCTCAACGACACCCTGTGCGACTCGGGCACCGCTGCTCAGGCCGCCGTCGGCAGCGCCTGTGATTATGCGGTCAGCCATGCCGAAGCGCTCACCGCCACCGGCCTGCGCGAGGCGTACGCGCGCGAGGTGCGCCACGCGGAGGAGGAAGCCCGGCGCTGGACCGCAAGCCGCCCCGTGACCGGCAGCCCACTCGACCAGCAAGGCTTCCGCCTGTGGCAGCGCGCGCTCGAGAAGTGCGGGGTGGTCAACCCCATTCTTGCCCACGCCGTGGCGCTGCATTACCAGCTCTCGCGCATGCGGGTGCTGCGGCTTTTCCCGGATGCGATGCCTGCGCTCCAGGCGCTTCAGGGGCGCGCCCGCGTCGGCGTCATCGCCGAAGGCAGCCCCGGGATTGTCACCGAGGAATTGGCTCTGCTGGCGATTCGGGGCCTCTTCGCCGTGACCGCGATCGAGGGCGAGGTCGGATACGCGAGGCGCGATCCCCAGCTCTTCTCCCATGCCCTGCGGGAGGCCGATTGCGAACCGTCGCAGGCGGCGCATGTCGGCGATTCGCTGGAATGCGATGTGATCCCGGCTCACGAGGCCGGCATGGTCACCGTCTGGGTCAATCGCGGGGCGGAGAGCGCATCGAGTCCCACTCCTGTCACGCCCGACTACACCGTGAGCGATCTCGGGCCGGTGCCGGACCTGCTCTTGGGTTTGGTGTGATGCTCGACCTCTCCGATGCGACCGGTCTGCCGGTCTCGCTGGAGGTCGAGGCTTGCCGGCTGCTTTTCCACTCTCCGCTGCCCGCGGTCGAAGCGGCGACCCGGCCCCCCGAGCAACTGCGTGCGGCATACCGCCACCCCGCGGCGGTTGACGAGCTCGCGCGCGACGGTCTCTACTACATGTATGACGGCGTCGCGTTGCCCCAGCACCGCGAGGCGCTGGAGCGCGCCGGCCTTCGGTACGACCTTACGCTGTTGCGTCGAGCCTCCGCGGGCGATGAGCCCATCAAGACGCTGGGCCACTATCATACCCTCGACCCTGATGGCTTGCCCTACCCTGAACTCTATCAGGTCGTCCACGGCTGTGCCCATTTCGTGCTCCAGCTTGCCCACGCGCCGAGATACCGTGTCGAGCGGGTCGTGATCGTGGAGGCGCAAGCGGGCGAGGTGGTCCTGATGCCGCCTGGGTGGGGCCACGTCAGCATCAATGCGGGCGATGGGCCGCTCGTCATGTGCAACTGGATCGCCGAGTCATGCGCGACCGTGCCGGAGCCGTACCTGGCATGCAAGGGCGCGGCCTGCTACGAGGTGCGCGGGGAGCAAGGCCTGACCCCGTTACCCAACCCACTCTACAAGATGGCCTGCCCGGTGACGGTGAAGCGCGCCGCGCCCGAGGTCAAGGGCTTCATCGGCGCGGGCCCGATCTACGTGACGGGGATCGCGAACCTCGACGCGCTGCGCCCACTGGTGCAGCCCTCGGCGTTCGATTGGCCGGAGGGGCCCGGGATCTGACGGGCGACCCGGAGAACCACGCCCGCCGGCAGGAATCCCCCTCCCTCCCGCATAATCCATCCCCCAGCCGCACCCGCACCATCCCGGAGGGGGAAATGCGCCAATTATCCGTCCCGTCCGTCCATGGCACCATCCGCGCCGCACGCGCCACTTTCCTTCGCCTTGACGTCGCAGTGCCCGTAGAGAGACCCCACCCATGCCGACACTCGACTGGATAGGTAAGAAGGCGGTTGTGAACCACCATCGCGAGGTGCCCTTTCACCTGCTGCACTGCGATCCGAGCCTGTCGGTCGGCGATCCTGACAGCGGCAACCTCTTAGTCCAAGGCGACAACCCGCTCAAAGCCCTCGACGAATACAACTACGTGCAGGTTCATCCTCGGCCGTCGCCAGACGGTAACGTGCGGGCCGCATCCGACGCCCACCGTTAGAAGCTGTCTGGACTAGATGGCCGAAGACTATTGACAATTAGTCCAGGCTGTGCTATAAGAAACTCCGCACAACCCGTTATAGCCCGGACTATCCCATGAACATCGAGGCTGATTTCGTCCATCTAGCTCGACTTGCCCTCGCCGGACGGCGAGAGGACATCGTTGCTTTCGTGCGGCGATCTATTCGAAGGCTGCAATCGCAACGCCCTGAGTTGGCCGAGCAACTCAAGGATATCGCCAAGCTCGTTACGAGCGGCAACATCGTTCGGGGCCCGGGACAGCATCCGATCCCGGTGGATTCAGACACGAGAATGGAGCTGATCCGGAGAGAGGATGTTGTCGTAATCGAAGAGCAGCCTGTTTGGGCCGAAGAAGTGCATAGGGCCCTTACGGAGATCGTTCAGGAGCGAGGGCAGGAGCAGCAGCTATTGGGTGCTGGCATTCAACCCTCCCGCTCGATGCTGTTCGTCGGTCCGCCCGGAGTTGGCAAGACCCTGGCTGCCAGATGGCTTGCAGCAACCCTGGAACGGCCACTGGTGACCCTCGATCTGGCCGCCGTCATGAGTAGCTTCCTCGGCCGTACGGGCAGCAACATCCGAATGGTACTTGATTATGCACACAGGTCCCCCTCTGTTCTGCTCCTCGACGAGTTTGACGCTATTGCAAAGCGAAGGGACGACGCGACTGAAGTTGGCGAGCTGAAGCGCCTTGTTACGGTGTTGCTTCAAGCCGTAGACGATTGGCCCTCGGAGGGAATCCTGATCGCGGCCACAAACCATCCCGACCTCCTTGATCCGGCAGTCTGGCGCCGTTTTGACCGGATTGTCAGTTTCCCGCTTCCTTCAGAAGCTCACATCGCCCAGGTCATTGGAAACATGCTTGACGGGCTCTCGGACGATTTGTCCCAGGAGGTAGTCGCTCTCGCAGCATCGCTGTGCGGTCATTCATATTCCGAAGTTGTGAGGGAGGTCAATTCGGCTCGACGTGCTGCCGTCCTCAATGGAACCGATATACGATCTGCACTGGCACTGCTTGCCGCGCGACTGTGTCGCTCGGGCGGTGTTGACGTCGCCCAGCGAATCGAGGTCGCACGCAGCCTAATCGAGTCCGGCCATAGTCGGCGTGAAGTCGCACGGGTAGTCGGGATATCCCGCGACACCATCAAAAAGCACCTGGGGCCTAGTATGACGTCGGGACGCCGACGGCAAACAAGGGGGACATAAATGGCGAGGCAGAACAACTTCCTCTTGGGCAACGGAGAACGCCTCACAGAACGGGTCAGCGTTCCTTCGGGAGGCGGACCCAAGAATCCGCCATATACTTTCAGCACGGCACGCTCGGAGATCTCAAGGAGACTCTCTGTTGCCAGCGCGCAGTTGTCTGCCATTCCTGAAGCAGCCTGCCCTCGCGATCAAGTCGTTGCGGTCGTGACGTTGCACCCGCGCTACATCGCGAAAAGCGACTCCCCCACGGGACTACTGAACGCCGCTGGCCTTCGAACGGTTGGAAGTCGCTCCCGGATGGTCGAGCCGAGGGGATGGGGCATAAGTAAGCACCCAGAAGGCGCGGTTGCGACGACAGCCCTTTTCGTTGCGGGCCAGAAGCGATCCTTCTCTCGCTGGGCCGATCGCTTGCCGCACTGGACGGAAACAGAAACAGGAGCAGATCAGCTCACGCGTATCGAGGATATCGCGGCGTTCCAGGCGCAGGACAAGATGAGGTCGATTCCGGGCGACCGTACTGAGGTCTGGCTGGAGGTAGTGCTGCATAATGAACATGACCCATCGATAGTCCGGGCGTTCGAGGTATATGCCCACAGCGTCGATGCCGAGCCTCTGATGAACAGGCGCCGCGATGTGGGCGGCCTGACATTCGTCCCAGTGCACGCCCCGGTCTCACGGGTGGAGCAACTAGCCCAGTTCTCGTTTCTTCGGGTTGTTCGCGGGATGCCGTCACTGAGGCCGCTCGAGCCTCTGATTACCCGCGGCTCCTCCGGCTTCCCTGTGAGCCTACCTCCAGGAGGCCCCCTAGACAGTAGTCTACGGGCTGCTGTCTTCGATGGCGGACTGCCCGCGGGCGTTGATCTATCACGCTGGGTGCGCACCGTGGAACCTTCAGACATCGGCAAGCCAGTTCGCGCCTACCAACAACATGGCCTCGCCGTGACGAGCGCCCTGTTGTTTGGTCCGCTTTCTCGGCATGTTGCCCTTGGTTCCCCCTATTGCTCGGTAGATCACATCCGGGTCTTGGACGAGCGAAGCGGGGCAAATGGTGAGGACCTCGAGATACTGGACGTTCTAGACCGTATCATCACAACGCTCGACGCAAATCCTCGTCATTACCACCTCGTCAACATAAGCATCGGTCCGGACCTTCCAGTGACAGATGATGAGGTCACCGCTTGGACTGCAGCGCTAGACGAAAGACTGGCCAGGCCGGATTGCCTGACGACCGTTGCTGTCGGCAACACTGGGCATCTCGATGCGGCCGCGGGGCTGAACCGTGTTCAGCCACCGGCCGATGCGGTCAACATCCTCTCTGTAGGAGCCTGTGATTCCGAGGGGATTGACTGGCAGCGTGCATCGTACAGTTGCGTGGGCCCCGGACGCTGTCCAGGCATAGTGAAGCCGGACGGCATCGCGTTCGGCGGATCGGATTCCGAGCCCTTCTATGTGCCGGGTGACGATGCGTCAAGTGCCACGGCGATCAAGGGAACGAGCTTTGCCGCTCCATTCGTGCTCAGGTCGGCGGCTGGAGTGCGATCTTACCTCGGTACCGGGTTGATACCATTGGCGATTCGGGCTCTGCTCATCCATCGGGCCAGAGGCGACGGTCGTCGCATGGGCGAGGTAGGTTGGGGTAGATTCGAGACAGAACTCGAGCCGCTAGTCACTTGCGACGACGATGAGGTCATAGTATTGTTCCAGGGCCAGTTGCCTGTACATGAGCATCTCAGGGCTCCGGTCCCCGTGCCGGATGGCGATCTCGTCGGGATGATCACTGTCGCCGCCACCCTACTGATCGCGCCAGAAACCGATCCGGAGCATCCCGCGGCATACACGCGCTGCGGCTTGGAGGTTTCCTTTCGCCCTCACGCTGGGAAATACCGGAGGTCCCGCGACGGAAAGAAGTCCGCGCATCCAGTCACGAAGTCGTTCTTCTCCCGCGCCAATCTGTATGGCGCGAGCGAGTATGAACTTCGCGGGGAAGGGTTCAAGTGGGAGCCATGCTTGCGTGGCTCCACGCGCTTCAGGGCCGACTCACTATACAAGCCCGTGTTCGACGTCTACTGTCACAGCCGAGAGGCTGCGGAGGTAGCCCAAGCTCCGGCGCCGATTCCATACGCGTTGGTTGTTGGCGTTAGGGCGCCGGCGGTAGCAGATCTGTATAATCGCGTAGTGCGCACTTACGCCAATGTGCTGATACCCCTGCGACCGGTTATCCAGATACCGATCCGGACCACAGAGCAGGCCTGATAGCGCCGAAAACGCACTCGGGGAAATCGGGGACAGGTGGGGGAACGCAGTCCGCAGTCGGAGCTCCGTAGTCCGCGAGGCGGGAACCGAGCACAGGGGAAATCCGAGACAGCTTAAGGTTTTCCCTTGACCGGCATGCCCACTCCCCCTATCCTCCAACCGCCCCCCGCGCGCGCCAGACGCCCTCCGCGACACGCGCGCGCGCGATGCGCCCCCATGCACACACCGAAAGTGGTATCATGGTCAGAGGCCGCTGCAGGCATTTCGCGATGAGGAGAGACGGCGTTGAGAATCATCACCCCCGGCGAGGGCGAGACGTTTGACATCGAACTCGAAGAGAACTTGCTCGCAAAGAACCGCGAGTTGGCGCAGGCCAACCGGCGCCGCCTCGACGAGCGCGGCATCAAAGCCTTCGACGTCATGGGCGCCGTGGGCTCGGGCAAGACCTCGCTCGTGGGTCGACTCATCGAGCACCTCCGGGATCATCGCATCGGCGTCCTCGCGGGCGATCTGACGACGACCATTGACGCCGACCGGCTCGCCCAGCACGGCGCAGTCGCGGTGGTGCAAATCAACACCGGCAGGGAATGCCACCTCGACGCCAACGTCGTCGCCAAGGGCCTCGACGAGTTGCTGCAGCATGACCTCGACGTCATCTTCATTGAAAACGTGGGCAACCTGATCTGCCCCGCCGAGTTTCCGCTGGGATCGCACGCGCGCATCGTCGTCGTCTCCGTCACCGAGGGGCCGTACATGATGCGCAAGCACCCCTACATCCTGCGCGAAGCGGATGTGGTGGTCATCAATAAGCTCGACCTGGCGGAGGTGGTGAATGCTGACCTCGAGCAGTTACGGCGCGACGCCACCGAGGTCAACCCGAAATGCCGGGTGGTCCTTACCGATTGCCTGGGCGGCGAGGGCGTGGATCAGGTTGCGGCGGCGCTGGGGCTGTAGCGCTCTGTCAACTACGATCTGATGAATAGTGGAACGTGGGTAACGCAATCGCTGCAATCAGTCACAACATGATTGGGGCAACACGGGCAGGTTACCGCGTCCGACCAGGAAACAGCAGATTCTTCGCTTCGCTTCGCTTCGTTCTGAATGACACTGCCGTGCGCCCGGCGAAGCTGCCGATGAAAGCGCCGGGCCTTTGACCTGTCACTCAGAGCGCTTCGACTGGGCTCAGGACAGGTCTGAATGACACTGCGATACGCCTGGCACAGGCTGCCGATGAAAGCGCCGAGCCGTTGGCTTGTCGGAACATGATTGACGTAGCTCTAGGCCCGGCCTGATCGGGAACCAATGCACGAACTCTCACTTGCGATGCAGATCCAGCAGACCGTGCTCAAAGCGGCCGCCGAGCATGAGGTCACCGAGGTCCTCGAGGTTGACATCGAGATCGGCGAACTGAGCCTCTTCAACCCCGATCAGGTTGAGTTCTGGCTGCGGCAGCTGTTCCATGATACGGTCGCGGAGGGCGCGGACATCAAGGTCGCGCCCATCCCGCCCAAGGTGACGTGCCGCCAGTGCGGTTACGACGGAGCGCTCGAGGTTGCGACGGATCCCGCGTTTCACATCTTCATGCCGGCCTTGCGGTGCCCGCAGTGCGGCTCGTCGGATCTCTCGATCGAGGGCGGCCGCGAGGTCGTGATCAAGAACCTACGCGTACACAAGGAGGGCGGCGGGGAGGCGCATGCCTGATCCGGGTATGCCTCAGGCGCGGCAAGGCCCGCCGCGTGCCGCTTACACCGGTCCCGGCTGCGCGTGCCGAAGCCGATGCCCGTGCGCTACCAGCGAGGCTGAATAGGTCCGCGGGCGGCAAGGAATCGGTTGCCTGCCGGCGCCATTTGTGCTGATGGTCGCATAAAGGGGGCGGGCGAACGGTTTGACACCCGCAAGAACCGTGTGATATAGTCGCGCTGGCAGTGGCGCACCGCTGCCCGTCGTGTAGCCTGGATTATCCATACTCCGCAACGCGTCGTCGGGATGGCCGCCGCATTGAGCGCCGCGCGAATGCGCGCGGATTATTCTCGGCACGGCTGCGCCGTGCTCCGGAATGCGCCTGCGGCGCACAACGGCCCCGGATGCACTCTGTGCGGGGTGTAGGCTCAGCATGAATAATCCGGGCTAACCACGATCGCCAGAAAGGCGGGTGGTCGACCGGTTCGCTGGCTCGGCATGACGCCCCCGCGGGCGCCCTTTTCCCCGGCGTGCGATTCTGACCTGCCGCGCATTGCGCCGGCGCCGTCAGCCGCGGCGCATGTCGATGAACCAGGCGAGGGCCGGACTGCCGGCGAACCGGGTTGTTGATGATCTCCCTCGACACGCTGCGCCAGACTCTCCAAGCCGATCTGACATGGGCCTCCGCGCTTGACATTGTGCTGGTGGCGGTCGCGGTCTACTACGTGCTGGCGCTGGTACGCGGAACGCGCGCCATCCAGTTGCTCAAGGGCATCGCGGTGCTGCTGGTGTTGGTCGGCGTCAGTAAGGCGCTGGGGCTCGCAACGTTCCACTGGATGATGACGCAGATGCTGCTGCCGGGCGTCATCGCCCTCGTGGTCTTGTTCCAACCCGAGTTGCGGCTGGCGCTCGAGCGGCTGGGACGCGGTAGACTGTGGCCGGGCGCGCCTACCGACCTCAAAGGCGAGGAGGCGCAACGCGTCATCACCGAGATCGTACGCGGCGCGCGGCAGTGTGCCCAGAGCCGCGTCGGCGCCCTCATCGTCATCGAGCGCGAGGTCGGGCTCAATGACATCACCCGCACCGGCAAGCGAGTCGACGGAGTCGTATCGACGGAGCTGCTGCGCACCGTGTTCTTCCCGGGCAGCCCGCTCCACGACGGCGCGGCCGTGATCCGCGGCGGTCGCCTGGTGGCGGCCGGGTGTGTGCTGCCGCTGAGCGAGCGCGACGACGTCGGCGCGTTGCTCGGCACTCGCCACCGCGCCGCCCTCGGCCTGAGCGAGCAGACCGATGCCGCCATCGTCATTGTCTCCGAAGAGAGCGGCGCCGTGTCGTACGCGTTCGAGCGCAAGCTCTATACCAATCTGAGCGATGACGCGCTGCGCAAGCACCTGGTCGACGCGTTAATGACGCCGGAACGCGAGCGGTCGGTGTCGCTGCGGAGACGAAAGCATGGCGCGTCGAAGTCGTAGGCCGGATTATTCATGATGATCTCGGATCATCTCGGCTATGCACGATCGCTGCCATGAATAATCCGCGATCCAAGATGCGGCGCGGGTGCTCCATGCTCCCGCCGACGCGTTCGGCAGTATGAATAATCCAGGGTAGACCGATTCCGGCATCCCTCGCCGCCGAGGACGCGGGTTACCCGCATCGCGGCCGCCGGGCTCGGCGCCGGTCGCCGCGCAGCCGGTGGCACGCCGAGCGGGCCCATTGTCGCACAACGGCTGAGCCAATGTGCTGAGACAGAACCTGAGGTACAAGATACTCGCCCTGCTGCTGGCGATCGCCATGTGGCTCTACGTGTCGATCACCCAGCGCAACCCGCTTGCGACCCAGGCTTTCACGGTGCCGGTCGAGCTGCGCAACGTCGAGCCCAAGACGGTCGCCGCGGTCGATCCGCCGCGGGTTCGCGTCGTCCTGCGCGGGCGCGCCGATGACCTCGGGGGGCCGTGGCCGACTCTGCCCGCCTTCATCAGTGCGGCGCGAGCCAGGTCCGGCCGACAGATGGTTGAGGTCAGCTACGTGCCGCCGCCCAACATCCAGGTGTTGCGAATCCAGCCCCGCATGGTCAAGCTCACGATCGAGCCGGTCGTCACCAAGACCATGAGAGTTGAGGCGAACGTGGTGGGGACGCCATCGCCCGGGTACGTGCTGGGCGAGCCGCAGATCTCCCCGCCCACGGTCAACGTCTCGGGGGTACGCCCGGCGGTATCGCAAGTCAGTCACGTCGTGGTCAACGTGGACGCGAACGTGGCAAGCCCGGAGGCGCCGCAGACCAATATGCTGCGGCCGGTGGACGATGCGGGCGATGTGGTCGCGGGGATCCGGCTCTCGCGCGCCGAGGCTCGGGTCATCATCCCGGTCAAGCGCACGCTGAGTTACGCAACCGTGCCGGTGGTGCTGAAAACCGAAAACCAGCCCGCCGAGGGGTGCCAGATCGGGGACATTACCGTGCGCCCGCCGATGGTGACGATCGCCGGGGACGCCGAGCGGCTGCGGCAGGTCGTGTCCCTGCGAACCATGCCCGTGGACCTGACCGGGGCGAACGCGGACATCCACCGCGTCGTCCGGCTCGTGCTCCCTGACGGCGTCACGACCGTCTCAGACGCGCAGGTGCAGGTCGTCATCCGCATCGAGCGTGCGCAGACCGCGCCTACTACAATGGGAGCCCCTACGCCGGGCCCGTCGTGAGTCCCTCGAGGTCGTACTCCCGCGCGGCGGTGATGCGCGCGCGGACGAAATCGCCGGGCCTCGAGTTCTTCCCACCCCGCAGATAGACGAGCCCATCAATCTCCGGGGCGTCACGCCGCGTGCGCCCAACCCACGAGAAAGGCGGCGCGGCCGGCGCCTCGATCAACACCTCTACCTCGGCCCCAATCAGCACCTGGTTACGCTGCAAAGAGATGCCCTGCTGGAGCGCCATCACCCGGCGGTAGCGCTCCTCGGCCACGTCGAGCGGCACCGGGCCCGGCATCGTCGCGGCCGGCGTATCCTGCTCCGGCGAGTAGACGAACGCGCCCGCGCGGTCGAACTGGGCCGCAGTAAGGAAATCGAGCAGGGCCTGGAAGTCCCGTTCGGTCTCTCCCGGGAAGCCGACGAGTATCGAGGTGCGGACGGCGATGCCCGGAACCTGCTGCCGCAGGTGCGCGATGAGGTCGAGGTAGCCCGCGCCCGATCCCGGCCGCCGCATCGCGCGCAGGATGGCGCGCTGACTGTGCTGCACCGGCAGGTCAAGGTACTGGCACAGCTTCGGCTCGTCCCGCAGCAGCGCGATGAGTTCGTCATCAATACCGGTCGGGTAGCAGTACATCAGCCGCAGCCAATGTACGCCATCGACCGCCGCCAACTCGCGCAGCAGGTCGCAGATGCGGGGTTTGCCGTAGAGGTCGCGGCCGTAGCAGGTGGTGTCCTGCGCGATGAGGTTGAATTCCTTGACCCCACGGTCCGCGAGGTCGCGGGCCTCAGCCACGAGCGACTCGACGGTTCTGCTGCGGAAGCGGCCGCGGATGCGCGGGATCGCGCAGAACGCGCAGCGGTGGTCGCAGCCCTCGGCGATCTTGAGATACGCGGTCCACGGCGGCGTAGCAAGGAGGCGCGGCGTCTCGCCGCCGTAGAGGTACTCGGGAGGCGAGATGCGCAGCAGGGGGCGCTGTGAGCGAACGCCGGCTTTCGTAGGGGCGCGGCATGCCGCGCCCTCACCGGTGCTCCGCGAGGCAAGCTCCCCGATGATCTCGGCGATGCGCGGAACGTCATTGATCCCCACGAGCGCGTCAACGCCGGGGAAGTGTTCGAGCAATCGCGCGCCCTCGCGCTGCGGCCAGCAGCCGGCGATGAGCACCAGGCGGCAGGCTCCACGCTCTTTCATTTTCAGCGCGTCGCGCACCGCCTGCGCCGCCTCGTCGCGCGCGGGCGCGATGAAGCAGCAGGTGTTGACGATGATCGCCTCCGCGGCGTGCTCGTCCGAAGTTATCCGATGGCCGGCCGCGGCGAGCAGCCCGAGCATGACCTCGGTATCAACCAGGTTCTTTGGGCAGCCGAGGGATATGACGCCAATGGTCATGTGGTGTCCGTGGTCCGCAGTCCAAGGTCCGTAGCCTGGATTATTCATACTCCGCAGCGCGTCGTCGGGATGGCTGCTGCACTAGCCACGTCTGCCCGCGCGCGGATTATTCATGCCGGAGCGCGGTGCAGCCGCGCCACCGAACTCAGCATGAATAATCCGGGGTAGTCCGCGCGTAGTCACTGCGAAAAAGCGGGCCGCAAGCGGTGTCGCGGCCGCATCCGCCCGCGCGTTTCACCTGTCCGGCACCGGCTCGATGTCTCCCCACGGCCCGGCCGGCGGGCGCGCTAAGACCTGCGCCGCCTGCCACGCCGAGTCATCGAAAGCGGGCTGAGTCCAGCCCTCCGGCGCCGCGGGCGCCACCTTCCAGTCCGCGCCGGTCGCGATGCGAAGAGCCTGCCCCTTCGCCCCCTGCGATATCACGATCTCCGCAAGCAGCCCGCCGGGGCCATCGGCGTTGCTGCATTCGACCGCGATCACGTTGCGGCCCGCCTGAAGGTATGGCGCGATGTTGTGCCGCTCCGCCGGCTGCCACCCGCCGCCTGCGCCGACGACCCGCCCGTTGACATACAGTCGGTAGCTGTTGTCAACCGCGATCCAGATATCGGCGCGCGCCGGGCGCTTCGGCAACTCGAACGTCCTTCGCGCGAAGCATTTCGAGCCCGCGACCTGCCACTGGTCGGGCGTCCACACCCATGCCGCCGCCCACGCGCGCGGCCGCAGTGGCGGGAAGCGCCCCTCGGGCGGCGCTCGGAAGACGTACTCGCCGCCGCGGGCAATGCGCTGTTTCACGTCAAACGCGTAGCCCGGTTCGCGGCTGCTCACCTCTATCGCGTCGCGAGTGACACGGAGATCCAAGCGCAGACCGCGGTACTTCAGGTTGCGCACCCCCGCGAACCTCAGCGCCGATGGCAGGTTGGGCCTGATGTGCAGCCCGTCGTTCTGGGCCTCGATGCCGATGAAGGCGTAGAGGAACGCCGCCGGCGCCAGCCCGCTCTCCGGGAACGGCACGTCGGTGCCGACCTCCCAGCCGTTGATCTCGCCGTGATAGAGCGGCGAGCCGCCGCAGAGCCGGTCGGATTCCTGGTAGCGCGCGAGGATCTCGCGCAGCCGCCGGTACGCGTTATCCGGGCCGAGCAGCTTCGCGCGCGCCACGACGTCATAGTGCGAGGTATAGAGGATGGCGCCGCCGTTCTCGCAATGCTTACCCCAGGGCTGGCTCGGGATCTCGGCCTTGCCTTCGAGATACCACCAGCCGGAGCAGTCGAGCGTGGTGACGCGCGGCGCGAACCTGTACGCAGTGTAGGTGTCCGCCTTGCCGCTCTGAGTCGGTTCGGTCTCCATCCAGCGATAGATGCGCCGCGCCTGCTCGGGCGACCCCAGGCCGTAAGCGAGCGCCTCCATGTTAACGTACGTGAAACCATAGTCGTGGCGTTGCCCGAGGCGGTCAATGCAGCCGATGTAACGTCCCGCGCGGCCGTCCCAGAACTCCTGGTTATAGCGTCGCCGCACGCGCTCGCGCAGGTCCCGCAGGCGCCGCGCCTCGCCGGTGTCGCCCGCAGCCTGAAGCATCTGCGCCATCGCCTCCAGCGAGGCGTAGAAGTAGATGTTCTCGTACGCCGACTTGTAGCCGAAGGGGATGTCGTCCCAGTAGTTGCTGTGCAGGCCCTTGGTGGTGCCGTCGTGGTCGGGGCTGGTCATGACGAGCAGGCCGTCATTGCCATGTAGGGCCTCGAGCTGGAAGCGCATCGCCGCACGCAGTCGGGCCAGGTTCTCGCGCACGAAGTCCACGTCCCCGGTCCAGCAGTAATACCGCCAGCAGCCGAGGATGAAGCCGGCGTTGGTGGTGAAGTGGCGCGCGTCGTACTTCTCGTTATCGGGGAACGGCCACATCTTGCGGTCGCCCCAGGTGTAGACGTAGCCGTCGGTGTCGAGCCTGTAGGTGAGAAGATGCGCGCGCTCGCGGTTGAGGTAGCCCGGCAGGTCCATCCAATACCGGATCTTCCCCAACCATTCCATCCAGTCGGGCAGGCCGGGGTCGAGCGGCCAGCTCAGCGCGCGGTCGTACAGAAAAGCGTTCAGCGTCCGGTCGAACCGCGGGTCGGAGGAGTAGAACGCGGGGAAGAAGTCCGGAACGTCCTGGCGTCGCGAGACCTCGACCGCAAGCTGCGGTCCGAGGTCCAGCGCCATGGCGTCATTCGACATCGTCCACGCGAGCGCGCCGGAGAAGGGAGAGAAGAGCAGGTCGAAGTCGCCGTTGCCCACGAACCGCACCCACCGCGACGCGGGCATGGTGAAGTCCATGGTTGCGCGCCGCTTCAGCTCCGCCGCCGGAAGATACTGCCCGCGGTCGCTGATGAACGCTGTGAACGGGCAGATGGCGGGATCGGCGGTATCATAGCCGGCCAGCCGCCACGGCGCGATCATGTGAAACGTGGGCTGGGCGTTGGGCACGGAGGCCCGTGCGATCAGTTTGCGGCCGTCCAGCGTGATATCGAGCCGCCCGCGGACCGTACTGTATAGGGCATACCTGAAAGCGCGATCGAGATCAGGCAGCGGCTTGCCGTCGGCATAGGCTGTGCCGCCCGCATATGTGTCCCCGGCGCTCGTCCACCACCCGATGGTTCCCGCCGGAAGCGACATCTCGAGGTAATATGCGCCGGCGGCCTGTGGTGGGAAGGTCAGCTTCTGCCACGAGTTGTCGGCGACGCGGTAGAAGCGGTGTGAGGCGACCACCTCGCCGCTCGGTCCGCCGCGGCGCAGCGTCAGCGTCATGCTCGTCCCGGTTTGGTACCAGGTCGGAAAACACCCGTCAACCTGAGCCAGCCCCGGGCGATCAACGGTGAAGCTCTGCCCGAGGGTGCGCCCGGCGTCGAGCCGATCGGCGCGGTCGCGGCGGGACTGGATGAACTCGTCCCTGCGGAGGTAGAACGGCATGGGGTCGGCCGAGAGCGCTTGTCCGCTCAGGTGTCTCCAGGCGACCGGCTCAGGGGCGGGGATATCGCCGGCGTAGATGGAGCGGATGAGGTCCGCACCGTAGCGTCCGCGTCCATCGGGGTCAACGCGCAACGCGGAGATCGCCGCGCCGGTGACCTCGACGGACAGGTAGGGGTTGGAGATCGAGGTGTCGGCGGCCTGGGCGCGAGGGAGTGAGACCGAGACGACTGCAGTGAGCACCGCCGCCGTCGTGAATGCGATGGGGGAGAACCGCTTGGTCATCGTTGCGTGTCAACGGGTTCGTGTTGCGGCGAAGCCGGCGACGTGTGGCCGTCGCTGATCGGCTCCGTGTTCCGCAGCGAATCGCACGAACCGCCCGCAGGTCAACCCGCCGGCTCTTTGACATCAACCCGGCTGGCGCACACGCGGATAATTCGCCACCCGTCAAGCAAGGCTGACAGCGGCGGGTTAAGGAGCAACTCGTCGGCGCTTTGCTCGCTCTTGCCCGATCGCTCCCGCAGCGCGCTTTGCACGCGGGTGAATGTCTGGCTATCCTGCACGCGTCCGGCGCTCGCGCCCTGTGAATTCCCCTTCGAGGAAAAGCGCGGGTCGAAAGTCTGGTTGTGCATCACGTCAAAGACGTAGCGGCGCGCGTCTCCCGCGGCGACCTTCACTCGCTGCCCTGACGAAATCTCGCGGATCGCCACCACGAGCCCGTCAACCGGCTCCCGCGTCCGCTCGTTGCCGGGGGCGTGCTCGTAGCGGCAGTACTCGTTGCGCACGTCCGCCGCCAGGCGCACCTCGTCGCCCACCGCCGGCGTCGGCCGCCGCGTTCGACCGGCTCCGGACCGGCTCTCTCGTTGTGCCATAGCCAACCTCGATTGCTGATAGCGTTCTGTGGATACCGTGCGCCGAGCGCTCGGATGATTTCAGTTTCGCCGCGAGCGCCCGCCGTTCCTGTGACGCGGGATGCCGCCGCGCAAACATGTCTTCGCTCCTCATCAGGCTGCCGCTGGCCATCCGGCGGCAGTCGTTGCCCGACCCGTCGTCGTCATCGCTGCGGGTGCCACTCGCGCGGCGGCGCGTGCGAATCATCCGTTACCGGCCCGGCCAGCAGCTCCACCGCGTGATCGAGGGCGGGCAGCGCCACCTCGAGGCATTCGCGGGCGCCCTTCGGGCTTCCGGGCAGGTTGATGATGAGCGTCCGCCCGCGTATCCCGGCAACCGCGCGCGAGAGCATGGCATGAGGCGTCGCGGCGAGACTCGCCGCGCGCATCGCCTCGGCGATGCCCGGCACCTCCCGGTCGATCACCTGGCGTGTTGCTTCGGGCGTGACATCGGTCGCGGCGATGCCGGTGCCGCCGGTGGTCAGGATCACCTGTGCGCCCATCTCTGCGGTTTCGCGCAGCTTGCCGGCGATGCGCTCGATATCATCGGGCACGATCTCGTACGCCATCACTTCGGCGCCGCGCGCCCGCATTATCGCGTAGAGCGCCTGGCCGCTCTCGTCGCGCGCCTTGCCGCGCGCGCAGCGATCGCTGCAGGTTATGATCGCGGCTTTGAGGCTCATGGCTCCCTCCGCGCGGCTGGTTGCCGTGCGATCATCATCCCGCGTCCGTCACCTCAACCACGGCATCCCCCGGCCGCACCTCGCCCCCGACCACGACCCGCGCAAAAATCCCTTCGGTGGGCATGACGCATTCCCCCGCCTGCCGCGCAATGGCGCACGGCTCGTGGCATTCCTTTCCGATCTGGGTGACCTCGAGGCGTGCCCCGCCCACCTCGAGCACGGTTCCCACCGGCAGGACGCATAACTCGATGCCGCTCGTCGTGATATTCTCGGCGAGATCGCCCGGCCCGACGTCTAGGCCCTTCGCCCGCAGTTTGCCGACGCTCTCGATGGCCAGCAGGCTGACCTGCCGACCGGTGCCGGCGTGCGCGTCGCCGGCGACGCCCGAATCCACGACGAGAGTGATGCTGGGGACGGGACGCTTGCGCTCGCCTTTGCGTTCACTGACGCAGACCGCCTCTACTCTTCCGGACGCTCCCACGAACCGGTCTTCCCTCCACTCTTGCGCAGCAGCGCGAGGTTGGTGATCTCGATGCCGGGGTCGGTGCCCTTGCACATGTCGTAGACGGTGAGCGCGGCGACGGCGGCGCCGGTCAATGCCTCCATCTCGGCGCCGGTAGGCGCGATGGTGCGCGCGGTGGCGGTGATGGTCATACGGCCGAGGCGCCCGCGCAGGGCAAACGAGATATCAACCGACGACAACGGAATCTGGTGGCAGAGCGGGATCAGGTCCCAGGTGCGCTTCGCGGCGGTGATGCCGGCGATGGTGGCCGTCGAGAGCACGTCGCCTTTGGGCATGTCGCCGCGGTCGATTGCCGCCAGGGTTTCCGGGCGCATGCGAAGCTCGACACGCGCCGTGGCCTCTCTCACGGTCGCGGGCTTGGCGCCGACGTCAACCATGCGCAGCGGACGTCGATCGGATCCGCTCTCCGTCATTGCAGGCTGTCCTTCATTGGGCGCTCACATGCGCGCGGCCCTGGCCGCACCGGCGGCCACGATCGCCGCGAAATCGGCGGGCTTGAGGCTCGCGCCGCCGACCAGCGCGCCGTCAATCTCGGGCTGCCGCATGATCTCCGCGGCGTTGTCGGGCTTGACGCTGCCGCCATACTGGATGCGAATACCTGCGCCTGGAGCCGCGCCGAACGTCTCCCGCACCGCGGCGCGGATAAGCCCGATGACCCGATTCGCCTCGCTGGCGGCGCACGTGCGGCCGGTGCCGATCGCCCACACCGGCTCATAGGCGATGACCAGGCTTGCGACCTGCTCCGCCGGCACGCCCTCGAGCGCCCCCGCCAGTTGCCTGCGAACGATGGTGTCAGTCTCGCCTCGGTCGCGCTCATCGGCCGTCTCGCCCATGCAGATGATCGGCGTCAGCCCGGCGGCGAGCGCCGTCTTCGCCTTGCGGTTGACCGTCGCGTCGTTGTCGCCGAACAGGGCGCGCACCTGCGGCGTCCAGTCCCCAGGGACCTGCCCAAAGCGGCCGCGGCGCTCCGAGTGGCCGATGATGACGTACTTGCAGCCCGCATCAACCACCATCTTCGGCGCCACCTGGCCGGTATATGCCCCCTGCTCCTCCCAGAAGCAGTCCTGGGCGCCGAGGCTGACGCCGGAACCGCGCAGCGCCTCGGCCGTCGCCGCCAGTGCCGTGAACGGCGGGCACAGCGCCGCCTCCACTCCCGATACGTCCTCAATCAGCGGGACGAATTCCGCCACGAACTTGGCGGCCTCGCCCTGTGTCTTGTACATCTTCCAGTTGCCCGCCATGAGCGGAACGCGCATGATCGCCTCCGTTGCTCATCCACCGATGACGCAGATTCCGCAGATCGTCGTAGAGAGGCACCGAATCCGGCCGGGCCCAGCGCCCAGGTCATCACGGGGCGTACAACGCCGTGCCACGCCGACTCGTCATTTCCGAATCCGTGAGATCTGCGGAGTCTGCGGATGGATCTCCGCTTCACTTGTCATCCAGCACGGCGACGCCCGGGAGCACCTTGCCCTCGAGGAATTCGAGTGACGCGCCGCCCCCGGTCGAGATGTGGGTCATGCCCTCGGCGAAGCCCATCTGCTCGACCGCCGCCGCGGTGTCGCCGCCGCCGACGATCGTCGTCGCCTTCGATTCGGCCATGGCGCGGGCGACGGCCCGGGTGCCTTCGGCGAACGCCGCTTTCTCGAACACGCCCATGGGGCCGTTCCACACCACGGTGTTCGCCTTCGCGATGACTTTCGCATACGCCTCGCGCGTCGCGGGGCCGATGTCGAGGCCCATCCAGTCGGCCGGGATGGCGTCCGCCGGCACCACCTTGCGCTCGGCAGTATCGCTATTCTCGGCAGCGACCACGATGTCCGTCGGCAATTCCCACCTGATGCCCGCCTGCTCCGCCTGTGTCATCAGTTCGCGCGCCAGGTCAACGTGTTTCGCGTCGAGGATCGAGCGGCCGATCTCGTAGCCCTTGGCCTTGAAGAACGTGTAGGCCATGCCGCCGCCGATGAGCAGAGCGTTAACCTTCGTGATCAGATTCTCGATCACCGGGATCTTGTCTTCGACCTTGGCGCCGCCGAGGATGGCCGCGAACGGCCGATCGGGGTTGTTGAGTGCCTTGCCCATGACCTCGATCTCGCGGCTGAGCAGGAAGCCGGCGACGGCGGGGCGGACGTAGTCCGCGATGCCGGCGGTTGAGGCATGGGCGCGATGGGCGGTGCCGAAGGCGTCGTTGACGTAGATGTCGGCAAGCTTCGCGAGCGCCTTGGCGAACTCGGGGTCGTTCTTCTCCTCCTCGGGATGGAAGCGCACGTTCTCGAGCAGGAGCACCTCGCCCGGACGCAGCGCATCAACCGCTTGCTCGACCTTGGGGCCGATGCAGTCGTCGACCTTCTTGACCGGTTGGCCGAGGTGCTGCTGGAGCGCCTTGGCCACGACATCCATGCGCAGCTTCTCGTCCACCCCCTTGGGGCGCCCGAGGTGCGAGACGAGAATGACGCGCGCGCCGCGGCCGATCAAGTATCGGATGGTCGGCAGCGAGGCGACGATGCGCGTCTCATCGGTGATCTGGCCTTGCTCGTCCTGGGGGACGTTGAAGTCCACGCGCACGAGCACGCGCTTGCCGTTCGGGTTGATGTCTTCGACGGTCTTCTTCATCATCACCTCCCGTTTGTGGGGCGGGGCGGCCTTGCCCCGTCGGGGGCGGTCCCAGGCGGGGCCGCCCTACAGGGGAGCGGCGGGCCCAGGCCCCCTTTGCCAAGGCTTCGGGGCCTGAAGAAGGTCCGCCGTGGAGTAATGTTTGGAGCCGCGGCCAGACGGCCGCGGCTCCAGGAACGACGCCATCTACATCTTCTTCGCCATGAAATCAACGAGATCGGCGAGGCGAACCGAGTAGGCCCACTCGTTGTCATACCACGCCAGGACCTTGGCGGTGCGCGCGCCGAGCATCATGGTCTGACCCGCGTCCACGATCGCGGAATGCTCGTTGCCCTTGAAGTCCATGGACACCAGCTCCTCCTCGGTGTACTCGAGGATGCCCTTCATCCGCCCTTCGGCGGCCTGCTTGTAGGCGGCGTTGACCGCCTCCACCGTCGCATCCTTGCTCAGCGTGCAGACCAGGTCGACCAGCGACACGGTCGGGGTCGGCACGCGCAGGGAGATGCCGTTGAGCTTGCCCTTGAGGGCGGGGATGACGAGGTGCAGCGCCTTGGCCGCGCCGGTGCTGGTGGGGATGATGTTGAGGGCGGCGGCGCGCGCCCGGCGCAGATCCTTGTGGGGCAGATCGAGGATGCGCTGGTCGTTGGTGTAGGAATGGATCGTCGTCATGAGCCCAACTTCGATGCCGAAGCTGTCGTGCAGCACCTTGCACACCGGCGCCAGGCAGTTCGTGGTGCAGGAGGCGTTGGACACGATGTCGTGCTTGGCCGGGTCGTAGGTGTCCTCGTTGACCCCGAGGACGATGGTCGCGCAGTCGCCCTTGGCGGGAGCGCTGATGATAACCTTCTTGGCGCCGCCGCCGCTGATGTGAGCCTTGGCCTTGTCGACATCGGTGAAGACGCCGGTGCATTCGAGGACGATCTGAACGCCGAGGTCTTTCCAGGGCAGCTTGGCGGGGTCTTTCTCGGCCAGCACCTTGACCGCCTTGCCGTTGACGACAATGGCGTCGGGGCGCGCCTCAATGGCCGCTTTAAAGATGCCGTAGTTGCTGTCGTACTTCAGCAAGTGGGCGTTGGTCGCGGAATCGGTGACATCGTTCACGGCCACGACGTCGTGGCTCGGGTACTTCTCGAGCAGGGCCTTGTAGACCTGGCGGCCGATGCGGCCGAACCCATTGATGCCGATTTTCAGAGCCATGTGGAGTCCTCCTCGCCGATGGATATGTGCCGGACGTTGTCGCTGGGAGAATTCGCCGGTGTGTACTTCGCGCGCGGCCCGTACCCCCCGGGTCCCGGCGTTCGATAGGGCGAAATCAGGCACGCTCGTGTCGGGTCGTAGAGACCACCAGCGCCGCGTCCGCAAGCCTCGTCATTCTAAAGGCTGGTCACGGGCGTGTCAAGAGCGGCGCCAAACGATCTGGTAGCATAGCGATTATGTCCCCATTAACTGCAAAGGGAAAATGTCCCCTCTTGGGGTGAGGATGGGTGAGAGGTAGGACAGGGCGGGACCAGGT